>Ga0081538_10000134_pt1 | contig 76605 bp, 80 predicted proteins | sample TabmetS5T2R1_FD_71022 | JGI IMG/M metagenome (GOLD analysis project Ga0081538, IMG submission 71022) | Tabebuia heterophylla rhizosphere microbial communities from the University of Puerto Rico - S5T2R1 | ecosystem: Host-associated > Plants > Roots > Rhizosphere ... | reverse complement strand
AGTGGACGATGCGGCTCGGCAGGGGCTCGCCGAGGGAGACCGACGGGGAGATGAAGGCCGCTGCGATTACTCGCTCCGGCCTGCTTGCGGCGGCGATGAGCGTGCGCTGCGCGCCCAACGACAGCGAGACGAGCACCGCCTGCTCTGTCTCGGTCTCGTCCATGACGGCCACCGCATCCGCCGCGTGCTCTTCCTCACGGTACGCGGCCACTCCCTCGGGCCGGTCCGACCGTCCGTTCCCCCGCGCGTCGAAGGTGAGGACGGGGAAGTGGGGGGCGAGGTGGGGGATCTGGAGCTTCCAGTGGCGCGAGTGGATGATCGACCACGTCGGCAGGAGGAACACGGTCGGCTCGCCCGAGCCGTAGACCTCGTAGAAGACGCGGGCGCCGTCGCGCTCGACGTAGCCCTCGTCGTCGGGGTAGCGGGCGCGGGTCTGCTCTCGCTGGGCTTCCAGGATGCTCACGCGACCGACTCCACGAAGTCACGCAGCAGCAGGTTGAATCGAACCGGTTCCCGGACCTGGGGGCAGTGGCCGGAGCCCTCGAAGGTGACGAGCCGTCCGCCGGTCGCGTCGGCGAGTGCGACAGCCTCGGCGTACGGGACGATCGCGTCCTCGTCCCCGTGCACGACAAGCACCGGGCAGGTCAGGCGTGCGCACAGGTCGCGAACCTCGGCCGGGTCGAGCACCGGCGAGCCCTCTATCAGGAGCATGGTCTCGGCATCCGTCTCGAGCCCCCAGCCGACGGCGTCCTCGATCTGCTTCGTCGAGTGGGGCTCGGTGAAGCACTGCGAGAAGAACCAGTCGACGTAGCCCGGCCAGTCGCGGAGCCAGTAGTAACGGTTTTCCTTCGCCCAGCCTTTGTCGATTCCTAACTCCTCGTCGAACGGATACTGCTCGTAGGGGAACGGCTCGCCGGAGAGGCCCGGGCCGGCGCCGAGGAAGCACACGGCCGTGACGCGCTCCGGATGCTCGGCCGCGAGGATGAGGCTCCACTGGCCTCCCCACGAGAAGCCGACCACGATGGCCTGCTCCGTGCCGGTCGCATCGAGGACAGCGAGTGCGTCGGCCGCCTGCTCCCGCTCGCCGTAGGCCTCGGCGGAGTCGGGACGATCCGACTTCCCGTTGCCGCGCCCGTCGTAGACGACGACCCGGAAGTGGCGCGCGAAGTAGGGGATCTGCAGCTTCCAGATCCGTGAGTGCACGATCGCCCACGGCGGCGGAAGCAGGATCGTCGGCTCCCCGTCGCCGTAGACCTCGTAGAAGACGCGAACGCCGTCGCGCTCGACGTAGCCGTCCTCGTCGGGATAGCGGGCCCGGGTCTGCTCCCCCGCGATCAGGGCTTCCGTGCCTGCTGGAATTCCTCCTCCTTTCGAACGAGCCAGGCGTCGATCCACTCGAGGAGCGCACGGTGGCCCCTGGTGATCCCCGTCGTGCGCTCGAGGAAGATGCCCTCGTTGAACGTAATCACGAGCGCGACGAGGGCGTCGAGCGGCATCTCGATCCCGTACTGCCGCCGCGGCTCCTCGAACGCCTCCGTGAGCACCGCCCACCACTCCTCGTTCACCTGCGCGACGCGTTCGCGCAGCTCCGGCCGGTTCCAAGCCAGCGCCCACAGTTCGAGCCAGATCTTCTCGTAACCTACGTCCTCGCCGACGAGGTAGCGCATCGCCTGCCTCCACTTCTCCAGGAAGGGCACGTCGGGATCGGCGTACATGGCCCGCTGGCGCGCGGTCAGGCGCTCGGTGAACCGCTCGAGCACCCGGAGAAGCAGGTTCTCGACCGAGCCGAAGTAGTAGTGGACGAGCCCGTGGTTGACGCCCGCCTCGGCGGCCAGCCGTCGCGTGGTGATCGCCGCGTAGCCCTCGGCCTTGAGGAGGCGCTCCGCCGCATCCAGGAGCGCCTCCTCCGCGGCTACGCGCGCTACTTGCGGCGCAGCCACTGCACCAGCGTGTCGAGCTTGGCCCGCCCGAAGAGAACGAGGCCCGTGGCGGCGGTAGTGCCGCCCGCCGCCAGCGAGCCGAGGATGATCTCCTCGCCGAAGCCGTGGTGGGCGAAGATCATTGGAAGATCTCCGTCGTGCAGTCGCCGCCCTGGAGCCGCACCTCGTGAGCCCGGGCGGGCCCGCCGGGGCGGTCGTGGAAGTCGACGAAGAAGTCCCGGTCGACCTCCATGGAGCCGTCCTCGCCGATATCGACCTTGAGGAGCCACGAGCGCAGCTCAGGATAGAACTGGTTGTCCCACGTCGAGTAGAGCGAGTTCGTGACGTAGAGGCGCTTGCCGTCGAGCGAGAGCTGCAGCATCTGCGGCCCTCCGTTCAGCTCGCGGCCGGCGTCGCTCGGCTTGCCGAGCAAGCCTCCGAGCCAGAGCCGCCCGGTCAGCTTCGGGTTCTGCGGGTCGGAGACGTCGTAGCGGCGCAGGTCGCCGTGGAGCCAGTCGGAGAAGTAGAGGGCCTTGTCGTCCATGGAGAGCACGAGGTCGGTGATGAGGGCCGGCACCGGGAACGGCCAGCCCTCGAGCTCGACCGGGTCGGTCGTGATCACGGGATTGGCCGACCAGGTGCCATTGCTGCGGGAAAAGTGCCAGATGTTGCTCGAGAGAGCGACGCCGACGAACCCTTCCTTCGCGCTCGGCTCGTGCAGGACGCGGATCTCGAGCGGGACGAGGCCCTGCTCGCCCAGGTCGATCGTCTGCTTGAGCGTGCGCTCCGCGAGATCCCAGAAGTGCAGCCGCTGTCCGTACCGGCCGGCCTGCACGTCGGCGAGGTCGAAGCCCGGCTCGAACGCGTTCGGCTCGCCGAACTCCGACGAGATGAGCGTGTTGTTGCGCGGCTGGTACCAGAAGTCGTAGTTCATGGGCGGGTGCGGGCCGCCGTTCTCCCACCGGCCCTTGACCTCGAACGTCTTCGAGTCGAGCACGGCGAAGCCGCCGGCCGCGTTGCCGTCGGCGTCTCCGAGCATGCTCATGACGACGTTGTCGCCCGGCATGCAGTGGACGGTGTGCGGGCGCGAGAGCCCAGTCTTCTCGATGATCTCGACGGGCTCGATCACCTTCTCGATCGTCGGCCGGCGCGGATCGTCGGCGACGTTGAGCACGTGGACGCGCGACGAGCGGAACCCCGGCATGATCAGGTGCGAGCGGTCGGGCCCGTGGCACGCCGACGAGCAGCGGTTCCAGCCGTAGTGATGGAGCTCGTCGCCAACGTTCGGCATCGGCGTCTCGTGGATGACCTGGCCGTACGAGTCGGACTTCGGGTTGGTGTTGACGACCGCGAGGAAGTCGGGCGCGTCGACGCCGGTCCCTTCGTGGAGGCACGCGACGTAGAGGAACTCCTCCGCCGGTGCCTCCATGGCCTCCCGGGGAGAGGCGTGGAGTGTGCTTCGGGGGGTCATGCGCTTACTCCTTAGTCGAATGACTAAGACATTTGACTAAACGAGGACGGCTTTGTCAAGCCCTCCGGCTTGCGGCGTCTCTACGACCTGCGTGCGAGGAGCCCGAGGGCCGTGTCGTGGACGGCCTCGTCGTCGCCGCGCCAAAGGGCCTCGGCGAGCGCGCCCACGACGTCCCGGATGCCGACGATCCCGAGGAGGTTCTCCCCTTCCACCACGGGCAGGTGGCGGATGTGCCGTTCGCCCATGAGGCGGGCCGCCCCCAGGATGTCGTCGTCCGGCGAAGCCGTGAGGACGTTCTCTGTCATCGCGTCGCCGACGGGCACGGCGTCGAGGTCGGCGCCGCGGGCGGCGAGTTGGAGCACGTCACGCTCGGTAAGGATTCCCACGAGCCGGGGCCCTGCGCAGACGGCGACGGACCCGACGCCGGCCTCGCTCATTCGTCGAATCGCCTCGCGCACGCTCTCGCCGGGAGCGGCCTGGACGAGGCGGGTCGTCATCACGTCGGCGAGCGGCACCGTACGCACCTTACCCGCTTGTGCCGAAGCTCACACTGCGGCGACTAGCTCTCCTTGGCGCGCTTCCGCTCCTTGTCGTAGACGGGATGGTCGACGACCTCGCCGGCGACCTGTTCCTCGCCGACCTGGGCAACGACGTTCTGCCCCTCCTGGTTTAGGTCCGTGCGGATCTTGGCGAGGCCGAGCGTGCGCCCGCCGAGGAACGGTGAGACCACGGCCTGAGTAACGAGGCCGACCTCCTCGTCGCCCACCCAGAGCGGCGCGCCGCTCGCCTCGTCGCCGCCGCCCTCGAGCACGACGCTCGTCAGGCGGAGCTGCGTGGTGTCCTTGTCGCGAGCGAGCGCCTCCCGGCCCTGGAACTCGCCCTTGTCGAGCTCGACCGACCAGCCGAGCCCGCACTCGTATGGCGAGACCGTCGCGTCGTACTCGATCCCGCCGATGATGAAGCCGCCTTCGATTCGGAAGAGGTCGAGTGCCACCATGCCGATCAGCTTCATCCCCTGCGGTTCACCGGCCGCAATGAGCGCGTCCCACAGCTCGAAGGCGCGCTCGCGGTCGACCCAGAGCTCGTACCCCAGCTCGGCCGTGTATCCGAGGCGCGTCATGAAGACGGGGACGCCGGCGATCTCGACGTCTTCGCGGAAGGTGTAGTAGGGGAAGGCGGCGGTCGAGAGGTCGGCGCTCGTCAGCCCCTGGAGGATCTCGCGGCTTGCGGGACCCTGCAGGCACAGGTGTGGCGTGGCGTCGGTGTGCTCCCGCACCTCGATGTCGGAGCCCTCCGCCGCGGCGCTGAAGATCTCGTAGTCGCGGTCGTTCGCGCCGCAGAAGCGGACGTGGTCTGCGGCCCGCATCATCGTCGTGCAGTCGTCGACCATCTTCCCGTCCTCGTTGGCGAGCGCGCCGTAGGCGATGCGCCCGGGCGTGAGCTTGGAGACGTCCCGCGTCACGATCGAGTTCACGAGCTCGAGGGCGCCCGGGCCGTCGAGATCGACCTTGCGGAGCATTGTGAAGTCCATGAGGCCGGCGGTCTCGCGGACGGCTCGGTACTCCCCCTCGGTGTCGGTCACGACGGTCGGCGCCCAGTAGCCGAAGAGGTCCATCCACTCGTCGGTCAGCGCCTTGAGGCGCGGGTAGAAGGCGGTCTCCTTGCTCACGGGTCTCCTCTCGTCGACGCTGCGCGGGATTCTGACGGACCACGAGTTGTGTCACACGCGCACGCGAGTTGCGCTGCGGCCGGAAACGGGTACTCCGGGGACATGCTCGGGGGTAGCGGACGTGGGTTGGCCGGCATCAGTGCTGCGGTGCTGCTCGTCCTCGCCGGGTGCGGGGGTGACGGCGACGAGGCGGAGCCCCTCTCGAAGAGCGAGTGGATCGAGCAAGCGAACGAGATCTGCGCGCAGGCGGACGTGGACATCGAGGCGCTCGGCGACCCGGCGACGCTCGACGAGATCGGCGAGCTCACCGACGAGGCATCCGGGATCTCGCGTGACGCGCTCGCCGATCTGCGGGCGCTCCGGCCGCCCGAGGAAGACCAGGCGACCGTCGACCAGATGCTCGACCTCGTGGAGCAGCAGATCGAGATCGGCGAGCAGATCGGCGAGGCTGCGAGGAACGGTGACGAGGCCGAAGTCCGGCGGCTCGCCGCCGAAGCCCAGCCGCTCGAGGCCCAGGCCGACGAGATGGGCCGCCAGTACGGCCTCGATGACTGCGCAAACGACTCGGATCGCTGAGCGGCGCTAGTCGAGCGCGAGCGACTCGAGCACGAGCTCCGACAGCTCCCGGAGCTCGATCTCGCCCTGGTGGCCGGACGTCTTGATCGCGTCCTCGTACATCGTCACGTCCTTGGGGCAGGCGACGACGAAGTAGTCGATGCCGGCGAGCCCGACTGCCTCGTCGATCCGGTTCTCGCTCGGCCGCTGCGACTCCTCGGACTTGAGCTCCTTCATCCAGATACGGCCGCCCCCTGCGCCGCAGCAGAAGGAGTTGTCGCGGTTCCGCGGCATCTCGACCAGCTCGCAGCCGAGCGCGGCGATGACCTCGCGCGGCTCGTCGTAGACGCCGTTGTAGCGTCCGAGCGTGCAGGGGTCGTGGTAGGTGACGCGGTAGCCGAGGCCCTTGCCCGGCCTCAGGCGCCGGGACTCCAGGAGCTCGAGCAGGAGCTGGGAGTGGTGGACGACCGTCCAGTCGGCGCCGAGCTGCGGGTACTCGTTCTTGAGCGTGTTGAAGGTATGCGGGTCGGAGGTGAGGATGCGGCCGAACCGGCAGCCGGCGAGCGTCTCGAGGTTCTCCTCGGCGAGCGACGACCAGAGGCCCTCCTCGCCGGCGCGCCTGACGTCGTTCCCGGCGGTTCGCTCGCCGTCGTAGAGGATCCCGAAGTCGACCCCGGCGTGGCGGAGGACGCGCGCGAGCGCCTGGCTGATCCGCTGGTTGCGCGGATCGAACGATGCGTAGTCGCCGACGAACCAGAGGATCTCCGCGGGCTCCTTGCGCGCGTCCTTGACTGTGAAGTCGAGATCCTTGGCCCAGCGGCCGCGCTTCCGCTTGGCCTCGCCGAAGGAGTTGCCCGAGGAGTAGATCGTCTCGAGGGTCTGCTGGAGCTGGCCGTCCATCTCGCCCCGCTCCACGAGCGCCCGGCGCATCTGGTTGATGATCGGGACGTGCTCGATGCCGACGGGGCAGATCTCCACGCAGGCCATGCACTGCATGCACGACCAGAGTGTCTCCGGCTTGATCGTGCCGAGGATCTCCGCGTGCTCGGGAAAGCGCGGCGAGATGCCGAGCGCAGCCCGGTTGCCCATCGAGCCTTCCGCCACCTCGCGCAGGTCGAGCACGAGGTCGCGCGGCGAGAGCGGATAGCCGCTCGCCGTCGCGGGGCACGCCGCGTGGCACTTGCCGCACTTCGTGCACGCGTCGAGATCGAGCAAGTGTTTGGGTGCCAGGGCGTCGATGGTCGCGTAGCCGACCTCCTCCGGCTTGGCATCGGCCGGAAGGGGCAGGAGCGTCTTTCCCGCGCGCTCGTCCTTGGCCGCGACGCCTGCCGGCCCGGCCAGCATGTGCACCGCTTTCGTGAACGGGATCGACGAGACCCAGAAGAGCGCGAAGACGCCGTGCACCCACCAGGTGGTCGCGCGCGCGGAGTCGGCCGCGGCGCCGTCGAATCCCAGAGCCATGAACGCCTGCGCGACGAGCCAGCCGAAGGGGGCCCAGACCTCGAAGGACGGGTCGTCGGCGGCGATGCGGAAGGCCTCGAGCAGGAAGCCGGTCAGCGCCAGGAAGAAGAGGCTGCCGAGGAAGATCCAGTCGCCGAGGCGATACGCATTCGCCTCTCCCGCGAGCGGTGGCGCCGGCTCGACCGGGCGCCAGTACGAGAGCCGGAAGGGCTTGAGGACGCCGCGCTTGATCGCGAACACGCTCAGGCCGACGACGAGCGCGACGCCGAAGACGTCCAGGAAGAGCGAGTAGCCGAGGTAGAACCAGCCGTGCCAGAAGTCGAACCCGAGCACCGGCTCGGCGAAGTCGTCCTGGAAGGCGAGGATGGCCGTCCCGATGAAGAGGACGACGAAGCCGTAGAAGACAAGCAGGTGCGCGAGGCCCGAGAGCGGGTCCCGCCGACGGATCCAGGCGTGCGTGGCGACGATCCTGCCCGTACGGACCGCGCGCTCCACCACGTTGCCGACAGGTGCGCGGGCCCGCCCGCGCCGGTACTTGACGACGAGGCGGCCCACGCCGAAGGCGAAGATCGCCACGGAGACGGCGATGAGGACGTACCAGAGAACGATCTGCCAGGTCTCGAGGCCGGCGAAGGTCTCGCGCGTCTCCTCGGCCCCCAGCAGGACGGGCATCAGTCGGCCTTCAATAGAGCTTTTCCAGCTCCTCCGCGACCTCGAAGAGGTCGGCAACCGCGCCGTAGTGCGCCACGTTGAAGATGGCGGCCTCGGGGTCGGTGTTGACGGCGATGATCGTGCCGCTCGTCTTCATGCCGGCGAGGTGCTGCACGGCGCCGGAGATGCCCAGGGCGAGGTAGACCTTTGGCTTCACGGTCTTGCCGGACTGGCCGACCTGACGTGCGTTCGGCATCCACCCGGCATCCACGAGCGGACGTGAGGACGAGAGCGTGGCGCCCATCGCCTCGGCCAGCCCCTCGAACTGCTCGAGGTTCTCCTTGTCGCCGATCCCGCGGCCGACCGAGAGCAGGAAGTCCGCCGTGGTGATGTCTACGTCCCCGGCCTGCACCTCCACCCAGTCCTCGTGCCGCGCCCGTGATGCGACCGGCGCGACGCTGACCTCGGTGACGCTTGCGGATCCAGCGCCTTCGGCGGGCTGCCAGGCGGTCGGCCGGATGAGCAGCACGACCCGGTCGTGGCCCGGGAACTCGACCTCTCCGTTGACTTTGGCGCCGTAGAAGGAGCGCTCCGCGACGAGCTCGCCGCCGTCGTCGCGCACGGAGAAGACATCGGAGGCGAAGCCCGTGCCCAGCTTCGCCGCGAGCGCAGGGCCGTAGCCCATCGAGCTGACCGTGAAGCCGAGCAGCACGACCTGCGGGCTGCGCTCGGCGACCAGCTGCTCGACGGCCGCCTGGTAGACGTCGTTCTCGAACTCGTCCTGGTCGATGGCGACGGCGAGGATCTCGTCCACGCCGTCGACGTTGACGGTGTCCGTGAACGCCGATGGGTCCTTGGCGATGACGGCCACCTCGACCGGCCCGCCGAGGCTCTTCGCAGCGCTGATCAGCTCGAGCGTGACGGGGCGGAGCTCTCCGCGGACGTGCTCGGCGACGACGAGCGCCTTCATAGGCCCACCGGCCTATGAAGGCGAGGAGGGTGAGTGAGGGAACCGGGAGGTTCCCTCACTGTCTCAAAGAAGGGGGCTCGTGGGGGAAACATGGTTTCCCCCACGGGAGCGAGCGGAACGCGAGCGACCTTCATGCCATCTTCTCCGCGACGAGCTCCTTGATCCGTCCGGCGATGGCGGCCGCGTCGCCGTCGAGCATCTCCGCGCCCTCACCCTTCGGAGGCACGAACATGCGCCTGACGCGGGCCGCCGGCGTGCCGAGGTCGCCGGGCTCGCGGACCTCGATCTCCTTCTGCTCCGCCTGTTTGATCGCGCGGAGCGTTGCGTAGCGCGGTTCGTTGATCCCGGTCTGGATCGTCAGCACTGCCGGCGTGTCCACCTCGACGACGTCGACGAGACCGCCTTCCAGCTCGCGGTGGACAGTGGCCGAGCCGTTCGCCGGCTCGAGCTTCGTCACGACCGCCACCCGCGGCAGGTCGAGAAGCTCGGCCAGGGCGGCGCCAGTAGCCGCCTGCACCGCGTCGCTCGACTGCACGCCGCAGAGGACGAGATCGGGGCTCTCCGCTCTCACGACCTCCGCCAGGGCACGGGCGACCGTGATCGGGTCGGCGCCGGCGAGGTCCTCGGACCAGATCCGGATGCCGCGGTCGGCGCCCATGGCGAGCGCCCGGCGCATGGCGTCCTCGGCGTCCTCGTCGCCGACGCTGACCGCGACGACCTCTCCGTCGCCCGCGGCTTCGCGCAGGCGCAGCGCCTCCTCGGTTGCGAAGGAGTCCCACTCGTTGAGGGCGTAGTCGAGGTAGTCGGGGTCGACGTCCCGCTCGTCGTCGGTGAACTCGACCTCGTCTCCCAGCGAGCCGACCTGCTTGACGCAGACGACGATCTTGATCGGCACCTAGGCGAGCACCGCCTCGCGCTCGACGACCCGCCGCTCGCGCTTGAACGGAAGCGGGACCTCGGGGTTGTCCGAGTCGATCTCCCGCGCCAGCCGGTGGCCCGAGAAGACGGCGTCGGCGGTGAGCCGCGGCGCCTCGCAGTCGCCGATCCGGTAGAAGCCGGTGATGCCCTCGGCGCTGAGGCCGTCGATGCCCACCGAGTCCTTCAGCTCCCGGTAGAGCGCCTCGTTCGACCGGCGCTGCGTGACGAGCACGACGGCGTCCGTCGCGAACTCGTGCTCGTGTGCCTCCTCGTCGTAGACGTGCGCGGCGAGCACGCGGCCCTCCTCGAACTTCGTCGGCATGTGGTACGTGACGATCTCGACGCCGAGCTTGTGCAGGATACGGTGCTGGTTCGGGGCCTCGAGCGTGAAGTGCATGTACGGCGCGATGTGCCCGAGATGGGTCATCATCCGGACCTTCTTGCCGTCCCGCGCCAGCTTCTCGGCGAGGGAGACGCCCATGTAGTAGCCGTCGTTGTCGAGGATCGTGACGGTCTCGCCCGGCACCTCCTTGCCCTCGAACATGACCTGCTCCGGGGTCAGCTGCCAGGGAAGGGTCGCGTCGGCGCCGGGGATCGTGTCGTGCGTGCAGCCGTTGAGCCCATCGGTCGCCCAGTAGCCGCCGGTGGCGATGACGACGATCTCGGCGCCATACTCCTTGACGCCGTTCGCGTCGAGCGTCGTGTTCGGGATGAACTCGACGTTCTTCAGCTTGTCGATCTGGATCTTGCGGTAGTTGACGACGCGGGCCCACTCGCCCAGGCCGGGCAGCTGCGGGATCCAGCGCATCCCGCCGCCCATGTCCTCGCCCGCCTCGACCAGGTGGACGCGGCGCATGCCGCGCTTGCCGAGCACCATCGCGCACTCCATGCCCGCCGGTCCCGCGCCGACGACGAGGACGTCGTTGTCGGCGTTCTTGGCCTCGTCGAACTTCTCCGGGTGCCAGCCGCGCCGGTACTCCTCGCCGGCCGTCGCGTTCTGCGTGCAGATGAGGGGCGGGCCGCCGATCTCCCAGCGCGAGATGCAGATGTTGCAGCCGATGCACTCGCGGATGTCGTCCAGGCGCCCTTCGTCGATCTTGCGCGGAAGCCACGGATCGGAGATGGACGGGCGGCAGGTGGCGATGATGTCGAGCTTTCCGGAGGTGATCGCCTCGACCATGACGTCGGGGTTCGTGAAGCGGCCGACGCCGAGGACGGGCTTCTTCGCCACGGCCTTGACGGCGCCCTGCCACGGGAGCTGCCGGCCGGACTCGTAGAAGCGGGACGGCGTCGCGTCCTCGCCCCACTCGGAGATGCCGGAGACGTTGATGTCCCAGACGTCCACGATCTGGTCGCAGAGCTCGACGAAGGGGAGACAGTCGCGCTCGAGCTGCGTGCCGGCCTCGCCCAAGAACATGTCCGTTGACATGCGGACGGCGATCGCGCAGTCGTCGCCGACCGCCTCGCGCACCTGCTCGATCGTCTCGCGCCAGAAGCGCGCGCGGTTCTCGAATGAGCCGCCGTACTCGTCCGTGCGCCGGTTGTAGTAGGGCGTCAGGAACTGCTGCGGCAGGTAGGAGTGCGAGCCGTAGACGTAGACGATGTCGAAGCCGGCCTCGCGTGCCCGCTTGGCCGCCTCGACGTAGAAGCCCTGCACCTCGCGAATGTCGTCCTTGTCCATCTCCTTCGGATACGTGAGGTGCTCGAAGTCGCTCGGGATCTGCGAGGGCGCGCGCGGGACGCAGCGCGACTCCATGCACGGGGCGTGCGGGCCGCCGTACCAGAGCTCGGCGGCGGCGAGCGCGCCGTGCTCGTGGAGCATGTCGCACATGAGCGAGAGGTTCTTGATGTCGTCGTCGTCCCAGAGGCGCGCGGACACCCGGTGCGTGTCGTCGCTCTCGGGATGGATCGAGCAGTACTCGGTGCAGACCGCCGCATAGCCGCCCTCGGCCTTCATGGCGCGGAAGTGCGCCTGGCTCAGGGGCTTCTCCGAGCCGAAGCCGTTGCAGTGAGGGATCTGGTAGAAGCGGTTCTTCATCGTCTTCGGGCCGATCTGGATCGGCTCGAAGAGGATGTCGTGCCTGGGGTCGCGCGCCATCTCGCGATGCCTCCTTTGGAGCAAACCGGGAATCGGCATTCTCCTGCGGCCCCTGCGGGCTTGCAAGCCGCAGCCGTTACGAGAGGCCGGCTACTCGTCGACCCACACCAGGCAGGGCGCGTCCTCGCGGATGCGCTTGACCGCCTTGCGGAAGAAGCGCCGACCCAGCCCCTTGCGGTTCGGGCCGAAGACGAGAAGGCCGATCTGCTCCTGCTTCGCCACTTCGAGAGCAACCTTCACGGGCCGCGGGCTGTGGAACGCGAGCTGCTGTGTGGTCACGCCGCGTTCGCGCGCGCGCCGAGCGACAGCGTCGAGGTGTTTGCGATTCATCTGCTCGGCGTACTGGCGGGCGACGTGGCCGACGTAGTTGCGGTACTCGAGCGGGATCGCGTCGCAGATGTAGAGCTCTGCGCCCGTCTGCGCGGCCGAGTCGATAGCGAACGCGATCGCGGGCTCCTCGAGCTCGACGTTCAACGTCAGGAGCATCACCGGGCGGACGCTCTGCGCGACCGGGGCCGCACGCGGGGGCGCCGGGCGGTCGAGCGTCTCGCGCGTCACTCCCGGGTGGCCTCCAGCTCGAGCGTCGGCAGCTCGCCGGGCGACGGGACGAACTTCCGCATGAACCAGCGGCGGATGTACCAGAACCAGAGCATTCCGGCGAGGGGGACGGTGATCGCCGCGCCCCAGAGGCCCCAGAGGAAGAACGAGACGACGCCGACGACGATGAGGAAGATCGCTCCGACGCGGACGTAGAGCCTCGCCTTGGTCTGGTGCTCGCGCACTTGGGGGAAGTTGCTCTCCGAGATCTGCGACGTGTCGTAACGGCGGCCGCAGGGGCACTCGACGACGTCGCCGAGCTTCGCCGAGTGCGTCTCGCCGCATTCGCACCGAACGGTGATGGGGATTGCCATGCGACTCTCCCGTCGATTCTAGACCCGAGACGACGAGGGGCGGGTCTCCCCGCCCCTCGCGTTCGCTGTCAGAGTTGGTCTCTACCTAGCCGTCGCCGGAGCCGAGGCGGGAGCTCGTGCTGCCGCGCCGTCGATTGCCTCCTGCGTGGGCTGCTCGTCGCTCGGATCCGTCCAGCGCACCGGCTTGCCCCACTGCTTCTGGGCGATGATGTAGCCGATGATGCCGGCGGCCAGCGCGAGGAGGCCGACCGCGATGATCTCAGGCACGCGCTCCGTCGGGCTCGGGACGGGACCCTCTCCCGCGAGGAACGCGGCATACTCGTCGCTCAGGTAGTCGAAGCCGTACCCGGTGTACTTCAGGCCATAGAGCCCGAAGATGATGAAGAGGGCGTTGGCGGCACAGAACAGCCCCGCCAGCCACATCCACGGTTTCGCCAGCTTGATTGGACGTGGCCAGTTCGGCCGGTCTCTGCGGAGCCACAGCACTCCTGAGAGCGCGATCACGTGCGAGAGCATGTACCCCAGGTTGCCCGCCGCGAGGATGAAGTAGATGTTCCCGAAGTAGAGGAGCAGGAAGATGTTGAGGAGCATGTCGACCGTCATGGCCCGGCCCGGAACGTTGTGCCTGTTCAGGACGCCGAGCTGCTTGATCGTCATCTTCTCCTCGGAGAGGGCATAGAGTGCCCGCGATCCGTCCATGGTGGCCGTGTTCATCGAGAGGAGCAGGCCGCCGCAGAGGCAGACGACCAGAAACTTCCCGAAGCCCTCACCCGCGATCGAGTTGACGACGTCGGTCAACCAGACGACGCCCGTCACGTCGTTGAAGAGGCCGTCGTACCCGATCGTTCCAATCACGGCGATCGGGAGCAGGAACGCCAGGACGACGTTGACGGCTCCCACCGAGGCCAGTGCCTTGCGGGTGTCGTTCGCTGTGTCCTTGTATTCCGGCGCAAATGTCGCGCCGGATTCGGGCCCGTACGTCGACCACCCCAGGATGTACAGCCACACCATGACCATCACGAACTGGTTGAAGAACGTCGGTGAGTCGCCGTAGAACTCGACGTTCGCAGCGATGAAGTTCGAGTCGATCTGGTGATTGGAGAAGTCGCCCGTCAGGAAGGCGCCGACTGCGATCACGACGATGGGGATGATCATGAGGGCGGCGACTACGTAGCTGAGCCCGACCGCCGGGCGCATGCCGCGCACGTTGAAGGCCCAGCAGAGCACGATGCACATGACCCCGATCAGCTGTGCCCAGCCGAGTTGCTGGATGACCGGTGGATCCCAGGTCTCGGTGGCGAAGTAGCCGGTGCCGCCGAACTCGGCGATCAGGAGGTAGCCGATCAGGCTCCCGTAGATGGCGAGCACGCTCGACCAGGCGAACCAGTAGCCGAAGACCGCGATCGGGCCCGCGAAGGAGAAGTGCTTGCGCCAGCCCTCGCGCGCGTAGACCGACAACCCTCCAGGCTTGTCGGGGAACATGGCGGCAGGCTCGCAGTAGATGTAGGCCTGGAGCGCGCCGATCGTGGCCGAGATGATCCAGAGGATGATCGCCGGCGTGCCGCCAAGCGCGATGATCGAGCCCCAGAGGCCGATGAGCAGGAAGCCGGGATTGGCGAGACCGATGACGAAGCCGTCCCACCAGCGAATCGTCTTCAGGAGACGTCGTTCGTCTACTGCAACTTCAGCCATGCACCCTCCTCTGAATCGAAAGACGCCCTAGCCGGCCCAGGACTCTTGGGGGGCAGGTCGGATTGCCCTGTTGCTGGCCGCAGTCGACACCTCGCCCTCATGCGAGGCGCGACGGTAACACTCGGCGGCACTGACTTCAATAGGCCGAACGGGCATGCGACACTGACGCCGACGGCAACGGAGGAGAGGACATGGCGATAGCGACGCGGCAGGACGCCTACATCGGCGGCGAGTGGGTACCCGGCGACGGGGAGGAGATCGAGGTTCGGAGCCCGGCTACGGGCGAGCTGCTCGGGACGGTGGCAGCGTCCACACCGGCGCAGGTCGACGCGGCTGTCGCCGCCGCAGCCGAAGCCTTTCCGACCTGGCGCACAGTCTCGCTGCTCGAGCGCGTCGAGCTTTGCCGCAAGGCATTCGCGATCTGCATGGAGCGCGCCGACGAGATCGCCGAGTTGATCACGCGGGAGGTCGGGAAGACCATCCGCGAGTCGCGCGAGGAGATGGTCGAGTACACGGCCGACCACTTCCGGCGCGCCTCCGAGGACGTCCTCCGTCATGCGGGGCGCGTGCTCCCCTCGACCCAGGAGCGCTCGAACGCCAAGCGCATCGTCGTCGTCCAGGAGCCTGTCGGGGTCGTTGCCGCCGTGACGCCCTGGAACTTCCCCGTCGACATCGCCGGGATCCCGATCGTCTACGGCCTCGCCGTCGGGTGCACCGCGGTCTGGAAGCCGTCTGAGCACGCGCCGCTCTGCGCGAACATGTTCGCGGAGGTCATCCACGACGCCGGTTTCCCGGCGGGGACGCTCAACGTCGTCCACGGCCGCGGCGAGGTCGGCTCGCAGCTGGTTCGCCATCCGGACGTCGGCGCAGTCGTCTTCACCGGCTCGACGCACACCGGCGAGCAGGTCGCCCGCGACGCCGCGCTCAAGAGCCGCGTGCTCGAGCTCGGCGGGAACGGCCCTCAGATCGTCCTCGCCGACGCGAACATCGAGAAGGCCGCCGACGCGGCGATCGTCGGATGCTTCTACCTCGCCGGCCAGTGCTGCACGGCCGCCGAGCGCATCCTCGTCCACGAGTCCGTGAAAGACGAGTTCGTCGCCGCGCTGACCGAGCGGACGAAAGCGCTGCGCGTCGGCGACCCGCTCGACGAGGAGACCGACATGGGACCGCTCTGCACGCCCGAGGTGCTCGTGCGGACGCAAGAGCACCTCGACGACGCGGTCGCCAAGGGCGCCACCATCGTCCTCGGCGGCGGCCACCAGGGCCAGTTCCACGAGGCGACGATCGTCGACGGCGTCACCAGCGACATGCGGATCGCGCAGGAGGAGACCTTCGGCCCGGTCGCGCCGATCATCACCTTCACCACGCTCGACGAGGCGCTCGAGATCGCGAACGAGACGCAGTACGGTCTGACCGCCTCGGTCTTCACGAGGTCGCTCCACGACGCATGGCGTGCGGCTGAAGAGCTCCGCCACGGCACGGTGCACATCAACGAGACGACGAACTACTGGGATCAGCTCGCGCCGTTCGGCGGCGCGAAGAAGTCCGGCGCGGGCCGCGAGCTCGCGGGCTGGATCATCGACGCGCTCACGGAGACGAAGCAGATCACCTTCGACCTGGGCGACTAGTGGACGGTCCGTTCGAGGGAGGCTCGACGTCGGTGCACCTCTACGCGTACGACTCTGCCGTGGAAAAGCGTCCGGTCCGGGAGCTCTACGGCGCCTTCCGCCGGTCCCGGAACGACGCCGATCGGCGCGCGGGCGAGCTCGCCGACCGCTGGGGCGCGCTCGATTTCGGTATGGAGATGGAGGAGCGACCGCCGCCGCCCGGCGTCTCGGCCGAGGCGTGGCGCGACGCGCTTCCGGGCGCCGTCCTCCATGAAGAGGGACGCCTTCTCCTCGCCGGGCTCGGCGGCGAGGAGGACATGCTCTACGCAGCGCCCACTCGTAACGACCACGTCGCGTATGCGCTGCTTCCGAACGGTGGTGGAGGTTGCGGCGCTCCGGGACCGGACGGGCTCGAGCTGGGCTGGACGCAGACGGAGCTGGGCGCGCTCGTGGTCCACGGCCTCGTGGCCGACACGATCGAGTCGGTCGGCGTGATCGTCGGAGGCGCCACGCACGAGGCGCGCATGGGCGAGAACGCGTTCGGTCTCCGCCTCGAGCACACCCACGACGCGGAGCTGGAGCGGATCGTGCTCCATCGCCGCGACGGCACGACGACCGAGGTCGCCCTCAAGTAACAGACTGTTACTTGGGGTCGGCTGCGCGCCACGCCTCGGTAAGCCGCTTCCGGTAGAAGAGCGAGAGGACGACCCCGACGAGGAGCAGGACTGCCTCGTCTAGAGGGCCCGGAAGCGGCAGGAGCCCGAACGCGGCTGCGCCGCGGAGCGGTCTCGGGATACGGCCGTCGCGGGCCAGGATGCGAACCGCGCCGACCGTGCGGACGAAGAACGCGCGGCCGGCCCGAGCCTGCCGTCGGTCGCTAAGCGCGTCGGACGCCACGAGCTCGCCGAGCTAGGCGCACCGCCAGAGCCGTGAGGGTGCCGATGCCTGCGAACGCGAGCCCAACGGCGTTCGTGGTAGCGCAGATCCGGCATGCGTTGCAACAAGCCGCCGCCATCGGCGCGAAGTCCGCTGACCTGTTCACGACTGGGAGCATCCGCGTCTGCGCCCGCTCGAGCATCCTGACGAGTGTAGCTGGGCCCTTCACGTAATACGCTGTTGCGTGGGAGCTACGCGGCCGTCGGTTGCAGGCGGGCGCGCTCGATCAGGCGCTCGGTGCAGCGGAGCGAGTTGGCGCAGATCGTGGATGTCGGGGCCATCGGGCCCGACGTCGGGAACACGGCGCCGTCGAGGACGTAGAGATTCGGCACGTCGTGGGCCGCGCACCAGCGGTCGACCACCGAGGTCGCGGGATCGTCGCCCATGCGGGCCGTCCCGAGCAGGTGCCAGCCCCACTGCGACCAGTCGGCCACGATCGTCTTCGCGGCGCCCGCGGCCTCGTGCGCATCCTTCGCCCGCGCGAGCTGGAAGTCGAGGTTGGCGCGCATCTCGTCGTCGATCGTGAACGTGATCTTCGGCGCCGGGATGCCGTCGGCGTCCGTCAGCTCGGGGTCGATGGTCACGGTGTTCGACTCGTGGGGAAGGTCCTCGATTCCCACGCCCCAGTCGAAGGCGTGCCCGAGCGTCGACTCCGTCAGGTTGTGCACCACGGCGCCCCAGCGCTCGTCGAAGGGCAGATCGTCGTAGCGGAAGAGCGTGAAGAGCGGCCCGCCGAGCGGCATCACGTCCCACTGTGCCCCGAGAGGGAAGCCGCGTGACTCGTCGTGGTCGGCGAACTCGAGCGAGAGGAGTTGCGTTCCCCACGGCCCGAGCCAGCCCTCGAGGTCGTCTTCGTAGATCCCGAGCACGCTCATGTACGGGTGGAGCATGAGCCGCTTGCCGACGAGCCCCGAGGAATTGGCGAGGCCGTCGGGCCCGCCGGAGAGGAGAAGCAGCCGCGCCGTGCCGACGCCGTTCCCCGCCACGATCACCACGCTCGCTTCCTGGCGCTGCTCCTTCCCCTCGCGGTCGACGTAGATCGCGCCGGTCGCGAGCCCGTTTCCGTTCGTCGTGATTTCGCGCACCCGCGCGCCGGTGACGAGCTTCGCGCCGTGCGCGAGGGCCTGCGGCCACATCGTCGTGTCCGTGGAGCTCTTCGCTCCCTTCGGGCAGCCCCACATGCAGGTTCCGGTGCGCTCGCAGCCGGCGAGATTGTCGACCTCTTCCGAGCGGATCGCGTGCGCGGCCGGCCACCAGTGCCAGTTGAGCTCGTTCATGCCCTCTGCCGCGCGGCGGCCGATCGGGCCGATCGGAAGGGGTGGCAGGAGTGGGGGCGGTCCGGGCGGGTAGTTCGGGTCGCCGGCCATGCCGGAGATCTGCATCTCCTGGTCGATCCGCTCGTAGTACGGCTTCATCTCCTCGTAGGAGATGGGCCAGTCGTCGGCGAGCCCGTGCAGCGTGCGGAGCTTGTAGTCCTGCGGCCGGAGCCGCACCCACTGCGCGCAGAAATGCACGGTGCTGCCGCCCACCGCGTTGTACATCACCGGCGTGATCGGGGAGCTCGAGACTTCGAGCGGGTAGTCGGAAGGGTGCTGCCGGGTGTTCGGGTTGGGGCTCCACTGTGCATCCGCGACGAGCTCCCACTCGAGCTTGTCCCCTGGGAAATCGGACGCGTTCTCCCAGCCGCCTTGCTCCAGGCAGACCACCTTGAACCCAGCTTCGGCCAGGTGCCGCGCCGCCACGGAGCCGCCCGCGCCGGCGCCGACGATGAGGACGTCGGCCTTCTCGCCGTTGCCGGAGACCGAGAACGAGAGCGGAGCCACCGGCTCGACGGGGTCGGGCGGCGGCGGGGGAGTGGTGTTGATCGGCCCGCGCGCGTAGACCGGGTCGAGAAGTCCGTCTCGCAGGTCGTACTCGGCCTCGTCCGAGAAGGGCGGCCGCTTGCCCTGCCCGGGGTAGCGGATGCGCTTCCGGACCTTGAGGTTCATGTAGTAGCCGCCCGAGGCGATCTGAGCGAGCGCCGAGAAGCCGTCGGGGTCCTCGGCATGCAGGCGGCGGGTCTCGGCCTCGGGATCCTTGCCCGCGGCGCGGTCGAGGACGACGGCGAGCGGGTCCACGAGGTCGGGCCGCGCGCCGAGCGCGCGGTCGAGCCACTTCTCCGCGGAGCCCGCCTCGCTGGCGGCGGGCATCGCGTCCGTGGCCGGGATGAGGACGTCTGCGAGCGCCCAGAAGGTCGCGCGCTGGGCCTCCGTGAGCGTCTGCTCGCCCGTGACGGCCATGGCTTCCCTAGCCCGCCACCCCGGCCGTGCTGAAGGCGGGCATGACCTCCTCGGCGATAAGCCGGAGCTGGCCGTTCACGTCGGGCACGTCCACCTCACGTTGGGCGAACAGCTTGAGGATGTAGGGGTCGGTGATGCAGAGGATCATGTGGTTGACCCCTGCAGACTCCATCTCCTTGATCTTGGCCGTGCACTCCTCCGGCGTCCCGGCGATCGAGAGCTTCTCGGCGATCTCTGGCGTCGTCATCTCGTACGCCTTCTCGAGGTCGCCGGTGCCCAGCACCTCGACGATCGCCTTCGTCTCGGCCGGGTCGATGCCGTGAGTCTCGAACTGCTCATCCGGCTGCGAGGACAGGTAGAAGGTGACGATGGCCCGCGCCGCCGTCTTGGCCTTCTCCGAGTCGGGGCCGCAGGTGATGACGCACCAGGCGCCGATGTCGAGCGTCTGCCAGTCGCGGCCGGCGCTCTCCGCGCCGAGCTTGACGTTCTCGACGACGTAGTCGTACCAGGCCTTGTTGTAGCCGAGCGCGCTATGAACCCCGTCGGACACCTCGCCGGCGAGCTGCATCGACTTGGGGCCGCGCATGGCGCCGATGTAGATCGGTAGACGGTCCTGCACGGGCCGCGCGAAGGTGAAGAGCCCGTTGTAGCGGTGGAACTGGCCCTCGTAGGTGATCACGCCCTCGTCGAGGAAGGTCCGCATGATCTCGTGCGCTTCCTTGACGCGGGAGAACGGCTTGATCGTCTTCCAGTCGACGCCGTACTGCGCGAGCATCCCGAAGTTGCCGCAGGAGATGACGCCTTCTGCGCGGCCGCCGGTCAACTCGTCGAGCGTGGCAAGCGCCTGGCAGATGAGCGTCGGCTCGCGGAGGTAGACGCTCGAGAGGTTCGGCCCGAAGCGCACGTTCTTCGTCTTGTCCGCCGCCGTCGCGTAGAGCAGCCAGAGATCCTTGTGCCATGTCTCGTCCGCGGCGTAGCAGGCGTAGTAGCCCAGCTCGTCGGCCGTCTTGATGTGCTCCAGGGAGTCGGCGAGCGGGTAGTCGAGCAGTGTCGTGTAGCTGAATTTCATCCCTTCCCCTCCTCGGCCTCGATTTCCTCCAGGAGCTCCTCGCCGGACAGGACGCTGTCCGCGAAGTGGTCGTGCATCCACGCCAGGTGCTCCCACCGGCTGTCGACGATCCGCAACGTGTCCCAGGCTGGGATGTCCTGCTGGGGCGTGTGCTCCGTCATGAGCTCCGGAGCCACCTCGTAGACGTGGTCGAACCGCATGACGACGTCGTCCTTGATGCGCTTCGCGTCCGGAGGCCTCTGCGCGGCGAGCCTGAAGCCGATCATGCCTCGTCCTCCTCGTAGGCCTCGTCGAGCAGGTACTTGCCCGGGTTCATGATGTTGTTCGGGTCGAGCGTCCGCTTGATCTTCTTCATCACCTCGAAGCCGCCGCCCAGCTCGAGCGGGACGAGGTCGACCTCGCCCTCGCGGCAGGAGCCGTGGCACGCGGAGATGGAGCCGCCGTGCTCGATGGCGATGCGGGCGATCTCCCGCTTGGCGTCCACCCAGGCGGCCCAGCTCTCGTCGTCCCACTGCATCTCCCAGATGCCGATGTCGATCTCGGTCAGGTAGTCGCCCCAGGATTTGAAGGCTCCGTTCGTGTAGGCGAACATGCCCCAGTCATCGAACATGTCGAAGCGCTCGCGCAGGTCGGCCGCGACGGCGTGCCACTTCTCCCGGACGGCGGGGAGCTGCGAGTAGAGGATGGACGCGTCCTCGCAGTGCCAGCTCATCGGGACGACCTGGTCGTCCTTGAGGCGGCCGTGGAGCGGCGTCGCGTAGCGGTCATGCCGCGAGGCCCAGTCGCCCTGGGAGATCTCGTCGCCGAGATACTCGCCGCCTGAGGCCTTGCCGATCTTCATGAGCCGCTTGGCCGAGGCGCGCACCTCGTCGGCGTTCCCGTACATGGCGAGCGCGACGACGCCCTTCACCCAGTTGGGCTGGGGGATATAGGCCTCGTCGTCGCGGCGAAGGTAGGCGATCTTCCACTCGTCGAAGAGGACGACGCCGGCGAGGGTGGCCGCCCCGGAGCGGGCGAAGTCCCCGGTCGCGCGCCAGGCGTCCTCGTAAGAGCCGTAGGCGAAGAACGCGGAGAACTCGGCCTCCGGCCGCTTCACCAGCTCCAGCGTCGCCTCGGTGGTGATGCCCAGCGTTCCCTGGTGGCCCATGAACAGGTGCTTGAGCTGGTAGCCGCTGGACGACTTGCGCACCTTCTTGCCGCCGCCGTCCCCGACCCGGATGATCTCGCCGGTCGGCAGCACGAGCTCGAAGCTGATGACGAGGTCGCGCGTGTGGCCGTAGCGCCCGCCGATCAGCGACCAGCCGCTCGTCCCGATCCGCCCGCCGACGAGCGAGCACGGGTACGAGGCGGGATTGTCCGGATAGATGAAGCCGTGCGGCTTCAGCTCTTCGGAGAGCTTCAGCATGTTGATCCCGGGCTGCACCGTGACGGTGCGGTCCTCGAGGTCGAGCTCGAGGATCCGGTTCATCAGCTTCACGTCGACGATGATCCCGTGCTTCAGCGGCACGGCGCCGTCGGTGAGGCCCGTGCCGCCCGCGCGCGGCACGATGGGGACGTGCTCGCGGTTCGCGAGCTTCACGACCTCGGAGATCTGCTCGGCCGAGGTGGGGAGGACGACGGCGTCCGGCGTGAACTCGGCCCAGCGGTGGACCGGGAACGGCGAGGGGACGCGGGCGCGGTTGAAGCGCGCCGAGGCGCCGGCGAAGACGTGCTCCTCGCCGCAGATCTGGACGAGCTCGTCGAGGAGGGCGTCGGTGACCGCGGTCGCCATCTCAGACCTCGATTCCCGCGGAGGCGGCGACCAGCTCCATCAGGTCGACGACCTCGACGTCCTGCTGCTCGCCCTGCTCGGTCAGCGGCCGCTCCGACCAGACGCACGCGGAGACGAGCGTGTCGATCTCGAGCGCCTTCGCCCGCTCGACCCGGCGGCGGCTGATCTCGGCGGTCAGGTCGGGGCGCTCGATCCCGAGGCCCGCTCCCGCTCCGGAGCAGTACGACCACTGGGTGACGTGGTCGACGTCCTTGAAGGTCAGTCCCGGAATGGCATTGAGGATCTCTCTTGGTTCCTTGTGAATGCCTTTCCGCTTGTTCAGCCGGCAGGCATCGTGGTAGGTCGCGACCCGATTGATCGGGACAGAAAGCGTCAGCTTTCCGTCCCTTATGAGCTCGGCAACCAACTCGACGACGAGGACGATCTCGAAGTCGTAGTCGTCGCCGAAGTACCGCGGGTAGTCCTCGGTGAAGGAGATGTAGTCGTGCGGATCGAGCACGAGGATTCGCTTCGCCCCGACGGCACGCCAGTCGGCGATGTTGTGCTCGGCGAACCGCCGCGCCTGGTCGACGTAGCCCATCTCGGCCGCCGGCCCGCCGCAGCACCACTGCTCCTGCATGAGGCCGAACTCGACGCCCGCCTGCTTGAGGACCTGCGCAACCGCTCGCGGAACGCTCGTGCGGTAGAAGGCGGCCTCGCAGTCGCAGAAGAGCACCGTGTCGCCGCCGATCGGGAGGTCGAGGCCCGCGGCCCAATCGGCCACGTGCTCCTGCGAGACCGGCGTTCCGTTCAGCACGGGCTCGTTCTTGCGCTCGTCGGTCAGCTCGTTCCAGCGCTGCCAGTGCGGCTGGTGGATGCCGCTCTCGACCGCTAGGGCCCGCATCGCCTTCACGAGGTCGACCGTGCGGGTACGGAAGCGGTAGAAGTCGCCGGTGAAGAGGGTGTTGGGGCAGCGGAGCTCGCAGGCACCGCACTGCGTGCAGTGCACGTAGTCGCGCGCGACGTCCTCGATCGTGAGGAGCCCTTGCTCCATCGCGACGACATTGGCGTGGAATGCCGTCGGCGTGTGGGCCTCGTCCCGCGTGACCTGCATGACGGGGCAGACCTCGCGGCAGAACTTGTGGCCGGAGCTGTAGCAGTTGTAGGCCGCATTCCGCCATTCCGCCACGAACTCGGCGGTGCGCCCGTCGGCCCCTCCGGAGTCGCTGACCTTCTCAGTCGCCATTCGCCTCCTTCGCTGGGATGCGCCGACTCTAGGGCGGCTGCGATAGAAATTCCAGTCCGTGTCGAACAGCCGCAAACCCGTCATCGGCCTCTCCCTCGGCTTACACGACTTCGGCGACTACGCCGCGGTCGGCTTCCAGCGGCCGGTGGCCCTCGCCGGGGGTGTCGGCCTCGGGCTCCCGCGCGTGAACGGGCACCTCGAGGACGCTCTCGAGGTCTGCGACGGGATCCTCCTCGGCGGCGGCCGCGACATCGACCCGTCGCGCTACGGCCAGGAGCCGACCGAGCACCTCGCCCCGACCGAGCCGCTTCGCGACGCCTTCGAGCTCGAGCTCGCGGAACGCGCCCTCGACCGCGGGCTGCCCATCCTCGGGATGTGCCGCGGCATCCAGATCTTGAACGTCGCGCTCGGCGGCACGCTCGTGCAGGACGTCACCGTGAAGCCGGAGTGGGCCGACCACCCCTCCGACCGCGGCTGGAAGGCGTGGAAGGAGGTCGAGCGATCATCGCTGGAGGGCTCCGAGGACGTGCCGCCGCACCCGCGCCACCCGATCGCGATCGAGCCCGGCAGCCGCTTGCACGCCGCGCTCGGCGTCGAGGAGATCGAGGTCGACAGCTTCCATCACCAGGCGCTCGACGAGGTCGCCTCAGATCTGACCGTCGTCGCCCGCGCGCCGGACGGCGTCGTCGAGGCGGTCGAGCTCGACGGCGACCAGTACGTCCTCGCGGTGCAGTGGGAACTCCAGGAGGAGTGGCGGGTCGACCGCCGCTTCCTCGAGCCGTTCGCCCAGTTCGTGACGGCCGCCGCACGGCGCTGAATGGGGATCCTCCTCGGCCTCACGGCCGCTCTGTCGTGGGGCCTAGCCGACTACTTCGCCGCGATGGCGTCCCGGCAGACGGGCGCCCTCCGTGTTGTTCTGGGCTTCCATCTGGCGGCAATGATCCTGCTTGCCGCTCTCCTCTTCGGATCGGGTGGCGGCCTCGCGGAGATCTCAGGACCGGACCTCGCCTGGTTCGTCTTCGTCGGCGCCCTCGGCTGGCTCTCCTACCTCGCCTTCTACCGTGCGCTCGCCATCGGGCCCATCTCCATCGTGAGCCCGATCGTCTCGGCCTACGCCGCGAGCACGGTCGTCTGCGCGGTCCTGATCGGAGGGGAGCGCCTCGCGGGCGGCGAGACGGCTGCGATCGTGGTCGTCATGGCCGGCGTCGTGCTCGCGTCATCCGACCTGGCGCAGATGCGGAGGATCGAGCGCGTAGCCGCGCTCGGGATCGTCCTCGCTCTCGTGACGGCGGTCCTGATCGGCGCCTTCGTTTACGGGGTCGCCTACTTCAGCGACGACTACGGCTGGCTCGTGCCCATTTTCGTCGCGCGGGGCTTCTCCACGGTCTTCATCGTCGGCACGGCCCTGGTCGGCGACGAGCTGCGGTTCCCTGACCGCTCACCGCGCCTCCTCGTGACCATCGGCCTGATCGCCGTCGTCGACACCCTCGGCTACGTCGCGTTCAACTTCGGCGTCCGCCACGCCGACACGTCGGTAGTCGCCACTGCGGCCGCTCCGTACGCGGTCGTGCCGATCGTCGCCGGCATCGTCCTCCTCAACGAGCGTCCGCGCGCGACCCAGTGGGCGGGCATCAGTCTGGTCATCGCCGGCCTGGTCTTGCTGGGCTTGGTTTCCTGAGGGTCGGCTGGGGGTATCTCGCTAATGCAATCTCATTCTGGGAGGAGGATCTATGCTGACCGAATCCGAGCTCCGAACCCTGCTGAGCCGTGACGTCCTCGACAAGGACGGGAAGTCTCTCGGCAACATCGAGACCTTCTTCAACGACCGGAACACCGGCACGCCCGAATGGATCGGCGTCTTCAGCGGAACCTTCCGCCAGCACCATCGCCTGGTGCCGGTCCGAGGCGCCGAGAGCGAGGGGAATGCCGTCCGGGTCCCGTGGACGAAGGAACAGGTGGAGAGCGCGCCCGACTACGGCAAGCCCGAGGGTGGCATCTCCGAGGAGATGGAGCGGGAGGCCTACCGCCACTACGGCCTCGAGCCCGCCGCCGTCTGACGGAACCTGACCGTCAACAGCCGCACTCGTCGAGAAAGCCTTCGACGAGGGTGAAGTACGCATCCGGCTCCTCGGCCCAGGGCCGGTGCGCGCTGTGCTCGAGCACTGCGAGACGCGCGCGGTCGGGGTTAAACGCCTCCCGCGTGAGGCGCGCGATGCGGGGCGTGGTGAGGCCGTCCCAGCGGCCGGCGACCACGAGCACCGGCATGTCGAGCTCTTTGAGCCGCGGGAGCGGGTCGAAGCCGGCCAGGGTACCGCTCACCTCCCACTCGGGGTCCGGGCCGATGACGGCCGCGTAGACACCGAAGCGCATCCCCTCCGCGTCGTCCCTTTCGAGCTGTGGCCGCCGCTCGGCGTCTGCCCATTCGAGCCGTTCGAGCACGTCGTCGAAGAGCCGCTGGTAGCGCGGGTCGAGCGACCGGACACCCGCGGCGCGCAACTCCAGGAGCTCCTCCCAGCGCTCGGGATAGTGCTCCCGCAGGGCGTCGTTGACCCGGTCGATGTTTCCCTCCTGCCAGGTCGCGGCGCTGACCTGGGCGTTGCTCAGGACGAGGGCGCCGAGGCTCTCCGGGTAGCCCAGCGCGCAGGCGAGCGCCGGCAGGCCCCCGAAGGAGAGCGCGACCATCGCCGTCCGCTCGGCGCCGACGTGAAGGCGCACGCCCTCGAGGGCGGCCGCGTAGCGTTCCATCGTGTGGGCGGCGGGATCGGGAACCGAGTCGGAGCGACCGGTGCCGGGGTAGTCGACGTAGGCGACGGTGCGGCTGGAGGCGAGCCGCGAGAACCACGGGTGGTAGTGCGCGTGGCCGACGCCGGGGCCGCCGCCGGCGAGGATAACGAGCGGCCCCTTGCCTTCGAGCTCGACGTAGATTCGTCCAGCTTCGGTTCCGACGAGCTCGCCCGCGCCGTGCACGACGGCGACTAGCTGCGCGGCCTGGTCTTCTGCGGGTCGTAGATCGGGAAGTCGTCCACCGTCGCCGAGACCGTGCCGTCGCCGAGGGCGACGTCCACCGTCTCGCCCTTCGCGGCCAAGCGGGACTCGAGGACGGCCATCCCGATGACGCGGCCGAGCGTCGGGCTCTCGGCAGGGCTCGTAAGCGTGCCGGCGGGCTCGCCGTCCCTGGTGACCGCGGCGCCGTACTCGGGCACGTCGGAGCCCTCGACCGAGAGCGTGACGAGTCGCCGGGGCGGGCTCTTCGCGGTCTCGGCGAGCGCGGCCTTGCCGTGGAAGTCGCCGGTGTCCAGGCGGATGACCTTGTCCAGCGACATGTCGAAGGGATCGGTCTCGTGCTGGAAGTAGTCGTAGCCGATGAAGATCAGCCCCGACTCGATCCGGAGCGTCTCGACCGCCGAGAGGCCGTACGGCCGGGCGCCGGCCTCCGTGAGCACGCCCCAGAGCTCCTCGGCGTAGTCCGCCTCCGTGAAGATCTCGTACCCGAGCTCCCCCGAGTAGCCGGTGCGGGAGACCCAGGCAGGCACGCGCCCGACGTGCACCTGGTGCGGGAAGAAGCGAAAGTAGCGGAGGCTCTCGACGTCCTCGTCGACCAGGCCGGCGAGGACCTCGCGCGAGCGTGGCCCCTGGAGCTGGACGTGCGGGAGCTTCTCGGTGATCGGCTCGATGGATACGTCCAACCCGTCCACGACCTCCCGCATGTGGTCGAGGTCGGAGTCGAGGGCGGTGATCGCCCAGGCGCTCGAGTCGGTGAACTTGAAGACCGTCCCGTCGCCGACCATCTTGCCGTTTTCGTCGCAGAAGGGCGCGTAGCGCACCTGGCCGATCTCGAGGCCGAGCATGTCGTTCGTGAAGATCCGGTCGGCGGCCGCGAGCGCGTCCGGGCCCGAGAAGTCCCACTTGCGCAAGGGCGACTCGTCCCACACGCCGACGTCCTGCCTCACCGCGTGATGCTCGGCGGCCGCGTCGCCGAAGTCGGTCGTCCAGTTCCAGCCTTCCCACTCCATGAAGTCGGCGCCGAGCTCGCGCTGGACGCCGTCGAAGGCCGTGCGGATGGTGTCGGTGCTCACGCTTCCTCCTTCGCAGTTGCGCGCCAGCCTAAAGCGTCGGAGACCGCCGCTGCACGCGCGAGCAGCGGCTCGAGCGCCCGCGCCATCGAGTCGGTCCCGAAGCGCGATCCCGGTCCCTGCAGGCCGAGCACGGCCGCGAGCTCGCCGCGGCTCCCACGCACCGGGGCCGCGAGCGCGTTGAGGTCGTCTTCCCGCTCGCCGACCGCCTCCGCCCACCCCTGAGCCCGGACGCGCTCGACCTCGTCGGAGAGGACGGCCGGATCGACGATCGTGCGGGTGGTGAAGACGTGGAGCGGCCCGCCGGGCAGCTCGACGTCGCCGAACGCGAGCGCGACCTTCCCCGTGGCCGTCGCGTGCGCGACGGAAGGTCGCCCGACGCGCGCGACGCTCTGAACGGACGACGCGCTCTGAACGAAGTCGACCGTGATCGCGTCCGGCTCGCCGGGCGCCGAGAGCGTCGCCGTCTCGCCGGTCTCCTCGACGAGCGCCCGCAGGTGCGGGCGGGCGACCTCGCGCAGGTCGAGCCGGGCCAGGACGGCGTTGCCGAGCTCGACGAGGCGGAGCCCCAGCCGGTAGCGGCCGTTCTCGGAGACGTGCTCGACGAGGCCCGCGTCCGCGAGGGTCGCGAGCAGGCGGGAGACCGAGCTGGGGTGGAGGCCGGTGCGCCGGGCGAGCTCGTTCGTGCCCAGCTCACCGCGGTCCTCGAGTGCGTCGAGGACGCCGGCGGCCCGCTCGACCGCAGCCACCCGCCGTGTCGCTGGCTTTCCCGTCCGGGCCATGGTACGGTCAGTATGTCACTTTTGAAACACTATTGCCCAGGAGGCAACACGCCCATGCCTGACCTGCCCGCCTCGCCTCGCTTCGTCATCGTCGGCGCCGGGATCCACGGCCTTTCGACCGCCTACCACCTCGCGAAGGAGCTGCGCACGCGCGGCTCGGGCTCGGGAGCCGACGTCGTCGTCCTGGAGAAGTCGGAGCCGGGCGCGGGCGCCTCGGGCATCGCCTGCGGCGTCGTCCGCAACAACTACTTCCAGCCGGCCATGAGCGAGCTGATGCAGGCCTGCGTCGAGGTCTGGGAGTCGGATCCGGCGGCCTACGCCTACAACCCCGTCGGTTACATGGCGCTAGGCCCCGCCGTCCAGGAGTCGGACCTCGCGGCCACCTTCGAGCGCCAGGAGAAGATCGGCTACCGCTCGACGTTCGTGACGGGCGAAGCGGACGTGGACCGCTACATGAAGCGGCTCTTCCCCGACTGGCGTGCGCAGGGCGTGACCGCGCTCCTCCACGAGCACCAGGGCGGCTTCGCCTTCAACCGCGACTCCGTCGTGGGCCTCGCCGGGAAGTGCGCCGAGGAGGGCGTCGAGATCCTGACCGGCGTCGAGGTGCGGGCGATCGAGCTCGCCGGCGACGGCACGGCGAGCGCGCTCGAGACGAGCCGGGGGCGTGTCGAGGTCGGCGAGCAGCTCGTGATCGCGCCCGGGCCCTGGGCGAAGCGGTTCTGGTCGCTGCTCGAGCTCCCGGCGACGATCGACGTGCGCACGCCGTCGGGCGAGGTCGTGCGCGACCAGCCCATGTGGACCTACTGGAACCTCCAGGAGGGCGAGATCACGGTCGAGCCGGAGATGTTCGCCACCGCCGACGGCGGGGCGCCGCCGGTCATCCACCTCGACACCGACGCGCCGCTCTACACGGACGACGGCGACCTCGTCACGGACGAGCTCTGGGGGATCTACTACAAGCGCGATCGCCACGGCGTGCAGGGCGGCGCCTCGCCGCTCGTGGTCGACGGCGACGTCGAGCTCGACCCGTACCCCTCGACCACGGATGTCGACCCGGGCTTCGCGGACATGTGGTGCGCCGCTCTCTCCCACGCCATGAGCCGCTTCGAAGGCTGCCGGCCGCTCTACAAGCAGGCCCGCTCAGGCGGGGTCGGTGCCTTTACGGCCGACAACTTCCCGGTATTCGACTACATGCGTCCGAACACGTACGCGATCCTCGACTCGAACCATGGCTACAAGATGATCGGGGTCGGCCGCGAAGTGGCGAAGGTGCTCCTCGGCGACCACTCGAGCCTCCTCTACCCGTTCCGGTTCGAGCGCTTCGCGACCGGCGACCTCCACCCGGTTTCGAGCTCGCCTTACCCCTGGTCCTAGACCGGTTCGGCCTCGCCGAGGCCGAGCCTGCGCGCCAGCCACGCTTTCGTGGTGGACTGCAGCAGGAGCGTGACGACGATCGCGAGCGCGACCACAGTGGCTAGCTCCGCACTCTGCTCGACGCCGTCGGCGACGAGGATGCCGACGAGGGCCGCGGGGACCACCCCGGTCTCGCGCGTCCAGGAGAGAAACACGAGCTCCTCCCGGCGCCAGCGGCCGCCGCGGTCGGGCAGCAGGCAGGCGAGCACGGTCAGCGGGCGCGCCAGGAAGATCAGGGCGGCGAGCGTGGCGAGAGCGGGGACCGCCTCGTCGGCCATCGTGTCGAAGGGAAGATTCGCGCCCAGGGTGATGAAGACGAAGACGACGACGATGTCCGCGCTCGCCGACGTGAACAGGCGCATCTCGTCCTCGCGGTTGGAGTGCATGCCCAGCCCCAGCCGGTCCATGTTGGCGACGATCAGACCGGCCAGGAAGGCGCCGAGGTAGCCGCTGCCGCCGGCGTAGTCGAGCGCGAAGTAGCCGGCGACGACGACGAGGAGGACGGCGATGATCGGAGACTCGCGCCAGATTCCGAGCTTCCGTGTCGAGATCGCCACTGCGAGTACGACCCCGAGGGCCGCGCCCAACACCGTCGAGACAACGAGATCGACCAGGAAGTCTCCGAACGGGGCGATGAGCGACCCCTCGCCCTCGATCACGAACGACGCCAGCGCAAGTGCGAGCACCGCACCTGTGACGTCGTTGAGCGCCGACTCCGCGATGATGGTCTGCACCACCTTGGGCCGGATGCGCAGGTGCTCGAAGAGGGGGATGAGGATTGCGGGGTCGGTGGGCGCAAGCACGGCGCCGATGAGCAGGCCCACCCCGAAGGGCACGTCGAAGGCAGTCGCCGCGACCGCGCCCGTGACGAGTGCAGTGAGCAGGACGCCGGGAATCGCCAACGCGCCGAGGCCGACGACCACCGGGCGTAGGACGCGGAGCGAGAGGCCCAGCCCTCCGTAGAAGAGGATCAACGAGACGCCGAGGGTCAGGAGAATCTGGACGGCGACGGAGTCGAGCGGCAGGTCGAGCAGATCCGCGACATCAGGACCGAGCACGGCGCCGGCCGCGAGCAGCACGACCATGCGCGGGACGCGCAGCAGGCTCGCCACGACCTCGGAGACGAGGCCGGCCGCGAAGATGATGGCCAGGGTTTCGATGACGTCGCGCGCGGACATCGCGGGGATTCTCGTCTGTGCCGATGACGGTTGCGCCGCGGCGCGCAGTCGGGAACGATCTGCGGGTGCTCCTCGTCGTCTTCGCCCCGGCCGGCTTCCCTCAGGTGATGTTCTTCCTGACGCTCGCGATCGCGCTCTACCTGACCGTCATCGAGCTACGCGAGTTCGATCCTCGGCCGCACTTCACGTACTGGGCGTGGTGGCTGTCGCTCGTCTTCCTGACCCACTTCGTGGGCTACCTCATCCTCCGTGGATACGCCGCCTACCGACGCCGCTCCCGAGCCCGAGCCTAGGCCGTTCAGAGACCGCCCCCTCGGCCGACTGGTGATGCTGCTCGCGGTGTTCCTCCTCGCCTTCCTCGCGCTCCAGACCTGTGCGTCGCGCGGAGACGAGATCTCCTTTGAGGAAGCCGAGGAGATCGCGAGGGACGAGGTCGACTTCGAGCCCGACAAGGTCCTCGTCCGCGGCGTCCAGCGCGGACTGGACGCGCACCTGTACTGGGCCGTCTCCCTATCGACCGAGAACGCCGCTGGCGTCCGGGAGGAGTGCGCGACCGTTCTCGTGGACTCGGAGACTGGGGAGACGGAAACCGAAGCCTGCTAGTCCGGCCTGTGTGAGGATCGAACACTCAGAACGCGGAAAAGGTGGGGTTAGTGCACCTGGGACGCGTCCGATGGGTTTCGTACGCTCGCCTGGCTCAGGTGTGTAGCGCTGCTGTAGCTGGCGTCGTCCCGAGGAGGACTTCCTGATGACCTCGTCGCTTGCGTCCATGCTGTCCGCGCTTCTCGCTCAGGCGCCGACGCCCGAGGAGCTCCAGGAGCAGATCAACCTCGACAGCCTGGTCCTGCTGGAAGTCTTTTACTTCTTCACCGTCGTGATCATGTGGCTGATCCACGTCGGCTTCATGGCCTACGAAACGGGCGCGGCGCGGCGCAAAAACATCATGTCGACGGCGATGAAGAACATCCTCACAATCGCCGTCGTCACGCCGAGCTTCTACTACTTCGGCTGGTACATCTACGGCTGCTTCGAGCACGGCGGCCCGGCTGAAGGGCACGCCGGTCCGGCCGAGTTCCCGGGGTTCTGCGGCCTCACGGCGCCGTGGAGCGCCGGCATGGCCGGCAACCTCGAGTCGAGCCTTACCGGCCATCTGAGCCTCGTCTTCTTCCTCGCCTTCCTGCTCTTCTCCTGGACTACGGCTTCGATCATGTCGGGCGCGCTCATCGAGCGCGTGCGCCTGTCCGCCTACCTCATCCTCGCAGTCGTCCTCGGCTCCGGCGTCTGGATCATGGACGCGGCCTGGGGCTGGAGCTCGGGCGGCTGGCTCACGACCAACTACGGCTTCCACGACTCGATCGCCTCGCTCGTCGTCCACGGCGTTGCCGGCGCCTTCGCGCTGGGGGTGCTCCTCAACCTCGGCCCACGCATAGGGAAGTACGACCGCGAAGGGCGGGCGAGAACCTTCAGACCCCACAACACGCATCTGACCCTGATGGGGCTGATGCTGATCTTCACCGGCTTCTACGGCTTCTACGCCGCCTGCCTGTTCATCCAGTCGACCGTCTTCCCGGGCTGGCTCAACATCTATCTCTCGCCGACGACCTTGGGCACGATCGCGATGGTGATCACGTTCGGCTTCGCCGGCGGGTTCACCGGCGGGTGGATCGCCAGCAGGGGCGATCCGTTCTGGACGCTCTCCGGCGGCCTTGCCGGCGTGATCTCGGTCTCCGCGGGTGCCGACGTCTATCACCCGTCGCTCGCCTACCTGCTCTCCGCGACCGGAGGCATGGTCGCCGTCTGGTCCGGGGGCTACATCGAGAAGAAGCTCCGGGTGGACGATGCCGTCGGGGCGGTGGCCGTCCACGGCGTCTGCGGGTTCTACGGTGTCTTCCTCGTCGGCATCTTCGCCGGCGGGTTCCCGACCGGGCTGAACAACGTCCCGAGCTCCTTCGGCGGGCAGCTCATGGGCATGCTCGCCTTCTTCCCGCTGGCCTTCCTACCCGGCTACATCGTCAGCTGGCTCCTGAAGAAGGCGAACCTGCTCCGCGTCCCGCCGGAAGTCGAGCTGGAAGGCCTCGACATGGCGGAGTTCCAGCAGGACTTCTTCCCCGAGTTCGAGCGCGTGCCCGAGGTGGTCGTCCTCCCGGACGGCCAGGAGGTCGAGGCGGCCCCGATCCTGATCGAGGAGTACACACGGACCAACGGCCATCGGGCGGGTGCTCCCGCGGAAAGGAGGTAGGCCGTGATCGACAGCTTCCCCTACGAGAGCTGGGACGAGGTGGCGACGACGTTCTGGACCTTCGGCCCGGAAGACTCCACCGGCACCTACGTCCTCACCGTCCTCGGGATCATCCTTATGGTGGCCGCGCTCATCTACTGGGTTTGGCTGGAGGAGAAGAAGCTCACCGCACAGGCCGCGCTCCTACGCGGCGCCGGCGGCCTGCCCCCCGCGAGCCCGACGGCACCGGGCCCCGGTTTCGCCGAGCCGCCGCTCGCCGGGCCCTCGACCGATCCCGGACCGTAGAAAGGAGGCACGATGGCTCGTGAGAAGCAGATCGAGTTCCCCCCAGAGCAGTCGCACGTGCGCTGGTTGACGCCGGCGTTGCTCCTGATTGCGCTCGCCTGCATCGTCATCGTCATCATCGTCCTGCTCGCCCACCCGAGCGGAGAGTTCATCGGGCCCTGGGGCTAGCGGCGCCGCGCTGGCGCAGGTGCTATAAGAAGTCGATGTCGCGTCTGTATCTTCGCTGCGGCCTCTGCGGACGCCAACAGGCGGACGGTCTTCTCTCGCGCGGGTACTGGGGGCACCTGGATGTCGGGAACGGGCAGGAGCTCCGTGCGTGTCCGACCTGCAAGGAGCAGCACTCCGACTGGGAAGCCCGTCTGCGCGGCCTGAGCGACCCGAGCGCCACCGACGGCCCTGCGTTCGCGCAGCGCTGACGTAACGGCGCAACCGTCGCTCTGACAGGATCGGCCGATGGCCCCGCGCCGTCGCCGCCGCACGCACGGCCTCGAGCGGGTGCTCGGCACGCCGGCGCTGTTCGCGACGGCCTACGGGAACGTCGGCTCCTCCATCTACTACGCGCTCGGCGTCACCGCGGCCTTCGCCCTCGGCCTCACGCCCCTCGTCTTCGTCATCGCCGGCGTGATCTTCGCCGCCACCGCGGCGACCTATGCGGAGGGCACCGTGCGCTACCCCGAGGCCGGCGGCTCCTCGAGCTTCGCCCGCCACGGCTTCAACGAGGTCGTCAGCTTCGGGGCGGCCTGGTCGCAGATGCTCGTCTACGTCGCCACGGTGGCGATCTCGGCCTTCTTCGTCCCGCACTACCTGTCGGTCTTCTGGGAGCCGCTGCGCGACAACCCCTGGGACATCGTCGGCGGCGCGGTCGTCGTCGTCCTGCTCGTCGCCGTGAACATCGTCGGCGTCCAGGAGGCTACGCGACTCAACATCGTGCTCGCGGTGGTCGACTTCGCGACGCAGGCCCTCCTGGTCGTCATCGGCTTCGCGCTCGTCTTCAGCCCGGAGATCCTCCGGAGCAACGTCGACCTCGGCGTCGCCCCCACTTGGACCGACTTCGCCCTCGCGATCCCCGTCGCGATGCTCGCCTACACCGGCGTGGAGACCGTCTCCAACCTGGCGGAGGAGGTGCGCGACCCTCCGCGCAACGTCCCGAATGCCTACAAGCTGATCGCCGCCGCGGTATTCGCCATCTACTTCACGCTGCCGCTCGTCGCGCTCTCGGCGCTACCGGTCTTCCAGCAGCCCGACGGGGAGTGGGTCACCGAACTCGGCCTGCCGCCCGAAGAGGGCGGCTTCACGAACGACCCCGTGCTCGGCGTCGTCGAGAACCTCGGCCTCTCCGGCGGTTTCCTGAACGCGCTGGAAATCTACGTGGGCGTCCTCGCCGCGACCATCCTGTTCATCGCGACGAACGCGGGCGTGATCGGCGCCTCCCGCATCACCTACGCGATGGCCGGCTATCGCCAGCTGCCATTAACCTTCCGCCGCCTGCATCCGCGCTTTCGCACGCCGTGGCTCGCGCTCGTCGTCTTCGCCGGCGCGATCCCCCTCCTGACGATCCTCCCGGGCGAGACGGACTTCCTCGGGACGATGTACTCGTTCGGGGCGACGCTCTCCTTCACGGTCGCGCACGCATCCATCGTCGCGCTGCGCTACCGCTTTCCAGAGGAGGAGATCGCCTACCGGGCGCGGCCGAACCTCCTGATCGGCCGGGTCGACTGGCCGCTCTTCGCCGTTCTCGGCGGGATCGGAACGCTGATCGCCTGGATCGTGATCGTCGTGCAGGAGCCGACGACGCGCTGGGCCGGCATCGGCTGGCTCGTCGTCGGCTTCGTCGCCTACGCCGTCTATCGGCGCTGGGTCGTCCACGAGCCGCTCGCGCAGACGGTGCACGCCCCGCAGATCGTGCTCGGGCCCGGCCTGGAGATCGAGTACCGGATGATCGTCGTCCCCGTCGCGCGCTCGGCGGAGTCGGAGGAAGCGCTCGTGGCGGCCGCCCGCCTCGCGGCCGAGCGCGGCGCAAGGATCGCGGTCGTCCGTGTGCTCGAGGTGCCCTTAGAGCTGCCGCTCGACGCCGAGCTTCCCGAGGAGAGGGAAGAGGCGGACATGCTCCTCGACGAGGCGCGGGCGCTGGTCGAGAGCTATGGCGTGCGCGCTGTTCCACGAATCCTGCGGGCGCGGCGGGCAGGCCCCGCGATCGTCGAGGAGGCGGCCCGGCGCAATGCCGAGCTCGTGGTTGTCGGCGCGCCGCGGCAGACCACCAGGCGGGGCCGGCCGGTCTTCAGCAGGACCGTGGACCACGTGTTGAGAGCGAGCCCATCCCGGGTGCTGCTCGTCGGGGGCCTGAAGGCGGCGTGATGCACGGCCTGCGCTTCCCTGCGACGGTGCTGTTCTCCGGGCTGATCGCCCTCCTCGGCGCGGTGATCATCGTCGAGACGGCGATCGTCGGCGGGACGCTCGGCTACCTGCTCGGCGCGCTCTTCCTCGCGGCGGGAGGCCTGCGCCTGGCGCTTCTTCTGAGGAGGCGGGCGTAGTGGCGCGCAAGCTCCCGGGTCTCACGCGCATGCTCGGTGCGACGCCGATCGCCTCCGTCGCCTACTCCGAGGTCGGCTCGTCCATCTACTTCGCGCTCGGCATCGTCGTCCTCTACGCGGCGGGCCTGACGCCATGGGTGCTGCTCAGTGTCGGGCTCGTCTTCCTGCTCGTCACGTTCTCGTACGCCGAGGCCAGCTCGGCGCTCCCGGAGACGGGTGGGGCGGCGCTCTTCGTCGCGCGGGCGTTCAACGATCCGGTCGGGTTCCTGACCGGCTGGGTCCTCTTCCTCGACTACCTCGTCGTCATCGCGCTGGCCGGCCTCTTCGTGCCGCACTACGTGGGATCGGCGGTGGGGTGGGAGGCCGTGACCGAGGAGCCCTGGGACGGGGTGATCGGCGTGCTGGTCATCCTCGGGGTGGCCCTGTTCCGGCTCGTACGCAGGGCGCAGCTCTACCGCATCGCGGTCGCAGTCGCGGCTCTGGCGCTCCTCACGCACCTCCTGCTCGTCGCCCTCGGCTTCGCCTTCGTCTTCTCGCCGCGCGACCTCACCGACGTCGATCTCGGCCAGGTGCCGCCGTGGGGCGACCTCGCGTTCGCGCTCGCCCTCGCCACCCTTGCCTACACGGGCCTCGAGACGGTGGCGAACCTCGCCGCCGAGGCGCGCGAGCCCGGTACCACGCTGCCGCGGAGCCTCTTTGCGGGCATCGGGCTCGTCGTCGCCGTGACCGCGGCGATCGGCCTCGTGTCGGTGTCCGTCGAGGGCGTCGCCGTCGAGCTCCAGGCGCCGCTCGTCGCAATCGTCGATGCGCTCGAAGGTGCGATTCCGACCTGGTCCGTGGACGCGTTGCGCATGTTCGTGGGGCTTGGCGCCGCGGTGGTGCTCGTCGCTGCGATCACCACCGGAATCTCCGGCGCCGGCCGCCTTGCCTACACGCTCGGACGGCACGGCATGCTCCCGCACGCCTTCGCCCGCCTGAACCGCCGCACGCTCCTCGCCCCGGCCGCGATCCTCACGACCGCCGGCCTCGCCGCTGTGCTCCTCGTCGTCGCCGATGCCGCGGGCCGGGACGTGCGGTTCTTCGGGAGTCTCTACAGCTTCGGGATCCTCCTCACCCTCACCGCGGCGCAGCTCGCCGTGCTCCGTCTCCGCTTCTCGGAGCCCGGCCTGAAGCGGCCCTATCGCGCCCCGTGGAACGTCACCGTCCGGGGCGTGCAGGTGCCGCTCGCCGCGCTGGTAGGCGCGCCCCTCACGCTCTTCCTCTGGTTCTTCGCGCTCGCCACCCACCACGCCGCGCGGATCGTCGGGCCGCTCTGGGTGCTCGTGGGCGTCGTCGTCTACGTCGCGGTTCGCACGGCCGGGCGCGAGCCCGTGCTGGGCCACGTGACGCCGCCCGAGCCGGACCTCGTCCCGCATCCCCACGGCGAGTACGAGCGGGCGCTCGTCCCGCTGAAGCTCGGCCCGGTCGGCGAGGAGGTCCTCGCGACGGCCATCAAGCTGATGGAGGAGCAAGGAGGTTCGATCTGCGTCGTCCACGTGCTCCGCGTTCCACTCGATCTGCCGATGGACGCGGCCATGCCCGAGGCCGAGGACCTCGCGGCGGCGTCGCTCGCGGACGCGAAGGAGCTTGCGGGCGAGCACGGGGTCGACCTCCGGGCGCGTGTCGTCCGTGCCCGCGCGCTCGGGGAGGCGATCGTCGAAGCGGCCGTGGATGAAGAGGCCGACGTGATCCTGATGGGTTCGGCGCCTCGTTGGCGGCGGCAGTCGCTCTTCTTCAGCCCGACGGTGGACTACGTGCTCCGCAAGGCCCCCTGCGAGGTGATGGTCGTCGCCTATCCGCAGGGTGTCCTCGAGGAGGACGAGGCGATTACAGTGCCGGAATGAAGGCGATCGTCGTGGGTTGCGGCCGGGTCGGTTCGGCGCTCGCACAGCGACTCCATGCGGCCGGCTGGGACGTCGCCGCGGTCGACGAGAGCGAGGAGGCCCTCGAGCGCCTCGGAGAGAAATGGCCGGGAGCCTTTCATCTCGGGCACGGCCTGGACGTCGCCTTGCTCGAGGAGGCGGGCATCGCCGACGCCGACCTCGTCCTCGTGGCGACCGACGGAGACAACACGAACCTCGTGGTCGCACAGATCGCGAAGCAGCGCTACGAGGTGTCCAAGGTCGCGGTGCGCGTGCTCGACCCGGCCCGCGCCGCGTTCTACTCGAACCGCGGCTTCGACGTCGTCTCCCCGACGACGATGGCGATCGAGGCCCTCGCCGAGCTGGCCTTCGAGGGACAGCGCACGTGAGCTTCATCATCGTCGTCGGGGGCGGCCAGGTGGGCAAGAACGTCACGCGGACCCTGCTCGAGCTCGGTCACGAGGTCGTCGTGCTCGAGCAAAGGCGCGACCGCCACATGCAGCTCGAGGAGGAGTTCGGGCACCGCGCCCGGTTCGGCGACGGCACGGAGCTTTCGGTGCTCGAGGGCGCCGGCATCAAGAGGCCCGCCGACATCGTCGTCGCCGTCACCGGCGACGACGAGGACAACATCATCATCTGCCAGCTCGCCAAGGAGCTGTACGGCGTCGCGAAGGTCGTCGCGCGGGTCAACGATCCGCGCAACCAGGCGCACTTCGACCTGCTGGGGATCGCCCCGTCCGTCTCGGCCACGGAGATGGTGATGGCGCTCGTCCAGCACGAGATGCCCCAGCACGAGCTTGTGCACCTCGTCCAGCTCGCCCGCGAGAACCTCGAGATCGTCGAAGTGGAGGTCGGGGACAAGGCGCCTGCCGCGGGCAAGCGCGTCGAGGAGCTCCGCTTACCGCAGACGGCGCGGCTGATCTCGGTCATGCGGGAGGGCGTCGCCGAGATTGCCGTCGGGTCGACCGAGCTGCGGCCGGGCGACCAGGTGCTCGGCATCCTCGAGCCCGGCGGCGAGGCCGAGCTGAAGAGGCTCCTGGTCGGCGAGAAGAAGCGCTAGGAGGGTTTCGCCAAACCTACGGCCTCCCGGCCTGGAGCCGGGCGGCCTCGGCCGTGTTGCGCAGGAGCCATACGTCCGTGATCGGCCCGACCCCACCTGGTACCGGCGTCACGGCCTCCGCCTTCTCGGCCACGCTCCCGAAGTCGAGATCCCCGACCAGTTTCACGCTCCCGGTCTCCTCGTCTTTCACCGGGTTGATGCCGACGTCGACTGCGATCATGCCCTCCTTGACCATGTCGCCCGTGACGAGCCCGGGAACCCCGGCTGCGACGACGAGGATGTCGGCCTGGCGCGTGTGTGCCTCCAGGCGGCCGGCCTGGGCGGTGAAGCGATGGCAGGAGATCACCGTCGCGCCCCGGGCGAGGCCGAGCCAGAGCGCCGGCTTGCCGACGTTGTTCGACCGTCCGACGAGCACGAGGTCGAGGCCGTTGTAGAACGTCGCCGGGTCCCGTCCCGACTCCTCGACGTAGCGGTCGAGGAGCCAGAAGACGCTGGCCGGCGTCGAAGGCGTGTAGCGCGGCTCCCCGAGCGCGAGCAGGCCGGCGTTCTCGGGGTGGACGGCCTCGACGTCCTTGAGCGGGTCGAGCTGCTCGTAGAGGTGCTCTTCCGGGACCTGTGCGGGGAGCGGACGGAGAATGAGGATCCCGGAGATGCGCGGGTCGGCGTTCAGCTTGCCGACGAGCGCGAGCGCGTCGGCCTCCTCGACGTCCGCGCCTAGCAGCTCCGACGTGTAGCGGCAGCCCAGCTCCCCGGCCACCCTGCGCACGCGGCGCTCGTAGGCCTGCGCAGCGTAGTCCTCTCCGATGAGAACGGTGGCGAGCCCCGGTTGGACGTCCTCCTGGGCGAGGTCGGCTATGCGCCGCTCGACGTCGACCCGGAGTTCGTCCGCGAGCCGGCTTCCGTCGATGACCGCGGCGCTCACTCGCCTTCGCCGACGGCACGCTGGGCGGCCCTCTCAGCGCTCCGGACCACGGCGCGCGCGCGCTCCACGCGGTCGTCGCCCTCCATGGTCGCCAGGTTTATCTCGACGAGGTTGGCCGCCACGCGGGTCGCTGCCGAGGCCAGGATCGCTGCGGCGGCTGCATCGCCCCGCAGGTTGGGGTTCCCGCAGTCGGCGATCTCCGTGGCAAGCTCGGCGACGGAGGCGGCACACTCGGCGATCGCAAGGGGAACGTCCGCGGCCCGCGACATCGTCTCTCCGATCAGCGTGTCGCGCACCTCGGGCTCGAGGTCTTTCGGCATGCGCAGTGCGGTGAGCACGTTCTCGTAGGCGATCGAGTTCTCGCCCGCGAGTAGGGCGGCCCGATGGCGCAGCGTCTCGGCCTGTGCCACGGCGCCCGCCGCACCGTCCCAGTCGTGGGCGAACCGCGCCGCCATGGCGGCGAGCGAGGCGGCCATCTCGGTGACGAAGGCGGCGACGGAGCCCCCGCCCGGCACCGGCGTCTCCGCCGCGATCGTGTCGAGGAGCTCCTCGAAGGGCATATCCGTGTACGCCACGGCGCGATTCTCCACGATCCGAGCGAGTGCCTGCCGAGACGAGCGACGTTCCGCCGACCCTCCTAAGCGATGCTCACGAGGGCGAGGGCAGTCAGGGCTGCAACAACCGCAGCGGAGGCCCACCTCGCACCCGGCCGCCCGAGCAGACGGCTCGTGGGTTGCCCTGTCCTCTCGCTCAGGAGGGCCGCGAGGACTACGACCAGGACGATCTCGAACGCTGTCGCGAGCGTGTCGGGAAGCGCGACGGGCTCCGCCTCGCCGGCCTCCGGCCCGACCGGCACGCCGTTCGTCCGGGAGACGATCCAGAGGACGACGACGAGGGCGTTTCCGACCGCGCCCGCGAGGTAAAGGAGCGGCGAAGGCGAGCCGAGCACGAGCAGCGCCCAGAGGAGCTGTGCGATTCCGAGCACTAGGAAGAAGGTTCCGGTGAGCCACCATTCGTCTAGGTGCTCGGAGACGACCGCGAAGTGGATGACGGCCGCCCCGATGGAGAGAAGCGCAACGACCTCCTGGCCTCGCCCGCGGACGGCTGCGAGGAGCGCGACCGCCGCTCCCGCGACGGAGATCAGGATCGCGGAGACGATCGCCCCGGCGGAGGCACCGGCCTCGTCTTCCTCCTCGTCTGCATGCCCGGCCGCGTCCGCCGTGCCGGACTCCTCGGCCGCAGCCGCGTGGTCGGCTTCCTCCTCGGCATGGGCCTTGGGGGCGAAGCCGATCCCGAACACGGTCGCGGCGACGCCCACGACCACGGCGAGAAGCGATGCGGCTCCTGCCCGGCCGTCCCCGATTAGCACTTTCGCCTCCGAGTCGAACTCAGCGCCGTGCCCGGTCGCCGCCCAGCGTGCGCGCTCCCCGCAGTGTTGTCAAGTAACTCATGTTACTTGTCCGCGCTGTCGGGCTCAGAAGAGGCCTACGGTCGTCCCGCTATCGTCGATGTCGACGTCGAAGGCCGCCGGCTTCACGCCCAGGCCGGGCATCGTCTGCATGTCGCCCAGGAGCGGCACGAGCCAACCGGAGCCGGTGTACGCGCGGATGTCGCGGACGGTCACGGTGAAGCCGGTCGGCGCGCCCAGGAGCGTCGGGTCGTGCGAGAGCGAGAGGTGGGTCTTCGCCATGCAGACCGGCAGGTTGTCGAGGCCCTTCTCGGTGAAGACACGGATCTTCTCCTGCGCCGCCGGGAGGAACACGACGCCGTCCGCGCCGTAGACGCGCTTGCAGATCGCCTCGACCTTTGCGTCGATGGGCGCGTCGAGCGGGTAGATGAAGTCGAACGAGGTCGGCTGCGCCGCCGCGTCGGCGACCGCCTCCGCGAGCCCGGCCGCACCATCGCCGCCGCGCTCGAAGGCCTCGTTGAGCTCTGCCGCGTGGGCGCCGTACTCGAGCGCGAGACGCTTGACGGTGTCGACCTCCTCGTCGGTGTCGCCCGGGAAGCGGTTCACGGCGACGACGGCCTTCAGCCCGAACTCGCTGACGATGCCGAGGTGGCGCTCGAGGTTGGCCGATCCCTTCTCGATAGCCTCGACGCCTCCGTCGGGCTCGCCGCCATGGTGCTTGAGCGCCCGCGCGGTTGCGACGAGGACGACCGCGCTCGGCGAGAGGCCGCCGATGCGGCAGACGATGTCGAGGAACTTCTCCATCCCCATGTCGGAGCCGAAGCCGCTCTCGGTGACGACGTAGTCGGCGAGCTTGAGCGCGACGAGGTCGGCGACGAGCGAGTTGTTGCCGTGCGCGATATTGGCGAAGGGCCCGCAGTGGACGAAGGCCGGCTGGCCCTCGAGCGTCTGGACGAGGTTCGGCTTGATGGCATCCTTCAGGAGCACCGTCATCGAACCGGCCGCCTGCAGCTGCTCGGCGGTCACCGGCTCGCCCTCCCACGTGTAGCCGATCGTGATCGCGCCGAGCCGCTTGCGCAGGTCCTGCAGGTCGCGGGCGACGGCCAGTATGGCCATGACCTCGGAGGCGGCGGTGATGTCGAAGCCGGTCTCGCGCACGTAGCCGTTCGTACGCCCGCCGAGCCCGACGACGATCTGCCGCAGGGCGCGGTCGTTGATGTCGACGCAACGCCGCCAGCTGACCGTAAGCGGGTCGATGCCGAGCTTGTTGCCGTGGAGGAGGTGTGCCTCGAGCATGGCGGCGAGGAGGTTGTTCGCCGCGGTGATCGCGTGGAGGTCGCCGGTGAAGTGGAGGTTCAGGTCCTCCATTGGCACCACCTGGGCGTATCCGCCGCCCGCCGCGCCGCCCTTGATCCCGAAGACCGGGCCGAGCGAGGCCTCGCGCAGGCAGAGCGCGACCTTCTCGCCGATGTGGCCGAGCCCTTGCGTGAGTGAGACCGACGTCGTTGTCTTCCCCTCGCCGGCCTTCGTCGGCGTAATTGCCGTGACGCAGATGAGCTTGGCGTCGGGCACCGAGCTGAGGCGTTCGACGACGCCTAGGTCGACCTTGGCCTTGTACTTCCCGTAGAGGTCGTACTCGTCCGGCTCGAGCCCCGCCTCCTCGGCGATCTCGGCGATGGGGCGGAGGGTCGCTTCCTGGGCGATCTCCAGACTGCTCGGCATCTGCGTGGCCATCTGTCGGCTCCTTTCTAATGGCTGGCCGACGGCCAGCCATCTCAGTGCGAGACCGCCGCGGCGGCCAACTCGGACACGAGGGTGTCGGTGTGGAAGCGCTCGAGGGCGAACGGCGCGATCAGCCTTGGCGTCTCCCCGCTCGCGATCAGCTCGGCCAGCGTCGTTCCGACGATCGGCGCAGCCTTGAAGCCATAAGTGCCCCAGCCCGTGGAGACGAGGAAGCCGTCGAGCGCGGTCTTGCCGAGAATCGGGCTGTAGTCGGGCGAGAGGTCGCAGAGGCCCGTCCACGAGCGCAGCACCCGGATCCGCTCCAGCTGGGGGAAGAGCTCGAGCGCGTGGCGCGCCGAGTACTCGAGGAACGAGAACGTCCCCTTGCCGCTGTACGTCGTGTAAGGCTCGATCTCGGCGCCGATGAGGAACTCGCCGCGGTCGGTCTGCGAGACATAGACGTGCATCTGGGAGGAGACGATGATCACGTCCAGGAACGGCTTCACCGGCTCCGTCACGAACGCCTGGAGGATGTGGGTCGTGATCGGCAGCTGCACGCCGGCGAGGTCGCCGACGAGCGTCGACCAGCCGGCGGTCGCGCTCACGACCATATCCGTCTTCACGTGCCCGCGCGTCGTCTCGACCCCGGTGACGCGCCCGTTCGAGCGCTCGATGCCGGTCACCTCGGTGTAGGGATGGATCTCGGTCCCGTGCCGGTCGGCGCCGCGCGCGAAGCCCCAGACCACGGCGTCGTGGCGGATGATCCCGCCCGGCGGGTGGTAGAGCGCCGCCTGCACCGGCCAGGTGACGTCCTGCGACAGGTCCATCTCGGGGCAGAGCTTCGCGATCTCGTCCGGGTAGATGACGCGCGAGTCGATGCCGAGCAGCTGGTTCACCTCGGCGCGCTCGTTGGCGGTGATGATCCCGCGGTCGGAGTGCGCGAGCGTCAGATGCCCCTGCTGCGAGAAGAGCAGGTTGAAGTCGAGGTCGGCGCCGAGGCCCTCGTAGAGCTTGACGCTCTCCTTGTAGAACTCGGCGCCCTCCGGCGTGCGGTAGTTCGCGCGGATGATCGTGGTGTTCCGCCCCGCGGCTCCGGAGCCGATGTAGCTCTTCTCCAGCACGGCGACGTCCGTGATCCCGTGGTTCTTCGCGAGGTAGTACGCCGTCGCGAGGCCATGGGAGCCGCCGCCGACGATGACGACGTCGTAGCGGTTCTTCAGCTTGGAGCGCGGGCGCCACATGCGCCGGACCCGGAAGACGTCCTTCATCCTGCGAGCCCTTCCGCGGCGTCGACGACTGCCTCGGCGACCGAATGGCCGAATTCCTGCGGGAAGTAGAGCCGGAACGTCTCCCCGTCGTCTCTGATCACGAGGGCGTGCACGTGGGCCAGGAGGCCTATGGCCGGCAGCGCCTCGAGGTCGAGGTCGGTGAGCCGGCGCAGGAGCGTCTCCCCGCGAATCTGAAGCCCGGCCCAGCCGGCGGACAGGTCGAATACCTGCCGGCGCGCTCCCGCGAGACGACTGCGAAGCCGGCCCGGCTCCTCGAAGGTGCAGAGGACGAGCGCGCGCTCGGGCGTCAGCCGTACAACCTCGGCGCCGCCGGCGTCGAGCCCGTCGAGCTCGCCGCGCACCTCGAGGACGCCGGTGCGCGAGAGGTCCTCCATGCCAGCGGGCGCGTGGCTGAGCGCGCGCTCGAGCGGCGAGCTCCACACGGCGTCGGCGGAGGCGAGGTCCGGGCTGAGGAAGTCGAGGTGGCTCACGAGCGAAGGTGCTCCCCGTCCGGGTCGAAGAAGGGCCGTAGGCGGACGCGCGCCCTCTCGACGGAGCCGTTGACCTTGATCGTCAGCTCGGCGTCCTCCTCGGCGAGGCCCGGCGGCACCCAGGCCATCCCGATCGCGCGCCCGAGATGGTCGCTCCAGCGAGCGCTCGTGACTCGTCCTCCGGGTCGGCCGTGGACGACGATCTGACCGCCCTCGAGGGGCACGACCCCGTTCTCCATCTCGAAGCCGACGAGTTGCTCCCGGAAGCCGCGCTCGAGGACGTGCTCGAGCGACCACTTGCCGACGAAGTCCTCCTTGTCGAGCTTGGCGATCCAGGGCATGGAGGCCTCGAGGACGTTCGACTCCGAGTCGGTGTCCTGGCCCACGAGGATGTGCATCTTCTCCAGGCGCAGGATCCGCTGCGGCTCGAGCCCGAAGGGCCTGGCCCCGAGATCGGCGCCGCGCTCGAGAATCGTGTCCCAGACGTGCTCGCCGTAGGGGCTCGGGAAGTGGAGCTCGTAGCCGAGCTCGCCGACGAACCCGATGCGGAGGATGAGCGCCGGGACGCCGGCCACGTCCGCGTGCTTGGCGTCGAGGTAGGTGAAGGCGTCGTTGGAGACGTCCAGGTCGCCGAGCCGCGTCATCAGCTCGCGCGCGTGCGGCCCGGCGACGTTCACTGCGGCGAGCGCTCCCGTCACGTCGACGATCTCGACATCGAGCTGCCAGATCGCGTTCCACCACTCGAACCACTCCACGACCGCGCCAGCGCCCGTCGACGTGGTCGTCACGTAGAAGTCGTCCTCCGCGAGCCGCGCGATCGTGCCGTCGTCCATGATTCGCCCCGCGTCCGAGTTGAGGACGCCGTAGCGGATCCTCCCGGGCTTCATGTCGCCGAAGCGGTTGGGGTACAGCCGCTCCAGGAACTCGACGGCGTCGGGGCCGGTGATCAGCAGCTTGCCGAGGGTGGAGACGTCGATGACCCCGAGAGCGTCGTGGACGTTCTTCGCCTCGCCGGCGGGATCCGCGTACGAGTGCGGGCGCCGCCAGGTTCCCGTCCACATCATCTTCGCGCCCAGCTCCTTGTGGCGATGGTGGAGGGAGGTGCGCTGCGCGGGCTCGTGCGGCCGCCCGGCCAGCAGGCCGAGCTCGACCGGCTGCCAGGGAGGGCGCGCGGTCGTCGTTCCGATCGTCGCTTCGTCGGTCTCGTTCTCGCGCGCGTAGAGGCGGATGGAGGGGACGTGGCAGAGCTTGCCCTGGCACGGGCCCATGGTCACCGTCGTGTAGCGCTTCGCCAGCTCGATCGAGTCGAAGCCTTCGGCGATGGCGCGCTTCATGTCCTTGTCGGTCACGTCTTCGCAGATGCAGACGAAGCACTTGCCCTTCTTCGCCGCGCCGTTGAACGTCGCCGCGGGGACGACCGCGTCGCCGACGTCGCCCGCTGCGGCACCGACGGCCTCGATCCCGTCCGGGAGGTCGACCGGCACGAAGATCCCGCGCTGGTGGTTGTACTCGACCTTGGCGCCGGCGTGGGCCAGGAGCGCGTAGGCAGGTTGCCTCCCGCCCGACATGACCAGCACGTCGGCGTTTACCCTGCGACCGTCGAGCTCGACCGAGGCGAGCCGAGCGTGACGGCCCTTGGCCGCGATCTGGCGCACGCGGGTCTCGCGGAGGTCGACGATCTCTGCGACCTCAGTGCCCGCCTGCTCGAGCAGGCTCACGGTGTCCAGGGCGCCCTCGTCGGCGGTGACGACCACGGCACGCTCGCCCGGCTTCAGCGACCAGCGGCCCACGAGGCGGCGGACCGCCTCCGGGAGGAGGACGCCCACGAGGTCGTTGCCCGGGAAGAGCAGCGGCTGCTCGACTGCGCCGGCGGCGACGACGACGTGTCCCGCGCGGTAGCGGAGAAGGAGGTTGCCCGCGTCCACCGGGACGAGCCCACCCTCGAAGACGCCGAGCGCCGTCCCGTGCACGACCTCGAAGCCCGCGCCGGCATCGAGCCGCGCCGGGTCGGCCTCGACGAGAACCACCTGGCGCCCTTCGGCGGCGTGGCGCCGCGCAGCTCCGCGTCCGGCAGAGCCGCCGCCGATGACGAGCACCTCGGCGTGCCGGTGCTCGACGTAGTAGCGCTGCTCGCGGCCGCGATGCTCGTCCACCTTCCCGAGGCCGGCGACGCTGCGGAGGAACTTCTCGTAGAGCGGCCAGAAGCGGCGCGGCCGGATCATCGTCCGGTAGTAGAAGCCGACCGGCGTGAAGGGCCCGCCGACCTTGTCCGTCACGGCGAGCAGGTCGAAGTCGAGCGAGCCGAAGACGTTCTGGGCGTCGACTCGCATGCCCTCCACCAGCGGCGTCACGCACGCGCGGACGTTGGGCGTCCCGTCGACGGTCAGCATGCAGTTGGGGCAGGTTCCCTGGCAGCACAGGAGCCCGCGTGGCCGGTGGTACTTGAAGCTGCGCGAGAAGGTTCGCTGTCCTTCGCCGAAGAGCGCCGACGCGATCGTGTCGCCCTCGAACCCGCGTGCTTTCGCGCCCTGGAACGTGAACTCGAGCTCACGTTCCCGGTCGAGGCGCTCCCCAGGCTGCGGCGGAAGCCTCATTGCTCGGCCGGCACCTCGACGGAGAGAACCTCGTTCGTCCGGGTGTCTCGCTCGGCCGTGAACCAGGCCTGGCAGCCGTGCCGGTGGCACCACCACTCCCGCTGGATGCCCGCTGCGTTGCGCCTGAAGTAGAGGTAGTCGGTCAGCTCGCGCAGCGTCGGCGAGCTCTTCGGACGGACGGTGACCTCGCCCGTGCAGGAAAACTCGTCCACCGGGCGGGGCCCGCAGTTGGGACAGGGGAGCAGGAAGGACATCAGGAGCTGGCCTCGGCGGAGGCGGCCTCGGCATTGTCGAGCATGCGCTGGAGCTCTGCCAGCACCCACAGGAGCGCGTCGCGCGTCGCGGTCTCGGCCGCTTCGCCGTCGCGTGCGCGGCAGGCTTCGAGCAGGGTGTCCGGCCCGCGGCGCAGGTCGGCGAAGGCCTCCGGATCGCGGCAGAGGGTGAGGACGTAGCGCTCGACCCGCACCCGCTGGTCCTGCAGCGCCCGCTCGAGCCGGGGCTGGCCCGCGCACCGGTAGCACGCGTCCCGCAGGGACCAGAAGGAGGCGAGGTAGGAGTCGAGGTCGCCCGCCCGGAAGGCGCGCTCCATCTCGTCGCGTGCAGCCGTCATGTCGGTGAGGGCGGCGTCCGTGACCGCCTCGGCTCCGCGCCGGGCGAGGACGGTCTCGAGCCCGAGCCGCAGGGCCTGGATCTCCTCCAGCTCGTCGACGGAGAGCGGGGCGACCCGCGATCCACGTCTGGGCAGGCTGACGACCAGCCCTTCGCTTTCCAGCCGGCGAAGCGCGTGGCGGACCGGTGTCAGGCTGACCTGGAAGCGGGCAGCGAGCTCCTCGAGCGGCAGCCGCTGTCCGGGAGCGAGCTCGAGCCGCCCGATCTCGGCTCGGAGCGCCCGGTAGACCCCGTCCTCCACGGAGGAGATCGCGAGCGGTGACGTATCGGAGGTCAGCATCTTTGATCTTTGATCAAAGATGCTACACGCCGGCCGCCGCCCGTCAATCCTCTACCGCGCGGCCCTGTCCCGGTGCCAGGCACAAGGTCATGTCCCAAACGGGCCACGGTACGCCGCAATGCCCTCCCCATCACGCGTTCGACGACCTCTTCGGCCCGGTTCGGTAACCCGCCGCGGCCCGCACGGACGTGGCCTGGTGTCTGGCACCGGGGCGTGGCTGTTCAGGCGGTGATAGGGACGTGGCCCGGCTGGGCGGCGACCCGGTCGAGCCAGGCGCGGATCGCCGGGTAGGCGCCGAGGTCGAAGCCGCCTTCGTCGGCCACGTGCGTGTAGGCGTAGAGGGCGATGTCCGCGATCGAGTACGCATCCGCGACCAGGTACTCGTGCCCGGCGAGGTGGGCTTCCATCGCGTCGAACGCCAGGTAGCCGACGCGCTGCCGCTCGGCCAGGGTCTCCGGGTCGACCTCGATGCCCTTGGTGAGCCAGAAGCGCGGGACGGCGACGTACGGCTCGTGGCTGTACTGCTCGAAGAACATCCACTGGAGGACCTTGGCCCGGTCGAATGGATCGGTCGGCACGTACTCAGTCCCGTCGCCGAAGTACCAGAGGATGGCGCCGGACTCCCCCAGTGCCCGACCGTCGTCGAGCACGAGCGTGGGCACACGCAGGCCCGGGTTGAGCTCACCGAGGACTTCGCTCCGGTTCGAGCGGTCGACGACGTCCAGCTGGTAGCGCTCGTACTCGAGCCCCAGGTGGGCGAGCAGCAGGCGCACCTTGTAGCAGTTGCCGGACACGTCCGAGTCGTAGAGCAGCACTAGGAACTCCTTTCGGAATGAAGCCTGTCGCCGGGCCGCGCTGGCCGGCGCGATTCTGCTCCTCAGTCGCGCCGGTATTCTCGAATACCGGCGCTCCCTGTGTCCTTGCCTCGCACTCGTCCAGCACACCCCGGCGACGAAGCATCATCCCGAAAGAAGTTCTAGGCCTCCCGCAGCCCGGGGATCCAGTCCGTGCCGGCGAGGGGGACCCGGGCCATCGCGGCCGCCTCCACGGTCAGCGCGACGAGGTCCTCCGGCTCGAGGTTGTGGACGTGGGACTTCCCGCACGCGCGCGCGAGCGTCTGCGCCTCGAGGGTGAGCACGCGCAGGTAGTTGGCGATCCGGCGGCCGCCGAGCTCCGGGTCGAAGCGGGCGGCCAGCTCGTCGTCCTGAGTGGAGATGCCGACCGGGTCGAGACCGGCCTGCCAGTCGTCGTAGTAGCCGGAGGCGCTGCCGATCTTGCGGTAGGCCTCGTCGTGCTCGGGCGCGTTGTCGCCCATCGCGATCAGGGCCGCCGTGCCGATCGAGACCGCGTCGGCGCCGAGCGCGAGCGCCTTAGCGACGTCCGCTCCGGTGCGGATCCCGCCGGACACGATCAGCTGCACCTGCCGGTGCATGCCGAGCTCCTGCAGCGCGTCGACCGCCAGCCGGACGGCCGGCAGCGTAGGAATCCCCACGTGCTCGATGAAGACCTCCTGCGTCGCCGCCGTCCCTCCCTGCATGCCGTCCACGACGATCACGTCGGCGCCCGCCTTCACGGCCAGCTGGACGTCGTAATAGGTGCGCGTAGCCCCGACCTTGACGAAGACCGGCTTCTCCCAGTCGGTAATCTCCCGGAGCTCGCCGATCTTGATCTCGAGGTCGTCGGGCCCGGTCCAGTCGGGATGGCGGCTGGCGCTGCGCTGGTCGATCCCCTTCGGCAGGTCACGCATCTCGGCGACCCGGTCGGAGATCTTGTGCCCGAGGAGCATGCCCCCGCCGCCCGGCTTCGCGCCCTGGCCGACGACGACCTCGATCGCGTCCGCCTTCCGGAGGTCGTCGGGATTCATGCCGTAGCGCGAGGGAAGGAGCTGGTAGACGAGGATCATGGAGTGCTCGCGCTCCTCCGCCGTCATCCCGCCGTCGCCCGTCGTGGTCGACGTCCCCACCTCGGTGGCGCCGCGCCCCAGCGCCTCCTTGGCCGGCGCCGAGAGGGCGCCGAAGCTCATGCCTGCGATCGTGACCGGGATCTTCAGCTCGAGCGGCCGCTTCGCGAAGCGCGTCCCCAGAGTGACATCCGTGTCGCAACGCTCGCGGTAGCCCTCGAGCGGATAGCGCGAGATGCTGGCGCCCAGCAGGAGCAAGTCGTCGAAATGGGGCACGCGCCGCTTGGCGCCGAAGCCGCGGATGTCGTAGATGCCCTCCCGCGCGGCCCGCTGGATTTCGGCAATGACGGGCTTGTCGTAGAGGTAGGACTCGCGCAGGTTCCAGGGCCGGTCGGCCATCAGTACGCCCCGGCGTTGTCGACCTTGAACGTGTAGAGCTGCCGGGCCGACCCATAGCGGCGGAACTCGGAGGGATCCACGTCGTCGAAGCCGGCGTCCGCGAGCAGCGCCGCCAGCTCGGCCCGATGCTCGTCGCCCAGCTCCTTCTCGACGCAGTCGGCGCCGAGCCCCGAGACCGCCCCGCGCACGTAGATCCGCGCCTCGTAGATCGAGTCGCCGAGCGCCTCGCCGGCGTCGCCGAGGACGACCAGACGGCCGGTCTGCGCCATGAAGCCGCTGAGGTGGCCGACCGAGCCGCGGACGACGATGTCAATCCCCTTCATGGAGATCCCGCAGCGGGCCGAGGCGTCCCCGTGGACGACGAGCAGCCCGCCGTGACCCGTGGCGCCCGCCGACTGGCTCGCGTTGCCCTCGATCACGACCGTGCCGGACACCATGTTTTCGGCCAGGCCGGTGCTCGCGTTCCCGCGTACGCGCACGGTGGCGCGCTTGTTCATGCCGGCGCAGTAGTAGCCGACATGGCCTTCGATCTCGACCTCCACTTCGGTGTCGAGCCCGCAGGCGACGGCGTGCGCGCCGTTCGGGTTGAGCACGCGCCAGTGCGTCGGCCCGGGCGTCGCCGCCAAGTCGTGCAGGCGCTGGTTGAGCTCGCGCAGCGGCGTCGTGGCGAGGTCGACGACCTCGACAGCGGTCGCCTCGGCGGCTTCCATCAGAGCTCCGCCCGGGGTGATCGCCCGCCGCCGGGCCGATGCTGGACGGCGCGAGACAAGGACGCAGGGAGCGTTCGTAGCCAGAGGCTACGGGCGCGACTGAGGACGCCGGATCGCGCCGTCCAGGGCGGCACGGCGGCATGGCCGTTCATCCCGGGCGGAGCTCTCATACCTTGGCCCGTTCCCAGGCGTACACGACGCCGGGAACCGGCTCCCAGGAGCGGGCCTCGGCGGCGCCCGGGAGCGTCGCGATCGCGCGCCACTCCGAGGCCATCGCCACCCAGTCGTCGGTCTCGGCGAGGACGGCGGGCTTGCACGCGATCGGGTCGCGGAGCACGGCGAAGCCGTCCTGGGTGCCGACGAGGAACGTGTAGAAGCCGTCGAGGTCGGAGAGGCAGCCCTCGAGGGCCTCCTCGAGCGACGCGCCCTCGCGCAGGCGCCAGGCGAGGTAGCCGGCCGCCACCTCGGTGTCGTTCTCGGTCTGGAACTCGATGCCCTCGCGGCGCAGGTTTTCGCGCAGCCGGTTGTGGTTGGAGAGGGAGCCGTTGTGGACGAGGCAGAGGTCGTGCCCGGTGGAGAACGGATGCGAGCCCTCGGTGGTCACGCGGCTCTCGGTCGCCATGCGGGTGTGGCCGAGCGCGTGCGAGCCCCGGAAGTCGCCGAGCGCGAACCGGTCGACGAACTCCTCCGGCAGCCCGACCTCCTTGTAGATCTCGATCGTCCGGCCCGCGCTCATCACCCGCAGCTCAGGGTGGGCGCGCCGGATCCAGGCCTCCGCCTCGGGAGCGTCGGCCTCGACGACGAGGACGGCATGGCTTGCGCGCACGTCAGGCTTCGACGAGCCCCCGAAAGCGTGTCCGAGCTCGCCCGCGAGAGCGTCCCAGTCCTGGAGTGGATCGGCGGAGAAGAGCGTCACCTTGCTCGACCCGCCGGGAGCGGAGTCGCGGTAGACGGCGACGCCCGCGCTGTCCGGCCCGCGGTCGTTCATCTGCGCAAGCATCGCGGCCAGGTGCGCGCCGAGCGCGTCCTCGATCTCAGCCGACTTGGCGAAGAGTCCGACGATGCCGCACATATGTCCGAAATCTACATGCGGAAATCCGCATAGAAACTCACATTGCCCACGATCTTCCTCCCTCCCATATGGAGGTTTCCTCCATATCGCCTCAGAACCGCGTCAGGTACTCGGCCACCTCCCAGGGCGTCACCTGCTCGTGGTAGCGGTTCCACTCGTCCCGCTTGACACGGACGAAATAGTCAACGTAGTCCTCGTCCCTTCCCCGCCCGAGCGCCTGGCGCAGCACGTCGTCGGCCTCGAGCTCTTCCGTCGCCTCGTGGAGGTTGGACGGAAGCGTCTCGAGGCCGCGCGCCTTCAGCTCGTCGAACGGGATCGCGTAGAGGTTCTCCGCATTCGGCTCGCCGGGCTCGAGCCCGTTCGCGATGCCGTCCAGGCCGGCCGCGAGCACGGCCGTCGCGGCCAGGTACGGGTTGCAGGAGCCGTCGATGGTGCGATCCTCGATCCGGCCCGGCCCGGGAATGCGGAGCATCTGGGTGCGGTTGTTGTAGCCGTAGCTGATCCAGACCGGCGACCACGTCGCGCCGGACGCGGTCGTCCCCACCTTCAGCCGCTTGTACGAGTTGACGGTCGGCGCCGTGACGGCGCTGTAGGCGCGCGCGTGCGTCCGGAGCCCGCCGATGAAGCGGTACGCGGTCTCGGAGAGGCCGAGGCCGCGCGGGTCGTTCTCGTCCAGGAACAGGTTCGTCTCCCCATCCCAGAGGGACATGTGGAAGTGGCAGCCGTTGCCGGTCAGGTGCGAGAACGGCTTCGGCATGAACGTCGCCAGGATGGTCCGTCCCTCGTCGCGGCCCTTCCGCTCCGCGAGCTGGTGGACCATGTAGCGGAAGAAGATCGCCCGGTCGCAGCTCGTGAGCGCGTCGGTATACGTGAAGTTCTGCTCGAATTGGCCGTTCGCGTCCTCGTGGTCGTTCGCGTAATTCCCCCAGCCGAGCTCGTTGACGTAGCGCGAGACCGTGGTCAGGAACTCGTAATGGCGGGAGAGGCCGTTGAGGTCGTAACAGGGCTTCTCAAGGGTGTCGAGCGCGTCCGCCAGGCGGATGGAGCCGTCCTCCATGAGCTCGACGAGGAAGTACTCGAGTTCGAGCCCCATCTTGAACTCGAAGCCTTGCTCGCGCGCCTTGGCGAGCTGGCGGCGGAGGATCGTCCGCGGGTCGTACGGCCACTCCTCGCCGTCGACCGTAACGTCGCAGGCGAAGCGGGCGACGGTCGGCTCCCACGGGACCGGGGTGAAGCTCGCCAGGTCGGGGATCGCCGCGATGTCGGGGTCGCTCGGTGCCTGGCCGATCTCGCCCGCGGCGAAGCCGGCGAAGCCGGCGCCGTCGGTGACGAGGTCGTCGAGGTTCTGGGCCGGCACGAGCTTGGCGCTCGGCCGCGCGTACATGTCGACGAACTGCGCGAAGTAGAACTCGATGCCGCGTTCCTTCGACTCCTTGCGGATGTCCTCGACGGTGGGCGCGGCGGCGCTCGAAGTGGCCATGCAACTCCTCCTTTGGGGACGTCCTGACCATAACCCGCGTCAAGGCATCCGCCGATGGCGGCTTCCTACAACCGGTCAGGCCGCTGTGTGTGCATCTCGGCTGTGCCGAGCGCCTCCTGGAGGCGAACCATCTTCACCGCGATCTCGACCATGAGCCAATCGTCCTTGCGCAGGTCGAGGCCGGAGAGCTCGCCGATCCGTCGCAGCCGCTGGCGCAGCGTGTTCGGGTGGACGTACAGGGCCTCGGCGGTCGCGCTGATCGAGCCGCGCCGGCGCAGGAATTCCTCCAACGTGCGCAGGAGCGCGGTCGAACGCTGGCGGTCGTACTCGGCGATGCGCGCGACCGCGTCGCGGTGCGCGTCTCGGACGCCCTCGTCGAAGGGCATTCGCAGGAGGTACTTGTACGGCCCCAGCTCCTCGTAGGTCATCACGCCCGGCGTGCCCTGGAGGACCGTGGTGCCGAGGAGGGCGTGGCGCGCCTCCTCGAACCCGGCCGCGAACGAGGCCGCGCCGCGGCAGACGTTGGACAGACCGATCGACACCTGCGCTTCCAGCTCTGCTTGGAGCCTCCGGACGTCGGCGAGCAGCCGTCCCTCGCCGTCGGGCGGCACCCGCAGGAGCGCGCGCGTCTCCTCGTCGCGGCGATCGAAAAGGGAGCCGGAGGCCGCCGCCGCAAGGGCGCGCTCCAGCTCGTCCGACGGCGGCGAGGCGGCCAGCACGATGTAGCGCTGGTCGAGGTCGCACCCGAGTCTCACCGCGCGGCCCTCCAGGCCGGGAAGCGACTCGCCGCGGGCCAGCAGCTCGAAGAAGTCCTTGATCAGGTTCTTCTCCGTCAGCCGCTCGATCAGCTCGATCTTCTTGAGCGCGACCGCCGTCTGGTTGGCGACCGCGCGGGCGAGGTCGACCTCGGAGGTCCCGCTCGCGGCCAGGAGCCCGAGGAGCTCGTCGTTCGCGACGAGCGGCACCGCCACCGAGGCCGAGCGGCCGCTCCGCGCGAGCTCGGGCCCCAGCTCCGACAGGCCGATCTCGGGGCGTGCCTCGGCGCCCTCCGGGGCGGCGGCACGCAGGTGGAGCACCTCGGAGGCCGGGTCGAGCAGGTAGAGGCTCGTCGTTGCGGCCCGGAGCAGCTTGCGGGCGCGGGACGCAACCGCCGGGAGGACGGTGTCCAGCGTCTCTCCACGGGCGAGGATCTCGCCCAGCTCGGTGAGGTGCTCGAGCTCGTCCACGCGGCGGCGCATCTCCTCGTAGAGGCGCGCGTTCTCGATCGCGCCGGCCACGAGGGACGCGCTGGACACGAGCACCTCGACCTCGGCCTCGGTGAACTCGCGCGGCGCCTCGGTGTGGCTGGAGATGACGCCGATGACGTTGCCGTCCTTGCCCACGATCGGCACGGAGACGAGGGACTGGAAGCGCTCCTCCTCCAGCTCCGGGACGTACTTCACGCGCGGATCGTCGAGGAGCTCGTCGCGGATCCAGGCGGGCTCCTTGTGCTCGGCCGCCCACCAGGCGAGGCCCTCGCCGCGCTCGAGCGCGATCTCGCCGACGAGGTGCGCGTACGGCTCTGAGGCCGCCTCGAGCACGAGCCGGTCGCCCTCGACCAGGTAGACGAAGCACGCGTGCACCGAGCAGGCGTCGGTGAGGAGGCGGACGACCGCGCCGAGCACCTCTTCCAGGTCCAGGGACGACCCGACCGTCGAGATGATCGCGTACAGGAACCGGTTCTCACCGGCATGAGTGCCAGGCGCGCCGATGAGGGAATCGTACGGCGATTTCGTCCCGCGGTCACCCCAGAGCCCCAAACGCGATGAGGCGCTGTGCCGCCGGGCCGCGCTGCTCGCCCCGAGGACGGCGTCCTCAGTCGCGCCCGTAGCCTCCGGCTACGAGCACTCCCTGCGTCCTTGCCTCGGAACGACCATCGCGCGCGGCGACGAGGCCTCATCACGTTCGGGGCTCTGTCACTCGGCGAGGGGGCTCCTGGGAGAAGCCCCCTCGCCTCCTCCACCCGGGTCGCCGGCGCGGCTCGCAGATTCGTGGGCACCGTGGGCGCTCACGGCGCGAGTAGGGGCGAGCGCCGGCTCCGAGGGCGACCATACAGCCCTCGCGAGAAACGGTCAACTAGCTTGCACTTTTACCCGTCGACCAGCGGATCGAGGTCGGGGCGGAGGACGACGTCTCCTGCTCGTTCGGGTCGGTCCGGGCGACGATCCCTCGCAGGACTCGGTGCCGCGAGCATACTGCCCGGTACCCGTCGGCTCGGTGAGCCTCTGGACGTCTATCGTTCGTGCATAGTGAGCGCCGTGCCGCCGTACTCCGCGGCCCGCACCGACGTCCTGCGGCTTCCGGGCGGCCGGACGGAGCGGGACGAGCTCGCGGTCGAGGAGCCGCTCGAGATCCGTGTCGGCACCCAGGCTGTCGCCGTGACCATGCGGACCCCGGGGCACGACGAGGAGCTCGCGATCGGATTCCTCCGCTCCGAGGGGATCCCGGCCGTCGCAGCCCAGCCTACGGCCGACCTCGCGGCGAACACGATCGAGGTCGAGGTCGAAGGCGACGTCGACCTCGAGCCGCTCCGGCGAAACTTCTACACGACCTCCTCTTGTGGGGTCTGCGGGAAGGGCGCGCTCGAGGCCGTCGCCGTGGAGGCGCCGCGCGTCGAGAGCGAGCTCACGCTCGCCGCGGGCGTCGTCTCGGAGCTGCCCGACCGGCTCCGGGAGGCGCAGCCGACCTTCGCCGCAACAGGCGGCCTGCACGCGACGGGGCTCTTCGCCGACGACGGCACGGTGATCTGCGTGCGGGAGGACGTCGGCCGGCACAACGCCTTCGACAAGGTCGTCGGTCGTGCGTTCCTGGACGGCCTGCTGCCCCTCGCGGACAAGGTCGTTTGCGTCAGCGGCCGCCTCTCCTTCGAGCTCGTACAGAAGGCGGCAGTTGCCGGAGTCCCGGTCATCGTCGCAGTCGGCGCGCCGTCAACGCTCGCCGTCGAGCTCGCCCGCGACCGTGGGATCACCCTCTGTGGCTTCGTTCGCGACGGTCGGGTCAACGTCTACTGCGAGCAGTGGCGGGTCATTTGACGTTCGCGGTCGCGGCGGAGACATACGACCGCTTCGTTGGGCGGTACAGCTATGGGCTGACCGACGCGCTCGCAGAGGCTGCCGGGATCGCTCCGGGGTCATACGTCCTCGACGTCGGCGCGGGCACCGGCGCGGGCACCGTTCGCCTCATCGAGCTTGTCGGGCTCGAGCGCGTGGTCGCCGTGGATCCGTCGGAGCACTTCCTCGTGGGACTGCGAGCCCGCTTTCCGCAGGTCGACGCCCGCCTCGCGTCTGCCGAGTCGCTTCCCTTCGCGGACGACTCCTTCGATGCCGCGGTCGCCCAGCTCGTCGTCAACTTCATGTCCGACCCCGACGCCGGTGTGGCGGAGATGCGGCGCGTCACCCGCCCTGGCGGCGCCGTGGCGGCGTGCGTCTGGGACTATCCGGGCGAGATGACGCTCCTGCGTGCCTTCTGGGAAGCCGCTTCCGAGCTCGACGCCGACGGCATCCGCGACGTGGACGAGCGGACGCGCATGCGCTTCGGCCGCTACGGCGAGCTGGAGGAGCTCTGGCGCCGGGTGGGGCTCGAGGACGTCGAGGGCGGTGAGATCACCGTGGCGGGTGACTACGAGAGCTTCGACGACCTTTGGGAGCCGTTCACGCAGGGCGTGGGGCCCGCGGGCCGCTACGCTGCCCAGCTCGATCCGGAGCGGCAGGCGGCGCTGAAGGAGGAATACCGCCGGCGCCTGTCCGCTCCCGACGGCGTCTTCCAGCTGAGCGCGCGAGCATGGTTCGCGGTCGGCAGGACGTAGTCGGGGCGCTCCTCGTCGGCGGCGCGAGCACGCGGTTCGGCTCGCCGAAGGCGCTCGCACGCTTCGAAGGCGAGACGCTCGCCGAGCGCGGGCACCGGATCCTGACGGAGGCCTTCGGGCGGGCGATCGTGGTCGGGAAGTCGGCCGACGAGCTCGAGCTTCCCTTCCCGGTCCTCGACGACGGCACCGAGGTCCGCGCCGCCATCGTCGGTGTCGCGGCGGCGCTCCGCCACGCGGAGGCCGAGACCGTCGTGGTCGTCCCGACCGACATGCCCTTCGTGACGGCCGAGCTCCTTCGTGTCCTGGCGGAGGCGTCCGAGGACGCCGAGGCGGCCGTTCCGCAGAGCGGGCCGCTTCCCGGCGCCTACTGCCGCTCCGCGCTTCCCGTCCTCGAGCGGCACATCGCCGCGGGCGACCTCGCTCTCTACCGGGCCTGCCTGGAGCTGGAGATGCGGATGGTGCAGTGGGACGAGGAGGAGCTTCGGAACGTCAACACACCCGCGGACCTGTAACGCGGGTCGCGCGTGCGGTGTACTGCGCCGCGGACAAGTGCGGCCGGCGGCTTCGACCCTAGGTTCCAATCCAGGGAGGCACCTCCGGCCTGATCGCAGTCTACAAGCGCGTTTGCGGGCCTCCGAATTCCATTTTGTGACTGTTGACACGCTTATCGGCGTGCCGTACCCTCCCGGCTGGTTCCAGTCCAAGGTGTGGCGGGAGGCATCCGGTACCGGCGGCAACGGAAGTTGACGTTCGGGGCATCGTCCTTTCCGGGTCGACGAGCTTCAGCGGTCCCTGGAACCCAACCGGGCCGTCAAGTCGAAGCGCACGCCTCTGCCGATCAGCCGCACGGGAAGGAGAGCAATGGGTGTGAACCGCAGGACGGCACGACCACGCACGGCCCGCGGCCGCCTGGCGTCCCTCGGGGCACTGGCGGTCGCGGTGGTCTGCGCCCTGATCGTGGCGGCGCCGCTAGGGGCGACGCCGCTCACGGGAGGGTTCTCGCCGAGGATCGTCTCCGGCGGGGCGGACCTGAACGGTGACGGCGCGGTCACGGGCCGCGACGACGCGAACGCGTTCTACGGCGATACCCACATCATCGACGGCATGCTCGACTGCGACGCCTGGGGCGCTGTCGCGAACCACGGGGGCGCAGGCAACGGAGCGATCTCCACGGCGGACGACTGCTCGCTCGTCGGGTTCGACCGCACCCCGGACGGCGTGACCATCGAGGTTGTGAACGGCCTCTTCCAGTTCCCCAACCGCCCGTTGCCGAGGGTCTTCAACGCCAGCGACCCAGACAACGCCGACATCGGCGCTTCGGACTTCGCCTGGTCGGCAATCGACGGGCGGGTGGATGCGAACGGGGATGAGGCGATCAGCGGCGACGAGTGCCACTTCGGGCTCGTCGGGCTGGCCGTAGACGTGGGGCTCGGAGACCCGACCGACGGAGCCGACATCCTCGGGAATCCCGGCGCCAACGAGTGCGGGTTCGTGACGCCGCCGAACACCGCGGACAACGGCCTCGTCGACCTCAACAGCGACGTGGACATCACCGCGGCGGACTCGTGTGCCAACAACTGCTTCTTCGGCCTCGACGTCCGGCGCGGGAAGGTTCAGGCCGAATGCCCGGGCTTCAGGGGCGATCCGCGGAACCAGGTGGTCGGGACGCCGGGACCCGATTCCCTGAACGGGACCTCCCGGCGCGACATCATCTGCGGGCTCGGCGGCAACGACACGCTGAACGGCCGCGGCGGCAACGATCTCGTTCTGGGCGCCGGCGGGCGCGACGTGATGCGCGGCGGGTTCGGCTCTGACACGCTTCGCGGCGGGACGGGGCCGGACCGCATATTCGGGCAGGCCAGCAACGACCGCCTCTCCGGCCAGGCAGGCAACGACCTGCTGAACGGCGGCCGGGGACGAGACACGTGCGCGGGTGGCCCGGGGCGCGACACGCTTCGGAGCTGCTGAGTCCGCAAGGGCGGGCACTCGATGCGGCTGGGAACCGGCTCCCTCGCGGGGCCGGTTCCTTGCTGGGCCGCATTTCTGACGCGACGGTGACGCCGTTCCGAGACCGGGATCGTAACGACCTGTTCCGTTAGATCGCGTACGAGATGAGCTCGAGCAACGAGCCGTCCGGGTCCCGGAAGTAGAGGCTCCGCCCGCTGCCGCGGGCGCCCGTGCGCTCGACGGGGCCGGCCTCGATCTCGACGCCGTTCGCCCGGAGATGCTCGAGCGCCTCTTCGATCGGGCCCGGCCACTCGAAGCAGAGGTCGCTGGTTCCGGGGCGAACCGGCTCCCGTGCGACCAGGCCGCCGACGTCGGTGCCCGGGCCGTGCACGTTCAGCCGCTGCTCGCCGATCGCGTATGCGAACCGGCCGGACGGGAGTGGCACGACCTCGGCGCCGAGCACGTCGCGGTAGAAGCCGTTCGAGCGCTCCCACTCGGAAACCGCGATGACGACGTGGTCGAGGCGGACCGTCAGAGCTCGCGGTCCCAGTAGTCCACGTCGCTCTCGCGGCGCACCATGACGTCGTCAGCCTCGTCCTCGGTGAAGACGCCGACCTTGTCGCTGTCCGGGTAGACGGCGATCGCGGGCGACGCTTTCGTCGAGAGGATCATGATCCGCACGGTCTCGTCCGTTCCGTTCGTGACCTTGTGCGCTCCAGCAGGCCCTTCCGGGAAGCAGACGAGGTCGCCGGGCTCGAGCTCGTCCTCGCCGTCGGGGTGGCGGAGCGTCGGCCGGCCCGCGACGACGAGGAGCCACTCCTCGCACCCGTACTCGTAGTGGTAGGGAAAGCTGCTCTGTCCGGGCGGGAGGTCGTAGACCGTGGCTCCGACCTTCTCGGCGCCGATCTGTGGGACGAGTCGGGCGTACGCCAGCTTGTAGCCGTCCGGGCGCTCGCTCGCGGCCTCGACGGCAACGGAGTAGAGGTTGACGCGACGCAGGCCGGTCATCCTGCCACGCTCGCCAGACCGCGCGGTGCGACAACCCGTTCCCGCTCGGCTCCGACCGAAATGAGACAGACCTCGACGCCGAGGCGCTCCTCGACGAACGCGACATACGCCCGCGCCGCCGCCGGCAGGTCGGCGAGCGACTCGGCATCCTCGAGCGGCTCCTCCCAGCCAGCGAGCGTGTCGTAGACGGGCTCGGCGTGGTGGAAGTCGCTCTGGTGCGCGGGGAACTCCTCGGTCTCCGATCCGTCGGGAAGCCGGTAGCGGACGCACACCGGCAGCTCCCGAAGCGCGGAGAGCACGTCGATCTTGGTCAGCGCGAGGCCGGTCATCCCGTTGACGCGCACCGCAAAGCGGAGCCCCACGAGGTCGAGCCAGCCGCAGCGGCGCTCGCGGCCGGTGGTCGTGCCGTACTCGGCGCCCAGCTCGCGCACGCGCTCCTGCTCGGGGCCCTCGATCTCGGTGGGGAAGGGGCCTTCGCCCACGCGCGTGACGTACGCCTTCGCGACTCCGAGCACGCGGTCGATGCGGGTGGGCCCGATGCCTACGCCGGTCGCGGCCGCGCCGGCGATCGGGCTCGACGAGGTGACGAAGGGGTACGTCCCGTGGTCGAGGTCGAGGAGCGTCCCCTGTGCCCCTTCGAGGAGGACCCGCCGGTCGTCGCGCAGCGCCTGGTCGACGAGGAGCGACGTGTCCGCGACGTACCGGCGCAGACGAGCCGCGTAAGCCTCCATCTGCTCGGCAAGCTCCTCAAGCTCGAGCGGCTCGACCCCGTGCATGCGCTCGAGCACGACGTTCTTCTCGGCGAGCGCGGTCTCGAACTTCTGGCGGAGGATCTTCTGGTCGAGGATGTCCTGGACGCGGATGCCGATCCGGGCGGCCTTGTCCGCGTACGCCGGCCCGATGCCGCGCCGGGTCGTCCCGATCTGGAGCCGGCCGAGCCGGCGCTCGCTGGCCGAGTCGATGGCGACGTGCCAGGGCATGATCAGGTGCGCGTTCCCCGAGATCCGCACGCTCGCCGTCGAGATCCCGCGTTCCTCGAGCTCGTCGAGCTCCTCGACGAGCAGCCCGGGATCGACGACGCAGCCGGCGCCGACCACGCAGAGCTTTCCCGAGAGGATCCCCGACGGGACGTGGTGGAGCGCGAAGGTCTCGCCGTCCCGCACGATCGTGTGGCCGGCGTTCGGCCCGCCCTGGTAGCGGCAGACCACGTCGGAGTCCAGCGCGAGGAGGTCGACGATCTTTCCCTTCCCCTCGTCGCCCCACTGGGCGCCTACGATCACGGTGGCGGGCATCTGGCCGAGAGCTTAGATCCACAGGTGGATGTGGAGAGCGAGAACGAACTTCTCGCGCGGAGCGGGAATTCGATGCACAGGACTGTGGGTCTTCGCTGGGGATGATCGTCAGGCCGGTATGCGAACATACGTTCTCGACCTGCACAGACCGAGGTTTTCGCCTGTGGATTCCCGACGCTCGAAATCAACAGGTTTGGGCCGTTTGCGTCCAGGCCCCTTAAAGTCGCGTCCGATGGTGACGAACGGCGCCCGGACTGCGGCCGTCCAGGACCCGCAGGTACCCCCACAGAACCTCGACGCCGAGGAGTCCGTCCTCGGCGCGATGATGCTCTCGCCCGCCGCGATCGCGGCGGTGAGCGAGGTACTGTCGCCGGACGGGCGCGAGTACTACCGCGAAAGCCACGCGAAGATCTACCGCGCTGCGCTCGCGCTCTACGCCAAGGGCGAGCCTGTGGACGCGATCACGCTCGTGGACGAGCTGGACGAGCGGGGCGAGCTGGAGGACGTCGGCGGCAAGGTCCGCATCCACGAACTCGCGGCGCTCGTCCCGGCGAGCGCGAACGCCGGCCACTACGCGCAGATCGTCAAGGAGGCTTCCACGCTCCGCGGCCTCATCCGGGTCGGTGGCGAAATCTCCCGGCTCGGGTGGGAGCGGCCCGGCGAGACCTCCGAACTCGTCGACCGCGCCGAGCAGATCCTCTTCGACCTCTCACAGGAGAAGGCAACCTCGGAGTTCAGCCACATCGAGATGCTGCTGAAGGACAGCTTCGAGCGGATCACGCAACTCTACGAGTCAGGCGCCGACGTCACCGGCATCCCCTCCGGCTTCCGCGACCTCGACCGCATCACCTCCGGCTTCCAGGAAGGCAACCTGATCGTCATCGCCGCGCGGCCGAGCATGGGCAAGTCGGCGCTCGGGCTCGGGGTCGCGGCCAATCTCGGCGTGCGCAAGAACGTTCCTGTGGCGCTCTTCACCCTCGAGATGTCCAAGGCGGAGGTGACACAGCGCCTGATGTGCAGTGAGGCCAAGGTGGAGTCGCAGCGCCTCCGCACCGGCAAGCTCTCGGCCGACGACTGGCCGCGCCTGACCGCCGCCTGCGACAAGCTCGCCAAGGCGCCGATCTACGTCGACGACACCGGCTCGATCACGATGATGGAGATCCGCTCGAAGGCCCGCAGGCTGAAGAGCAAGCACCCCGATCTCGGCCTCATCATCGTCGACTACATGCAGCTCATGACCTCGGGGACGACTGCCGAGAACCGCGTGCAGGAGGTCTCGCAGATCTCGCGCTCGCTCAAGGTGCTGGCCCGCGACCTCGACGTTCCCATCGTCGCCCTCTCCCAGCTGTCGCGCGCGGTCGAGCAGCGGCACGACAAGCGGCCGATCCTCTCCGACCTCCGCGAGAGCGGCTCGATCGAGCAGGACGCGGACATCGTCATGTTCATCTACCGAGACGAGTACTACAACGCCGAGGAATCCGACCAGCAGGGCCTCGCCGAGGTGATCGTCGCCAAGCACCGAAACGGGCCCACCGACACGGTCAAGCTCTCGTTCCTCAAGCGCTACGCGAAGTTCTCCGACCTAGCGGCCGCGTAGTCCGTCCAGCTGATGGAGAGCGGGGCGCCACGCCGCAGGCGGCGCCCCGCTTCCGAGGAGGGCCCGTGGCATGAGCCGTGTGCCACTGACCACCTAGACGGGACGGCTTCCGGTTTTCTTCCCAGGAGGGCTTGGCGGAACGTTTGCTCGTCGCCGGGGTGCGATGGTCGTTCCGAGGCAAGGACGCAGGGAGCGCCCGTAGCAGTTAGCTACGGGCGCGACTGAGGACGCAGGGAGCGCCCGTAGCAGGGAGCTACGGGCGCGACTGAGGACGCAGTCCTCGGGGCGAGCAGCGCGGCCCGGCGGCACAGCCGACGTTTCGCCGAGCCCTCCTATCAGGGAATCGCGGCGCGGCCGCCCGCGTTGTCCGGGGCATGATCGCGCGCTGGTGGAGAGGCTGGGCGGCGACGCCGGAGAACGCCGACGCCTACGAGCAGCTCCTCAAGTCGACCATCCTCCCCTGGGTCGAGAGCCACGAGGGCCATCGCGGCTCGTACCTCGTGCGCCGCGAGGTCGACGAGGGCGTCGAGTTCGCGACGCTGACGCTCTGGGAGTCGCTCGACTCGGTGAGGGCGTTCGCGGGCGAGGACTACGAGCTCGCCGTCGTTCCCGACGCCGCGCGGGCCGTGCTCTCGCGGTGGGACGAGCGCTCGTCCCACTTCGAGGTCCTGGTCGGGCCGGAGAGCTAGCGGTCCTCGGGCTCCGAGTCGGGCTCGGACGTGGCCTCGAGCTCTGCCTCGGTCGGGACAGCGGTCTCGCCGGCTGCGGGCGCCTCGTTCTCGGGCGCGCCCAGCGGGTCGGGCTCCGCGGCAAGGTCGAGCTCCGCAGCCTCGCGCTCCTCCTCGGCGTCGAGCTCGGCCTCGACCTCGGCGATCGCGGCTTCCGCCTCCGCGTGCGCCTCGGCCGCCTCGACCTCCGCCTCGGCTTCCGCCGCCTCCTCGGCCGCGGCCATCGCCTCGAGCTCCTCCTCCGGGGGCAGCTCGCCGCCGATCGGCTTCACGAGCGTCTTCACCTCGACCGCGACGTCCTCGAAGACCGTGATCGGGACCTCGTAGCGCCCGATCCGCTTGATCGGGTCCTTCAGGTCGATCTTGCGCCGATCGACGCGGATCTTCCGGGCGCGCCAGATCTCATCGGCGACGTCCGTCGACGTGACCGAGCCGAACAGCGTGCCCTGCGGGCCCGCGTTCACCTCGAACGTGAGCACGGTCTTGCGCAGCGTCTCGGCGATCCTCTCGGCTTCCTCGGCCGAGCGGGCCTCGTGCAGGGCGCGCCGCGCCTCGCGGCGCTCGAGGTCGGCCACGCGGGCCTCGGTCGCGACCTCGGCGAGGCGCCGGGGCTGCAGGTAGTTGCGCATGTAGCCGCGCGAGACCGAGACGACCTCGCCCCGGAGGCCGACCTTGTCGACGTCCTTCAGGAGGATGACGTCCATCAGCGCGTGCCCCCGCCGCTCACGTGGTGCGAGTCGACGTAGGGCAGGAGCGCAACCTCGCGCGCCCGTTTCACCGCGACCGCGATCTGCCGCTGGTGGCGGCGACAGGCTCCGGTGATCCGCCGGGACCGGATCTTGCCCTTCTCGGAGATGTAGCGACGAAGCTGGTTGTAGTTCTTGTAGTCGACCTCGTCGATCTTCTCGCGGCAGAAGTAGCAGCTCTTCCGCCGGGTCGGGCCGGACGTCGGGGACGTCCGGCGACGCTTGGTCTGCTCTCGTGCCATTCGCGCGGTACCTCTCTCTAGAACGGGATGTCGTCGTCCGCTGCGGCCGCTCCGGCCTTCGCGAAGTCGGTCTGGTCGGGGGCGACGTCGGAGGACGGGATGTACTGTCCGCCCTCGCCGGAGTCGCCGCGGCTCCCAAGGAACTGGACGCTGTCGGCGATGATCTCCACCGCCTGGCGCTTCTGGCCGGTCTGCTTGTCCTCCCACTCGCGCCAGTCCAGGCGGCCGTCGATGCCGACCGGGCGACCCTTGGACAAGTACTGCGCGCAGCTTTCGCCCTGGTTGCCCCAGACGGTCACGTCGAAGTAGTTGGGCTTCTCGCCCCACTCGCCCGTCGAGGGATCCTTCTGCCGCGAGTTGACCGCCACACGGAGCTTGCAGATCGCCGTGCCGCTGGGGGTGTGGCGGAGCTCTGGGTCGCGGGTGAGATTGCCTACGAGGACGACGCGGTTGATGTTGGCCATGGTGCTCTCAGCTCCTCAGTCGAACGTTTGTTCCACTCTACTCGGGCGCCTGGACGGTCTCCGTCGAGGCGGTTGCGGGGGTGGGCGCCTCGCGCTCACGGGGCTCACGGGTCGGCATGGTCGCCGACGCGGGGAGGCGGCGGACGGCCAGGTGGCGCAGCACCCCGTCGGTGATCTTGAGGACGCGTGTCAGCTCGGCGAGCGTCTCCGCGTCGCAGTCGAAGTGGAGCAGGAAGTAGAAGGCCTCCGGCTTCTTGTCGATCTCGTAGGCGAGCTTCCGCCTGCCCCAGGCGTCGTCGCCCTGCCAGGAGCCGCCGCGCTGCTCCACGAGCTCGCGGATGCGCCTGAGGATCTCGGCCTGGCGTTCGTCCGCCAGCTCGGAGTCGAGCAAGAGCATGATCTCGTATGGGTTCACGTTTCCCGTGTCTCCTTCCCTCGGTCTAACGGCCTCGCCTTGGGCGTGCGGCTCGGGAATCAGCTGCACCCGGCGAAGCGAGAAGCTCGTCGAGTATAGCGGCGCCGCCCGGCTTGCCCGCCGGCTCGCTGTCGTGAGAGAGTGACGGAAGTGAGACCGAAGGCAAAACTCGCCCTCGTGGCGCTCGCCGCCGCTGCGGCCGGCGCGGCGCTCGCCCGCGTCCGGCGGCGGCCCACCCAGGCGCCCGCAGTGGCGCCGGACGAGCGCGCGGACGAGCTTCGTCGCAAGCTCGCCGAAGCCCGGGCCGCGGTCGCCGACGAAGACGACTTCCAGGCGGCCGGAATGGGGGCCGAGACCGTCGTCGAGGAGGCGCCCCGTCCCGCGCCCGAGCCGCCGGAGGAGCCGCCCGCGGCCGTCGAGCCGGTGCCGCCGGCACCCGAACCGGAGCCAGAGGCCGAGCCGGAACCCGAGTCCGAGCCGAAGCCGAAGTCGAAGCCGAAGCCAAAGCCGAAGGCAAAGCCTCCGGCTCGGCCTCGGCCGCCTGCTGCGACGGAGCCACCTCCACGCGACGAGTTCGAGGCTATGCGCCGCCGCATCCACGAGGAAGGCAAGGCAGCGGCCGAGGAGATGCGCCGGTCCGCGGACTCGCCCGAGAAGTCCTGAGCACCCACCGCAACGAGCACTCGGTCGTGATCGCGGCGCCGCCGGAGGCGGTCTTCCCGTGGCTGGCCGATTCGGAGAGGCGCTGCAGGTGGATGGGCGCGCTGGTCGAGAGCGAGCCACTCACCGACGGCCTGCCGCGAGTGGGGAGCCGCTACCGGGACGTGTTCGAGCAGCACGGCCAGCGGATCGAGCTCAAGGCCGAGCTCGTGGAGGTCGATGAGCCTGACGCGCTCGTCGTGCACCTGGTTTCCGACCTTTTCGAGGGGACGATCTCGCAGCGGCTCGAGGCGGTCGAGGGCGGCACGCACTTCACGGCCGTGATCGAGACGACCTACCGGAAGCTCGCGGCGCGCCTGCTCGCCTCGATCGTGACACGCCAAACGCAGGGGCAACTCGAGCAGGACCTGGCCCGCTTGAAGCAGCTCGTCGAGAGCGAGCCCGCTGCGGCGTCTGCGTAAGCCTTCAGCTGGTTTCCGGGTAGGACGAGCCCATGCAGGACGTTCGCATCGGCTGCTCGGGCTGGAGCTATGCGCACTGGCGGGGCGTCGTCTACCCGGACGGCCTGCCGCAGCGCCGCTGGCTCGAGCACTACGCGACCCTCTTCGACACGGTCGAGGTGAACGCGACCTTCTACCGCCTCCCGCGGAAGGCGACCGTCTCTTCATGGGTCGAGACGACGCCGGCCGGCTTTCTCTTCGCGGTCAAGGCCAGCCGCTACCTGACACACGTGCGGAGGCTCCGCGACCCGGCGCCCGGCATCGAGCGCTTCTACGCCCGCATCGAGCCGCTGGTCGACTCGGACAAGCTGGGGCCGGTCCTCTGGCAGCTCCCGGAGACCTTCCACCGGGATGACGAGCGGCTTGCGGACGCGCTCGACCGCCTCCCGGTCGGCCGTCACTGCGTCGAGTTTCGGCACTCGAGCTGGTTCGCCCCGGACGTCTACGCCCTCCTGCGTGAGCGAGGCGTCGCCCTGGTCATCGGCGACCATCCGAGCCGGCCCTTCCAGGCGTACGAGCTGACGGCGGATTGGACGTACGTCCGTTTCCACCACGGGAGCCGCGGACGTCGCGGCAACTACTCCAAGAGCGAGCTCGCCGCGTGGGCGCGCCGCGTCCGCGCTTGGCGCCGCCGGGCGGACGTCTTCGCCTACTTCAACAACGACTGGGAGGGATTCGCCGTTCGCAACTCCCGCGCACTCGCCGAGAGGGTCTAGCCGTGCAGGGAACGGCCGCCTGCGCCGGCCCGCGCGCGCTCCGGGTAGGGCTCGAGGTCGTTCACGAACCCCGGCGTCGCCTCCACGCGGCGCAGCCAGCCGAGGACCGTGGGGTGCCCCGCCAGGTCTACGCCGGCGTCCCCGGCAACGTGGGCGTAGGCGTACAGCGAGACATCGGCGACGGTGTAGCGGCCGCCGAGCAGGAACTCCTTGCCGCGGAGGCCGTCGTCGAGCACGCCGAGGGCCGCGCGCGCCGCTGAAACGCGGGCCGCGAACACCTCCGGGCTCGCCGCGTCTCGGCCCGTCAGATGCCAGAAGCGGGCCGTCCCGACGTTGGGCTCGAAGAGGTTCTGCTCGAAGAAGAGCCACTGCCAGACGCGTGCGCGCTCGGCCAGCTCCTCCGGCACGAACGGCGTCCCCTCGCCCAGGTAGAGGAGGATGGCATTCGACTCCGCGATCGTCTCGCCGGAGTCGAGCTCGAGGACGGGCGTCCGCCCCGCCGGATTCTTCGCTCGGTACTCAGGAGTCGTCGACTCGCCGGCGAAGATGTCCACTGGAACGCGCTCGTAGGGGACGCCGAGCTGCGCGAGCAGGAGCCGTGCCTTGAAGCAGTTCGCCGACGCCGCGTAGTCGTACAAGCGCATGCTGGATCCATCCTTTCAGAGCGATCGACTCCGCTCGGCGCACGACGCTGAATGGAGGTTTACCTGACGAGAGTTGTCAGGCACTCCTTACACTCTAGGTGTGGAGACGACGCCCAGCTTTCGCGAGCTGCGGTGGTGCCGGTTCGAGCGCGCGCTCGGCGCGTGGCTGGAGACGCCCGAAGGCCGCTTCGCCCAGTTCTGCGCCCGGCGCGAGCGTGAAGACGCCGAGCGGCGGGCGCTCCTTCGTCGCGTCGCCCTGGCTGCATCCGTCCTCCCGGCCAGCTGCGTCGCCGGCCGCTAGGCGACATCGGAGAGGAAAAGCCAGGAGCGAGCACGCAAGAGCTGCCGCGCGCGCTCGCTCCATTAAATGGAATCCGCTGAGCTAGGCGGCGAGCTTCATGCGCGCCTGCTCGACCTGCTCGTCAGGGGTGGCTTCGAGATCCTGCAGGACCTTCCCGAGCAGAAAGAACGTCGGCGGCCAAAGCCCGATGAAAATGGCCAGACGCTCAGCACGTGCCTGAGCCTGCTTGTCCGACTTTGTCGCAGATCGGCCCCAGAGCGAAACGGCCCCGCCGATCGAGGCAACGCCGAGGCTATGCATGAGTGTGCTGTTGAGCCCAAGCCTCTTCAAAAGCAGTGCGACCTTCAATTGAGTCTCCTCCCTCTGACAACAACGACCGAATCGGGGCGCGCCCGAGGACGGACGCGCCCCTTATCTGGTTGACTACTCGTAATCGCGCGTGCTGTCGTACGGGTCGCGGTGCGCGTTACCGGCTTTGGCGAGACCCCGGCTGACGATGTAGGCGGCGGCGACGAATCCCACGATCGTCCACGCCCTCGGCGCATCGAAGTTATCGGCCACCGCCACAGCGATGAGCGTTGCGACGATCACACCGACCATCGCCCAAAACTCCGTCGTCAGCAGAGCCCACTTGGTCTCGGAACGCGGACCCGTAAGGCGAACTCCTGCCCGCTCCATGCGCTCGCCAACCGGCCTCTCGGTTGCACTTCGCGTCGACATAGACCCCTTCCTCACTTGTTTACAAGCGCAATCTGCACGCCGCCGCTCAGAACTAAACGTGGAGGTACCGATCGTCCGGACGGTCGCCGAACCCCGATCCGAAGATTGACTCGGGGCGCCATGAGGGGCCCTAGGGCCGGGGGAGGCTGACCCTAGCTACTCCGCCGTCGGCTGCCGCCCAGAACCAGCGGCCTCATCACGGATGACTCGCCGGCACGGGCGGCCGAGCTCGGAGGGGAAGGAGAGGGGCGGCAGCGAAGCTCGCGCTCGGAAGCCGTCATCCCAGGAAACTCCCGGATTCGTCCGTGGCCGCCTCCGCGCTCGCTTCGTCCTCGACCAACGGTGCTGCTGTGGGTTGACCGGGCACGCTCCTCTTGGGCCTTCCTGTTCCCTCCGCCGCACTTCAGCCAGGTGCTCGCGGCGCTCGAGGTCTCTGCTCCGGCAATTAGAGGAAGGAGCGGTGATGTCGGACTCTCTGGAGCGCTTGGCGCGCAAACCAGGCCCTCTTTCCGGAGGCCAACGAGCGGATCGAAAGGATCGCCGGCGATAACGAAGCCGTCGAGTTCGTGTGTGCGGTGCGCGCGGAGGCACTACGGATCCTCTATCGCCTGCGCCGCGAATGGAACACACGCGAGGAGTCCCCGCCTGCCGACGAGCTCCTGGTGCGGTAGGGAACTTTCGTCGCGCTTCTCCGGTCGAACAGCGAAACGAGATCGGAGGAGCGAGATGAGGACACGTGCAGTCGCAGCCGCCGCAATGCTCGCCCTCGCCGTGCTGGCGGCGGGGTGCACGGGGGACGACGAGGAAGGGTCGGACGTCTCCGCAGCCGGCGGGCTCGAGAACGGCGTCCTCGCCGCCGGGCTCTCCGCCGAGTCGCTCGGCGTCGGCGGAGGCGCGGCCTCTGCGGCCGGGATCACCGTCGTCGGCACAGGCACGGTGACTGCGACGCCGGACACGGCCGAATGGTCGTTCGGCGTCCAGACGAGCGCCGACAGGGCGGAGGCCGCCCTCGGTGCGAACTCCACGGCGATGGAGAAGGTCCTCGCGGCCCTGCGGGACGCTGGCATCGCCGAGGACGACCTCCAGACCGAGCAGGTCTCGGTCTGGCCGCGGACGAGCGACGACGGGAGGTCGGTCGTCGGCTACCACGCGTCGAACACGGTTCGGGCCACCATCCACGATCTGGGCAAGGCGGGCTCGATCGTCGACGCCGCCGTCGCCGCCGGGGCGAATCAGGTCTATGGCCCGAGCCTCACCGTGTCGGACGCCGAGGCGCAGTACGAGACGGCGATGAAGGCGGCGTTCGACGACGCCCGCGCCCGCGCCGAGGCGATCGCCGCCAAGGCCGGCGTCGAGCTGGGCGCGCCCGTCGCCATCGTGGAGGGCGGCGGTGGAGGCGGCGTCGAGCGGTACTACGCCGGCGTCGAGGCGGCGGCCGAGGATGTGGCGATCGAGCCCGGCACACAGGACGTTGCGGCGATGCTGACGGTCACGTTCGCGATCGGGTAAGCGCCGAGAAGCTCCTCCCGCCAGGATGGGCGGGCCCCCTCGATCTCCACTTCCGGGGCCCGCCCGACCACCGGCTCGGCGGGGGTTATCCGCACGACGAGACGCGGGCTGGCTCGGCGGCGGAACGGCCGTGCGCCCGCGAGCATGCAAGGTGCTTGCATCACTCACAGGAGAAGACGCAATGAGCTCCGCAACAGCCTCCGCATTCCAGCTACCTGCACCGTCCGACACTGCGGCCGGCCGCTACAACGCGCATCTCCTCAACGTCACCTTCGAGGACGCCGACGGAGATCGCCGCTCGGCCATCGGCGGCGGCGAGAGCATCCCCGAGGCGATCGCCGCGGCTCGGGACGAGCTTCCGGCGAACGTCGTCTGGACGCTCGTCCGCTGGGGCCCGCTCTTCGGCGAGTAGTCAGAGCAGCGCGCGCGTCTTCTCGGCGTGCCAGCCGAGCCCGAGCTTCTCGAAGCCGGCGAGGGCACGCGCGATCAGCGCCTCGTCCTCCCGGACGACCCCGAGCGAGCGCAGGGCGAACGGCTCCAGGTACGTCCTCGGCCGGCGGTGCGACGCCGCCTCGGCCTCCACGCCCGGCCGGTCTCGCACGGCGGCGAGCCCGTCGAGGCGGGTGACGATGGTGGCCAGCGCCATCCAGCCGCGGTACCAGCCGCGCGTCGGAAGCGGCGTCTCCAGGAGCCGTGCGACGGAGTCGAGGTCGCCGCGGACGAGCGCCAGCTGCAGCCGCGGGATGTCGAGCACGACGCCGTACCCCTCGATCCCGAGGTCGTCCGCGGCCTGCTCGAAGCGCACGGCCCCTGCCTCGTCACCGAGGTGAGCGCTCGCCACTGCACAGACGAGCAGCGAGCGGGCGTTCCGTACACAAGGGGTCGCCAGGTTGTCCGCGACGGCTTGCTCGGTGCGGGGCCCGAGCGCCTGGATCCGTTCCCAGGAGCCGAGGAGCTCCTCGACCTCGCCGAGGATGGCGACCCCGTGCACGCGATGGTGCGGCGTCAGCGGCTCGGTGATCTCCTCGTGGGCTGCCGCAAGCCGCCGCGCCTCGTTGAAGTGGCCGGTCCAGATGCAACCCGAGATCGGAGCGGAGTGGATGTCCGCTCGGTGGTCCGGGTCCGAGATCCGGTCGAGGAGCTCGAACCGCCGCTCCGCGAACGCCCGACCCAACTCGTACCGGCCGGCAACGAACTCCGCGATTCCCCTCACGTCCCACGCGTGCGAGCGCAGCTCGACGTCGCCCAGGCGCTCGGCGATGGCACTTGCCTCCTGCGCGTGGCCCGAGCCCTCGAACGGGTTCCAGAACCCCTTCGCGATCAACGCGCGGGCGCGGGCCACGCTGTCCGGCGGGGCGAGCCGGAGCGCGGTCTCGATCCACTCGTCGACCATCGGGTAGTCGGGCATGCGGCGCCACATGCCCGAGCGGACGGCGGTCTCGTGGGCGAGCTCGCCGTAGAGCTCCGCCTGCGTCTCCTCGTCCGAGCAGAGCTCGATCGCGTTCCGCATCGCGTTCCACAACGCCTCGCCGTCGTACTTGAGCGCGTTCGCGCGCCCGAGGGCGCGCCACAGCTCGACCCGGAGCTCGACGGGATCGGCGAGCTCGAGCGCACGTTCGTAGAGCTCGATTGCCTCGTCGAGCTCGTAGCGGCCGACCGCGAGCTCGCCGGCGCGGCGGAGCCAGGCGACGGCACGGCCCCGTAGACGCTCGAGCTCAACGAGATTGTCCTGCCAGGCGAGATCGGCGTTCTCGGGCTGGACCGCCTCGGCGTAGTGGTGTGCCAGGAACGTCGCTTGCTCGTCCCGGCCTTCGGCGACCCGCTCCAGCCAGTCGGCGAAGCCGGCGTGCAGCCGCGCCCGCCGGGCGGGCGGCAGGCTTGCATAGGCAACCTCGCGGGTGAGGGCGTGCTTGAAGGCGAACTCGCGCTCCCCAGCCAGCGTCGAGCCCGACCGGCGACGGATGAAGTCGCGGGCTTCGAGGACGGCGAAGTCCGGCGCGTCGGCCTCGAGGAGCTCGCCCACGGGCCCGCCCCAGAAGACGCGGCCGATCACTGACGCCGCCTGGAGCGCCGCCTTGTCGCTCGGCGGCAGGAGGTCGATGCGCGCGGCGAGGACGGCCTGGACCGAGTCCGGGACGTCCCGCTCGAGGGGGAGCGATCGGTCGTGCACGCCGGCGAGCAGCTCCTCGAGGAAGAAGGGGTTGCCTTCGGAGCGCTCGAGCGCAGCCCGGCGCACGTCCGCCGGAGCATCGTCCTCGAGGAGGGCGTCCAGGAGTCGTTCGGACTCCTCGGACGAGAGCGGCTCGAGCCAGATCGTGGCCGCGTCTCGCCGCCGTCCCCACGCGGGGTGCTTGGCGGCAAGCTCGGGCCTGGCCGTCCCGACCACGAGCAGGGGCCCGTCGGCGTCGTCGAGGAGCCGCTCGAGCACGTCGAGGAGCGGATCCTGCGCCCAGTGCAGGTCTTCCACGAGCATGACCACCGGTCGCTCCGCCGCGAGCTCCGTGAGGAGGGCGCCCCACGCGGTCTGGAGCTGGTCGCGGGCGACGAGGGGGTGGAGGTCCGGCGCGACGTCCAGGCCCAGCGTGAGGCCGAGGATCGCGCGACCGGCCAGGCGGCGCTGCACCGTCTCCGCCGCGTCCGTCTCGCGCAGGTCCAGGTGTTCCCGGAGCACGTCCGCAAGCGGCCGGTACGTCGTCCCGCGGCCGTACGGAAGGCAGCGCCCGGTCCGGCGGAGCGGCTCCGGGCTCTGATCGGCGAGCCAGTTCCAGAGTTCCCGCGTGACGCGCGTCTTTCCCACGCCCGCGTCGCCGGTCACCGTCACAAGGCGCGGCCGCCCGTCCTCGACGGTTCGCTCGTAGAGGGAGCGGAGCAGGTCGAGCTCCGCATCTCGTCCGACGAACGCGGAGCGGAGGCCGCCCGCGCCTTGTGTCCGGATCAGCGAGAGCTCCCGGACGAGCGGCCGGCAGCGGAGCTCGCCGTCGCCGACCTCCGAGCTCGGGCCGAACTCGAAGGACCCGCGGGCGGAGGCGGCCGTGCGCTCGCCCACGAGGATCGCGCCGGGCTCCGCCGCCTGCGCGAGCCGGGCCGCCGCCGTCAGCGCGCCGCCGACGAGGTGCGACCCTCCTTCCGGCGTTCCGACCACCACCTCGCCGGTCTCGACGCCGAGCCGCACGGCGAGGGTTCCGCCGAACGCCTCGTCCATCCGGTGGCGCATGGAAAGCGCGGCGTGCAGGGCACGCTCCGCGTGATCCTCCTGGGCTACGGGAGCGCCGAAGACGGCGGTGAGCGCATCGTCGGTGACCGCCTCCAAACGTCCTCCGGCCTCGTTCAGCTCGGCCTGCATCGCCTCGCGGAAGTGCCGAGCGTGCTCGGGGTCCGAGGCCGCGGCGATCACGGTGACGAGCTTGCGCTCCTCGGCCGGCTCCACAGCAGGCGCCCGCCGCTCACCCCGGACGGTGGGCAGCGGTGGGTCGAGCGCCGGATCTTGACGCAAGATCGCGGACTCGAGCTCGGCGAGCGGGCGACCCGGCTCGATTCCCAGCTCGTCGACCAGCAGCCTGCGCCCCTCACGGTAGGCGGCCAGGGCGTCGGCCTGGCGGCCGGACCGGTAGAGCGCGAGCATCAGCTGGCCGCGGAGTCGCTCCCGCAGTGGCTCGGCGGCGACCAGCGACTCCAGCTCTCCCGCGAGCTCGGCGTGCCGGCCCAGCGCGAGATCGGCGTCGATCTGCTCCTCGAGCGCGGCCCGGCGGAGCTCCTCGAGTCGGGATATCTCGGCCTGGGCGAAGGACTCGTACGCGAAGTCGGCGAGCGCGGGGCCGCGCCACAGGCCCAACGCCTCGCGCAGGGTCATCGCGGCGAGCGCGGTGGCGCCCTCCGCGAGCTGGCGCCGCCCCTCGGAGAGGAGGCGCTCGAACAGGCGCGCGTCGACGCTGTCGGGCTCCACGCGCAGGACGTAGCCGGGCGGGCGGGTGAGCAGCGAGGCGCCGGCGTCTCCAAGTGCCTTCCGGAGCTGGGAGACGCGCACGCGGAGCGCCGCCCGACCGCTCCCGGGAAGCTCGTCGCCCCAGAGATCCTCCAGGAGGCGGTCGTCCGGGACGACCTCGTTGGCGCTCAGGAGGAGAAGCGCGAGAAGCGCGCGCTGGCGGCGTCCGCGCAGCGGAAGGAGCTGCCCCCCGACTTCGACTTCGAGCGGCCCGAGCACGCGGAACTCCATCCGCCCACCTCCGTTCGCGCGGGACGGTAGCACCCGTTCGGCCCGCGGAAGGCGCTCTGCGCCGGGCGTGTCTAGAGCTCCTCGAGGCTGACCGCGGCCTCGGGCTCGGCGACGGGCTCGGCCCGCCGCCCGCCCGCGTGCGCGACTAGGAGCCCGACCAGCGGATACACGAGGACCGAGGCCATGCCGGCGCCCACGAGCGCCGCCGCGACGTGCGACCCGATCTCGCCGCGCTCCTCGCCGACCTCGATCACGGCCACGATCAGGGGGAGGCCCGTCGCGCTGAAGAGGGCCAGCGCGGCCGTTCCGCGCGCGCCCAGCTCGCGCACAGCGAGGAGCGCCGCCGAGCCGCGGGTGACGAGGAAGAGCCCCAGGAACAGCCCCGCCAGGGCGAGCCCTGCTCCGGTGAGGAGGCTGTCGAGATCGAATTCCATCCCCGTGACGATGAAGAAGATCGGAATGAGGAAGCCGTAGCCGATCGTGGCGAATCGTGGCAGCAGCTGCTCGCCGGTTTCGCCTTGGGTGACGAGGCCGATTACGAGGCCCGCGGCGAACGCGCCCAGGACGTAGTCGAAGTCGAGCTTGTCGGCGAGGAGCACGAGGAGCGCGAGCGTGGCGACCGCGAGCCGCACGGCGAGCTGGCCGCTCTTGTTCACCGTCTCGCGCATGATCGTGAGGATCCGCGGCGGCCGGAAGTGCAGCGCGAGCCCGGCCGCCCCTGCGACGACGAGTCCGAAGCCGGCGAGCAGGGTGATGCTCGCGACGGTGGCATGGGCTCCTGTGAGGAAGAGGGAGATGACGACGATGGGCCAGAACTCACCGGCGACCGCCGACCCAAGCGTGTTCTGCCCGAGCGGGGAACGGAGGACGCCGGCGTCGGAGAGGATCGGCATGAGGGTGCCGAGCGCGGTCGTGGCGATGGCGACGGCGATGAGCCAGCCCGAGGCGTCGAGTCCGGCCGCCTCGAGCCCGAACCCCATGATCGCGCCGAGCGTGATCGAGATGCCCCAGCCGATCGAGCCGCGCGCCAGCAGCCGGCGCGGGACGCCGCTGTGGATGACCTCGATTCCGGCGAGGAAGAAGAGGACGACCAGGCCGAAGGCCGAGAGGAACTGGATATAGGGATCCGGCTTGGCGATGTCGAGAACCTGCGGCCCGATGAGGATGCCCAGCACGATCTCGACGACGACGACGGGGAGGACGAACCGCCTGCTCACCCGCGAGGCGATCGTCGCGACCGCGGCCGCGCAGAAGATCAGCGTCAGCGAGACGAGGTCGGGAGTCGGTGTCACGCGCGCGTATACTCGCCCGAATGAGCGAGGCCGGCCAGGCCCGTCGGCTCGCGCGATCGACGGCGACCTTCACCCTCGCGACCGGGCTCTCGCGCGCCCTCGGCCTCGTGCGCGAGATCGTGTCCGCCTACTTCTTCGGCGCGACCGGGAAGATCAACGCCTTCACGGTCGCCTCGCAGATCCCGTCC
>Ga0081538_10000133_pt1 | contig 77001 bp, 78 predicted proteins | sample TabmetS5T2R1_FD_71022 | JGI IMG/M metagenome (GOLD analysis project Ga0081538, IMG submission 71022) | Tabebuia heterophylla rhizosphere microbial communities from the University of Puerto Rico - S5T2R1 | ecosystem: Host-associated > Plants > Roots > Rhizosphere ... | reverse complement strand
CGCCGGAAGTACGGCAACACCTCGTCATAGGACCAGCCCGGACAGCTTTGCGCCCAGCCGTCGTAGTCGACGCGGTGCCCCCGGGTCCACGCCTGCCCGTGGATCGATGACGAACCGCCAAGGGTCTTACCCCTCGGCCAGTACAGCTCCCGATCCGCCAGCTGCGGCTGCTTGCTTGTGCGGTAGTTCCAGTCGAAGCCGGTCTGGAAGAGCTTGGTGAACGCCGCCGGTATCCGGATCTCCCGCTTCCGGTCCGAACCGCCCGCCTCCAGCAGTAACACCCGGCACGCGGGATCGGCCGACAGCCGGTTGGCCAGTACGCAGCCCGCCGACCCGGCACCAACGATGACGTAGTCATGACTTGCTGGAGCCACCAAACCTACTTACCTCTGACCTCGCCACGCTGGCGGGCAGACGTCCTTCTTGGTTCAACAGTGGTAACTCGAGGCCGCTGATGCATCACACCTCTGGGGTGACTCAGGAAGATGCCGTCATGGATTTAGTCCAGCTCCAGCCGGTTCAGCCGGCCGAGGGCCGCCCTCGGCCCCAATCTGTAAGTGGTCAGCGACTGAACCAGCCTGCCTCGGTCAGGAGGGGCAGTGAACCCGAAAGAGCCGAGCGCTATAGCGCTTGACCTGCAGGCCCGATATCCGGACCTGCTTGGCATAGGTGGAGCCGAAGACGTAGGTCTTGAGGTTGGGGGGAACACCAGGGCCGGCCGCCGTCTCCTGAGTAGACCAAGACCATAGTCCAGACGAGGTAGCGCAATATTGGAGGATCTGACCGACACGGTCGCTCCGGTTGCGCGGGTTAACGCCCATGGCTGACCACACGTTGCGGGGGGTTCCCAAGTCGCCAGGCAGCAGGCGATACCAGAACTGGTGCCGGGTTCCGTTGTCGGCGGTGAAGATGATCGAGTTATCCGGTACGACGCTGAGTGCCGCGTCGACATCCCGTTGAGGATCAACGGAGCTGCGATCGGCCTCCGCGTAGCCACTCGTTACTGCGACGACCGGCAGGGTGATCGCCATCAACACTGCTGCCCAGCGAGCCTGGCTCGACAGACCACGTACGCAGCCGTCGATTCCGACGACACCCCATATGCAAAGCAGGAACCACAGGGGCAGCAGCAGAGTCTCCCAATCCCCAATCGCGTAACCCAGGACAAAGACGGCGGTACATAACAACCAGAGCCCGGTGACTGCCGCGACCAGCGGACGCTGCTTGATCAGCATGAGCAAGCCGATGGCACATACCACGAGGGCAACGCCGAATTGCCTGACTCCGTCGCTCCACAGCTCCGGCAGGCGCTGGGAGATGATCATGTCGAGCGGTACGCCGAACATCCAGCCTGAATACCGGGCACCGCTGATTACCTCCCAGAAGGAGGTGAGGTCGGTAACCCGGGTGTCCAGCAAAGGTGCGCCGGCGGCGGTACGCCAGAAGAGATAGCCGTAGGGCAGCAAAGCCAGGGCCGCGCCGAGAGGAAGAAGGCAGGCCAGCTCCCGGGGGCGAAATAACCAGGCCGGATGACGCACCGCGAGATACAGCAGCAGCCCTGGAATCAGGAAGACCTGCGACATGGCATGCGCAAACGAGAGGGCGAAGATCAGCAGCCCCGCACGTAACCACACCGGTCGCCCCGTACGGTCGAATGCGACTAGGCAAGCCAGCACCAGCGCCAGGAACAGGATGCTAAGGGTGTAGACCTCGGCGACGAGGGCCAAATGCCACAGCTGCGGAATCAGGCCCAGTGCGGTTGCGCCACCAGCAGCGACGACCGGACGTACGCCAAGCTTGATGAAGATCAGCACTGCGACGAGGCAGGCCAAGATAGCGAAGACCGCCGACAGCAAGTTCGCCCGCAACGCCACCGACCCCCACGGCACGATGCGAACGAAGGCGCCATTGAGCATGGTGTACAGCGGATAACCCGGAGGATGCGCGGTGCCAAGCACGAGGCCCAAGTAGTCAAACTTCGTCGTGTCAACCGAGAAGTAGTTGCCGGTGCTGCGCTGCACGGTACGCCCGTACACCACTGAGAGCACTAGCAGGGGAACGAGGTAGGGCCAGGCGACCAGGAGCCGGGCCAACCGGGATCGGCGCGGCGCCTTCGGCTGCACATGCTCGCCTCGATCGGCAACCAGGGGATCGCTGGGGACGAGGAGGTCGGTCATGGAGAGCAATCTCCATCGGGCAGTCGGGTCTAGCTCGGCATGCGTGGCAAAGCGACGTCGTCTAGTACCGGTTTATTATCCGTCTCGTATTGTCTGCTCAGTGGGCCGGGTCGGTCGACTTCCCACGTGCTGATATTTCGCAACCCTGGTCGGATTCCGGTAGCTGCCTCACTTTCGCCGACTCCGCCTACCGAATCAGGGGCGTGGGCGCCGGTACTCACGTCTCTTGAGGCTGAACAACTGGGGGTTGAATAACCCTGTGACGGAGAACCGGTCCATCTTGCTGCTCCACGGCGTGCAGTCCAGCCAGCTGACGTGGTGGCGGCTTAAGGAGGATCTGGGGGACCTCGGGTGGCAGGTCCAGGTAGCCGACCTATTGGGACACGGGTCGCGGAACGCTGCTGGCCCGGCGGACCTGACGGTGGAGGACATGGCGCAGGACGTCCTTGCCCAGGTACCGGGCCCTGTGGATGTCGTGGTTGGTCATTCCCTTGGCTCGGTCGTGGCCCTGACTCTTGTCGGCCTTAAGCAGGACTTCTGCGATCGTGTAGTGATCGAGGATCCGCCTGGTCTTGCCGGGTCGCTGGAGCTCGGCGACGCCGCCGCGGGTGTGGAGGAGTCCGTACGGGCCGCTCAGGCCGATCCGGCGGGTACCGTCTTGGCGCTGCTGGAGCAGAACCCAGTCTGGTCGCGCCGGGACGCGGAGTATTCGGTTCAGAATCGCTTGAGGCTCGATCTCGAACGGGTCGCCCGATTCCTGAGAACCGAGCGTTGGGACCTCCAGGCGCTCGTGCAAGGATGTCCGGTGCCAGTGCAGCTGCTCGCCGCAACACAAGGTACGACCCTCAACGATCCGGATCGATCGGTCCTGATGGATCGGCTGCCAGCCGAGCATGTCGCTGTGATTGAAAGTGGTCACGTCATTCACCGCGAGCGACCTGGGTTATGGCTTCATCACGTGCTGAAATTCTCAGACACAACCTGATTCGGGACGTCGCCAATAGCAGCCGACGTAGACCGGCTGCGTCGCCTAGCCCACGACACCCCGCCTGAATACTCCGATCCCAGAGCTCGGTGCCACGCAACACACAACCTTTTCGGTGGTGTCAGTCCGACTCATTGCAGGTGCGCCGGTAGCGCTCGTGGGCGGTCCAAGCGATCGCACGGCCATCCCCATTGACGATGGAGAGCATCAAAGACAACCGAATTCAACTCAACGGACTAAGGACCGCAAGCCGATCGTTCAGCGAATCATGAGACGAGTGGTCTAACTTGCTTGAAGCAAGTTGGGGTGGCCGTCTCGCATTGTCACGTTGAGGAGGTCGGCATGGCGCGGTTGCACTACGCCTGGGTAGTGGCTGGCGTGGCGTTCGCGACGTTGGTTGCCGCGGCGGCGTTCCGCGCCGCGCCAGGCGTGCTGATGGTGCCCTTGCATGGGGAGCTGGGGTGGTCGATCGTGACGATGTCGGCCGCGGTCGGTGTAAATCTGGTGCTCTACGGTTTGACCGCGCCATTTGCCGCTGCGCTGATGGAACGGTTTGGTCTGCGCCGGGTCACCAGCGCAGGTCTGCTGTTGATAGCCGCCGGTGCGGGGTTGTCAGTGTTCGCGCAGTCAGCGTGGCAGCTGGTCCTGACCTGGGGTGTGTTGATCGGCCTTGGGACCGGATCGATGGCGTTGGTTTTCGCGGCCACAATCGCGAACGCGTGGTTTGTAAAGCGTCGTGGTCTGGTGATGGGCATTCTCACGGCCGGCGGCGCGGCGGGGCAGTTGGTGTTCCTGCCGGTCCTGGCGTTCTTGGCGGAGGCGACGAGTTGGCAGGTTGCATCGTTGCTCGTTACGGCCGCTGCCATCGCTGCGCTGCCGCTGGTTGCGGTGCTGCTTCGTGACCGGCCGTCTGATCTTGGGTTGGCGCCGTTCGGTGGCGATGCTGTCGTCCCACCGCCGACGACACGCGAGAGCGCGGCCGGCTTGGCGTGGGGTGCCTTGCGTGAGGCTTCACGTACTCGAGCGTTTTGGGCCCTGGCCGCGGCTTTCGCGATCTGCGGGGCGACGACGAACGGGCTAATCGGGATCCACTTCATCCCCTCGGCCCATGACCACGGGATGGCGACCACGACGGCTGCCGGTCTGCTGATGATTGTCGGGCTGTTCGACATCGTCGGCACCGTTGCCTCGGGCTGGCTGACCGATCGGATCGACCCCCGCTGGCTGCTCGTGGTCTATTACACCTTCCGCGGCGTGGGCCTGGTGCTATTGCCGTGGCTGCTCGCCGACACCGTGCATCCCAGCATGTTGGTATTCGTCGTGGTGTACGGGCTCGACTGGGTGGCGACAGTCCCACCCACGGTGGTGTTGTGTCGACAGCTTTTCGGCGACCGGGGCACGGTTGTATTCGGTTGGGTATTCGCATCACACCAGCTCGGCGCAGCGGCGGCTGCCCTTGCGGCAGGGGCCATCCGCGACTCGTTCGGGACCTACACCTACGCCTGGTTCGGCGGCGCCGCACTGTGCGCGATCGCCGCGATGCTGTCCCTCAGCCTGCGCCGCTACCGCGATGCCACGCCAATGCCCAACACCATCGCACGCGACAAAGACGCCGAGGCCGAGACCGTCGCCGACCTCACACCGTGACCCCGAATCCGGCAGCCGATTTCACCGTGGACACGATCAGATCAAGTGGCCTGGGGCTGCGTTACTCCGCACAACGCCACGAATGCCTCAACTCCCTGGGGACGGGCAAGGGGCCGTGGGAACTGTGGCTGTACACGGGATCACCGCCAAGTCGTCGCTGTACCAAACGCCGGGCGGAGCCCTATTTGTGGCTTTGATGCGGAGGAATGCGCGCCGATGGGGCCAAATCGAGATCTGTTTGTGGCCGTGTGCGGAGAACCGGCTGGAGTCTCAATGACCGCTAGGCAGCCATGAAAATACTGGTCGGATGCGGCTTGCAGGCGGCGAGCTGGCTAGCACCCGCCGATCAGGACTCTCTCAGCCATCACGACTAGGCTGGCTTGAAGCAAGCCAGAAGTTTGGAGGAGGGATCATGCCACTGCGGTCGGACTGGACGGGCGAGGAATGTCCGATTGCCCGGTCGTTGGAGGTGCTGGGCGATCCCTGGGTGGTGCTGGTGTTGCGGCAGGCATTCTCCGGCGTACGCCGGTTTGATCAGCTCCGTGACCAGCTGGGAGTTGCAGACAACGTGCTGAGCAAGCGCCTGGCAATGCTGGTCGACGCTGGTCTGCTGCGCCGCGTGCCCTACCAGGACAAGCGCCGCACGCGCAGTGAGTACGTGCTGACCGACGCCGGCGCCGACACCTTCCCGGTCATCACCGCGTTAGCGCAGTGGGGCGAGCGGCAACGACCCCATCCCGACCCGGGTGTGCGGATGGACATCATCCACCGCAGCTGCGGCCATCAATCCACCACCGCCGACCTCTGCAGCCACTGCGGCGCGCGACTGACTGTCGAAACCACGTCCTGGCGGAAGACGTGGCGCACCCCACAAGACCTCGAACTAATCGGCGCCTCGGCCTGACCCACAAAGGCGGGCAAGTCAGCTGTGCCGAGCTGTGGGCGGCGCGGAGGTGCGCCAGCGTCGGCTAGTCATGGCGCGTTCGAGTGATTCGTCGGGGAAGCTGAGGTCGTCGCCAGCGGCCACCGTTAGCTTGACAAGGTCGTCGAGCCCCACGCGTTCGGTGAGTCGGCGGCCGGCGTTGATGAAGTCCTCGGACAAGTCGACGCCGACCACAGGGCAGGAGAACAAGGCAGCGGCCATCCTGGCCGGTCCGCCGATGCCGCTGCCGATGTCGAGGAGTTGGGTCATTGGCCCCAGCTGGAGCTGCTCCAGCAGATAGCGCGTGGCTTGGGCGCCCCCGGCATGCAGATGATCGATCGGGAATATAGCTTCTGCCACTGGGGCGGAGCTGTCGATACCCGCCTCCTCGAGGGCAGTGAGAATGGCCTGCTCCAAATCGCTGCGCGCATAGTGACCACGAACCAGATCCCCGATCTCGCTCACGGCCGCTCCTTCGCCAATATTTATCCTCCTGCAGCAACCTAACGTGCATTTCAGCGAGTTCAGCTGCCTGTGTGCATCCGTGCTACCAGTTGCCTAGGTGCCCGTTACCCTGAGCACATCCAGGCGGTGTGTCGTTGCCGCTAATGATGAAGTCATTGCAGGTAAGAAACCTGCTGTTGAATTGGCCGAGCCCAAAGGCTGCGATGGCCACCATCCCGACAGCTGCCCCGGCGATAAGCCGGCGCCTGGGCGGTATCTGCTCGTATCCGGAAATGGTCACGCGTAGTAGCAGCGTCGCAAGGAAAGGGACACCAACGAGTGTGAGCACGATAGCCAGGCAGAACAGTACCCACGACCACGGCCTGGCTTCACCTTCGGGGACAAAAATTGCGAGCAGCAGCCAGAGGGAAGGAATCAGGAGCGCGAGCCGCCGCGCCCACGAGACCCGCGCGCGTCGTTGAGCGGTGAGACTTGTCAAAAAAATGGCGGTTGACGCGGCCCAGAGTGATAGGAGCTGCTGGAAGAAGATGACACCGTAGGCACCCAAAGTGAACGCCGGCCACCACACAAGCAGGCTCGCCGCCACCACAGCGACCGACGTCGCCTGCGTTACCTGATCCCTGCTGGGTTCTACTTCTTCGCGGTCATCGGCTGGTCCGCTTACCTCAGCTGCTCCCATGGCACAAGGACGTTACCGAGCCGCCCGGTCGTAAGTTGCTGACCAGGGCGCGCAGCTGTCCGACTCGGCCGTTGGCATCTCGCATTAGGTCTCTTGAGGAGATCAGTGGCACGTTCGGGACCCTCACGCGCCTCAGGGGGACTGGGCGGCGCGCTTCATGCCCTGAGCCTCCATGGTCATGTAACGGTTGGTCAGGCCCTTGTAGAACCGGCCGATGATCGGGACCAGCACGCCGCGCATATCTAGTGTCAGGGTCAGGCGGGACCGACCCTCCTCCAGCGCCTCAACACGATGGCCCGCCACGCTGGTGACGCCGCCGGATCTCTGGCGCCACTCGAAGTAGGACGGCGAATCCCAGGCGGTGACCTCCCATGTCCCCTCTGGCAGCTTCGGTTGTTTGAGGCGCACGCGGCTGCCTTCACCCACAGGAGTGGGCGTGAGCAACTCGACGACGTCGACCGTCTCGATACGCTGCGGCCACGATTCGAGGTCGCTGAGCACCTCCCATACGCGCTGCTGCCGGGCGTCGATGTCGATGGATTGCTCAAAGCGCATGTCGGATGATCACCTCGAAGGTCGCTCAACCAGCCTGGTGATTGGGCAGCTTATCCGCCCCATGACGGAAAATGCGGCAGCGAATGGTTGAAGTAGACGAAGAACGGCGAGCCAGCATCGACCGTGCGGCGGATGAACGCCTCCGCGCGCCGCAGGTACTCGGTGTCACAGTCACGCCGCATCTCCAGCCTCAGCTGGTCGCCCTTAGTGACATCGGAATCGCCACGCCTGATCTCCAGCATGCGGGTGATCGGGTCGCGTTCCGGGTCGTACCAGGGGGTCGGTTGGCCACAGCGCCTCGTCATAGGTGCGCGGCGGTCCGTACCACTCCTCGAAACCCCGATCGGTTGCCCACCGCCCGGGCCCCTCCCCGACATGCCACTTCCCGTACGCGGCGCAGGCGTAGCCCGCCTCCGAGAGCAGTTCGCCCAGTGTCTGCTCCCAGGCAACCAGCCCCCAGCCGCCGGTACGCCGATCGGCACCGAGTGGGTACCGGACCGAATCGCGTGCCCGTTCGGTAAGCAGAGCCGAACGCGTCGGCGTGCACTGCGACTCCGGACAGTAGTTGGTCAAGCGGAAGCCCTCGCCAGCGAAGGCATCGATCCGCTCCGCAGCGCTTGCACCTAGGAGGCGGCGGACAGTCCAGCAGCCACAGCGAAACCGAGCACCGCGGTGAGTCCAGCGCTAATGCTCGCCTTCTCCTTTGCTTCAGGAATCATTGACCCGACCAACATCACCAGAAGAGCCCCCGCGGCGAAACCATCGACGGCGCCAGTGAAGCGGTCACCCACTAGCGAGGAGATCCAGTAGCCACCTACCGTGGCCAAAGCGCACACGGCAGCCACAATCGCCCACCCCACGACAATCGTTCGAGATTCCCGTCCAGCTGCGCTCATATCGGTCGCCGAGCCGATTGACTCGGGCAAGTTCGAGACGAAGATCGCGACGAGCAGCGCGATGCTTACCCCTTCGCCGGCTGCTAGCCCGATGCCGAGGACCACCTGTTCGGGTATCCCGTCTAAGAGGGCGCCTAATAACAAGGGCAAACCGGCGCCGGCCCCACCCGAACGACCGCCCATACGCTCAACTGCACGGTCGCCGAGGAAGAAGGTGAGTGCCCCGGCGGCGAGTCCCAGAGCCACCGGGACTCCCCCTGCGGTTTGCAGTCCTTCTTCGACCAGCTCGAACGAGACGCTAGAAATGAGCGCTCCCGCGCCGAAACCCAGAACAGCCCCGATCAAACGGTTATCCCAATGTCGAGCCACGCCAAGCAGTGCCCCGATCATGAGCGAAGAGGCTGCAACCACTCCCCACACAAGTGCCGATAACACGTGCGAACGATAGCCAAGGCGCCAGCTGGCAAAGGATCTTGGTGTTGATCTTGCAACTCTGGTTGGCAGCGGTCGCGGCCAAGAAGGCCAAGCACTGACGACCCTCGGATCCAACATCACCTCCTCGGTGTGAAGCACACCTGGGGACGGTGTGGCAACTCACGAGCGCGGCCAGAGTGCAGGACCTGCAGCGTCGTGTGTGTTGGTTGGCGGTCCGTAGTCACTTAGTTAGTCACTCGGAGGATGCAGATTGCAGGAGTGGCTCCTAGCATCCAACCGTGCGAGAACCAGACGCTACCTTCTCTGATCCGCGACAAGCCGTCCTGTACGACTTCTTCAACAGCGACCGGAGCGACCTTGAGGCCTATGTGGCGATCGCGGACGAGGTCGAGGCTCATCGCGTGGTCGACGTCGGCTGCGGGACCGGTTCACTGGCAGTCCGGCTCGCTGAACTGGGATTCTCCGTCACCGGCGTTGACCCTGCTGGAGCCTCGCTGGACGTTGCCCGGGCCAAGCCATACGCCGAGCTTGTGACGTGGGTCCACGGCGACGCCACCTCCCTCGTCGGCCTCGAGGCTGCCGCCGACCTCGCCGTAATGACGGGCAACGTGGCGCAGGTCTTCGTCTCTGACGAGGACTGGTCCGCCACCCTGCGCGCTATCAGGACATGTCTGCGTCCCGGCGGCTGGTTCGTCTTCGAGACCCGGCGATCCGAGGTCCGAGACTGGGAGACCTGGGACCTCGCGCCGTCCCCGGTCGCCCTGCCAGACGGCCGAACGGCCGTCGTGTCATGTACCGTGACCGAGGTCGCGCTGCCCCTGGTGACCTTTGAGGGATCGACCGCCATCGGCGACGAGATCATGCGATCTACCTCAACCTTGCGCTTTCGGGAACGCAACGAGCTCGAGCGTGACCTTAGCCGCCACGGGTTCAACGTTCTCGAGGTACGCGATGCCCGTGATCGTCCGGGCAAGGAAATGGTCTTCCTGACCCAAGCCAGGGACGGCGACCACGACGGGAGGTCCTGACCCAGAATCGGAGCCCCTAATTGCAAAGCGCGTGCGAAAAGCTGGGTCAGACGCAAGTTTCATTCATTGACTGGACGAGAGCGGAGCGTCAGTCGCCGAGGGGTGGGTGGCCTCCACCGATCGGTGGCCGGGCGGGCAGGGTTTCGGGGCCGCGTCGTCGGCATCGTCGTGAGCAGCTGGCCGTCGCACACGCCGATCCACGTCCCTGATGGCACGAGCAGCAGGATGCCGAGGGCGTAGCGGCCCACGACGGCAGCCAGGGAGATTCAGCGGCGCGTCGACGACATGTTGGCCGTTGGGTGTGAGGCGGAAATATGACCGCGTCTTCGAATCGCGTGCGGTGGCGCCTCGTTGCGACCGCTTCGAAGGGCTGCGACCATGGCGCGGTGGACGACGTGGTGACGGTCGCAATCGGCTTGATCGCCGGCCACCCGGCAGTCAAGAGCGTCGAGTTCGCGGGCTCGCGATCCCGTGGAACTCACGAGCAGCTCTCCGACTGGGATTTCGCCGTTGAGACCTCCGACTTCGAGGCCCTCGCGCAAGATCTGCCGGCGCTCGTCGCTCCCCTGGACCCCTTGGGCCAGCAATGGGAGCCCATGGGCCACTTTCCGGTCTACCAAGTCTTCCTGCATGGCCCCACCAAGATCGAATACCTATTCCTGGATCGCTCGCAGGACCCCCAACCCCCACTGCAGTCCAGTCGGGAGACCCTGCCCGCTATCAACACGCACTTCTGGGACTGGATCTGGTGGCTCACCACGAAAGCCTCCATCGGCCGCACGGATCTCGTCGCCGAGCACATGCCCCAGCTCTACAGCCAGCTCTTGCGGCCCATGGGCATCAGCGTCGTGCCCGGGACCATCGATTCCGCAGTCGAGGCGTTCGTCGCTCGCCGCAACGCACTGGAGCAAGAGTTCGGCATATCGGTGGACAGAGCCCTGGAGATCGAGGTGCGGCAGGGAATTGCTCGCGTTCTCGACTCCCGATAAGTGGCTTTCGGTACGAGATGACGGCGACACCATGAGTCGGAAGTCACGGGGGACCTGACGGAGTTGCGCATTACGAGTCGCGTGCATGCCGTCGTTCACAGGCTCACGTCGGTATGAGCGCGGGTGACATCGTCCACCGTCGTCCACCGGGTCGGCTGCTCGAATGGCTGCTCGCGCGGGCAGGTGACCTCTTCGTCCCGACCCAGGCTCGGTGCGCCGAGGGAGTCAACGGTTGAGCGTGGGGCCGGTCCGCCTGACGTGCGCTGAGTAGTGCGCGTTTGGTGGGCTTGTAGTCACTCACTTCGTCACTCAGCATCGGAGAGAGATCTGAGAGGATTTCGCGAGCAGTGATGAGTTCTGCGGTGTCGGCGGTCGTATTGTCAAACCCGTTACCGAGGAGGACTTCTGTTGCACAGCGTGACTTATTCGATGAACGTTTCACTTGACGGCTACATCGTCGGGCCGGACGGCGGCTTCGACTGGGGGGCGCCGGACGAGAAGGTCTTTCGTTTCTGGATCGACGAGATTCGACAGGTCGGGGTTCACCTGTTGGGACGACGGCTGTACGAGACGATGCTGTATTGGGAGACCGCCGACCAGGATCGACCGCTCGACGACGCGGAGCTTGAGTGGGCCGCGCTGTGGAACCCGCTCCCGAAGGTGGTGTTCTCGACGACGTTGTCGGCGGTGCAGGGCAATGCCCGACTGGCCGCCGGCGGCCTGGCGGAGGAGATCGAGCGGTTGCGATCCGAGCCGGGGGAGACAGAGATCGCGATCGGCGGTGCGACGCTCGCCGCCGAGGCGGCCGCGTTGGGTCTGATCGACGAGTACCGGGCCGTGGTCTATCCGGTGCTGGTTGGCGGTGGCATTCCGTTCTTTCCTCAGCGCGAGCGCCGGGTGGATCTCGAACTCATCGAGACCCGCACCTTCAGCTCAAAATTCGTCTACCTCCGCTACCGCGTGACACGCTAACCCAGACGACCGGCGTGGCCCGCTGAAGCGAGGGCATGCACCGCAGGGCCGGATGAAGCCCGGCCTTGATCTGAAAAGTGATCAAGACCCGGTTGCACTCCCAGCAATCGGGCCCTGACTAGGTGTTTCGTTGTAGCGGGGACAGGATTTGAACCTGTGACCTCTGGGTTATGAGCCCAGCGAGCTACCGAGCTGCTCCACCCCGCGTCGGCAGTGAACCACCTTACGTCAGCTCCCAAACCAAGCCAAATCCCGCCCAGGTGTAGCAATCCGGTGCACTGCCAATCCATACGAACACGCTGCCGGCGTACCAGAGCGTCGGCCGCGTCCAACTCCACGTGTCCCTTCGGGCACACTAGGCAGACGTGACTTCACCGATCCGCGTCACTGTGTGGGGCGAGAACTTCCACGAGCAATCCGAACGAGATCGCGCTGGCATGGCAGAGCGCTATCCAAATGGCATGCATGGCGCCATCTGCGACGGACTCACCGAGCTGCTCGGTACGTCTGTGGCGGTGACGACTGCCACTCAAGATCAGCCAGAGCATGGGTTGACTGAGCAAGTCCTAGACTCCACCGACGTGCTGACCTGGTGGGGTCACGCCACCCATGCCAGTGTCGACGATGCCGTAGTTGATCGAGTACAGCAGCGCGTGCTGGGCGGCATGGGTCTGGTGGTTCTGCATTCGGCACACTTTTCCAAGATCTTCCGTCGACTCATGGGTACTACGTGCTCACTTGCCTGGCGCAATTCCGGTGATACTGAGCTGATTTGGACCGTCAACCCGTCCCATCCGATCGCTGCCGGCGTTCCGCAACCGATCATGATCAACGAGCATGAGATGTACGGAGAGTTTTTCGACATTCCCGCACCCGAGGAGTTGATCTTCATCTCTACCTTCAGCAGTGGTGAGGCCTTCCGGTCTGGTTGCTGCTGGCGACGCGGGAAGGGCAAGGTGTTCTACTTTTCGCCCGGTGATCAGGAGTATCCGATCTATCGCCACCCCGATATCAAGCGAGTGCTAGCCAACGCTGTGCAGTGGGCTCGGCCGGACAACATCACGGACTTCGATCCGCCGTCGGTCCTCAGCCGTCCAGCACCCTACTTCGACGTGCGGGCGATAGCAGACGAGGTGCCGCCTTCATGAGCGACGGTGATCGGCTTCGGGCCGGTGTCATCGGTCTTGGTTGGGCCGGTCAGCAGCACATGGCCGCATACGCCGACATTACTGATGTTGATCTTGTGGCGTTGGCCGGATTGGAGACCGATGCCTTGCAGTGGCTAGGAGATCGCTACGACGTCCCGAAGGAACATCGCTACCCGAACTGGCAGGATCTTGTTGATCATCGCCAGCTTGATCTGTTAAGCATTGCCGCCCCGACAACCTTGCATGCGCCGATAGCGGTAACAGCGCTGGGTGCTGGCATACATGTGCTCTCTGAGAAGCCGATTGCTGAAAACGCCGATACGGCTCGGCTCATGGTGGAGGCGGCTGAGCGTAATGATCGCGTGCTAGACGTCTCGTTCAACCATCGGCAGCGCGGCCACGTCAAGGTCCTGAAGGGGCTGATCGATGCTGGCCTGCTGGGCCGCATCTATTACGCCAAAGTCGGCTGGTTGCGGCGGGAGGGGATTCCGGGCCTGGGCAGCTGGTTCACCCGCCGGGCGACCGCGGGTGGTGGGCCGCTAATGGACCTCGGCGTGCACATGCTGGACATCGCCCTCTACTTGTTGGATGAGCCAACGGTTCATGCGGTCACTGCCGCGACGTACGCGGAGTTCGGGCCGCGGGGCAAGGGCAGCTCAACCTCGCAGTTCCTGCGCAAGACTGGGATAGAGCCTGGTGCCTTTGACGTCGAGGATCTCTCGACTGCCTTCCTACGACTCAAGGGTGGCGAGACGCTGCTGCTGGAGTCCAGCTGGGCGCAGTGGATACCCAAAGATCGGTGCTATGTGACGATGTACGGCTCCGATGGAGGGGCCAGCATCGAATGGGGTGCCCCCGATGATCCGGATCGAACTCTGAGTATCTGGACCGAGAAGGAAGGCGTGCCGGCCACGTTGCATCCGATGATCCCCCCGGACGGCAAGCACACCGAATCCGTCAGGGATTTCATTACCAAGGTGCGATCAGGTGACTACAGCAACCATCGCGGCAAGCAAGCATTGGCGCGTGCGGTGGTGATCGATGCCTGTTACGCCTCTGCAGAGAAGGGCAGTGAGATCGAGCTGGACTGGTAACAACCAGCAGCTCATCAATCACATTCGTCACAGGAATTAATTCGCTTCACTTGCGTGTCGCGTTTGACATGCACCAGGCTGGGGCCACTTCCCCGTGATTGGACTGGTCATGTCTGGTTCCCCAATACCTCCATCTGGTTTGTTGAGCTGGCTAAGACGCCTGCTAGGAGCCTCACTGGCCCTCGCCGTCATCGGCAGTTCGGCAATCCTGACAACTATGCCCGCCCATGCCGACCCCGCCGTTTCTCCCAGATCCGGAAGCTTCATGATCCGCGGTGCCGGTTGGGGCCACGGCTGGGGAATGTCCCAGTACGGCGCGTATGGGGCCGCTCGCAAGGGTCTGTCCTGGAAACAAATTCTGGCCTTCTACTACCGGGGGACGCAGCTCAGAACCATGCCCAGTGGCACCAAGATCAAAGTCTGGATTACCTCCGACAATGACAACAGCCTGAGGGTCCTGCCGGCGCCGGGCCTGACCGTAAGTGACACAGCAGGCCATCGCTATACGTTGCCCACGGGCTCGAAGTACACCTCCTGGCGAATCAGTCGCTCCGGCGCTGGCTACCGACTGAGCTACCGGAACGAGACCGGGAAGTACGTGACGAAGTCGACTGGGCTGACGACAGGCACCTGGTCGTTCTCCACCCGTTCCAAGATCGTGAAGGTCGTGCTGCCAACCGGTGCGGTGCGTCCGTACCGGGGGAGCGTGGCGTTGATCAAGAGTGGATCCGGCGGCCGGACGATCAACACTGTGCTGCTCGAGCACTACGTGCAAGGAGTCGTGCCGACCGAGATGCCCACCTTGTGGGCAGTTGAGGCGGTCCGGGCACAGGCCGTTGCGGCACGCTCATACGCCATGCGACTGCGGGATTTCGGCCGCTACTCCGGATTCGACATCTGCGACACCACTGCCTGTCAGGTCTATGGCGGAATGGCCCGCGAAACCCGCGACGGCAATGCGGCGGTGAAGGCGACTGCGGGCAAGATCGTCGCTTACCGAGGCAAGGCTGCGCTGACCCAATACGCATCATCCAATGGTGGTCACAGCGCCCAGGGAGACTATCCCTACCTGGCCGCCCGTCCCGATCCCTACGACGGAGTGATCAAGTCTCAGGCCTGGATCCGTACCATCACCGCGAGCAGCATCAGCCGGGCCTGGCCCTCGGTAGGGACAGTGAAGCAGTTAAAGATCACCAGTCGTGACGGCGCCGGTGCTTGGGGCGGTCGCGTCAAAGTAATCAAGATCATCGGAAGCTCGCGGACGGCCACAATCTCCGGAACAACTTTCCAACGCATGTTCGGCCTGCGTTCTTCGCTCTACGTGATCACCGACTTGTCAGAACGTGGTTGACCTATAGCTCAACTGGAGTCTGACAAGTCAGCTGTCAGAGGCGGCCTGCTGGTCGTCCAGACCGCAACGCTCCGAGCGTGCTGTTACGCCGCTTGCGTACCAGCGCTCTGAGGGTTCCGGCGTTGCGGTAGCCAACCGCGGCTGCAATCGCGCTCGCCGACATCGATGTATCGCGGAGCAAGAACGTGGCCTCATCGAGCCGCACCTGTTGAATGAAGTGAAGCGGCGACATGCCGACGACAGAGGCGGTTGTGCGCTGCAGGGTTCGTTCGCTGATGCCGAGGTCGCGTGCGGCCGCAGAGATCTGCAACGGTTCGGAAAGCCGTTGGCGAACCCACTTCTCGAACGCCGCCATCGTGGGGTCCGTTCGCGCGAGCATGGCAGGTACGGCAAACGCTGCCTGCGATGGAGCGTCGCCGATAAGGAGGTATCGCGCGGTGAGGTCAGCCAAGCTGGGGCTGTGCTGCTGCACGATCGACAGTGCCAGGTCGATGTGGGCGAAGGCGGCACCGGCCGTTGTGATCCGAGCATCCTGAGCGATGGTCCGAGTCTCGTCCAGGCGCACCGCGGGGTATTGGTTTCGGAATGCGGGACCGAGCCACCAGCTGGTCGTTGCTAGCCGTCCATCAAGGACTCCAGACTCAGCGAGAAAGAAGGTCCCCGTGCATGCTCCAGCCAGCTCCGTGCCGTTCGCGTGACTTTCACGGATGAGGTCGAGGGCTGCATGCCCACGAACGGTGTCGACGATCTCAGCGGGGGTCTTCACGCCCAAGGCCGGCATGACCAGCAGATCCGGACGCTGCGCCAGCTTGGTGGCAAGGACCGGATTCACTGTCAAGCCGTTGCCGGTCCGTACCTGTCTCTTGAGTCCCACGATGGTCACGGTGAAAGCGGCTGGAGGCGCCGGCACGTTCTGCCGTAGTGCGTTCGCCGTGGCAAGCACATCGACCACCGCGGAGAGCCCCGAGTCGAAGCAGCCGTCAACAGCGAGAACCGCGACGTCCACGTCGGAAACGATACTCAACGTGGCGGCTCCGCCACTACCAATCAGTCGTTTGGATACGTACGTTAGGGACATCCAGGGAGGAGTTCCAATGAGTCCGACATTGGGTGTACTCGCGCTGCTCGAGGCCAAGCCTGGCAAGGGTGAGGACCTGGGAAAGTTCCTCGAGGGCGGGCGTGATCTCGCCGCTGCGGAACCTGGCACGGTGACCTGGTACGCATTCAAGATCAATGACACCCAGTACGGAATCTTTGACACCTTCGATGACGATGCCGGTCGGCAGGCGCACCTCGATGGTCAGATCCCGACGGCGCTGAGCCAGGTGGCCGAGGCATTGCTTGCCACTGCACCTGACATCCGCATAGTCGATGTCGTGGCGGTGAAGTGATGGCGTGATGCGGCACGCCGCCCCTATCAGACCCAGTGAGGAGGAGCAAGACCATGCAGGTACCGGCTCCGTTCGAATACGAGCGCGCCACAAGCGTTGACGAAGCCATCGCGCTGCTCGAGCGACATGGTGATGAGGCTCGGCTGATCGCCGGAGGCCAAAGCCTATTGCCGCTGATGAAGCTGCGGTTTGCCGAACCGGAAGCGCTGGTGGATATCAACGACCTCACCGAACTGCAGCGCATCTGGATAGCGGATGACCAGCTGCACATTGGGGCGCTGGTCCGCCATTCCGAGCTGCTCGCCTCGGCCGTGGTTGGCGAGCACTATCGGATTCTTCATGACGCGGAGCGTGTGATTGCCGATCCGGTGGTTCGAAACCGTGGCACGGTCGGCGGCTCGCTCTGCCACGCCGATCCTGCCGAAGATCTCTCGGCCGCACTGGCCGCGATTCGTGGGGACGTCGTGATCAAGAGCTCTGGCGGCGAGCGGGTTCTGCCGATTCGTGAACTTCAGACCGGACCATTTGAGACCTGCATCGGTCCGGCCGAGATTGTCACCGAGATTCGGCTGCCAATCCGGGCTAGCACAGGAAGTGCATACACCAAGGTGGAACGCCGCGCGGGCGACTATGCAGTAGCTGCGGCCGGCGCGGTCGTCACGCTGGACGGCGACATGATCAGTGAAGTGGGCCTGGGCCTCGCTGCAGTCGGTGCGCCGCATCTGGTTGCCGCTCGAGCGGAGGACGCCGTACGGGGGCGGATCGCAGACGACGAAGCGGTCGATCTGGCTGCCCAAGTGGCGGCGGAGGAGTGCCAACCACCTACCGACCAGCGCGGGCCTGCGGACTATAAACGTGCGCTCGCCGGCGAACTCGTCAAGCGGGCAATGCGAACAGCAATCGCCCGTTGCCGTGGACAGGAGGAGTGATCATGCAGGTTTCGGTCAAAGTGAATGGTGAGGAGTACATGCGCGAGATCGAGCCGAGGATGCTGCTGGTTCACTTCTTGCGCGACGAGCTCGGCCTGACCGGTACGCACTGGGGCTGCGATACGTCCAACTGTGGCGTCTGCGTGGTCCAGGTGGACGGCGTCCCGGTAAAGAGCTGCACCATGCTCGCGGCTATGGCCACCGGCCACGAAGTCCTGACGGTCGAGGGGCTGGAACAGGGCGGCGAGCTCGATCCCATCCAGCAGGGATTCATGACCGAGCACGGTCTGCAATGCGGGTTCTGCACGCCCGGAATGATGTTGACCGCCCGGTGGCTGCTGGACAACAACCCGCACCCATCGAACGCCGAGATCCGCGAGGCGATCTCGGGCAACCTGTGTCGCTGTACCGGGTACGAGAACATCGTGCGTGCGGTCCGCTGGGCCGCTGATCACCCGCGCGTTTCGGAAACTGAGGAGATGGCTGCGTCATGACCGTTACAGCAGACCAGTCGCATGTTGGATTCGGGCGCCGGATGCGCAAGGAGGACGCTCGTTTCCTGCGAGGCAAGGGCAACTATGTCGACGACATTGTGTTACCGGGCATGCTGCATGGAGCGGTGCTGCGCAGCCCGTACGCGCACGCTCGGCTTGTCTCGATCGACACCACAGCGGCCGAGGCGCATCCAAGAGTCCGAGCAGTAATCACCGGGGCATTGCTCGAGACCCTGAAACTCGCCTGGATACCGTCGTTGTCCCATGACGTGGTAGCGGTGCTCGCCACGGACAAAGTGCGCTTCCATGGGCAGGAGGTGGCCTTCGTCGTTGCCGACGACCGCTACTCGGCGCGCGACGCGTTGGAGTTGATCGACGTCGAGTACGAGCCGCTACCGCCGGTCATTGATGCGCGCCGGGCCCTCGATTCCGATGCTGCGGTCATTCGCGACGACATCGAAGGTAAGGCCGACAACCACATCTTCGACTGGGAGGTCGGCGACAAGGCTGCGACGGACGCCGCGTTTGCCGGTGCAGAGGTTGTTGTCGCAGAAGACATCCTCTACCCGCGCGTACATCCAGCCCCCCTGGAAACCTGCGGTGCCATTGCCGACATGGACAAGGTGACCGGGAAGCTCACGATCTACTGCAATACCCAGGCCCCGCACGCCCACCGCACGCTGTACGCGATCGTTGCCGGTTTGCCGGAGCACAAGATCCGCATCGTGGCCCCAGACATCGGCGGTGGATTCGGCAACAAGGTCGGCATTTATCCCGGCTACGTCCTTGCGGTGGTCGGATCGATCGTCACGGGTCGGCCGGTCAAGTGGGTCGAGGACCGCGCCGAGAATCTGATGTCGACCTCATTCGCCCGCGACTACCACATGCACACCGAGATCGCAGCGACGCGTGAAGGCAAGATCTTAGCAACCAGGGTGAACGTCCTTGCCGATCATGGAGCGTTCAACAACACTGCTCAGCCGACCAAGTATCCAGCTGGCTTCTTCCATATCTTCACAGGCAGCTACGACTATCCGGTTGCACACTGCACTGTGAAGGGCGTCTACACCAACAAGGCGCCCGGGGGCGTGGCCTACGCGTGTTCGTTCCGGATCACCGAGGCGGCCTACGCAGTCGAGCGCATAGTCGATTGCCTCGCCTTCGAGTTGGACATGGATCCAGCCGAACTGCGGATGAAGAACCTACTGCGCCCCGAGCAGTTCCCGTACATGTCGCCGACCGGATGGGAGTACGACTCGGGCAACTATCCGCTTTGCCTGCAGAAGGCAATGGAAATCGTCGGATACGACGAGCTCCGCCGCGAGCAGGCCGAGAAGCGCGAGCGGGGCGAGCTGATGGGGATTGGCATTAGCTTCTTTACCGAGGGTGTCGGCGCCGGGCCGCGCAAGCATATGGACATTCTCGGACTCGGGATGGCCGACGGTGCGGAGTTGCGGGTCCATCCGACTGGCAAGGCCGTGGTGCGGATCTCGGTTCAGTCGCAAGGCCAAGGGCACGAGACGACGTTCGCCCAGATCGTCTCCGAGATCACCGGGATCCCCTCCGACGACATCGACGTAGTCCATGGGGACACCGACAACACCCCGTTCGGGTTGGGTACCTACGGCAGCCGTTCGACGCCGGTCTCGGGTGCCGCGGTCGCCATCGCGGCCAAGCGTGTGGTGGACAAGGCAAAGGTCATTGCTGCGGCGATGATGGAGGTCTCGCCGGATGACATCGAGGTCGCCAAAGGCACCTACTCGGTGAAAGGCGACCCGACCATGTCCAAGACAATCCAGGAGATCGCGCTCGCCGCGCACGGCCCGCTCGAGCTGCCCGAGGGCGTCGAGGGACATTTGGACGCGTCCTGTGTGTACGATCCGCCGAACCTCACCTATCCGTACGGCGCCTACATCTGCGTGGTCGATGTGGATGCGGGCACCGGAGCCGTGAAGGTGCGCCGTTTTGTTGCAGTTGACGACTGCGGCACCCGGATCAACCCGACGATCGTGGAAGGGCAGATTCATGGCGGCCTCGCCGACGGTGTCGGCATGGCGCTGATGGAGGTCATTGCCTTCGATGAGGGAGGCAACTGCCTCGGCGGGTCGTTCATGGACTACCAGCTACCTACGGCAATGGAGTGCCCCAGCTGGGAGCTCGGAGAGACCGTGACCCCGTCACCCCACCATCCCATCGGTGCTAAGGGCGTCGGTGAGTCGGCCACCGTCGGTTCCCCGGCCGCAGTGGTAAACGCCGTGATCGACGCACTGAAGCCGTATGGCGTACGGCATGCGGATATGCCGCTGACGCCAGCGCAGGTGTGGCGCACCATTCAGGGCCGGCCGTTCCGTACCGACTTGGCGATCACGGACTAGGCGGCGGTCCATGGCGCCGCGCCTCGAGCTGGCAGGACGGGCTGCCACACTCGCCGCTGCTGGCACGCCCTTTGTGTGGGCGACCGTCGTCCGGGCTGAACGACCGACAAGCGCAAAGCCAGGCGATTCGGCATTGGTGCTCGCAGACGGCCAGGTCGACGGGTTCGTCGGTGGCGACTGCGCGGAATCGACGGTGCGGGCACAGGCGCTTGAGGTGCTCGCCACGGGGGAGCCGCGACTGGTGCGAATAACGCCGTCCCCTGATGATCCTGGTGCCAGCGACGACGTGGTCGCGGTGTACAACCCTTGCTTGTCTGGCGGAACTTTGGAGATCTTCCTCGAGCCAGCAGTGCCATTGCCGGTAGTGGCCGTGTTTGGTCACGCTCCGATCGCCACGGCCTTGCTGCGCGCCCATCGCCTCTTCGGTCAGCAAGTCATTCGGTTGGAGAAGCCGGACGATCCGCTGCCGGCAGGGGCGCGTGCCGTGGTGGTCGCCTCACACGGCAACGACGAGCAGCCGGTTCTCGAGGCGGCACTGCGAGCAGACCTGCCATACATCGGCTTGGTCGCCAGCCGGCGACGCGGTCCGGTTGTCCTCAACTCCCTGGAGGTAGACGAGCGGATGCGATCGCGGGTACGGACCCCGGCTGGGATCGATATCGGCGCGCGTACGCCTCCAGAGGTGGCCTTGTCGATTCTCGCCGAGATTGTCGCGGTACTGCGCGAGCCCACGCTCCCTCGCGACGACGGCCCCGGACCCGCACGCGACACTACGGAGGTGGTGCGTGATCCGGTGTGCGGCATGATGGTTGCTCCGGTCGACGAGACGCCTCACATCGAGACCCCTACCGGCGTGGTCTATTTCTGCGGCACCGGCTGTCGAAACGCCTACCTCGACAATCCTCTGGCGTACTCACAGTGACGGCCGACAACAGAAGCGTCGCGGAACTTCTGCCGAATCTCGACAGTCTTCGAAGCGCGCTCGACAGCGTCGATTACCTCGCTGACGATGGCACGGTCATGGCGTTGTTCTGCGCCTCGAGGCTGGGCCAGCCAGTTCTGATCGAGGGGGAGCCGGGCGTCGGCAAGACCGAGGCCGCCAAGGCGCTCGCGGCGGCATTGCACACCCCGCTCGTACGGCTGCAGTGTTATGAGGGAATCGACGTCGCCGAAGCGCTGTACGAGTGGAACTATCCCCGGCAACTTCTCGCCATCCGCCTCGCCGAGGCGCGCGGCACCGAGCTAGCCGAGGATGCCCTCTTCAGCGACGGGTTCTTGATCGCGCGTCCACTGCTTACCGCACTGCGTCATCCCGGTCCGCGACCGGCGGTCCTGCTCATTGACGAGGTTGATCGTGCCGACGATGACTTTGAGGCGTTCCTACTCGAATTGCTTGGCGAAGGAGCGGTCACGATCCCAGAGCTCGGTACGGTGCAGGCAGCCCACCGGCCGATCGTTGTGCTGACGTCTAACCGCACTCGGGAACTGCATGACGCACTTAAGCGCCGGTGCCTTTTTCACTGGATCGAGTACCCATCGGCGGCTCGGGCAGCAGAGATCGTTCGGCGGCGTGTGCCCGGCAGCTCCCGGCTTCTCGCTGAGCAGGCGGCCCACGTGGTCGAACGGCTTCGTGGGCTGGATCTGCAGAAACGGCCGGGCATCGCCGAGACGATCGACTGGGTCGCCGCGCTCGAGTTGCTCGGGGTGCGCACTGTCGATACGGCCACCGTGGACCAAACCCTCGGCTCGGTGCTGAAGTACGTCGAAGATCAGCAGCTGGCCCGGACCTCCGGGTTGTCGGTCGAGCATGCGCCCTGAGCCCGTCGAAAGGCGCGCTTCGACAAGCTCAGCGCACATCCCTGCGGACAGCGCCATGCGCCCTGAGCCCGTCGAAGGGCGCGCTTCGACAAGCTCAGCGCACATCCCTGCGGACAGCGCCATGCGCCCTGAGCCTGTCGAAGGGCGCGCTTCGACAAGCTCAGCCCACATCCCTGCGGACAGCGCGACGCTGTTGGCCGGCTTCAGCGAGCGGCTTCGCGAGGCGGGCGTTGCCGTCTCACCCGACCAGACGATCCGGCTCACAACACTCGTAACCCTCGGAGTGCCGAAGACCGTTGAGGAGCTGTACTGGTGCGCACGGGTGAGCCTGGTGCGTTCGACGGCCGACCTCGCCGCATTCGACGCCATCTTCGCGCTCGTGTTTCGTGGCCTGGTCGATGTCGCCGAGTATCGAGGCGATTCCACCGAGGTTCGCTTACCGTCGCAACGCGACTACCCCCTCGTCGATGAGGAGCCGGGTACGGATCTGGCATCCATAGGACGGTTCGAGGCATGGGAAAGTAGCGCCGGCGACGACTTCGGCCGCCCAATTCCCACGTTGGCGAGCAGTGAAGAGAGACTGACCGACGTCGACTTTTCGCGATTGACGCCTGACGAGCTCGCCGCGTTGGCTCCACTGCTGCACATGCTGTGCGTCAATCCGCCGCAGCGGTTATCCCGGCGGCGCCGCCGACATCGTCGCGGGGACCGGCTCGATGTGCGCGCGTCACTGCGCCACAGCACGCGCTCTGGGGGCGACCCAGCCGTGCCGATCCGGCGTACCCGCAAGTTGACACCGCGTCGCCTCGTTGCCCTGCTCGACATTTCCGGGTCGATGGAGCCGTACGCCCGCGCCTATCTGCACCTGCTCTGGGGTGCGGCAACCCGCGCGCATGCCGAGGTGTTCGTGTTCGGGACGCGGCTGACTCGGCTGACCCGCGCGCTGCGCAACGCCAACCCCGATCTCGCCCTGGAACGCGCCGCAGCAGTGATGCCTGACTGGTCGGGTGGCACGCGTATTGGGTGCGCAGTGCGCGACTTCTTGAACCTCTATGGCCGGCGGGGCATGGCGCGCGGAGCAGTGGTGTTGATCGTCTCCGACGGTTGGGAGCGCGATGATCCGAGCATCCTCGCCCGACAGATGGCCGCGCTCGGGCGGCATGCGCATCGCATCGTGTGGGCCAATCCGCGGGCGGCCGCGCCCGGCTTCGCTCCGCTGGCCGGCGGCATGGCGGCGGCGCTGCCACATATCGACTCATTCGTCAGCGGCCATTCGACGGATGCCCTCATCGAGGTGGTCCACGCGCTCGGCGTTACCGACTTGTCAGCACCTGTGGCTGCCAGAGCGACGGCGCTGACAAGTCGGTGAGAATGAGCGGGTGATCGAGGGGTTTGAGATCGGCCACCACACTGCTGACGCGGAGGGGTGGCTGACCGGAACAACGGTGGTGGTGGCCCGGGAGGGCGCGGTCGGTGGGGTAGACGTACGCGGCGGCGGCCCGGGAACCCGCGAGACCGACCTGTTGGATCCAACCACAGCGATTGACCGGGTCCATGCGGTCGTCCTAACCGGCGGCAGCGCGTACGGGCTAGCGGCGGCGAATGGCGTCATGGCCGGTCTCGAGGCGGCAGGAATCGGATGGCCAGTCGGTTTGGAGCCTCATCAGGTTGTCCCGATCGTGCCAGCGGCGGTGATCTTCGACCTCGGTCGGGGTGGTGTTTTCGGCAACCGGCCGACGGATGATTTTGGAGCGTCGGCACTCGCGGCGGCTACCAACGAGGAACCTGACACCGGCTCGGTGGGAGCCGGCACCGGAGCGGTCTGCGGCGGTATCAAGGGAGGATTCGGGTATGCCGAAAAGGAGCTCGAGTCGGGCGTCTCGGTCGCAGCTGCCATCGTCGTGAATGCCGCGGGGTCATCGGTTAACTCGGAGACAGGCCGACTCTGGGCTGATCGGATGCAACGGCTTGCGACACCAAGTGATGGCGAACGAGAGGTCCTTGCCGCCGCCTACACGCAAGCCCAGCGGTCAAGGGCCACGACGATCGGGGTAGTTCTGACAGACGCGATCCTGACCAAGGTCCAAGCCACGAAGATCGCCGCAGTCGCACACGACGGAATGGCGCGTGCCATCCGACCAGTGCACTCGATGTTTGATGGCGACACGGTTTTCTGTCTCGCTTCGTCGCGCCGACCATTAGCAGAAGATCAGATTCAATCACTGCTCGCCTTCAATGCGCTGTTGGCCGCCGCTGCAGATGTGTTCGCCGACGCGTGCCTCGACGGGATTTTGTCGGCGACGGGACGAGGTTCCTGGAAGAGCTATACCGAGCTGGCGCCCTCGGTAGTCGGCTGAGATATCCATTTCCTCCCCGGCGGCATTCCTACACTGGTGGCGGCATTCAGCCCAAGACCATGAGGAACCATGAAGGCATTACTGCTGGAGAACATCCATCCCGAAGGCGTTCGGCTCCTCACCGAACGTTGGATCGACGTCGAGACCGTCAAAGGAGCCCTCGACGAGGCGGAATTGATCGATGCTTTGCACGGTGTGCAGTTGCTGGGCATTCGCTCCAAGACGAACGTCACCAAGAGCGTCCTGGACGCTGCTCCGGACTTGCAAGCGATCGGTGCCTTCTGTATCGGCACCAACCAGATCGACCTGGCTGCTGCTGCCAGCCGGGGTATTCCGGTCTTCAACGCACCGTTCTCTAACACCCGCAGCGTGGTGGAACTCGTCATTGCGGAGATCATTGCGCTGGCCCGGCACCTGACCGACAAGAACGCGCTGATGCACGCCGGAATCTGGGACAAGTCCGCCAAGGGCGCGCACGAGGTACGCGGCCGAACCCTCGGCATTGTCGGTTACGGCAATATCGGCAGCCAACTCTCGGTGGTTGCCGAGTCCATTGGCATGCGGGTCTATTTCTACGACATTGCCGACAAGCTGGCGCTTGGCAACGCTCGGCGCTGCGAGACCCTCGATGAGCTCTTGGAAGTCGCCGAGACGGTAAGCCTGCACGTTGACGGGCGACCCGGCAACGCCGGCCTGTTCGGCGCCGAGCAGTTCGGGATGATGCGTCGCCGGAGTTTGTTTCTCAATCTCTGCCGCGGCTTCGTCGTTGATCATGAGGCGCTGCGCGACCACCTGCTGAGCGGACACATCGCGGGCGCTGCCCTTGATGTGTTTCCCGATGAACCGAAGAACGCCGGAGACCCGTTCAGCAACAGCCTGCAAGGCATCCCGAACGTGATCTTGACACCACACGTCGGCGGCTCAACCGAGGAGGCGCAGATCGATATCGGCCGCTTCGTGGCCGGCAAGCTACGCGACTTTGGCGACAGCGGCCACACCACAATGTCTGTCAACTTGCCGCAGGTACAGACCGAAAGCAGGGTGTCGGGCCGTACCCGGCTGCTGCACGTCCATCAGAACGTCCCTGGAGTGCTTGCCACGGTGAACGGGCTGCTAGCAGGCACTCATGTCAACATCGAGGGCCAGGTCCTTTCAACTCGCGGGGAGCTGGGTTACGTAATCACCGATGTCGCGGGTGGCCTGACCGCCGAGCTGATCGAGAAGCTGGAGAGCATGCCGGAGACCGTACGCCTCCGGGTCTTGGACTAGCTGGTGCGCTTGGGCATATAGCTTGCCCGCCGGATGAGTGGAGGCAGCCACGCGGGGCAGCGTGGATCGGCTTCAAGATCACTCAGCGTCCACCAACCGACCTCGACCAGCTCATGCGGCGCATTGACGTAGGGCTCGATTACTGGCGGCGCCTGCGCAGTGAAGGTCACCGTTATCTGCCGCTCGCCGCTATCGGTAACAAAGAACTCCGACTCCAGATACCGCAACCGCGTCTCGGAAAGATCAAGTCCAACCTCCTCGGCGATCTCTCGTCGTGCAGTCGCTTCCAGCACGTCGGCGACAGGACGAGTGACGTCAACATGGCCACCAATCATTCCGATCATGCCCGGTGCGTACGTCACATCGGGCGCCCGGATGACAAGCAGCCAGCTGTCGCCGCGCTGGATCAGTACGCAGACTGTGACTGCGTAGAGCTCGCTATCCACCAACGATCAAGATTTGCGTCGCACGATCTTGATCACGATAAACAGCAGCAGGCCAAAGACGGCAAGCACCGGGCCGTACCGCCTCAGAAGCACTGGCCCAACGGTCCGGAGTACATCGACGGTGTTCTCCTCGGCGGCCGCCGCCTGAGTAGGCGCTGCCGGAGCTCGCGGCGCCGTCGGAGCTCGCGGTGCGGTGGGAGCTTGCGGCGCAGTGGGAGAAGCAGGCTCGGTTAGTGGCGGGGCGTTGTCGGCAACCGAGGCGGTAACTGCCGCTTCGTCAACAGCAGACACCGCCTCGAGCTCAATGGTCTGCTCTGTGTCTGCCTGGTCGGAACCGCCTGCCTGGTCGGAACCCACGCCAGCAGCTGTAACGTCCGCCTTCATCGCCGCCTCCGGAGCCGCACCCTCGGCGAAACGCCCGGAGACGCAGGTGACGAACTGCTCCAGCAGCTTGTCGCTGACGTCGGAGATCACACCACGACCGAACTGAGCCGGCTTCCCGGTGATCGTCAGATCGGTCAGTACCTCGACCTCGGTTTGGTCTTGATCTTCGGTGAATGAGGCAGTGACCTTGGCGGTTGCTGTCCCATTTCCTCTTTTGTCCTTGCCACGGGCCTCTATCACCACCCGCCGATCGGCATCGTTGCGTTCTACGAATCGTCCAGATCCGTTGTAAACGAGGGCAATCGGTCCCAACTTGATCTTCACCGAACCGACGAAGTCGTCGCCCTCGATGCTGCTGATGGTGGCACCCGGGAAGCACGGGGCCAGCCGCTCCAAGTTGTTGAAGGCGTTCCAGGCATCATCTATCCGGGCCGGCACGCTAAAGCGATGCGTTAGGTCCATAGCTCATCCTGCCTCACGTGCCGGCAGCTGCGAGTACCGCACGCCGACCCAAGATCGTCGCCAGATGCTTGCGGTACTCCGGATCGCCATTGAGGTCAGTCGGCGGTGCGGTGCCATCGGCAATGCTGCTCAGCGCACTCGCCACGGCATCGGGTTCCACCGCGACGCCAACCAGCGCTTGCTCGGCTGCGCGCGCCCGAATTGGCGTCGCCCCCATGTTGGTCAAGGCAATCCGTGCCTCGGCGATACTTCCGCCTTCGGTTCGGACCGTCGCAGCCACGCCCACAATGGCCCACTGATGGGCTATCCGCACGAACTTCTCGTACGCCGAGCCCCAACCGGTGTACTTCGGTACTCGTACCTCGACCAAGATCTCATCGTCTCCAACCACGGTCGTGAAAAGATCTTGGAAAAAGTCAGCCGCCGCGACCGTCCGTTGCCCCCCCGGGCCAGCGATCACGAACTCTGCGTCGAGTGCCAAGGTCGGTGCCGGAATGTCGCTGGCCGGATCGGCATGCGCACATGCTCCGCCGAACGTGCCACGATGCCGTACCTGCGGGTCGGCCACCGTCGCGACGCACTTGGCGATCAAGGAGGCATGCTCCGCGATCAGCGGGTCGCCTACCACCTCGAAGTGCGGCGTCATAGCCCCGATGACGATCGCCTCTCCATCATCACGGATACCCTTCAGCGAATCGATCTTGGCCAAGTCGATCACCAGTTCAGGTGCCGCTAGCCGTAGCTTGAGCACCGGCAGCAGACTCTGTCCGCCCGCGATGATCTTGGCATCGTCTCCACCTTCGGCGAGCAGTTGCAGTGCCTCGTCCAAGCTCGTGGGTGCCTTATAGTCGAAAGCCGCGGGAATCACGACACACCTCGCCGGTGGGTCTGGTGCTCGCTTCGCTCGCGCAAGTTGATCACGCCTGTCCTCCCTCTTCATCGAAGTGCGGTTGGGCCTCTTCCGGTGTCGCCGATTCTTCGGTAAGCGGCTCGACTCCTTGAATGGCCCTCCAGACGCGCATTGGCGTACACGGCATCTCGATGTCCTTTACCCCGAGGGGACGCAATGCGTCGAGGACGCCGTTGATGATGGCCGGGGTAGAGGCGATCGTGCCAGCCTCGCCGACCCCCTTGGCACCAAGCTCGTTGGTTAGGGCGGGCGACTCTGTTCGATCGGTGATGAAGTCGATCATGTCGACCGCCGTCGGCACCAGGTAGTCCACGAAGGAGCCGGTAACCAGCGTGCCGTTGTCGTCATAGACGGCCTCCTCGAAGAGTGCCTGTGCAATCCCTTGAGTCAGTCCGCCGTGTACCTGACCCTCCACGATCAGCGGATTGACCACTTTCCCAATATCGTCGACGGCGACGTATTTGCGGAGGGACACAGCTCCGGTCTCGGTGTCGACCTCCATGGCGGCGAGGTGGGTGCCGTGCGGATAGGAGTAGACCTCGGGGTCGAAGGACGCCGTAGAGTCCAGGTTCGGCTCGATGCCCTCGGGCCAGACGTGCGCTTGCAGGGCGGCGAAGGCAATCTCAGCCAACGACTTGCCGGTATCAGTGCCCTTCACCCAGAAGTGGCCGGCTCGGAACTCAAGATCATCCTCGCTGGCCTCCAAAAAGTGGGCTGCGATGGGCTTGGCCTTTTCGATCACCTTGTCGGCGGCCTTGAGCACCGCAACCGCGCCGACGACAAGTGATCGGGAGCCGTAGGTGTCGAGGCCACGCTGAGCAATCTGGGTGTCGCCATGCAGCACTTCCACGTCCTCAAAAGCCACCCCCAACTTGTCGGCCACGATTTGGCTCCAGGCTGTCTCGTGTCCTTGTCCGTGAGGGCTCGTTCCGACAACGACCTCGACCGTGCCAAGTGGGAGCATCCGCACCTCAGCGTGTTCCCAGCCACCGGCGATGTAGTTCAGGCTCCCGAGTATCCGCGACGGGGCTAGCCCACACTGCTCGGTGTATGTCGAGACGCCGATCCCGAGCTGTACCGGGTCCTTGCGGGCACGGCGTTCGGCCTGTTCCGCCCGCAGCCCGTCGTAGTCGAACAGCTCCTTGGCCTTTGCGGTGGCTGCCTCGTAGTTGCCGGAGTCGTACTCGAACCCCGCCACTGTGGTGAACGGAAACTCCTCGGCGGTGATCCAGTTCTTGGCCCGCAGCTCCAGGGGATCCATGTCCAGCTCGACTGCAAGATCATCCATGAGTCGCTCGATGGCGTACGTAGCCTCGGGGCGGCCGGCACCGCGATAGGCATCAGTGCGGACCATGTTGGTCAAGATGTTCTTGACCTCGAAGCGGTAGGCGGCGAACTTGTAGATCGCGTTGTACATGTACGCGCCGAGGATGGGAATGGCCGGGCCCACCAGACCCATGTATGCGCCCATATTGGCGAGTAGGTCGACGTGCAATGCGGTGACCTTGCCCTCCTTGGTCGCGGCCAGCGTCAACCGTTGCACTTGATCTCGGCCATGGTGGGCACCCTGCAGAGACTCGCTGCGGGTTTCGGTGTACTTGACTGGCTTGCCCAGCTTCTTGGCCACCGTAAAGGTAATGAACTCTTCGGGCGTGACCTCCAACTTGCCGCCGAAGCCGCCGCCGACATCCGGTGCGATCACCCTGATCTTGTGTTCCGGCGTGTTCGTCGCAATTGCCGTGAAGACGCGCAAAAAGTGTGGCACCTGGGTTGATGACCAGAAGACGATCTGGTCACCGGTGGGGTCGACCAGGAAGGATCGGGGTTCCATGAAGGCCGGAATCAACCGCTGCTGCCGGAAGGTCCGCTCCAGCACGATGCCGTCCTGGCGAGCCCTTTCGATCTCGGCCTTGACATCGCCACCTGTGCCCGCTTCGGCCGAGTCGAAGACCCAGTGGGTCGACAGATTCGTCCCCCAGTCGGGATGGACATAGGGAGGCCCAGCTGCGGCAGCCGCGAGATCGAGGACAACCTGCTCATCTTCGTACTCGACATCGACCAGCTCTACTGCGTCGCGGGCAGCTTGGGTACTACGAGCCACGACCACTGCAACAATTTCGCCTGCGAAGTTGACCTCCTCCCTTGCGACCGGGTAGTACTCCGGGACCTTGTCTTCGGGCGAGAGCGGCCAACCACACGGCAATGGGCCAACATCGTCGGCAAGATCAGCTCCGGTGAAGACCGCGACCACACCAGGTGAGCCCTTTGCCTGGGCCACGTCGATAGATGTGATCTTGGCGTGCGCGATGGGGCTGCGCACCATGCCCAGGAAGAGCATGCCGGGGACGGAGAGGTTGTCGGTGAATCGAGTCCGGCCGGTAAGCAGCCGCTGATCCTCTTTGCGGAGCCGTGAGCGGCCAATCTCGGGCGTGGTTTCGGGGGATTCCTCTGTGATGGTCATTGGACGTTCCCCGCTGCCTGGCGTACGGCCTTGACGATGTTCTGGTAGCCGGTGCACCGGCACAGGTTGCCCTCGAGCCCATGGCGAATCTCTTCGTCAGACGGATCAGGATTTTCCTTCAGCAGCGATGCCGCTTGCATGATCATTCCTGGTGTACAGAACCCACATTGCAAGGCGTGGCTCTCGTGGAAGGCCTGCTGTATCGGATGCAGCTGACCATCGCTGGCCATGCCTTCGATGGTGGTTACCTCGCAGCCGTCCGCCTGGACCGCAAGGACGGTGCACGACTTCACACTCAGCCCATTGAGCAACACGGTGCACGAGCCGCAGTTTGTCGTGTCACATCCGACTACCGTGCCGGTCTTGCCCAGCCCGTAACGGAGATACTGCACGAGCAGGGTTCGCGGCTCGACATCATCTGTGTAGCTGACTCCGTCGACGACAACTGAAATTTGCATACGCCACTCCTTTGGGGTGGAATGTCGCCCGCCCCGGGAGCGCGTGAGTGCGCGACAGACTGGCGACGGTGCTGGCCTTAGGCAAAATGTAACTCTCGCAGTTGATCATGCGGAAGCTGGTGTTCGTCCGCCGGGCCGTGGACTCTCGCAAGGGGTCGTTTCGCAGCACAGCCGTCGAAACGATCTGGCGGGGGATTGATGTGAACACCCTTGCGCGGAGAAAACGTCACCCGACGCGTCGCTGTCGGCCCCTCAGGATGCTGAGTGATGGATGCGACCGGTGAGCTCGGCGAGCCGACGGCCCTCACCACCCCAGCGCTGGCTAATGATTTCTGCGGCGATCGAGACGGCTGTTTCCTCAGGCGTACGCGCACCAAGATCAAGGCCGATCGGGCTGGACAGCCGTCCAAGCTCGGCATCGGTGAGCCCCGCTTCGCGCAGCCGCTGGAGGCGTTCTTCATGGGTTTTCCGTGATCCCATGGCTCCGATGTAGCCGATCTGCGGGAGGCGCAGCGCAAGCTGCAGAACTGGTACGTCGAACTTCGGGTCGTGGGTCAGCACACAGATGACTGTGCGAGCATCGATCCGGCCAGCGTCGACCTCAGCTGCAAGATAGCGATGCGGCCAGTCGACGATCACTTCGTCGGCGTCGGGGAACCTCGTCCGGGTCGCGAACACAGGTCGCGCGTCGCACACTGTTACCCGATAACCCAGGAAGCTGCCGACTCGCGCGACAGCGGCCGCAAAATCAATGGCCCCGAAGACCAGCATCCGAGGACGGGGCGCATAGCTGGCCGCGAAAACGCGCATCCCTTCACCGCGTCGCTGTCCATCCGGACCGTAGGTAAGTAACTCGGTCTTACCTGATGCCAGCAGACCACGGACGTCGTCGGCAACGGCGGCGTCAACGCGCGGGCCGCCAAGCGAGCCGCTGATCGGTGAGTCCTCGGCCGGCCGGATGATCATCCTCCGACCCACCCGCTCGGCGTCAGGATGCTCGACCACAGTAGCGACGGCCACCGGTCGGCCGGCATCAATATCAGCGGCAACCTCAGCAAGCTCGGGGAACGTCTGATGCGACACCTTCTCAACGAAGACGTCAAGAATCCCGCCGCAGGTTAGGCCAACGGCAAAGGCGTCGTTGTCACTGACGCCGTAGCGCTGCAGCACCGGGTTGCCGTCAGCCATCACTTCTTGTGCGAGCTGGTAGACCGCAGATTCCACGCAGCCCCCAGAGACCGAGCCCACCGCCGATTCATCGGGCCCAACCAGCATCGCGGCTCCGGGTTGCCGAGGCGCCGAACGCCAAGTGCCGACGACGGTACCCATTCCGACGGTCTCGCCGGCTCGCCACCATGCCAGCAGATCGGTGAGGACATCACGCATCGGTGCACTCCTCAGGCATCGCCGAGTACCTCCAGAAGTTCAGCGAATGTCGCCAGCGAATGCCCTGCGACCATTTGATCAAGATGAGGCAGGCTGGCCTGGATACCGGTCTGGATTGGAGCGTACCCCGCCTTTCCACGATGCGGATTTATCCAGATCACTGCGTACGCGAGCAGCCGGAGTTGCCGCATCTCCTCACCGAGCAGTCGCGCATCGCCGCGTTCCCAGCCGTCACTGGCAATGACGACGATGGCGCTCCGGGCCAGGCCGCGCCGACCCCAGCGGTTTACGAACGCGCCAATCACCTCGCCCAGTCGGGTGCCGCCAGACCAGTCCGGCACGAGCCGCCCCACTGCCGCCAGCGCCTCGTCAGCCTGTCGAACGCGGAGAGCAGTGCTGATCCTGGTGAGCCGGGTGCCAATGGTAAAGACCTCGACTTGATGAGGCATGGCACGGACGATCCGATGCGCCAGACGCAACAGGGAGTCTGCGTACGGCTGCATGGAGCCGGAGACGTCGATCAGCAAGACCACTCGCCGGCGTCGTACTCCCGGACGTCGGTGGTGCAGCCGAGTCAGTTCGCCGGCCGAGCGTAACTGGGCGCGGAGCGTCCGTTGTAGATCAACTGAGCCGCGATGATGGGGCCGTCGTCGAAGTGCGCGCCGCAACGGAGGCACCACGTCGAGGCTGTCGAAGAGCATCGCCAGCTGGGTTCGCTCTTGTTCGGTAAGGCTTCCGACATCGCGGTGCCGCAAGAGCTCCACCGTGCTGGCGCGCGCTGGGAGAAAGAGATCTGGGGCTGGTTCCCCAGCATCAGACTCGGCGCCCAATGAAGCCTGCGGCTGTCGAGGCGCCGGACCGCGGGCAGGCCCGGGCTCCGGAGGTGAGGCGGCGAACCAGGCGGTGAAGGCCCGGTCGTAAAGCTCGCTGTCGTCGAGGGAGGAGCAGAGGGTGGCGCGGCCAGACCAGTAGGTCGCCGCTCGATCATGGAAGCCGGCGAGTGCGACTGCCTCGACAAAGGCGCTGGTCCGGTCCGGGGTCACAGCCATGCCCGCCGCCCGCAGTGCATGAGCGAAGCCGACGAGCAGATCCTCAGGCGCGGAGCCACTCAAGGTAGTAACAGTCGGTCAGCGGTCAAGGATTGTCTCCAGCGCACGTCGCACACGACCAGCGTCCTCTTGGTACTTCAGCACTGCACCCAAGGTCTCCGCAGCAGCGTCGACATCCAGCTGTTCATAGCCAAGCCGCTCCAGAGCGCGGGCCCAATCCAGACTCTCGGCAACGCCCGGCGGCTTAAGAATGTCCTCACGGGCTCGAATTCGCTGGATGGCGGAGGCCACCTGGATCGCCAGCTCGGCACTTACCTCCGGCAACCGAGTCCGGATGATTTCGATCTCGCGCGCGAGCTGTGGATGGTCGATCCAGTGGTAGAGACAACGTCGCTTGAGGGCGTCGTGCAATTCGCGGGTTCGATTGGAGGTAAGCACCACCATCGGCGGGATTGCTGCCCGAACCTCCCCATATTCGGGAATGGTGACGGTGAAGGTTGACAGTACCTCGAGCAGGAACGCCTCAAACTCGTCGTCGGCACGGTCGATCTCGTCGATCAGCAACACGGCGTTCGGCGACCGCAACGCCTTCAGGATCGGACGTTCCAGCAAGAACCGCTCGTCGAACAGTGATTCCTCAAGTGCCCTGGCATCAAGATCATCTCCGGCTGCCGCTTCGACCGCCCTGATGTGCAGGATCTGCCGCGCGAAGTCCCAGTCATACAGTGCCTGGCTGGCCTCGATGCCTTCATAGCACTGCAGGCGGATCAGCTCAGCCCCGGTTACGGTCGCCCACGCCTCGGCAAGGGAGGTCTTGCCGGTGCCGGGTTCGCCCTCGAGCAGTAGCGGCCGGCTCATCGCAGTTGCAAGGAACAGTACGGTCGACAGCCCCTCGCTGGGAAGGTACCCAGTGCTTCGGAGTGCGTCGCCGATCACTGCTGGGCTGAGGGTGGCGGAGGTCAAGATCACTCGCTTCGCTCCCGCCTTTCGTGACTGCCACTACGTGTCGCGGTCCTGGCCGGTTGCCAGATCACCACATTCCACACTATGAGCACGATGCCGGACGAGATAATCCTTGGCTCCGCTGTCTCCGGCCAGGCCGACCATGATCGATTCCAGATGATCACGGCCGATCAGTACGGGGTGGCCGGGCCGACCGCCATACGTCGCGCGGGCCAGCGTCTTAGATCCAGATGGCGCCTGTCGGATGAGGCGGCGCACCACCTCGGCGGTCACGTCAGGCAGGTCGACGAGATGTACCAACGCCGCACGCCAAGACGTCGATTGTGCAGCGAGCAGACCGGTGCGCAGCGAGCTGCCCATGCCCTGCTCCCAATCGGGCGCATCGACGATGGTGATACCCGGATTCATATTCAGGGCCGCGCTTGTGATCACGGCGCGTGCCCGATCGGCCTGGCTGCCCAGCACCACGAACACCGCGTCGCACCCGCCGTCACGCAGCACTGCAATCGAGCGCAACAGCCAGGACGTGCCGTCGGCGTCGGTCCGCAGCGCTTTCGGCCCGCCGGCGCGACGTCCGGCACCGGCTGCGAGCAGTATGCCTATCACGCGGCCGACAGTGGTCACCGCTGTTCGATCAGATTCCGGATGGATCGCCGCCGCCGTGATCATCGTCATCATCGAGGCCATCGTCATCGAAGCCCCCATCATGGATGGCATCGTCGTGTTTGAGGGCTAGCTGCGACAAGACCGCATCATGCAGACGACCATTGGTGGCGTATCCGCCAGTTCCGTGTGGTCCCGGACGGCCGTCAAGATCAGTGAATTTTCCGCCCGCCTCGGTGACGATGATCGAGCAGGCTGCCATGTCGTGCAGCTGGAGCTCGGGCTCGCAGGCGATATCCACTCCACCCTCGGCAAGCAGCATGTAGGACCAAAAATCCCCGTACGCGCGGGTCCTCCAGCACCGCCGCAGTAGGTCGACGAATTGCTGGCCCTGTCCGGACTCGACCCAGGCCGAGATCGAGGCGTAGCTCATTGAGGCGTCCTCGATGGTCGCCACGTCGGAGACGTGGATTGGGGTAGCCGACATCAGCGACTTACCGGCAAATGCCCCGCCACTCAGACTTGCCCACCAGCGGCGGCCCAAGGCTGGTGCGCTCACGACGCCGACGGCTGGTTGCTCGTTGATCATGAGGGCGATCAGAGTTCCCCAGACCGGCACGCCACGGACGAAGTTCTTCGTGCCGTCGATGGGGTCGATCACCCAGCGACGGGGGCCCCAGCCGGTGTCGGCAAGTTCCTCGCCATGTACCGCATCGCGGGGCCGGGCCCGGCCGAGCGTACGGCGGATGGCCTGCTCGGCCGCGGTGTCTGCATCGGAGACGGGCGTGAGATCGGGCTTGGACGTGACACGCAGGTCGAGCGATCGGAAGCGGCTCATGGTGATCGAGTCGGCATCGTCGGCAAGCAAATGAGCGAGCCGAAGGTCATCGGTCAGACCTCGATGAAGCGCATCGTCTGGCCTTGTTCGCGCGGCATCGGGCAGAGGCATGTGCCCTACGCTACTGGCCGGAACCGATCATCCGGCGAAAAGACTCAAGCCGACTGGATGCCAGCTCGCCTTTCGCGACAGCCACATCCAACGCGCACTCCGGCGCCGAGTCGTCATGCCGGCAGCCCCTTGGGCAGTCCTCCGCTAAGGCTCGCAGGTCATCAAAAGCGGCGATGATCCGGTCACGGCTGATATGGCTGAGCCCGAACGACCGGACTCCGGGGGTGTCGATTACCCAGCTGTGCCCATCGGGGGGGATGACCCCCCCGTGCCCGGAAGGCTCATCGGCCGCAGCGCGGGAGGAAGATTCTGTTGCGGCAGGCAGTCGTAGCGCGATGGCTGAGGACGAGATGTGGCGGCCCCGCCCGGTCGCAGCGCTGACATCGCCGATCGTCCGATCGGCGCCCGGAATCAAGGCGTTGACCAGGGTGGATTTCCCGACGCCCGAGTGACCGACGAACACGCTGCGGTGCCCGCGCAGCCACTCGCGCAACGGGGTCAGATCGGCGCCAGGGTAGGTGACCTGTACCGGGACACCGAGGGGCTCATACTGGCCGACGAGCTCGTCCGGCGCCGCGAGATCAGCCTTGGTAAGGCAAAGCAGTGGTCGAATTCCAGCGTCGTACGCCGCAACCAGCAGGCGATCGATCATCCCAATCCGTGGCGGCGGGTCGGCAAGTGCGGTGACAATGACCAGTTGGTCGGCGTTGGCAACAATGGGTCGCTCGGATGGGTCGTCATCATCGGCAGTGCGCCGTAAGACGGTCTCTCTGTCTGCGACCTCGACTATCCGAGCCAGCGTCCCTTCAGCACCAGATGTGTCTCCGACGACCCGAACCCGATCACCGACAATGACCCCCTTCCGGCCGAGCTGACGCGCCTTGGTAGCGGTGACTTCCCGATCAGAAATCAGAACGCGATAGCGACCGCGATCGACGGTGATCACCATGCCGATCTCGGCACCGGCATAGTCAGGTCGGTCCTTGGTACGCGGCCGGTTGCCACGACGCCGGGGACGGTCGAAGGCCTCGTACTCGTCGCCTCGCCACCCGGCATAGGTCACTGCCGGATCGCCTCGCCAGCTGCTGCCTCAACCGAATCGTTGATCATTTTCATCCAGAGCTGCTCGAATTCCGGCATGGTCTTGGCGGTGCAATTGATGTCGTCCAAGACGACTTCTGGGACTAAGAGACCGAGCAGGGCTCCCGCTTGAGCCATTCGATGATCAGCGTAAGTGCGCCAAAGATCACCACCGAGGATCCTGGGGTGAATGGTCAGGCCGTCGTGCGTCTGTCTCACATGAGATCCGAGCCCATCCAGTTCGGCCTCCAGTGCAGCGAGCCGGTCGGTTTCGTGTCCGCGGATGTGGGCGATACCGCGCAGGTGGCTGGTGTCATCGGCCAGGGCCGCGATCGCCGCTATCACCGGTGTCAGCTCTGCGGCCTCGCTCAGATCAAGATCAACGCCATGGATGTGATTGGTTCCCTGGACTCGAAGGTTGTTACCTTCCAGGTCAACTCTGGCGCCGAAGTGCTGCAAGATGTCGCGGATCACATCACCAGGTTGCAGGGTAGCGGCAGGCCAGTTCGGGACTGTGACTGTGCCGCCAGTGATGGCTGCCGCCGCGAGAAAGGGTGACGCATTGGAGAGGTCCGGCTCGATGGTTACGTCCAGGGGCTGGATCTTGCCGGGAGCGACGACCCAGCGGTCCGGCGCGGTGTCATCGATATCGACTCCTCGAGCCCGCAGCATCGCCAGGGTCATCTGGATGTGAGGCCTGGATGGGATCGGACCCCCGACGTGTTGGATGTCGATGCCGGCTGTGTAGCGGGCGCCGGCAAGTAACAGGCCGCTGAGGAACTGGCTGGAGGCCGAGGCATCCACGGTGATATCGCCACCCGGTAGCTGCGGATTGCCGGTGACACTGAACGGCAGCGAGTAGCCATTGCCGTCGACCCTGGCGCCGAGAAGTTTGAGTGCACCAAGAAGCGGAGCCATAGGCCGCGCGTACGCCTGCTGATCACCATCGAATCGCACGGTGCCCTCGGCCAAAGCCGCGACCGGAGGCACAAAGCGCATCACCGTGCCAGCAAGACCGCAGTCGATCGCGCCCCCGCCGACAAATGACTTCGGTGGCGTTACCTGCCATTGCTGGCCGTCTTCTTCGATCTGGACGCCGAGAGTCCGCAACGCGTTCCGCATAAGTTGCGTGTCACGGGCTTCTAGGCCGCCAGTGATCACCGAAGGTCCACTGGCGAGGGCGGCCAAGATCAAGGCCCGATTGGTCTCAGATTTGGAAGCGGGAAGGACAACCGTAGCGGTAATCGGTGCGGGCGCCTCGGGCGCAGCCCATTGTCGAAGTCCAGACACCCCTCAGATCCTAGGCGCCGGCCTCCATCCACAACCGACTTGTCAGCATCTCAGCTGGCTATGGCCCGATGTAATGCTGACAAGTGGTAAGTAGAGGAGTTAGTTCTCACCGAGTTGGACGTTCTTGAGTTCCTTGGCTCTCTTTTGTGCCTTGTCCTGCTTCTTGGCTTCTTTGTTCGCCTTCTTTGCTGCCTTGTCCTGCTTCTTGGCTTCTTTGTTCGCCTTCTTTGCTGCCTTGGCTGCGGCCTCTTGGGCTTCCTCAGCCGTCTGAGCAGCCACCGCCTTCGCCTCGCTCAACTGCCTCGCCGCCTGCTTCTGCAGTCTGCGAGAGGAGTCTCCGAGCGCCGCTACCAGGGCAGCACCCGTGGCTACCGCAGCCTCGGCCAAGTCAGTCGCCTCATCGGCGACATTGGCGGTGCCCTTGGTTAGCTTCTTGGAGGCCCTACGTGTCTCCTTCGCAATCGTTTCTCCGCCCTTCCTGGCGCGCCAGGCCAAGCTGGGCTTGCCCTCGGTGTCCTGAGCGGCGAGGAGGACTCCACCAAGCAGGCTCACGTTCTTCAGGAAGTGGCTGCGATCTTGGGCCCGCTCGTCAGGATCTTGCACCGTCCAGAAAGGGTGCTTGGCGATGGTGCTCGGAATGAGTGATCCGGCGAGCAGGAGCGCACCAAGCCGACGCCCCTTGCCGGTGGCCAATGCGGTGCCGCCGACGACCTGTGCGACGCCGTTGATCCGCACCAGTGTGACGGTGTTCTCAGGTACGTACCCGGCCACCTGCTCGGGTGCGTAGTCCTTGACGAGTGGGACAACACGGTCAACAAGAGGCTCGGCCGCTGGAACAAGCGATTCGGGATCACGGATGGCCTTGATCCCGGCCGCGACGAAATAGGAAGCCAGCATGGTCCGAGGGATAGCGCGCAGCAAGCTCATGGAATATTCCTACCCTGATTGCGCCGCTTCGTCGCAACAGGGGGCCCACTTCAGTCAAAAGTCGTCGCCAAACAGAGCGATGGATCGATTCACGTTCGTCACTTCTGAGCATTCGTGGTGGCCAAGAGATGGTCAGTACCCGCAGATACGCTCGAATCATGTGCGGACGCTATGCAACCTCCGCCAGCCCCCAGGACCTGATGGAGGAATTCGAGGTCGACGACCTGTTCGACGGCCTTCCTGGCCCGGACTACAACGTCGCCCCCACTGTCGCAGTGCCAGCCGTCTTCGAGCGCCGCAACAGGGACACCGGTGATGTCCGGCGCCGGCTGGCTCCACTGACCTGGGGCCTGGTCCCGTCATGGGCGAAGGATCCCTCGATCGGTTCGCGGATGATCAATGCCCGGCTGGAAACGGTGGCCGAGAAGCCAGCGTTCAAACGTGCCTTCAGCGCTCGGCGCTGCATCTTGCCCGCGGACGGCTTTTATGAGTGGTACGCGGCTGATCCGACGGCTGGTAGCTTCACCGGGCGGGGCAGAGGCAAGCCACGCAAGCAGCCGTTCTTCATCCATCGAGCCGACGGCGGCCGGCTCGCCATGGCGGGCATCTACGAGATCTGGCGCGACGCGCGCAAGCCTCCGGAAGATGACTCGGCCTGGTTGCGCACCTGCTCGGTCATCACTACCCAAGCAACAGACGCGGCAGGGCATATCCATGATCGAATGCCAATGGTGATTACCCGTGAGGCAATTGACGCTTGGCTCGATCCGGAGATCACTGATCCCGAGCGCGCACTAGAGCTGCTTGAGGTCACCGAGGCGTCTGCCTTGGAGGCGTACGCAGTGTCGACCGACGTCAACAGCGTTGATAACAACAACCCTTCGCTCATCGAGCCGATCACCAGCGAACCCGAGGAGCATCATGATCAGGAGACCCTGATCTGATCATGGCATCGACTGTCATGCCGGTGGACACCCCGCAAGGACCTGGCAGGTTCTTTATTGATCTTGCCGAACGACCACGCTCGATTCTGGTGCTCGGCCACGGCGCCAGTGGTGGCGTCGGGTCAGCTGATCTTGAGCTGCTGGCCGACAACTTGCCTGGACTTGGTATCAGTGTGGTGCGGTTTGAGCAGCCATGGCGTACCGCAGGGCGCAAGGTCGGCGCGCCGCCGCCGCGGCTGGATGAGGCCTGGTGTGCCAGCCTCGAATGGCTTACGGAACAAGAGTGGGCGCAGCAACCGCTCGTTGTGGGCGGCCGGAGTGCCGGAGCTCGAGTGGCGTGCCGCACTGCCTCAGAAACGAATCCGGCAGCGATCGTTTGTCTGGCCTTCCCGCTTCACCCACCCGGGCGACCACAGAAGACAAGGCTCGAGGAGCTAACGACACCCACTGTGCCAAGGCTGGTGCTGCAGGGCAGCAAGGACAGCTTCGGCACTGCCGAGGAGATCCGCACCGCAATCGACCAGGCCCCAGGCATCACGGTAGTGGAGCTGCCCGGAGCCGATCATTCTTACCGGATTGGAAAATCGTCAGTGCAAACGCGCACTGATCTCGGTATGACTCTTGTCACCGAGGTCAGCCGATTCATCGAAGCGGTAGTGGGAATAACGACCCCATGACCGCGTTGCACATCACATGCCCCTGTTGGTGGATGGCTTGGACGTTCAGTCGTTGCTACGCACTTCGCCACTACTCTCGTACACGATGAGCACCCCTAGCGCCGCCAGTGACGCGTCGGCATCCGCGTCGAGCAGCGACACTGGCCAGATCGAAACAGCCGACGAACGCCATGAGCGGTTCGAGCAAGACGCATTGCAGTACCTCGATCAGCTCTATGCCGCGGCCCTGCGCATGACTCGCAATCCGGCGGACGCCGAAGACGTCGTTCAGGAGACCTACGCCAAGGCGTATGCGTCCTTTCACCAGTTCACGCCGGGCACAAACCTCAAGGCATGGCTGTATCGGATCCTCACCAACACCTACATCAATTCGTACCGGAAGAAGCAGCGCGAGCCGCAGCTGTCCGACGGGGAGAACGTAGAGGATTGGCAGCTTGCCAGAGCTGAGTCGCACACCTCCAGCGGGCTTAAATCCGCGGAGATGGTGGCACTGGAGAACTTGCCGGACACCGATGTCAAAGAGGCGCTGCAGCAGCTCGCCCCAGACTTCCGGTTGGCGGTCTATCTAGCCGACGTCGAAGGGTTCTCCTACAAGGAGATCGCTGAAATTATGGGCACGCCGATCGGAACAGTGATGTCGCGACTCAACCGTGGCAGGACACAACTACGCAATCTGTTGGCCGAATATGCCCGTGAGCGGGGCATCAAGCGAGCGGAGGCGAGCAGGACATGAACCTCGAACGACCCGAGGACGCATCGCTTGACGATTGTGAACACGTACTTGAGCGCGTGTACGAGTTCTTGGACCATGAGGTTGACGATGCCACCGGCGATGCGATCCGGCGGCACCTGTCGATGTGCGAGCCGTGCTTAGAAAGGTTTGATGTCGAGGAGGCGGTTAAGTCGCTGGTCCACCGGCGCTGTGGCGGTGAGACCGCACCTACCCACCTGCGAGCAAAGATCGTGACGCAGCTGACGGTAATCCGCAAGACGCTCTAGAACCGCCAAACCCAACCAATCCACTGACTATGACGGAGATCTCCGTGGGTTTCGTGCGCTTCGGATAGCGATTCTCAGGCGTTGGGACGCTTGCCGTGATTCGCGTTCTTCTTCCGGCGGGCGCGACGCTTACGGGCACTCTTGGCCATTTGAGCCTCCTTTGGATTTCAACAAGCGAAAATCCTACTGGAACGAAAGTGGTCAGCAATGACAGTACTAAATCGATCCAGAACTAGCACCTTCCGACCACTTCTCGTCAAACCGCCACTACAGCAGGTAACCGCGATTTGTTCTCAGTCGGGTAGTGGCTTGAGCCCGCCGTAGATTTACGACATGCCGTCGATGTCGGAGATCATCTCTGAGCACACCGACCTTTCCGAGCCCGACCACCACTGGCTGAAGCTGCTGGTCTCGGAGTGGCAGTTGCTTGCCGATCTCAGCTTCTCGGACTTGGTGCTGTGGGTACGCGATCACGACCCCAACGTCTTTTGGGCGGCCGCCCAGATCCGCCCTTTTACTGGCGCGACTTCCTTGTTCGATGACGTTGTCGGTGACCTCATTGCCTACTCGCCCGAGCACCTGGTAACCGAGGCCTTCCTTGTCGGCGAGATTGTGCAAACCAGTGAACGCAAGCTGCAAGCAGGGCTGCCGGTGGAGACACATGCCATCCCGGTCAAGCTCGGCGAACAGGTCATCGCCGTCGTCGAGCAGCACACCAGTCAATTGGGTGTACGCGCCCCTAGCTCGCTGGAGCGGGCCTACCTGGAAGCTGGAGCGGAACTGGCCAGGATGATCACGGTAGGCGCGTTCCCAATTCCCAGCGATGCTACGCACCCAGCCTTCAGCCCTCGCGTCGGCGACGGCTTCATGCGTCTGGACCCGTCTGGGGATGTGACGTACGCGAGTCCGAATGCGATCAGTGCCTATCGGCGGTTGGGGCTACGCGGTGATCTCATTGGTGAACACCTCGGGACCTTGACAGCGGCTTTGCTGCCGACTGGATCTGACCCCGTTGATGACTCAGTTCAGTCGGTGTTGTCGGGTCGTACGGCACGCCGCACCGAGCTGGTCTCGGGAGAGGCGCACCTGATGATTCGGGTGCTGCCCCTGGTCGACGCCCAGGAACGGGTCGGCAGCATCGTGCTCTGCCGCGACGTGAGCGACCTAAGGAGCAAGGAGCGGGAGCTGGTGACCAAGGACGCCACCATCCGCGAGATTCACCATCGAGTCAAGAACAACCTGCAGACCGTTGCTGCGCTGCTACGGATGCAGGCGCGGCGAATCGAGTCTCCGGAGGCAAGAGTGGCGCTGACCGACGCAATGTCGCGGGTCGCTTCCATCGCCATCGTGCATGAGACCTTGTCGCAGGCCTTCGATGAAATCGTGGAATTCGACCTGGTGGCCGACGAGCTGCTGCGGATGGTCGGCGACGTCGCCGCCTCCTGGGGTAGCGTCTCGGCAATCCGTCAGGGCAGCTTCGGGTTACTGTCCGCAGACGTCGCTAGCAGTCTGGCGATGATCATCAGTGAGCTCTGCCAGAACGCCGTCGAGCACGGCCTTGCCCATCAGTCAGGCGAGGTGCGGGTGGTCCCAAGCCGGTTCGACGGACGGCTCCGGATGGAGATCAGCGATGATGGCCGAGGGCTCCCGCCTGGCTTCGATTGGCGAAAGTCGCGGAGCCTGGGTCTCTCCATCGTCAACACTCTGGTCGCCGAGATGGAAGGCTCGTTCGAGCTCGGGTCGCGGCAGGCTGGGCCCGGAACCAGGGCCGTTGTGGAAGTTCCGCTCTAAGTTCAGCAATTCCCGACACGCCCTGTTGGAGCGTTGACAGTGCTATGTCGCACCGATTCGCTGGGCCAGACCACATCGTCCTCAGCGTGGAGACGGCATGTCTAGACGTCGCATTTCTGTCGCCCTGCTTACGGCTGGCCTAGCGCTCGCACTTGCCTCTGGGCTGCTCGGCTCAGCCAGTGCCGCGCCAACCGGCAGCCCGTTCGTTGCCAAACACTCACTGCGAGCCCCGGTCACCGACGAGAACTTCTACTTCGTGATGGCAGACCGGTTCGAGAACGGCTCGACGGCCAACGACACTGGCGGGATCTCCGGTGGCCCCAACGAGCACGGTTTCGACCCCACACACCGAGGCTTCTATCAAGGTGGCGACCTCAAGGGTTTGCTAGACCGCATTGATTACATCCAAGGTCTGGGCACGACCTCGATCTGGCTCACACCCAGCTTCAAGAACAAGGCTGTGCAACTGGAGGACGGTCCCTCCGCCGGATACCACGGCTATTGGGTTACCGACTTCACCCAGATCGATCCACACCTCGGTACCAACACCGAGCTTCGCGCGCTGGTGGATGAAGCGCACAAGCGTGGCATGAAGGTCTACTTCGACATCATCACCAACCACACCGCCGACGTGATCGGCTATGAGGAGGGTGCGCGAACCGCGTACGTCCCGAAGGACAAGGAGCCATATCGAACCGCCTCCGGCACGCCGTTCGACGACCGCGACTATGCCGGGACCAACACCTTTCCGTCGCTGGACGTAGATACGTCGTTCCCCTACACACCGACGCTGGAGCCCGGCGAGCAGAACCTCAAGGTTCCTGGCTGGCTGAACGACGTCACGCTGTACCACAACCGCGGCAACACCACCTTCACCGGTGAGGACTCCTACTACGGCGACTTCTTTGGACTCGACGATCTCTTCACCGAGCACCCGAGAGTGGTGGACGGGATGATCGAGATCTATAAGACCTGGATCAAGGACATGGGCATCGACGGCTTCCGGATCGACACGATGAAGCATGTCAACGACGAGTTCTGGCAGAAGTTCGGACCAGAAGTGCTCGCATACGCGAAGAGCCAGGGCAAAGAGGAGTTCTTCATGTTCGGCGAGGTCTTTGACCTCACCAGGCCGTTCACCTCAACCTTTACTACCCGGGACAAGATGCAGGCGGTGCTGGACTTTCCGTTCCAGGACGCTGCTCGCAACTTTGCATCGAAGGGCAACCCCGCCAGCGAACTCAGCACGTTCTTCCGCAATGACGACTGGTACACCGACGCGGACTCCAACGTCTATCAGCTGCCAACCTTCCTTGGTAACCACGACATGGGTCGGATCGGCTTTTTCGTCAACGCCGACAACCCTGGCGCGTTAGAGAAGGAACTGCTCGCCCGGGACCGGCTGGCGCACGAGCTGATGTACTTCTCGCGTGGCAACCCGGTGATCTACTACGGCGACGAGCAGGGTTTCACCGGCACCGGTGGTGATCAACTAGCTCGGCAGACAATGTTCGCCAGCCAGGTTGCCGACTATCTGGACGACGATCTTCTCGGAACAGACGACACCCACGCGGAGGACAATTTCAATTCCGACCATCAGCTCTACAAGCTCATCAGCCAGCTGGCCGAGCTCACAAAGACACATCCGGCTTTGCGCGGTGGGGCTCATCAAGATCGTTACGGAAGCGATCAAGCGGGCATCTATGCGTTCTCTCGACTAAGTCGCGGGGAGCAACGGGAATACGTCGTGGCGCTGAACAACAGCGAGGACGAGAAGAGTGCCGCGATTCCTACCTATGTTCGAAACGGACGCTTCGTCAAGGTGTACGGATCTGGGCCGCAGCGGGTCAGCTCCGACGACAGCCGGCTGCTGAACCTGACGGTCGCTGGCCTATCAACGGTGGTCTACCAGTCGGAGGATCGAATCCCGCAATCCGACGCGGCGCCACGGATCTCTCTGGACGAGCCAGCCGTCCCGACCCAGACCAACTCCCGGATGCTGGTATCGGCCAATGTTGGAGGCTCCTCCTTCAATGAGGTCACCTTCTACGCGAAGGTCGGCGATGGCCAGTGGAAGTCAATTGGTACTGATGACACGCGGCCGTACCGGGTGTTCCATGACATCAGCTCGATTCCCGACGGGACGCGGGTGAACTACCGCGCGGCAGTACGCGACAACGCCGGGCATCGACGAGTCAGCGGCTCCCAGAACGCGATTGTTCCCGCTCCGAAGCTGACAATTGAAGCGCCCGCCGAAGGTGCCGAGGTTTTTGGCACGATCGAGGTGCGCGTGACCGCTGATCCCGAGCGCGCCAGCCACGTAGTTCGGATCCAGCGGAAACTGGCGAGCGACACCGACTGGGCGACCGTCGAGACTGACAGCTCCTCGCCTGTCTACACCTATTACGACGACCTCACGAACGTGCCGGTAGGGACCGTCATCCAATACCGGGCGATCTTGAATGAGCCTGATGGGACGCGGGTGGTCAGTCCGGTGGGCACGGTTACTCGCACTGCGCCGCAGCCCTTGGTAAACAGCGTGACTCTTGCCGGATCCCTGCAATCCGAGATTGGATGTCCGGGCGACTGGGATCCCGCCTGCTCGGCCAGCCATCTCACCTTTAACACCGACAACGGGCTGTGGGAGGGCGCCTTCCAGATTCCCGCCGGCGACTACGAATACAAGGTGGCGATCAACGACTCGTGGGCCGTCAACTACGGTGCCGGTGGTGCGCGCGACGGGGCCAACATTGTGCTCAGCATCCCGTCGGGCGGCAGCCGTGTGACGTTCGTCTGGGATCAGGTCACGCACGTTGTGACGCACACGCTGAACAACTAAGGAGGGTGGATCCTTAGGTCGGTGTCTTGTCCGCAGTCGACCCAACGAACATCGCGGTTGAGCGTGGATGGAGCAGCCCAACCAGAGCGGTGATGGCCACGACAGCCAGCGCTACCGCGACCCAGGTAGTGCTGCCACCAACGAAACTCCAAGCGAGTGGCAGCAAGATGAGCTGGAGTGCTACCGCCGGACCTCTGCTCCACCTCCTGCCCAGGAATACCCCTCGGGATACGAAAAGGAGCAGGAGGCCGAACCCGCCCATCAAAATCGTCACGCCAACTCCAACGGCGGCACGTGACGTCCGGATCTCTCCCACCTCGAGCACCGCGTACCCCAAAGCAATAAGTGCCTCGACCGCCAAAAGTGCTGCTGCGACCACAATGGTGACCGGGCGTTGACGATCTGCAGCCGGAGCGGACATGTTTGTCATAGAAGGTGTTTTGCGTCGTCAGAACCGGGTAGAACGCGTTGACAAGGTCCCCGCAGGCAATAACTGGCTCGAAATGTGAGGCACCGAACGCTCGAAAGTCTTGTATTGCGTCTCAATACTTGAAAGTCTTGGGGGGCGCGAGTCAAGGCTCAGTGTAGAGGACTCGTGGCTTCCCCATACTGCGGGGTTCTTGTGTAGGGGCCCGGAGCAACCAGTTAGGAGTGTAACGCCATGGATTGGCGCCATAAGGCCGCCTGTCTGGATGAGGACCCGGAGCTGTTCTTTCCGATCGGCAATACCGGACCGGCCCTCCTCCAGATTGAAGAGGCCAAGCAGGTCTGCCGGCGATGCGAGGTGAGGGACGCATGCCTGCAATGGGCGCTGGAAGCAGGTCAGGATCATGGTGTCTGGGGCGGTCTGAGCGAAGATGAGCGGCGAGCGTTGAAGCGGCGCGCCGCACGCGCGCGCATCCGCACCGCCTAGCCCAAGGCTTCGTCCAGCAACAAGCAACGCCGGGGAAGTCCCCCGGCGTTTTGCATGCCATCACCTGGATGCGCAGTTATGTGCCCTGAGCTTCGCATGCCATCACCTGGATGCGCAGTTATGTGCCCTGAGCTTCGCATGCCATCACCTGGATGCGCAGTTATGTGCCCTGAGCTTGTCGAAGGGCACATCGTTCAGACTCTTCCAGGTTCGCCAGCACCTAGTCAGGAAGCTCCTCGAGGATATGGGCCAACTCTTCATCGTGCGCAGCCTCCGCCTCGGCCTCATGCTTGACTCGCCGGAGGAAGGTCTTGGTGCGCTCTTCCTTCGGGCTCAGTAGCACCTCTCGCGGTGGGCCCTCCTCGACAACAACACCTTGATCCATGAAGACCACGCGGTCGGCGACCTCGCGAGCAAAGCCCATCTCGTGGGTGACAACGATCATGGTGGTGCCCTCTTCGGCCAGATTGCGCATGACGCCCAGAACCTCACCGACCAGCTCTGGATCGAGCGCTGAGGTGGGTTCGTCAAAGAGCAACAGCTCCGGCTTCATGGCCAGCGCACGCGCAATCGCGACCCGCTGCTGCTGCCCGCCCGAAAGTTGGGACGGGTAATAGTTGGCGCGCTCGGCCAAGCCGACCAGGTCGAGAAGCTCAAGCGCCTCCTTTCTGACACTGTCCTTGCGGAGCCGCTTGACCTTCACTGGTGCTTCCATGACGTTCCCGAGTGCGGTCATGTGCGGGAAAAGATTGAAGCGCTGAAAGACCATGCCAATCCGCGACCGCTGTCGCGCAATGTCCTTGTCTTTGCGCACGTGCAGCTTGCCGTTGCGATCCTCGATGCCGATCAACTCGCCGCCAACCCAGATCCGGCCACCCGTCAGCGTCTCCATCTGGTTGATGAGGCGCAGGAAGGTGGTCTTGCCCGACCCGCTGGGTCCGAGCAAGCACACCACCTCTTTGGCATCGACGTTGAGGTCGATCCCTTTCAATACCTCATTGCTACCGAATGACTTGGTGACATTGACCGCTCGCACCAGGTGTTCGGACTCCGTCGTAGCCGTCATTTCGCTGCTCCGACCGCCAGGCCTTTGGCTGCTTCATCCTTGTCGGAGGCGACCTTGGCGCCGAAGCCGCGTCCGAAGTGGCGCTCCAAGTAAGCCTGGCCGACCATCAGCACGCTTGACGCGATCAAGTAGTAGATGGTGGCCGCGACCAGGATCGGGAAAACCTGGAACGTCCGGTTGCCGATGGCTTGCAGCTGGAAGAAGAGCTCGGTGCCCACCGGTATGCCGATAAGCAGCGAGGTGTCCTTCAACATGGCGATGGTCTCATTGCCTGTGGGCGGCACTATGACCCGCATGGCCTGGGGCAACACGATGCGGCGCATCGCTGTGCCCCGGCTCATGCCCAGCGCCTGTGCCGCTTCCATTTGGCCCCTGTCCACACTGAGAATTCCGGCTCGCGCGATTTCGGCCATGTAGGCGGCCTCGGATGCTGCCAGGCCAATCACACCGCCGGCCAGGCCGACGAAGATCGCATTGGCGTCGAACGGCCCGATCCGCCAGTCGCCACTGAGCCCGAACCACTCGATGATCTTCCAGTCGAAAGGCACACCGAGAGCGATGCCCGCTGTGAAGAGCAGCCCGAGCTGGCCCATGATCACCAGGAGCACATAGCGGGGAATGGCGCGGAAAAACCAGGTATACAGCCACGAAACGCCCTTCAGAATCGGGTTGTCCGACAGCCGCATTACCGCCAGGATGACGCCCACGATCACGCCGAAGAGCATGGCCAAGATCGTGACCAGGATTGTGCCCTTCCAGAAGCCTTCGATGACGGGCGACTGGATCATTGCCTCGAAAACGAACGGCCAGTTGAACGCCGGGTTGAAGATCAACATGTTGAGGAACATGAGGGCCAACACGATGATCACTGCAATGGCGACCCAGCGCCAGGGATGGCGAACTGGTGTTGCGTCTATTAGCCCGGGGCGGTCATCGCTGACCGCCGGCCGGGCTTGCGTTGTGGTTGTCATGACGTCGGGTTGACCGCGAAGTCGCTGATGGCGCCTTGCTCCACACCCCACTTCTCAAGCGCAGCCTTGTAGGCACCCTCTTGCTCGAGCTGTTTCAGTGCTTCAACGATTGCCTCAGCAAACTCGGTCTCGCCCTTGGGTAGCACATAGCCGTACGGAGCGGCGTCGTAGATGTCACCCAACGCTTCCAGCTTGCCGCCGGATTGCTTCACTGCATACGCCACAATTGGCGAGTCGGCCAGCATAGCGTCGGCCTTACCAGTGACTACCGCGCTGGTGGCCTGGGCCTGGCTTTCGTAAGACAGGATGTTGATCTTGTTGCTGCCGCATTCCTTCTGACGTACCGGAAGATCGTCGGTCTCCTGTACGGTTCCGGTTTGCACCGCGATGTTCTTGCCGCAGGCATTTTCCGGGTCGACGCCCTTGGGATTGCCCGGCTGGGTGGCCCACTGCGTGCCGGCATTGAAGTAGCTCACCATGTCGACTTCCTGCATGCGCTCGGGGTTGATGGTGAACGACGAAATGCCCATGTCGTACTTCTTGCCATTGACACCGGTGATGATGCTGCCGAACTTCGACGGTTGCCACTCAGTCTTGACGCCGAACTTAGCGGCGACCGCATCGAAGAGATCGACGTCGAAGCCCTGGACTGTCTTGCCGTCAGCGGCCAGGAACTCATTGGGTGCGTACGTCGGGTCGGTGCCGATCTTGATCACTCCCGCGCTCTTGATGCCCTCCGGCAGCTTGCTGGCAAGGTCAACGTTCTGGCTGACCTCGACCGACGGCGCCGCGCCGCCACCGGGTTCCCCGCTTAACGAGCTCGAGCCGCAGGCGCTCAAGGCGAGCGCGGCGACCGATGCTGCGACCACAGCGAACTTGATCCGGACATTCATCTGTTGCTGCTCCCTTCCAGCCCAGGTCCTCGTGAGCCCGGGCTGATTGCGGTGATCGCCGCTCACGTCAGCGGCGCGATGGGTCCTGAGGACAGACTGAATCCTTCCACGCGATTCCTCAGTTTGATCGATGCCGGTCGGTTTGGAATCCGATCGCAACGATTTATGTCTAAGTCATTGAAGACGTTGCGCACCGGCGGATGGGACGGCAGTGAAGTGCGCTGGCGGAGCGTATCCGGCCGCCGTAAAGCTTTCCGCAATAGCGCGGCCGATCTGTTCGGCCTTCCCAACCTCAACGAGCGCAATGATGCAGCCACCGAAGCCACCGCCGGTCATTCGTGCACCGAGCGCTCCGCAAGCGCGGGCAGTTTGGACGGCTAGGTCCACCTGCGGCACGGTGATCTCGAAGTCATCGCGCATAGATTCGTGCGAGGCATCCAGGAGCGGCGCAAGGTCGGCGATCGCGCCGGCACGCAAGACATTAACAGCCTCCAGCACCCTGGCGTTTTCCGTCACGACATGGCGCACCCTGCGCTTGATCACCGGATCCGGAAGTTGGTCGACGGCAGCATCCAGGTCGGTGATGTCGCGCAGTGCTGGCACGCCTAGCAACGCTGCGGCTTCCTCGCAGCTAGCCCGGCGCGCAGCGTATTCGCTGTCGACGAGTGCGTGCGGGGTCTTGGTGTCTAGCACCAGGATTTCCAGCCCCGCGCTAGTCGTGTCGAAGAGCACCTGTTCGGCTGCATCAGTCCGGCAATCAAAAAACAACGCGTGGCCCGCGGTACACAAGGTGGATGCGGCTTGGTCCATCAAGCCGGTCGGGGCCCCGACAAAAACGTTCTCGGAGCGCCTGGCAAGCTTGGCTCGCTCCAAACCGGCGATCTGGAGTTCGTTGAGGTCCGCAAGTGCCGTCAGCACGGCACATTCCAAGGCCGCTGATGAGGACAAGCCGGCGCCTTCTGGCACATCCGAGTTCAGAACCAGATCCGCACCAGCAACGCTGTGCGCGGCCTCCTGAAGAGCCCACACCACGCCTGCCACATAGGCCTGCCAGCCGGCCATTCCAGGTTCCAGGTCCGCGGCTGAGAACGTCTCGGTCGAGCCGGTGTTGAGGGACGTGACGCTCCAGCTGCCGTCATCGCGAGGGGCGGATGCAATCAGCACGCGTTGCTCGAGGGCAAACGGCATGACATAGCCGTCGTTGTAATCGGTGTGCTCGCCGATCAGATTGACTCGTCCCGGAGCCGCCCAGACACCGGTTGGCTGCCGGCCGGTCCGAGCACGAAAGGCCTCGACCAGAGAGTCGGCGTCGTTACTCACGCGACGCCCCATTCCATACTTCGCAACTGTATCGACCCTATTTGGCGACCGCTCGCGCAATGCCGACGCTCGCGGTCGGGGTCGATCACATTCGCCCGATGCTTAGCGCCATAGGGTGAAGTCATGTTGGCGGCGTACGCGGTGCGGGCTGATGCCGACGCCCCGCTAGATGCTCTAGCTGTGGGCGACATCGAGCCGCCGCTCCCGCCGGCCGGCTGGGTGAGAGTGCAGGTTAAGGCTGCCGCGCTCAATCATCACGACGTCTGGTCGCTGCGTGGCGTCGGCTTGGCCGCCGACCGGCTACCCATGATCCTTGGGTGTGATGCGGCGGGTGTCACTGACGACGGTCGCGAGGTCATCGTTCACGCAGTGATCAACTCACCAGACTTTGTTGGCTCCGATGCCACCTACGATCCACAACGCTCGCTGTTGTCAGAGCGGTACCCGGGCACTTTTGCCACACACGTTTGGGTGCCGGCTGCCAATCTGGTGGACAAGCCGTCAGAGCTCAGCTTTGCCGAATCGGCCTGTCTGCCGACCGCGTGGCTGACCGCGTACCGGATGCTCTTCGGCCAATCGGGGGCGAGACCAGGCGACACGGTACTGATCCAGGGCGCCGGCGGGGGAGTGGCCACTGCGCTCATCACACTGGGCCGGCAGGCCGGGATGCGCATCTGGGTGACCTCGCGCAGCGAAGAGCGCGGCGCCCGAGCTGTCAGTCTCGGTGCTCATCAGTCGTTCCCGGCCGGTGCCAGGCTTCCGGACCGGGTGGATGCGGTTATGGAGAGCGTCGGCGGGGCCACCTGGTCACACTCGATCAACGTACTGAAGCCGGGTGGCACCTTGGTAATCTGCGGCGCTACCTCCGGCGCCAATCCAGCCAAGGCGGAGCTGACCAAGATCTTTTTCAAGCCGCTTCGAGTGATCGGCTCGGTGATGGGTACTCGAGACGAATTGATCTCGCTGGTCCAGATGCTGGTGGCCACCGGAGTACGACCGCAGATTGACCGCATTCTCCCGCTGACAGATGCTACCACCGGGTTCGCCGCCATGATCGCCGGTGATCATTTCGGCAAGATCATTTTTGAACCGTGAGCGCTGAGCAGGTACTTCTGGCTTCCGCGAGTGGTCGCAAACGACATCGCTATCACCGATCTTGATGTCGCCTTGACCACTTACCGGGAAGTGCTACTCGTCCTCCGCGTCTTCCTCGTCATCGAGGCGGGCGAGCCACGTTGCAAGGCGCTCCACCGGAGTCTCAAACTCGGGATGAAGATCGACAAATATCTGTAGCTGATCAGCGAGCCAGGCGAGCGTGACCTCCTCATCGCCCCGCCGAGCCTGCAGCTCCTCAATGCCGCGATCGGTGAAGTACATGTTTCTTAGGCGAGTGCAGCCTCCAACAGGGCACGCTGCTGCTGCAGATGTACACTCGTCGACCCAACCGACGGCGCCGACGACTCCGAGCGAGTCACCTTGGTAAGCCGCCAGGTCCGGCTGGGCTCAGCCTCCGCCAGCCGCTGCGGCAGGTTGAGCGCCATGAAAGGCCACGCACCCTGATTAAGCGGCTCATCTTGCACCCAGCGCAGCTCTTCGGCCTGCTCAAAACGCTTAAGCTGCTTGACGAGATCCTTGATCGGCAGCGGGTAGAGCCGTTCCACCGGAATGATCGCAACCTCACCATCCTTGCCGGCCTTGCTGCGGGCATTCACCAGATCCCAGCGGATCTTGCCGGTGCACAGCAGAACCAAGTTGACCTTGCTGGGATCCTCAATGGTCGGATCGGCCACCACGGGCTTCCAGGACCCATGGGTGAAGTCGGAGGGCTCAGAGACGGCGAGCTTATTGCGCAGCATCGACTTCGGCGTCATAACAATCAGCGGCCGGTGCAGCTCACCGAGGGCCTGCTGCCGCAGCATATGGAAGTAGTTAGCCGGAGTCGAAGGCTGAGCAACCGTGAAGGCGTCCTCCGCGGCTAGCTGGAGGAAGCGTTCCAGGCGAGCCGACGAGTGATCCGGACCCTGGCCCTCATAGCCGTGCGGCAAGAGCAGGACTACTCCTGATTGCTGGGTCCACTTGGCCTGACCGGAGACGATGAACTCATCGATGATGGTTTGCGCGCCATTGGCGAAATCACCAAACTGCGCTTCCCAGAGCACAAGTGCCTCAGGGCTCGCCACCGAGTAGCCGTACTCGAATCCCATAGCCGCGTATTCGCTCAGCAAGGAGTCATAGACGTGGAACTTGGCTTGGTTCTCATCCAGGTGCTTCAGCGGTACCCAGGACTCTCCGGTCTTGCGGTCAACGACTGCGGCGAAGCGTTGCACGAAAGTGCCGCGGCGAGTGTCCTGTCCGGTGAGCCGAACCGTACGTCCCTCCAACAACAACGAGCCGTAAGCCAAGATCTCAGCCGTGGCCCAGTCGATCGGCCCCTGAGTAATTGCTGCCGCCCGGCGCTGCAGCTGCGGCATCACCTTCGGGTGCACGGTAAAGCCGGATGGGAACGTAGTGTGCGCGTCGGCGATCTTCTTGAGAGTCTCGATCGGGATCGCGGTGCCGTGCTTGGCGGCTGACTTTTTGGGGTATGCCGGGACCCGGCTGTAATCGAGGTCTGTGGGCGGTTGTCCGGTACTCCGAACCTCGTTGAAGACAGCCTCCAACCGCTCCTGGAAGCGGGTCAAAACCCTCTCGGCGTCCTCAACGGTGATGTCGCCACGACCGATCAGCGCCTCGGTATAGAGCTTGCGCACCGACCGCTTCTTCTCGATCAGGTCATACATGCGCGGCTGGGTGAAACTCGGGTCGTCACCCTCGTTGTGGCCACGGCGGCGGTAGCAGATGAGGTCGATGACGACGTCTTTGTTGAACTCCTCCCGGAACTCGAAGGCCAGTCGAGCTATGCGGGTGCATGCCTCTGGGTCGTCGCCGTTGACATGGAAGATCGGGGCTTGAATCATCCGTGCCACATCAGTGCAGTACATGGAGGATCGTGACTCGGTGGGTGACGTGGTGAAGCCGACCTGGTTATTCACGACGATGTGAATGGTGCCGCCGGTGCGGTAACCGCGTAGCTGGCTGAGGTTGAGAGTTTCGGCAACTACACCCTGGCCGGCAAATGCTGCATCGCCATGCATGAGCACAGGTAGCACGGGGAACTCGGCTCCGCGATCAAGAATGTCCTGCTTGGCTCGGGCGATGCCTTCCAGCACTGGATTTACGGCCTCCAGGTGGCTTGGGTTGGCTGCGACCGATGTCTTGATCGTCGCGCCGCCCAAGGCGGTGAATTTGCCCTCGGAGCCCAGGTGGTACTTGACGTCCCCGGAGCCCTGGACAGTACGCGGATCCAGGTTGCCCTCGAACTCCCGGAAGATCTGCTCGTACGACTTGCCGACGATGTTCGTCAATACGTTGAGGCGACCGCGGTGCGGCATGCCGATGCAGACTTCCTCCAGGCCGGCCTCGGCCGCCTGCTCGCACACTTCGTCCAACAGGACGATCGCCGACTCGCCCCCCTCTAAGGAGAACCGCTTTTGTCCGACGAACTTGGTTTGCAGGAACGTCTCGAAGATCTCTGCCTCGTTGAGCCTTTCCAGGATTCGCAGGTGCTCGTCGCGAGGGAGTGACTCGTGGGGCCGCTCAACGCGATCTTGGATCCATTTGCGCTGCGCGGGCTCTTGGATGTGCATGTACTCGATGCCGGTGGTGCGGCAGTACGAGTCGCGCAAGATCCCCAAGATCTTCCGCATCTTCATTCGGCCCTGTCCGCCGGCAAAGGATCCGGTCGCAAACTCGCGGTCCAGGTCCCACAGCGTCAAGCCGTGAGACTGCACGTCAAGATCATGATGGCGCCGTTGACGGTACTCGAGTGGATCGGTGTCGGCCATCAGATGGCCGCGCACCCGATAGGCGTTGATCAACTCCATGATCCGCGCCTGCTTGGGGATCTGATTCTCATGATCACTGGTGACATCCTGTGCCCAGCGAATCGGCTCGTACGGTATCCGCAGCGCACCAAAGATGTCGTCGTAGAAGCCGTCTTCGCCAAGCAGCAAGGCGTGCAGTCGGGCTAGGTACTCACCAGACTGAGCCCCTTGGATGACTCGATGGTCATAGGTCGAGGTCAGCGTCATGATCTTGGAGACGCTCATCTCGCTGAGCCGATCCGGATCAGATCCCTGGAACTCAGGCGGGTACTCCATGGAACCCACACCAATGATTGCGCCCTGACCCTGCATCAACCGCGGTACCGAATGGCTGGTCCCGATGGTTCCCGGGTTCGTCAGCGTGATGGTGGTTCCGGCGAAGTCCTCGACGGTCAGCTGCCCCGCCCGCGTCTTCTTTACCAGCTGCTCGTACGCGTTCCAGAACTGGGCGAAGTCCAGGGTCTCGCAACTCTTGATGCTTGGCACTAGCAACTGGCGCGTGCCGTCTTCCTTGGGCAGGTCGATGGCCAGGCCCAGATTGACATGGGCCGGCACAATCAATGTGGGCTTGCCCTCGATGACGTCGTAGGCATTGTTCATGGCCGGCACGTTCTTCAGGGCCTGCACCATGGCGTACCCGATGATGTGGGTGTAGGAGACCTTGCCGCCGCGAGCCCGCCGTAGATGGTTGTTGATCACTACGCGCTGGTCGATGAGGAGCTTGACCGGCAGGGCGCGAACACTGGTCGCAGTCGGCACGGCCAAGGAGATGTCCATGTTCTTCGCGGTGCGTGCCGGGGCTCCGCGAAGGGTGGTCTTGGCTGGCTCCTCGAGCGCAACTGCTGGCCCGGCACCGGGGCTCGGTGGATCAGCTGGCACGCCGCCGCCTGCTCCCGGTGCGCTTGGCCTGCTGTCCTTGGTTGGCGCTGGCTTCTCGACGGTCGGGGTACGACTTGAGCTGGCAGGCTGCTGCATTGGTTGGGCGGCAGGTGGGGCCTGGGCAGGTGCCGGGGCTGGAGCTGCTTTAGTGGCTACTGGCTCGCTCCGCTTAGGATCTGGCTCAGCAGCGCGGCGTGGCTGTGGTTGCTGTTGTGCCGTGGTGGCACCGTTCCCGTCGCCGGATGGTGCTCCATGGGTCTTGAAGTACTCCGCCCACGTTTCGTCAACCGAGTCGGGATCTGCTGAGTACCGCTCGTACATCTCCTCCAGCAGCCAGTCATTGGCACCAAAGTCGGCTTCTGTGGGCGCGCTGGTCGATGATTGGTCGGGCACGATGGCCACTTTCGCCTTCTTCCTCATACGTACTATGTGCGGACTATGCCGCCTTTGGCCTGCTCCCGGCACGCTCTGGGCAGGCGCTACCTAGGCTACCCACGCTTATAGACCAGGCGGTCACTGGTCGTACGACATACCTGGTCAGCGTGGCGTTTCGGGAGAGGCGTTGGCGCGCCGGCTGCCGCCATTCGACTTGCGTGGTTAGTCCCGATGGGTCACGACGGACTTATCCCTGATGGGTGCGCCGAGCATGCGCCAAGCCAGCCAACAAGCCTCGACCGTGAAGGCGACCAGAGCAAGGTTGCGAATAGCTGTAACAACGGTCGAGATAATGATCATCACGTGCCCGTGCCAACCGAGATAGCTGTTGTAGAAGAGGGGATACACGAGTTGGGTTAGCAGCGCCAGGATCAGAAGCTGGCCGGCCATCCGGTTGATGGCGGGCTGCTCGTCCGGCATCGCTTGCGGCCTAAACGCCAACAGCGCGGCCATCGGACCGCCCAGCCACAGCAGATACTGCGGACTCAGCGTCTTGTTGGTGATGATCATGATCGCCACTATTGCCACGATGACGAATCCAACGGCGACCGGTGTCGATCCGTCGTGGCGGAAGGCCCGGATGGTGAGCAAGATGATCAACGCCAGGCCTAGCAGCGTCGCGACGTTGCTGATCATTACCCAGGCATCCACACCAGCGCCGAAGATCTCGTACGCCTGGTAGCGGGACATGTCGACGGTCCAGTAGTCCGGTCTCACGGCCCGGGCCAACATCAACGGCGTTGCCCAGATCGACTCGACTTGGAGCCCACGATCGGACTGCCAGGTCAGCGGCGAGATCAGCCGCGACCAGCCACCGAAGATCAGGCTGATCAATGCGAGCCCGAAGCCAACGACGAAAAAGGCAATGCCGGCTGATCGCCTGTCAGGTCGGTAGGACATGAAGGCGCCAACGAGCAGTGCCGGCCATAGCTTGATGGCCGCGCCCAATCCGGTTAGAGCTCCAGTGACCCATGGCTTATGTCTTGCCGCGAGTAGTGCGCCCCCGGCGAGTACAGCGGGCAGCATGTCGAAGCGGAGATAGGAAAGTGGGCCGATAAGCGGTACGAAGATCAGCCAGAAATCGATGGCGGTATCGTGCCGCCGTCTTCCCGATCGCCAAAGGGCATAAGTGAACAGGGCGTCAAGAGCCAGCATGAAGATCACGAATGCCACCAGATAGCCAACCCGGCTGCCAAGTGATGCGCCATAGGGCAACCACAGGATCCAGACCACTGGGGTTGGGTACTCGAAGAGCGTACCGTCCAGGCCGACGCTGAATAGTGAGTTGATCTTGCGGTGGTAATAGAAGACATCGCCCACCACGAAGCGCTCGAAGCTGGCGAGTATGACCAACATCAGCAACCGTGTGCTCAGCCAGCCGATCACGATTGTGCGAGGCCCTCGGTGCGCGTCGTACCAGGCGACGAGACGGCTCATGTGCGACCTCAGAGCTCAGCAAGCAGGGAAGCGCACATTGGGGTTAGGAAGACTCTCGGTTGATGACAGAACGCATGTGAACTTACCAGGACGTCCTTCTTCGTCGTGCGCTTCTATTCCGGCAACATCTTGCGGTGGCCGACTGCCCGCAGCATCGCCACCAGAACAGCGTGCAGGTGATCGGCCCCTTCGATGTGCTCGACTGGCAGGACGTGGGCAAGTGCTCGCGGGGTGAGCAGGACTGCACGGTCTTGCCAGCCACCCAGGCCTCCGTGCGCGCCGACGAGAGGTTCGAACGCCGCAATATCGAGGGTGACGTCTTCCAGGCGACTGTTGATGTAAAGATCGGGCGCCTCTGGCATCGCGACCGCACGGCGAAGCATCCGGGCGGCATGATCGCCGTACCGCTCGAGAGGGTTTCGTCCGGTCAGTGCGCCGGTGTCGAGTCGGACGCGGCCGTGGGCGCCCAGTGCCCACGGCACACCGGCGGAGTCCAGGCCGGCGATAAAGCCGACGCCCTCATGTGCGCACAAACCCGGAATGAGGTTGGGCCAGCGTTCTTGCAGATCGTCCAGGGTGAGGCGGACGGAGGAATGGATGTAAAGCAGACCGAGATTTCCTGAGCCCAGCACCGAGGCCGATGCGTTGGTTGCGGCTTCGGCGTCCTGGTCGACATGTCGCCTGCTGACGGCGGCTGCGCGGTTGGCGACTCTGCCTGTTGCCCCGGAGCCGGCGAGGTCCTCGGCAAGGGAGTCCACTCGACCCCAGCCTTCGACCGGAGCGTCCAGCGAGGCTACTTCCTTGTCCATGAGCTCGGTGCATACCTTGCCCAGGGCGACGCCGAAGCGGTCGCGGAACACCTGGCCCTGTGACTGCCCGTGGTCGGAGACCACCACGATGTGGTAGCGCCGGGCGGCGTGGGCGGTGAGCCGTTCGAGTGTGCTGAGAACCCGGTCCAACCCGTCGAGAGCCGCCAAGGATTCGGGGCGGAACATCCCGGCATGATGGGCGATTTCGTCATAGTCGACGTAGTCGACATAGATGCACTTGGTCCCTTTGCGCATTTCCTCTGCGATCACCGCGGTGTTGAGGTCGCGTTGCAGGACGTTGGTGGCAGCGCGTAGGCCGGCGAATGTCCATCCGCGATGGACACGCGGCAAGATGTTGAGGCGGTGTTGTCGGGAGGCCTGCCAACGCTCCTTTGCCAGCTCTGCAACTGTCCGCACGACGCCCCGTGTGAAGCCGTTGGGATTGGTGAGGAACCACGCCAAGGTTCGCCGTGCAGCCTCGGACCTTTGGCTGGTGCGAAGGCGGCTCATGGTGAGGATGGCCCGCGGCGCGTCGCCGGTGAACAGGTTGCCAAGGGCTAGTCCGTCGTCGACAAGCAAACCTGTCCCGGTAGTCGCGCGTTGCTCGATGATTGCTGCATCGTCCGGGCGGTTCGCGATCAATACGCGGCCCAGCTCACGGTCGTACCAGCGAAAGGCTGGGACTCCCGCAATCGTGCCGTGCAGGATCCCGAGCTGGCTGGCCGGGGTGGTACACGGCAACTGCACTGTCCACTCGCGGAGTACATAGTCACCTGAGGTGACCCAGCGCCGCAGCGTCGGAACCGCACCGGCCTGAATAGCCCACCGTAAGACTGGGAAGGCAACGCCATCCAGTTGAACGAACACCACCCCGTCGACCTCAGGGTCACTGACGGATCCGCGAGTCACTCGCCGTCGCAGGAGTGAGGAGGTAAACGAGTCATCGGTCCCGGCACTTCCCAACCAGGCGGCTGCGGTACTAATTACAGCTACGATCCACGACGCCCAGAACGCCGACCAGAACGTGGCGCTTATGTCCGGCACGATCCAGATCACGAGGTACACCAGCAACGCCTGCCCAACCAGACCGGCAAGGATGACGGCGAGCCATCCGATTCGAGAGACCACGAGGACGAACATCGGACGAAATACCAGCCCAAGCAGGCCGGCAGCCGCCGTCGCCAGGAAGTACGTCCACCAGGCCTGGGCTGTCATGTTCGGCAACAGGGCATCGGCGAGTGCGAGTGCCGCGGAGGAGACGAGCCACACCGCCACCAGCCGGGCAATGTCTCCCAGGCGCAGGCTGGTCCAAGGCCGAGCCTTCGCTCGTTCTGATCTCCCAGCCATGCATTCCTCCCATCTGCCGCACGCCAACGGTAGTGTGGCCCGTTCACCACCGTTGTCCAGTGAGGGACACTCGGATCGATCATGCACCGGCGTACGCGCAGACGGCCAGGCGGGCGGGCGGCGCCATGACGGCCACATTGACATGGTGGGGACACAGCACCAGCACGTGGCAAGACGGCGGCACCACGGTCCTGTTCGACCCAGTCCTGAGAGCTCGTCTCGGCCATCTCCGTCGAGTGCGAGGTCCAGTTCCACCTCCGCAGGCTGCCCAGGCCGATCTCATCCTGATCTCCCACCTGCACGCCGACCACACGCATCTGCCGTCACTGCAGCTTGTCCCAACATCTGCAGTTCTCGTCGCCCCAGCAGGGTCGCGACGCCTGCTTACGCCGATCACCGCGCGTGGCGTGAAACTCCACGAGGTGGAGCCGGGGGAGTTCCTGGAGTTGGGCGGCCTGCAGATACGCGTCCTGGCCGCCGATCACGACGGCCGAAGACTCCCCGCCAGCCCACATCGCGGACCTGCGCTCGGCTACCTCGTTGAGGGCTCCCGGCGGTGTTGGTATCCCGGCGATACGGGTCCTGAGTTCGCTGATCCAGATGTGGGACGTATCGATATCGCGCTGGTGCCAGTCGGAGGTTGGGGGCCTAACCTTGGCCCAGGCCATCTCAATGCACGGCAGGCCGCGGAGGCGGTCCGCCGCATTCCGTCAGATCGTGCAGTTCCTGTGCACTGGGGGACATGGTGGCCCATCGGCCTCCCGCAACGCCGCGATCTGATCGATTTGCCGGCCACAGCCTTCGCCCAGCACGTTGCGCGCCTGGCACCAACCACCAGAGTGCATCTCCTGCTGCACGGCCAATCGGTCACCCTTTGAATGCCCGATCGGTTGGGGCAGGCCGCTGTCTGGCGGCTGCTTGCGCAATGCCGACGCTCGCAGCCGGGGTGCCACCTGGGAATATATCGAGCGGTGTCCTCTTTTCACTTGCATAGCTGATCTATGCGACTGATTAGCTCGACAGCCGTTCGAGCGTGCCACGAGAGGGTATTTGGACTCCATCATGTCAACCACCGGAGAGAAGCCTGCCCGTACAGCTGCTGCCCCCGCGCGAGCCGACTTCTGGTTCGATCCGGCATGCCCTTATTGCTGGATCACCTCGCGCTGGATCCTGGAGACCGAGCAGGTCCGCAATGTTGAGGTGCACTTCCATGTGATGAGCCTTGCGGTGCTGAACGAGGGAACCGACGTCTCGGATGACTATCGGGACAAGTTGCGGTCGTCGTGGGGTCCGGTACGGGTGTTGGTCGCGGCCGCACAGTTCAAGGGAGACCAAGTCCTCTCGCCTCTTTACACCGCCATGGGTACTCGCATCCATAACCAGACCTATGAGGACCTTTCCAAAGTGATTGCCGAAGCGCTCCACGAACTCGGCCTGCCGCCGGAGCTTGCGCAGGCTGCGGAGTCGACCGACTATGACAACGCGGTCCGCGAAAGCCACCATGCGGGGATGGACAAGGTGGGCAAGGATGTCGGAACTCCGACAATTCACGTCAATGGCAGCGCGTTCTTCGGACCTGTCCTCACCCGGATTCCACGAGGTGAAGACGCCGGTCGGATCTGGGATGCCAGCGTCACCTTGGCCGGCTACCCGTACTTCTTTGAGCTCAAGCGTGAACGTAGGGACTCGCTACATTTCGATTGAACATAAGGGCGCCCGTCTCCAGCTGCAGGCCGGTGAATCTGGGCATGACGGCGTTGAAGGTGGGCATGACGGCGTTGAATCTGGGCATGACGCGTTGCGTCGGGCCCGGACACGCGCACGATCCAGATCTTGTCGCTTCCGTGAGCCCATGTGATCTTTGACTAGCCTCAGCGAGGTGGATGTCCTCGCGCAGCAACGCCGACGAATATTGCATCGCCGGGCGCTGTGGCTGGAGTACTTCACCGTTGGCTGGAACGTCGTGGAGGGTGTCGTCGCCATAGTTGCCGGTGTCATAGCCGGCAGCGTGGCCCTCATCGGCTTCGGGGCAGACTCCGCAATCGAGGTTGTAAGCGCGGTAGGTCTACTTTGGCGACTCCGCAAAGCAGGACCGGACGCGTCGGTCAGCGAGGAAAGCGATGCAGAAAAGCGCGCCCTGTACGTCGTTGCGGCGACGTTCTTCCTGCTCGCCGGCTACATCACCTATGAAAGTGTCACGGCCCTTATCCGGCACGAGGAGCCATTGACCTCCCCGGTCGGCGTTGTCCTCGCGACGCTCTCGCTCGCGGTGATGCCGGCCTTGGCCTTCGCCAAGCAATACGTCGGCAAGCAGATGGGTAGCAGTGCGCTGGTGGCGGACGCTAAAGAGACTTGGGTCTGCTCTTACCTATCGCTCTCTTTGCTTATCGGGGTTGGCGCCTACGCGCTACTCGGCTGGTGGTGGGCTGACCCAATCGGCGCGCTTGCCATGCTGCCCGTGATCGTCTGGCAGGGATGGGAAACTTTCGCGGAAGCTCGCGAGCGCGACTAACCACACTCGGAACGAATCCAGCCGATAGGCGCAGCCTTATCGCCTACGACAGGCTGAGAACCTGACACACAAGCAGGTGGCCGGAGTGGGCGAGGCTTGTGGCGAGGGCTACACGCTCGTCGTGCTCTTCGGATCTCGATGCCGACGCCGCGAGGGCAAGAAGCGCAACTCAATCAAGTCGTCGAAGCTCATCGGATTGCTCGCGAAGATCGCATAGATAATGCCTCCAACAACGAGGAGGATGATCAAGATCAATTCAGCTCCTGTGTCCCGACGGATTTGGGCTTGATCCGGTTGATGACGCTGCATCGGCAGAGCCGGAGCGCTCTGGCTGAGTCGGCGGGCCAGGAGATATCGGCGGCTGGGACATAGACGATCCTTCGAGGGAGCCAGGTGTCGGACCACCGGCCAGGATGGCCTAGAGCAGCCTTTTGAGTGCGGATACTGCGCAATCGTTATCTTCGGCAGCTTTGTGCAAGCGCGTAACGGTTCAGCTACTGCCTATACCACGCTCCGATTAGGCGGCTGGGTCCGCGTTTGTCCGCACTCGGCCACGAATGCCGGTCTGAGTGGGCGGCCGGGCTCGCGTTTGTCCGCACTAGCGCCAGGAATGCAGGTCTTGAGAGGGGTCATCACCCACACCTCAGTCCGCCACCAGCGCCAGCGTCACCTTGGGGAAACCGGATAGGCCGGAAGGCAAGCAGCATGCTTGTGTATCGTTACACGCATGGCGGTTGGATTTCGTCGTGACCGACTCACATGGATCGCCTACGTGGTGGGCGCCTGGTTTGCGTACCTGCAAGCGGCGCCTGGGGTGGTCATTGTGCACCTGCGGGGCGAGCTCGACCTGAGTTATACGGCGGGCGGGCTGCACGTCGCTGCGTTCGCCGCCGGCAGCACAGTCGCAGGTGTGGTTTCGGCGCGGCTGGAGGGTTGGCTGGGGCGACGCCGGCTGCTGTGGTCTGCGGCGGCGCTGCTGGGGGCAGGCGTGATCGGGCTGACGGCGGGCAGCTTTGCTGCGGTGACGATTAGCTCGGTGCTGGTCATGGGCATCGGCGGTGGCCTCGTGCTGGGGACGATCCAAGCCGTGCTGGCCGACCGCCACGGCGATCTCCGCACGGTCGCGCTCGCGGAGGAGAACGTGGCCGCCAGTGTCGCCTACATCGGGCTGATCGGGGTGCTCACAATGACCGCGGCGCTGCAGCTGGGCTGGCGGGTCGCGCTGCTCGCCTCGCTCGTCGTCCCCATCGTGGCGTGGTGCATGAGCCGGAGGGTCGCGATCGACGCGCCGCCGCCGTCGCGCATCGCGGGGGGTCGGCTACCGGTCGGGTTCTGGGTTGCGGCTGCGATGTTGTTCTGCACCACCGCGGCCGAGTGGTGCGTCACCGCCTGGGGTGCGACATTCGTCGAGGACGCCGCTGGCGTGTCCACCGACACCGCGGTCGCGGTGATGGCCGGCTACTTCGGTGGCGTGCTAGTCGGGCGCACACTCGGAAGCTGGCTGGCGCGCCGGTACGGCGCGGCGCGGCTGCTCGCGATCGCGCTCGGCGTCACGGCGGCCGGATTCGCGGTCATGTGGCCATCGGCAGCAGCGGTGCCGGCGCTGTTAGGCCTGACGCTGTTAGGGCTCGGGCTAGGAAATTTGTACCCGATGGGCTTGTCCCTGGCCGTCGCGCTCGCCCCCGAGCAGTCGGCCCTCGCTAGCGGCCGGGTGGTGGCGATGTCGTCGTTCGCGCTAGTGCTCGCGTCGCTCACCGTCGGGACACTTGCGGACGCAACATCGCTGAAGGTTGCCCTCGGCGTCGTACCGGTCATGGTCGCGCTCGCCGCAGTGGGGCTCGCGCTCGTCGGTCGAACCCGGGCTCGGGAGAGCAACCCGTCTGAGACGGTGATCAGGTCGGCGTAGGTCTACCGCTTTTCTGCGGCCTCCTGCGGCCTGGCTGCGGCCTCGCTTCGCCGCCTCCGTCTGCCTACAAGGCATGATCGAGACTGCACCTACGGCATGGAGTGGGACTTCGGCGCGCATAGCGAATCCGGCGATGTCGCCAAGATCGCCGCTGCACGCCTGGAACGCGGCGCCTTATCGGAGAAGTCATCGACCGGGAGCAGGCCGGTGAGGCCTTGATGGCGTTGAATCGGGCGGTGCCGGCCCAAGTCGGCGATCGCGGTCACCACCATCTGAGCTGTCGGCTCGAACCTTGCATCGACCAGTGGCGCGAAAGGTTGGATGCCGGCCATACAACAGCATGTTCGTCCGCCGTAAATCCGGGTAATTAATGCGGAGTCAAGGAAAGTGAGCCGATCACTGATCCCCTCCGTGGTCTACCGGCGATCGGCTCCGAACCGGTCGACCATCTGACGATTTTGGAGGAATCTATGGCGAAATCCAATCCGGTGTCGTGGCTCGCGCGCCACGCGCGACGAGGCGTCACCGATCTCCCTGGGAACATCGCGTGGGCCGTCGACACGACGCTGAAGAAGCCGGCCACGTCTGCCGGAAGGACGCTCCAGTCAGTGAGTCACCAGGCGGCGTCCGCCGTGGCCGACGTGACCCCATTCACTGATGGCGCCGACAGCCGCTTGAAACGGGTCGACGCCGCCCTGGAGCGCGCCGAAGAACTCGAGGCGCAGGCTCGCGAGAAAGCCGAGGATGCCAAGGAGCGCGCGGAGGCAGTCGCGAAGGTCCAAGCCGACGGCGATAAGCAGATCGACGCAGCGCGGAAGAAAGGGAAACGCCAAGTCGCCGACGTGGTGGCTGATGCTCAGCGAGAGGCCGACGAGTACGTAGCCGCGAAGCGCACCAGGGCGGAGGAGATCGTTGCTAAGCAGGTTGCCTCCGTTGAGGCCGACGTCGCCGATGAAGTGAAGCGAGCCAAGGACGAGGCCATGAAGGCGCACACCGAGGCTGAGCAAGCAATTGAGCAGGCACGGGATCAGATGAAGCAAGCTCGTGAGCTGGCCGAGGCGGCCGCCGAAGCTGCGCGACGGGCCGCCGATGAGGCCCGCGCCCGGGCCGAACGCCTGTCTAACCAAGCCGACGCCCAGGCCGCCGCGGCCCAGCGCAAGGTCGACGAGGCCAACGAACGACGCGAGGCCGTGGCATCCGAGGGCCGCAAGCTCGGCACAGATGCTGATACAGGTCCGCTGGATCTTGAGGACATGACCAAGGAGGAACTGCTTGCCCTGGGTGCGGAGATGGATCTGGATCTGAAGTCTGCGATGCGCAAGGAGGACCTGGTGAGGACGATCCGTCGCTCAAGCAGCTGATCTTCACGCACAAACGATGGGAGGAATATATGAACAAACTATTCCGCAGGAAGACAATGATCGATCGTCTGGGAGAGGCGGTCGGTGTAAAACCGAAGTACGTGACAACGGCACTGAGGTCGGGAGTTGTTGCGGCGGGCGCTGCCGTCGGGCTGGCCGCCGTGAGCGCCGTGGTCTCCGCAGTCCGGGAACGCCAGAGCGATGGAGAACGCGATGCCAGGTAGCAAGTTCCTCGGCCGCGTCGTCTTCTTTGGCCTCGGCTACGTGGTCGGCACGCGTGCTGGTCGCGAGCGTTACGCCCAGATCGAGGCCGGTTTCAAAACCGTGATCGAGAAGGTTCGTACGCGCTACGCCGAGAATCCGATGAGTACGTCGTCGTCGCCGTCGGAACGGGATGGATACAGCGACATCAGGCTCGGCGACTGATCCGGCCACCATGCTGATCGAGATCCGTCTCCTGGCCCGGTTGTTCCGAATCCCGCTCCTGCGTGTCGAGGGTGTCGTCACATTGCGGGATATCGATGTTCAGCACAAATCGACGAGCTTGGCCGCTGCGCAGCCGAGGACTATCGACACGAGGCATGTGAATGTCAAGGGTCCGAATGTCAAGGGTGCTATCGACCGCGCACCACTCGGGCGGGAGCTTGCCGAAGCCGAAGCGATCATCTCCGCCATTGACGGATCGGGATCCAAGTGATCAGGCGACGACTGGTGCGTGATCAGTCGCAGGTCATTCCGTAGCGGAAATCCAGTCATGATCGGGATGCGTTGGAGCGTGGTGTGCAGCCACGCCCGCTGCGCGGGAGCCATCTGAGGCAGCGCGGCGTCGAAATCCGCCCGGTTCTTCTCCCGCACAGCCTTGCCTTGAACCAGACAAAATTCAGGCTTCAGGCACGGGATCCCGTCCGCTGACACCTCGAAAACCTCCGGGTACGGCCGCCGGATAGACGTGTCCCGCCGGCAGATCCAGGTGTCGCCGTTGTGCGGCTTACAGAACACGTCGAACCGCCACACCTGCGCGGCCCGCTCGTACGCCCCAGTCTGGTGCGCCCCCAGCCAGGGCTTCGGTGCTCATCACACATAAAGCCGGGCGAACGACACCGCTTCGCGCATTGTCGCCACCGACAGCCGCCTTTTACGCGTGTGTGGCCGGCAGGTGGGCAGGTGCGGCGGCGCCATTGCCGACCAACGAGGCGCCCTGCGATGCGCTGCTCGCAACTTGCTCGTACAACGACAGGATGCCTCGGCTGTGGCGAGGGGGCCGCGGTGACCACTGGTCTCGGCGTTGGGCGAGGATCTCGGTCACCTCGTCTTCTGGCCGCGGACGGCCATCGATACCGACGATCGCCAGGCGTCGCTCAGGGACATTCAGCTCGATCAAGTCATTTTCCTCAACCAGCGCGATCGGACCGCCGTCCAAGGCTTCTGGGGCGACCCTCGGTTGCCTGGACGACGCCGTCGCAAATGTCGGAGACCACGAACTCCGCTGGCTTGCCGCCCGCCTCGAAGACGCCATTTGAGACCTCTTCGACCAAGCCGCGGAAATGAAACGTGCCAGGGTGACCCATCCCGTACGCGCTTTCGACAAGCACCTGCGGCTTCCCAAGGTCATCCTCGGTCCAATTCATGCCCAGCCGAAGCGCGTCCCCCTGGAAGTTGATCTTACGGAGGCGCTGGCTGCGAAGCCGCTTTCGGTTGATCGGATCAAGCCCCTGTTCGCTGACCATCCGCGGGAATCCTCTCTGTGCGGTCATCTAGTTGCCCCTCAAATAGTTGGTGGTGGAGGGGTGTTTCGATGGGCTTGGAGATGGTCCGGAGACCGGAGTTGAGACTTGAGGATCGGAGCCATCCTGGTGCTGCCACCGTATGCCATCGGCCAACGCTGTTGCTAGGCGCTGTTGCCGCGGGAGTCGTTGGTGATCCCCGCGGAGCCCGAGGCGGCAGACCGTCTGTTGGATGGTCCGCAGTTGTTCGAGCCGTTCGCTTACTGGCCAGTGGTTCTGCCTGGTGATTAGTTCAGCCCTCGCGCCGATCGGTTGGTCCGTCGGAGCCGGCGGCGTATTCCTGGAGTGGAACGAGATCCTTGGCCCATGCCTCAAGCACAGGCGTGACGACGCGCCAGGACTCCTCCGCCTCGTCACCTCGGATCGACAGGGCAGGGTCGCGGTTGAGCACGTCCAATAACAGCCGACCGTAAGCCGGCAGTTCGGCCGGTTCGAGCTCAGCGCTGAGGGTCAGTGGGACGAGCGTATTCGCGCGGGGACCGACGCCTGACATTTCTACGACGACGCTTTCTGGCTCGAGGCCGAACCGCAGCACGTTGGGTTGTGGGTCGCCATGCATGCCACGGGGCAGGTGCGGCACCGGCCGGAAATGCACCGCGACTTCCATCCGATTGCGGCCGAGCGCCTTGCCCGTACGGAGCCGGAATATCGTTTCGTACCAGCGCCAATTGTCCAACCGAAGTTCCACTTCGGCGAACGTCTCTGTCCGGTGGGCCGGGTCAACGCCCTCCTCGTCGACATACGCAGGAACGGACACGCCGTCGATCACTCCGCTCGTGTAGCGGGCTCGACGCGTATGGCGGACGACGTCCTCATCGCTCAGCGGCCGGATCGAGCGCAGCACATCCACCTTGCGGTCACGCAGGTCGCGGGCGTCGAGGCTGATCGGCGGCTCCATCGCCACCAGGCAGAGTAGTTGCAGCAGATGGTTCTGCAGCATGTCCTTGAGCGCGCCGACGCCGTCGTAATAGCCAGCCCTGCCCTCTAGCGCGAGTGTTTCGTCCCAGACGATATCTATCTCCGCGATGTGCGCGCTGTTCCAGATAGTTTCCAGAGCGCGGTTGGCCAGCCTGGTTCCGAGGACGTTCTGCACGGTTGTCATGGCCAGGAAGTGGTCGACGCGGAATACCGCTTCTTCCGCAATCACCTGGGAGAGAACCGTGTTCAGCTCCGTTGCTTCCGCGAGATCCTCACCAAACGGCTTTTCCAGCACGATCGAGCTCCCTTCCGGCAGGCCGGCACCGTGCAGCGCCAAGACGGTGGCGGCGAAAATGAAGGGAGGGAGGGCGAGGTAGGCGGCAACCGGCTCAGCACCGGAGATGACGGCGGTCAATGCAGCAGAATCGGTGACATCTGCCCGGTGGTACTCGGACGCGGACACGACCGCATGTTGGGCGGCGGCGGAAGACGATCCCGCGTACTGGCCGAGCTGGGCGCTTGCCCAATTGCGAAAATCCTCGTCGTGCCAATCCTCGCGGCCTACCCCCACGAGCCTGAATCCGTCACCGATATGTCCGCCGCTTCGAAGCGCGACGAGCCCGGGCAGAAGATAACGCGCCGTCAGGTCGCCGGTTGCCCCAAGTAGAACAAGGCGCTCAATCATCTCGCTGTACCCTTTGCCCTGGCGAGCGTCACACCGCTGGCGATGACTCCGATGTGGCTGAATGCCTGCGGGAAGTTTCCGCTGAGTTCGCCGCTCGATGGATCGATCTGTTCGGATAACAGGCCGAGCGGACTCGCCCTGGCACACAGCGACACGTACAGTTGCTCGGCCTCATCCAGCCGCCCCTGGTGCACCAAGTTGTCGACGAGCCAGAAACTGCACAGCAGAAACGCACCCTCGTCGCCGGCAAGTCCGTCCGGCGACTCGTCGTGCCGATAGCGGTAGAGCAGGCCGTCGCCAGCCGAAAGGCGCTCCGCGATCGCGGCCGTCGTCGCGATCATTTTGGGATGGTCGGCGGGGATGACGCCGCGCAGCGGGAGCGCCAACAGGCTCGCATCCACACTGTTCTCACCGTCGAGGTGCTCAGACAAGGTTTTCGCATCCTCGTTCCACGCCCGCGTCAGGATGGTCTCCCGAAGATCAGCCGCCTCCGACCGCCAGCGCGCAACGGGTCCGGTAAGGCCGAGCCGGTCACCTATGGCTGCGGCCCGATCCAGCGCTACCTGACACATTGCTGCGGAATAGGTGAATACCCGGCCGCTACTGCGTACCTCCCAGAGGCCCTGGTCCGGCTCCCGCCAGGCCTTGCCGGCGGTGTCGGCGATGCTGCTCAGCCCGTCCCACAAGGCGGGGTCAAGCCGCCCGCCCGCCTTAGCCCATTGATCCGCACAGTCGAGCACCTCGCCGTAGACGTCGTGTTGGCGTTGGTCGGCTGCGCCATTGCCCCAGCGCACCGGGGCCGAGCGCCGATATCCCTCAAGTTCGCTGTCCTCCCATTCGTCGGGAACCGGATCGCCGTCGAGGGTGTACATGATCCTCGCCGTCCGACTCCGCTCGAACGCGTCTAGTACCCAGCCGAGAAAAGCGTCGGCCTCATTGATGAAACCGATCCGGCGCAGCGCGAAGACGGTGAATGCTGCGTCGCGAATCCATGTGTAGCGGTAATCCCAGTTACGTATTCCCCCGACGGGCGCTGGCAGGGACGATGTCGGTGCCGCGACGAGAGAACCGTGTGCCCAGTGGTCGCAGAGTTTGAGGGTGATGGCGGCCCGTCGGACCATGGCTGGCTCGGGACCGTCGTAGTGAAAGCCGGTCATCCACCGCTGCCAGGCCTCCACCGTCTCGCTCAGCCTCGCCTCCACGTCCAGCGGGTGGTGTCGATGGAACCGGCCCCAGGAAAGCACCAGGTCGAGCCGGTCGCCCTGCTGGAGGTCGTAGGTGTTGTGCAGCCCGGCTAGCGCGCGGTTCGAGCGCAAATGCAAGCGGAGTGTCGGCTGACGCTGGCAATCGACGACGAGACCGTTGTACGCCGCACGGGGCTGCGCGCCGCCGCGCGGTTGCACATTGACGCGGAGCCGGACACTGCCGCTCAGCACGAGAGCAGAGCGCACGAGCTCACTATGGTTGCCGGCGGCATCGTCAGTGAGATCCGCCCCGGAGCGCAGCGCCAGTGCGTCCGTGAGTTGTACGACGCCGGTGTCGCTGCGCATCTCGGTGATCAGCACGCCAGTGTCCGTCTCGTACCGCTGCCGCGCCTCAACCATCCGTTCCGGCGTCACGCTGAACTCGCCGCCGCTGGCATGATCGAGCAGGGCGCAGAACAGTGGCTCGGAGTCGAAGTTCGGAACGCACATCCATCGAATGACGCCGTCGAGACCCACCAGCGCCGTGGTCGCACCGTCTCCGATCAGGCCGAGGTCGGCCAGCGGCGGGTAACCGCCATGGAGTCGGATCGGCCGGAACGCGGGGTCAGCCTCAAGCACTGGTGGCACCTCCTAGAACCTGATCTGCACCTTGACGACGTCTTCGAGCCTCTTTTCCGCGACCTTAAAAAGCACTGCCATCTCATCCAAGCCGAACGAGTGGGTTGTCATCAAGGTGAGGTCGACCCGCCTCATGCCGTCCGCCGGGACAGAGGCCGGTGGCGATGGTCTTGTTTCCTATCCCGACACCCCACTGCGGCCGGGACGAGCCTGCCCCGTGTCTGGCAGGCCGAGAAACGGTTCCTGACACACCGGCAGGTGCATGATCTCGCCCAGGCGGTCGGCCCGAGTACCGGCTGGTCGTGCTACACGGGCGTGAGGTGGGGTGAGATGGCCGCGCTGGGGTGCGCCGGATCGACTTTCTGCGGCGGCGCGTGCTCGTAGCGGAGTCCGTGACACCGGTCAGGGGCGGCATGACATGGGGTGAGACCAAGGGCCATGAACGCCGCGAGGTGCCGCTGCCCCGGTTCCTGGTCGATGAGCTGGCCCGGCAGGTTGCTGGACGAGGACCTGGACATCCAGGTGCTCGATCCCATTGAGAGCACGTCCCGCCGGACAGCCTGGGCGGGAAGAGGATGACGCGTGACCTGCGAACCCTGCAATATCTGGCTCGGCAGTCTGGTCGAGCCCTCCCTCTCCCACCAGCAAGGGGGTCATACTTTCGGCCGGAGAGGGCGATTCCGCTCCCGCGCTAGGGAAATGAGGCCGGATTTCGGCCTGTGCGGAGCAGGGGCGGAATGGCACCGTTCCAACCCTCCGAGCCATCGCGGACCCAGAGGGTGTTTGCCCTAGTCAGCACCCGTATTTCGGATGGCGCCCCCGGCGAGATTCGAACTCGCGCTCCCGCCTCCGGAGGGCGGTGCTCTATCCCCTGAGCTACGGGGGCTCCGTCAATCAGCGGTGCCGCGTCTGGCATGGATCGAAAGGCAATGTACCAGCGTCGCCGCTGCCGACAACTCGGTGCTTACGTCTGGACGTTGCCCTCGTTCTATTCTCGACCTCGTGCCGGGCGGATGGTGGAGCGCACGCGTCACGCTCGGTGCCGTGCTGATCATGCTGGTTAGCTTGGCTGGCTGCGTTCAGCAGGCCACCCCGGCCCCAGCGGTCCAGCGCAGTACGCCGCCGCCGTGGAGTGCTCCGCGGGACGCCGTCGCCTACATTGAGGCCGCCGGGCTGGAGCCGCAACCCGTCAACAGCAAGGGTTCTCGCTTCACCGAGCTGCGCGTCATCGTTGACAAGGCTCCGGTGGAGGTGCCTGCGTATGTCGGAATTGACCGGGTCCGCGCAGTGCAGGCCGCAGCGCACACCCACGACACCTCGGGCCAGATATGGCTAGAGGGACGCGGAGCAAGCGACATCACCCTCGGTCAGTTCTTTGTGCTCTGGGGCGTGCAATTCGATGATCATTGCCTCGGCTCAGCGTGTGGTGGCGTGGTTGTCAAGATCGACGGGGTCGTCAGCACAGCTCCGCACGAGGTACGCCTATCCGAGACCCAGAGGATCGACATCAGCGCCACCTCTTAGCGCAGCGGAGCTACTGCTGGCCGACGCCCATCGGATGTCCGCGAGATGGTAAATCAACGTCTGTTCGGCCTTGTCTGGCACAGTTTCGCGACATGACCCATACCCACGTCGCCGGCTCAATCCACGCCGACTCCAGCGTCCGGGCTCCGAGTTGGTTGCGCATCCCGAGCGACGTCAATGCACTGCTGCCGAGTCTGTGGAGTAACGGCGTACGCAAGGACGAGAACGGGGTACTCACGGTCACTGGCCTGAGCGTGATCGACATTGCCGATCAGGTCGGAACTCCGGTTTATGTGGTAGATGAGGCCGACCTACGCGCCCGAGCACGTGCCTTCGCCCATGCGTTCGGGGGATGGGACGTCGATTACGCTGCCAAGTCCTTTCTCTGTACCACCGTTGCCCGTTGGGTGGCAGAGGAGGGGCTGGGCATAGACGTTTGCACTGGTGGTGAGCTGGCCGTCGTGCAGCGCGCCGGCATTGATCTGCGGCGTGTTGGGTTGCACGGCAACAACAAGAGCGACGAGGAGTTGTTTCAGGCGCTAACCGCTGGAGTCGGGCGGATCATCATCGACTCCTTCGACGAGATTGGCCGCCTCGGCGCTGTTGCAGAAGAGTTGCAGATCCGACCGCGGGTCATGGTTAGAGCGACCACTGGCGTCGAGGCCCATACCCACGAGTACATCGCCACCGCCCATGAAGATCAGAAGTTTGGATTCTCCATTGCAGACGGCTCAGCGATCGAAGCACTACTCCGATGCCACCGCGATCCCTGGCTGGACCTAATCGGCATCCATTCCCATATCGGTTCCCAGATCTTTGATGCCGAAGGGTTCGAGGTGGCCGCGCGCCGTACCCTCCGGCTGCACGCCGATTTCGCGCGGCAGACCAAGGTCGAGCTGCCCGAGCTCGATCTTGGCGGCGGCTTCGGCATCGCCTACACCAGTGCGGACACCCCCGCTACGCCTGCTGCTCTGGCCGAAGATCTTGACGGGATCGTCGTCAAAGAATGCTCAAACCTGGGAATCAAGGTTCCGCATCTGGCTATTGAGCCGGGACGTGCAATCAGCGGCCCCAGCACTTTTGCCCTTTATCGCGTTGGCACCGTCAAGCACGTTGCGCTGGGTGGAGGCGCCAGCCGGCTCTATGTGGCTGTTGATGGGGGAATGAGTGACAACATTCGGACCGCCCTATACGCCGCCGAGTATTCCGCCACGCTTGCCTCACGCCATTCCGCGGCGCCACCGGTGCTAGGCAGGGTGGTTGGCAAGCATTGCGAAGGCGGAGACATCTTGGTGCGTGATGAGTTTCTGCCTGCCGACATCGCTCCCGGGGATCTGCTGGCAGTGCCGGGGTCCGGTGCTTACAGCCGCTCTATGGCAAGCAACTACAACTACGTTCCTCGACCGCCCGTCATCGCTGTCAATGATGGTGAGATCAAAACGCTGATCCGGCGAGAAACGATTGAGGATCTGCTGGCGCTCGACAGTGGGTGAGCGAAAGAGCGCGGTGGGGTCGCAATCACGTGCCCTGCGCGGCAAGGAGCAATGAGCGAACGCGCTTTTTGTCTGCGGATGGCGACGATGTAGGTGGTCCATAGCGCGATGCGCGAGTAGCGCCAAAAAAAATATAGTGAACAATTGAAAGCGCCACGATTCGGGGTCGTGGTGTCGTGCGTAAATGAGGTTTCCGTGACTCTAACCAGCGTGCAGCCCACGCCACTTCTTGACAGTTCAGCGCTAACACCACTCCGCGTAGCCTTACTCGGCTGCGGGGTCGTGGGCTCGGAGGTGGCGCGCTTGATCACCGGGCAGGCAGAGGATCTTCGCGCTCGTATCGGCCGACCATTGGAGCTTGTCGGCATAGCCGTGCGCCAAGGGGAGCGCGATCGATCTGGTATCGACCCCGCGCTCTTCACCACCGACGGGGCGGCGCTTGCCAGCCGTGATGATGTTGACCTAGTCATCGAGGTCATCGGCGGGATCGAACCGGCCCGCTCCTTGATCTTGACTGCGCTGCAACACGGCGCATCGGTAGTCACCGCCAACAAGGCGTTGCTTGCCGAGGACGGCGCCACGCTCTTTGCAGCTGCCGAGCAAGCCGGTGTCGATCTCTATTTCGAGGCTACGGTCGCTGGGGCTATCCCGATCATCCGGCCGCTGCGGGAATCGCTGGTCGGTGATGAGATCACCTCAGTGATCGGGATTGTCAACGGCACTACGAACTACATCTTGGATCGGATGGACACTGGCGGGATCGGGTTCCAGGAGGCGTTGGCCGAAGCTCAGCAGTCTGGCTATGCCGAGGCCGACCCAACGGCAGACGTCGAGGGCTTCGACGCGGCAGCGAAGGCCGCGATCTTGGCAAGTCTGGCGTTTCACACTCGAGTAACAAGTGCCGATGTCTACCGGGAGGGCATTACTGAGGTCACTCCGGCCGCCATTGCTTCCGCTCATGACATTGGCTGCGTGGTCAAGCTGCTCGCGATCTGCCAACTGTCTCCACCAGCCGTACCCGGCGGCAATGATCGGACGGTGTCAGTGCGGGTTCACCCGGCAATGATTCCGCGATCACATCCGCTGGCCGGGGTCGGCGGCGCCTATAACGCAGTCTTCGTGGAATCCATGTCTGCCGGACGCCTGATGTTCTACGGCCCCGGTGCTGGGGGCTCACCGACGGCAAGCGCAGTACTGGGGGATCTTGTCACGGTTGCCCGAAACCGGCTGCGCGGAGCCGTCGGGCCCGGCGAATCCAGCTACGCGGCACGTCCGGTTACCAAGATCGGCAGCGTGATGACTCGCTACCACCTATCCCTCGAGGTTGCCGACGTCGTAGGAGTTCTGGCCACCGTCGCACACGTTTTCGCCGAGCACGGCGTGTCGATAGAGACGCTGCGACAGAACGGCCGTGGCGCCGATGCCCAGCTTGTGATCGTCACTCACCACGCACAAGACGCTGCCCTTAGTGCCACCGTGCAAGCATTGCGGAACCTCGAGGTGGTGCGTGAGATCACGAGCGTTATGCGAGTCGAAGGCGACTGACGTGCTCCCGGAGTCCTTCATCGGGGACCGACACACTTCGCTTCGTCATCGTCAGCCGTACGGAGTGATCGCGCACTACCGGGACTGGCTTCCGGTGTCGGACAGCGATCCGGTGATCACTCTTGGTGAAGGAGATACGCCTCTGGTAGCGGCCGAGAAGCTCTCGGAGATGCTGCGCTGCGAGACATGGATCAAGGTCGAGGGGGCCAATCCAACCGGTTCGTTCAAAGATCGAGGGATGACTGTGGCCCTTAGCGTCGCCGCCGGGCAGGGTGCTCGGGCTGTGGTTTGCGCTTCGACCGGCAATACCTCCGCCTCAGCCGCGGCGTATGCGGCAAGGGCAGGACTTTCCACCATCGTGCTGTTGCCGGCTGGACGGATCGCCACCGGCAAGCTGGCCCAGGCGATTGTGCATGGTGCCAAGGTCGTACAGGTTGACGGCAACTTCGATGATTGTCTGGAACTTGCCCGCAAGCTTGCCCACGAATACCCGGTTGCGCTCGTTAACTCGATCAATCCGAACCGGATCGAGGGTCAGAAAACGGCTGCATTTGAAGTCATCGACGAGCTGGGCGACGCGCCAGAGGTGCACGTCATACCGGTTGGCAATGCCGGGAATATCTCGGCCTACTGGCGCGGTTATACCCAGTACGAATCGGCCGGCAAGGCAGTGCGAACGCCGAGAATGTGGGGATTTCAGGCGGCTGGCGCCGCGCCTTTAGTTCTCGGACATCCCGTCCCGCAGCCCGAGACGGTGGCGACTGCCATCCGTATCGGTAATCCAGCCTCAGCTGAACAAGCGCTGGTTGCTCGCGACGAGTCAGGCGGACTCATCGAAGCCGTCAACGATCAGCAGATCTTGG
>Ga0081538_10000132_pt1 | contig 77110 bp, 75 predicted proteins | sample TabmetS5T2R1_FD_71022 | JGI IMG/M metagenome (GOLD analysis project Ga0081538, IMG submission 71022) | Tabebuia heterophylla rhizosphere microbial communities from the University of Puerto Rico - S5T2R1 | ecosystem: Host-associated > Plants > Roots > Rhizosphere ... | reverse complement strand
CGCGGCGCGTTCCGCGTCAAGGGGTAGGGCCGCCGGTACGCTTGGCTCCCCGTGACGGACGAGCCTCGCAACCAGTCGGCCGCCGCGACCGCGGCCGAGAAGGTCAGGGCGATCGTGGACGCCGCCGAACGGAGCGCCGCCGAGCTGGAGGAGGCGGCGCGAGCCGAGGCCGCCCGCATCCGCGCCGACGCCGAGCGCGACGTCTACAGTCGCCTTGGGAATGCTCGCATCACCGTCGCCCGGCTCGCCGAGCGTGCGGAGGAGCTCGAACGGCAGGTCGCCGCCGTCCGGGAGTCGGTCGCCGCGCTCGAGGCGGACTTGCGGGACCTCCGGGGCGGGGCGCCGCGGGCCGAGCCGGCGCCCGTCATGGCGGAGGGGGAGCCGGTCGCCCGGCCCGTGGGCGCGGACGAGACCGAGGATGTGGACGAGACGATCGCTGCGGCCGAAGCGGCCGCGGCGCGCGGGCCGGACGTTGGCGAGTCGGCGCCGCCGGGGGGCGCCGGTTCCGAGGGGGCGCGCGTGATCGCTCTCAACATGGCGCTCGGCGGGACGCCCCGCGAGCAGACCGCCCGCTACCTGGCCGAGAACTTCGAGCTCGACGATCCCGACGCGCTGCTCGACGACGTCTACTCGCGCGCCGGGCACTAGAGCGCCGCGCGCACGCGATCGCCGATGCCGCGCAGCCGCTCGAGCGGCTCGTTCGCGTACACGAGGCGCACGTGCCGGGGCGCGACCTCGCGTCCCCAAGCGGTCATCGGGGTGGCGGCGATGCGACCCCGCTCCAGCAGCCTTGCCGAGAGCTCCGGCGCGCCGGTTCCGAGCTCGGTCGCGTCGACGAGCAGCGACCAGCCGCCCTCCGGTGTGACGGCCGGCAGGCCCTCGAGCTCCTCCATGATCAGATCCCGTCGCGCCTGCCATTCCGCGACGGCTGCCGCGACGCCGTCGTCGTCCGCGGTCAGCGCGGCGTGCGCCCCCATCTGCGCAAAGCCGCTCGTGACGGTGGTGTTGTAGATGGCCGCGAAGGCGACGTCGCCCATCACCTCGGCGGGGCCGGCCACCCAGCCCACCCGCCAGCCGATCATGCGGAGGTTCTTCGACACGCTGCCCACGGTAAGCGTGCGCTCCGTGAGCTGGTCGAACGAAGCAGGGTGCCGGGGAGCGATGCCGTCGAACAGGATCTGGTCCATCGAGGCGTCGTAGACGAGCCAGCAGTCGGCCCGTTCGCACGTCTCGGTGACCGCGGCCCACTCGTTGTCGCCGAACACGTGGCCCGACGGCATCGAGGGGCTCATCAGCAGCATGGCGCGCGTCTTCGAGGTCACCGCCGCCGCGAGCCGGTCCAGGTCGAGCCGCCAGCGGCCGTCCGCTACGACGAGCGGGACGAAGACGGGTCGTGCGCCCGCGAGCCTGATGCGGCCGATGAAGCCCGCGTAGGTCGGGTCGGTGATGACGACGTCGTCGCCGTGGTCGACCGTTCCGAGCAGCGCGGCCAGCAGACCGGGCATCCCACCGCTCGTGATGACCACCTCGGCCAGCGGGTCGTAGGCGCGTCCGGTCTGCGTCCGGAGCCGCTCGGCTACCGCCTCACGGAGGCGCGCCAGGCCGGTGAACGGCAGCCAGCTGTTGGCGTCGTCCGTCCCGACCGCCTCGCGCGTGACCTCCACCGCCGACCGGGGGACCGGGACGTCCGTGTCGAGGTTCTCCAGTCGCAGGACGTCGGGCGCGTCGCCCGCCGCGGCCGCGACCCTGTCGATCCCGAACGGCTGGATGTCGCGAAAGCGTTCCGTTCGACCGCGAGGCATCGCGGCAGCATCGCGCCGCCGGCGCGCGGATGCAAGCCGGCGGTGTCACCCGGGTAGATCGGGCTCTGTGACGAGTTCGATCGGGGCGGAGGAGTACCGGGCGCGTCAGCACGCGCTGCGGACGCTCGCGCGGGAGCGGCGCCTCGACGCGGTGCTGGCCTGGTCGCGGGGCGGCGGCACCCAGGACCGCTCCGCCGCGGTTCTGTACCTCACCGGTCACTACACGCCTCAGCCGTTCGTCCCGGACCTTCCGGCAGAGAGTCCGGGCGAGTGGCGCTGGCGTGCGGCCGGTCACGCGGCCGCGGTGGTCGAGACCGAGGGATCCGTGACGGTGATCGTCGACGGCGAGCGGCTGCAGGACCCACCCCCGACGGCCGACTCGACCGTGGCGTCCCCGGATCCGGTCGCCACCGTCGCCGAGCTCGTCATGGGGAGCCGGGCGCGCCGGGTCGGCGTGCTTGGCGGCGACGCGCTGCCGGCACGCTGGGCGCGCTGCCTGACGGAGCGCCTCGGCCCGCGCGTCGACCTCGTCGAGGCGGACGAGCTCGGCTGGCTGCTGCGGGCAGTCAAGAGCCCGGCCGAGCGCTCCCTGATGCGGCGGGCGGGCGCGCTTGGGGCCCGCGCCATGGAGGCCGCGATGGCCGCTGCCGTGCCGGGCGCGAGAGAGGCGGACGTGGCGGCGGCGCTCGCCGCCGAGGTGGTTCGCGACGGCGGCGCCGTGTACGACGTCGTGCTGTCCTCGGGCCAGTGGGCGCACACGCTCGCGCCCTCCGGCGGCCCGGCCGGCGCCGCCGGGTATACGACTCGGCGGCTGTCCAGCGGCGATCTCCTGCGCGTCGACGGATATGGATCGCTGGGCGGATATCTGTTCGACCTGGCGCGCTCGCGGGTGGTCGGACGGCCGCCGAGTCGGGCGCAGCGCCTCCTGCTGGATGCGGTCAGGGACAGCGTGCGGACCGGCGTCGCGGCGCTGCGACCGGGCGTCACGCTGGGCGCTGTCGCCCGACGCTGCGACGAGGCCCTCGCGGCGTCCGCGTACAGCCGCGAGCACGGACCGCCCGCCTCCGTCATGGGCGGCGCCTGGGGGCACGGGCTCGGGCTCGCGTTCGAGCCGCCATGGATACATCCGCGCTCCGAGGTGGTGGCCGAGGAGGGGATGTGCCTGGCGATCGAGCGCCGCATCGAGGCCCCCGGGCTCGGCGGAACCCAGTACGAGGACGACGTGCTGGTCGGCGCGAAGGGAGCCGAGCTGCTGACCCCGCTCCGAGCGGAATTTGAGCAGCCGTAGGGCGGGCCGGCCGCGCCGGCCCCGGCTCTAGACTCGAAGACGCGTGACTCCGAGTGGCGAGATCGTCGTTTCCGGCGCCCGCGAGCACAACCTCAAGGACCTCCACCTGAGGCTGCCGCGGAATTCGCTGATCGTGATCACCGGGCTGTCGGGCTCCGGCAAGTCGAGCCTCGCGTTCGACACGATCTACGCCGAGGGGCAGCGGCGCTACGTCGAATCGCTGTCGGCGTATGCGCGGCAGTTCCTGGGACAGATGGACAAGCCCGACGTCGACTCGATCGAGGGCCTCTCCCCGGCCATCTCGATCGATCAGAAGACGACCTCGCGCAACCCGCGCTCGACGGTCGGCACCGTGACCGAAATCTACGACTACCTGCGCCTGCTGTGGGCGCGCGTGGGGCGCCCCCACTGCCACAACTGCGGGCGCCCGATCGAAGCCCAGTCGGCCGAGCAGATCATCGACCAGGTGATGACGCTGCCGCCCGGCACGAAGTTCATGGTGCTCGCGCCGGTGGTACGGGGTCGCAAGGGCGAGTACGGCAAGCTCTTCGAGGAGCTCCGGGCCGAGGGCTTCACGCGCGTGAAGGTCGACGGCGAGCTGCGCCGGCTCGAGGAGGAGATCGTGCTCGACAAGAAGTTCAAGCACGACATCGCGGTCGTGATCGACCGGCTCGTGATGCGGCCGGACCTGCGGAAGCGCCTGGCCGACTCGATCGAGACGGCCGTGGCGCGCGCCGAGGGCCTCGTGGACGTCGAGCACGTGGAGTCGGGCGAGGTGACCACCTACTCGGACCGCTTCATGTGCCTCCACTGCGGTACCTCGATGCCCGAGCTCGAGCCGCGGATGTTCTCGTTCAACTCCCCGCACGGGGCCTGCGCGCGCTGCACCGGACTGGGGTCGCAGATGGAGATCGACCCCGACCTGATCGTGCCCGACCCCTCGCTGTCGCTCAACGAGGGGGCCATCCTGCCGTGGTCCACGAGCGCCTCGAGCTACTACGAGCAGATGACGCAGGCGATCGCCGACAAGTGGGAGGTCGACATGGACGCCTCCTGGGAGGACCTCCCGGAGGACGTCCGCCACTGCTTCCTGTACGGCACGAACGGCGACCGGATCTACATCTCCTATCGCAACCGCTACGGCCGCCGGCGCTCGTACATGACGACCTTCGAGGGCATCGTGCCGAACCTCGAGCGCCGCTACCGGGAGACCGACTCCGACTGGTCGCGCGAGAAGATCGAGGAGTACATGACGCTGCGGCCGTGCCCGGAGTGCAGGGGCGCGCGGCTGCGGCCGGAGTCGCTCGCGGTGAAGGTCGGGGGGCTCGGCATCCACGAGTTCACGCGCATGTCGGCCCACCGGGCGATCGAGTGGCTCGGCGGGCTCGAGCTCACGGACACCGAGCGCCAGATCGCCCGGCTCATCCTGCGCGAGATCGACGAGCGGCTGCGCTTCCTCGACAACGTGGGGGTGGGTTACCTGTCGCTCGAGCGCGCGGCGGCCACCCTCTCCGGCGGCGAGGCGCAGCGGATCAGGCTGGCCACCCAGATCGGCTCGAGCCTGGTCGGGGTGCTCTACATCCTCGACGAGCCCTCGATCGGGCTCCACCAGCGCGACAACGCGCGGCTGATCGCGACGCTCGAGCGGCTCCGCGACCTCGGCAACACAGTGATCGTGGTCGAGCACGACGAGGGGACGATGCGGGCGGCGGACCACATCGTCGACCTCGGCCCGGGGGCCGGCGAGCACGGCGGCTGGCTGGTGGCGGAGGGCACTCCGCAGCAGATCGTCGAGGTTCCCGAGTCGCTCACCGGGCAGTTCCTCACGGGAAAGCGCGAGATCCCGATTCCGCGACGGCGGCGCCGGCCGAGCGGCTACATCGAGATCGAGGGCGCCTCGCAGCACAACCTGCGCGACATCGACTTGCGGGTGCCGCTGGGTGTCTTCTGCTGCGTCACCGGGGTGTCCGGGTCCGGCAAGTCCACGCTCGTCAACGAGGTCCTCTTCAAGGCGCTGGCCAACCGGCTCCACCGGGCGAAGCAGCGCCCCGGCGCCCACCGGCGGATCCGCGGGCTCGATCAGATCGACAAGATCATCAACATCGACCAGTCCCCGATCGGCCGCACGCCGCGGTCCAACCCGGCCACTTACATCGGGCTGTTCGACCACATCAGGGAGCTCTACTCGCGCACCCAGGAGGCGCGGGCGCGTGGGTACAAGCCGGGGCGCTTCTCGTTCAATGTCAAGGGCGGCCGCTGCGAGGTCTGCCGCGGCGACGGCCAGATCAAGATCGAGATGCACTTCCTGCCCGACGTCTACGTGCCCTGCGAGCAGTGTCACGGCAAGCGGTACAACCGCGAGACGCTCGAGGTGCGCTTCAAGGGCCGCTCGATCGCCGACGTGCTCGACATGACGGTCGAGGAGGCGGTCGACTTCTTCCGCCACATCCCGAAGATCAAGCGCCGCCTCCAGGCGCTCCATGACGTAGGCCTCGACTACATCCGGCTGGGCCAGCCCGCCACCACGCTGTCGGGCGGCGAGGCGCAGCGCGTGAAGCTCGCCTCCGAGCTGTGCAAGGTGGCCACCGGCCGCACCCTGTACATACTCGACGAGCCGACCACCGGCCTGCACTTCGCCGACGTCCAGCGGCTTCTGGAGATGCTGAACCGGCTCGTGGAGGGCGGCAACACGGTCGTCGTGATCGAGCACAACCTCGACGTGATCAAGACCGCCGACCGGATCATCGACCTCGGCCCCGAGGGCGGGGAGGAGGGCGGTCTGGTGGTCGCCCATGGCACCCCCGAGCAGGTGGCGGCCGTGGGCGGGTCGCACACCGGCGGCTTCCTGGCGCGGATCGTCCGGCCGGCGGCCAGCGGCCGGCGCCGGTCGCCCAAGGTCGCCGCGGCGGCCTGATTCGCCGCGCGGCGTTCATGCACTCGGCGTGACAGCTCGCGCCGTCGACCTCTGGAAAGCTGCCCACCGTGCAAGACGTGCGTCTCTGGTGGCGGAAATGGCGCTGGTACGAGCGCAACTCGCTGCCCTGGAACCGCGTCCGGATCCACCGCGAGTTCGCCCGCCGGCGGGCCTTTGTCCGCTGGCCCGTGCACGGCAACGTCCTGGAGGCCTTCCGGGACGGCCGCCTCGAGATCGGCGAGCACTCGCTGCTGGAGCCGCACGTCTGGCTCACCGCGCCCGACGAGGCCCGGATCCGGATCGGCGCCGGCACGTTCCTCAACATCGGCGTGATGGTCGCGTCGGTCGAGCTCGTGGAGATCGGCGATCACTGCATGTTCGCCAACGCCTGCTTCATCACCGACGGCAACCACCGCTTCGACGACCCCGACCGACCCGTGACCTGGCAGGGCTTCAGCAGCAAGGGGCCCACCAGCGTCGGCGACAACGTCTGGTGCGGTGCGAACGTCGTCATCACGAGCGGCGTGACGGTCGGCGAGCGCTGCGTGATCGGCGCGAACAGCGTGATCACGCGTGACATCCCGCCGTTCTCGATAGCGGCCGGGGCGCCGGCGAAGGTCGTGAGGACGGTGGAGTACCCGGAGCGCCCGGGGCCGCCGTGAGGCGGCCCCGGGCGCTCCAGTCAGCAGAACACGATCAGGTGGAAGCCCCGATCCACCTCGGCCCCGTTGTTGTTCTCGGTCCGGACCGCCACGCCGTTGACGTTGGACGCAAGCGACGCGACGCTGGCTCGGGCGTTCTGCGGCGGCCCGCCGGCGCTCGGGTCCCCGATCGTCGCGTAGTACCCGCAGCCGCGCACGTCCGCGTTGAAGATCACCTGGTAGCGGCCGGGGCCCGTGCGGGCGGTCGAGCTGACGTCCCGCCCGCGTACGGCCTGTCCGCCGCCGTTCACGACCGCGAAGCGCGCGCCGCCGTGGGCGACGAACGCGCTCGGCACCGGGCCGAGCGTCGACTCCTTGACCGAGCCGCCGCCGATCTTGTCGCGCGTGACGTCGTTGCCGGTGAGCGATCGCTGACGGATGTCAGCGCCGGTCACGGTGTTGTTCCTGATGGTCTTGCCGGTCACGACGAGCGCATAGGCGGACCCGCCGAGCGACAGGACGAGCGCCGTCAGGGCCACGACCATCGCGGGCGACGGCAGGAGGCGACGGAGGCGTCGCGTCATTCGGACCTCCCTTGTTGCGTATGGGCGTACGCGCAAACCCGCGCGGCGCGCCGAAGTTGCTCCGCGCGCTAGTCGACCACGTGCACGACTACCGTGCGCCGCCGCGGGCGGTCGTCGAAGTCGATCAGGACCACCTGCTGCCAGGTTCCGAGCTCGAGCCGGCCGTCCCGCACGGGCAGCGTCTCCGACGGTCCGACGATTGCCGCCCGGATGTGAGCGTGGGAGTTCGTGTCGTTGTTGAGCCGGTTGTGCTCATAGGGACCCTCGCGCGGCACCAGTCGGTCGAGCGCCTCGCGCAGGTCCTGGATCCCGCCCCGCTCGTGCTCCATGGTGGTCACCGCCGCGGTCGAGCCGGGGACGAATACGGAGGCCACTCCGCTCCCGACGCCGGCCTGCGACACCACGCTCTGCACGCCCGCGGTGATGTCGATCACGTCGCCGTCGCCGTCGGTGGACAAGCTGAGCTGCCCGGTGTGGACGGTCACGCCTAAGTCAGAGGCTGAACCCGCCGGTGAAGGGCTCGCCGGTCTGTTCGTCCATCAGCCGGTGCAGCCGCTCGATCTCGTCCGGAGCCATCGTGTAGCCGTGCTCGGGTTCGGGGTAGCGGCGCCTCCGGACGTCCTCCGCGTACGCCGCCACGCCCTTGACCATCGCCTCGCGCACGTTTCCGTAGCGCTTGACGAACCGCGCGGCGTGCCCGTCGTAGATGCCGAGAAGGTCGTGCAGCACCAGCACCTGACCGTCGGCGGCGGGCCCGGCGCCGATGCCGATCACCGGGATCCGCATGCGCGGCATGACCGCCTCGGTGAGCGCGCTCGGGATCGCCTCGAAGACGATCGAGAAGCACCCCGCCTCCTGGAGGGCGGCCGCGTCGCGGACGACGTCCAGCGCGCGCTCGGCGGTGCGGCCCTGCGAGCGGTAGCCGCCCAGAGCGATGGCCGTCTGGGGGGTCAGCCCCACATGGCCCATGACCGGGATGCCGGCAGCGACGATGGCCCGCGCCCGCTCCACCGAGGTCCCGCCGCGCTCCAGCTTGACCGCGTCGCAGCCCGCCTCCTTGACGAAGCGCTGCGCGTTGTGGATCGCCTCCTCGTTCGACGCCTCGTACGACCCGAACGGCATGTCGCCCACAAGGAGCGGCGTGGATAGCCCGCGCCGAACGGCCGCCGCGAGCATTAGGAGCTCGTCGAGCGTCACGGGCACGGTGGACGGATAGCCGAGCACGGTCATGGCCCCGGAGTCGCCCACCAGGACCACGTCGACGCCGGCCTCCTCGGCTACCTGGCCGCTCGGGTAGTCGTAGGCGGTGACCATGACGAGCGGTTCGCCGAGCGCCTTCTTCTCGGCGAGCTTCGACAGGGTCACGGCCGGCCGCTTCGCCGGCGGTGCGCTGGCTCGGGGGCGTCCGCTCATGTCGCCCGGCTCCCACTGTCGAGGTCACGTCTCATGCTTCTCATCTCCCAGGATCGCGTTGTCGATAAGCCTCGCCCGGCCCACCCGCGCGGCCACCGCCAGCAAGGTCGCGCCGTTGACGCGGTCCACCGCGGACAGATCGGAGGTCGAGCGGAGCTCTAGGTACTCGGGCTCGATGCCCGCCTCGTCCAGCTCGGCCCGGGCCGCGGCGAGAACCGCGGCGGCGTCGAGGGCGCCGCCGGCGACGGTCGCCTCGGCCGCGCGCAGTGCGCGGCTTAGCGAGAGGGCGCGCTCGCGCTCCTCGCGGCTCAGATAGGCGTTGCGCGAGCTCAGCGCGAGCCCGTCGGGATCACGGACGATCGGGCAGATCTCGACCCGGACCGGGATGTCGAGGTCCCGAACCAGCTTGCGGATGACGAGCGCCTGCTGGGCGTCCTTCTGGCCGAAGTAGGCCACGTCCGGGCCGACCATGTTGAACAGCTTGGTCACAACGGTCGTCACGCCGGCGAAGTGGCCGGGTCCGCGCCGGGAGGGGTCGCCGTCCAGCACGCCCGTGAGCCCGGCCACCGTCACGGTCGTGGCGAACGCCTCGGGATACACCTCGTCCCCCGCGGGGGCGAACAGGACGTCCGCGCCCTCGGCCGCGGCGAGCGCCCGGTCGCGCTCCTCGTCGCGCGGATAGGTCTCGAAGTCCTCTGCGGGCCCGAACTGGGTGGGGTTCACGAACAGCGAGACGACGACCACGTTGGATTGCGCTCGCGCGCGACGCACGAGCGAGAGGTGGCCCTCGTGCAGCGACCCCATCGTGGGAACCAGGCCGATCGAGCGCCCGCCGCGGCGCGCCGGCGCGAGCGCCTCACGGAGCTCGCGGACCGTCCGGATGGTCCTCATCCGCGCGCCCCGTCGGTCGCGAGCGAATGAGTGTGCCGCACGAGCTCGTCGAACAGGTCGAGGAGGTGAGGCGTCACCTCCTCGACCGCCGCGCGCTGCGACGCGACGGTCGCGTGGTCCCCGCGCGCGACCGGACCGGTGAGCGCACCCTCCGGACCGAGCTCGGCCAGGTTGTCGACGGTCCGCCGCAGCAGGGGCACCAGCAGCATCCGGGCCTCGTGAGGCTCCAGACCGGCGCCGGCGGCGACGCTCTCCGCGGCCGCCTGCAGCGTCACCAGGAAGTTCGAGGCGATCGAGGCCGCCGCGTGGTAGGCGGCCCGGCCGTCGTCGTCGATCTCGAACGGGGTCATCCCGAGCCGCTCGGCGAGGGAGACGGCGTAGTCGAGCGCGCGGAGCGTCGACCCAGCCACCGCCGCGCCCGCGCCCCTGAAGTCGGCGGGCCCCGCGCCGCGCGCGAAGGTCTGGAGCGGGTGGACGCCGAAAGCCTCCGCGTTCGCCGGCTCGAGCGCGGCAAGCGGGGTGGCGCCGCTCGTGTGGCCAACGAGCGGAGCGGCGCCCGCCACCGCCGCCGCGGCCGCCGGGATCTCGGCGTCCGGGACGCAGAGCAGCACCGCGTGGCACGGGGCGGGCCGCTCCCGCCGGCCGAGCGGGCCCTCCACGGCCAGGCCGGCCTGCCGCAGGGCCGCGGCGAGCGGCACGCCCAGCCGGCCCGCTCCGACGATCGCCACGGGGTCGCCGGTCGGGGCGCCCGCGGGGCGCGGATGATCGTTGCTACTAGGGTCCATTCTCGCGCCGGTCCACTCCGCTAGGTGGGGTAGCGGCCGGCTCCCCGAAGGATATCGGCGGCTGGTTGCCGTCGGACCCGGCCCCTAGGCTTGGGGCGGTGCAGTCCAGGTCCCCAGCAGAGCGGCGCGACCAGCTCGTCGCCCTCTACCGCGAGGCCTCCGGGTGCGTGCGCTGCCCGCTCCACCGGGGCCGCACGAACGTGGTGTTCGGAAACGGAAACGCCGACGCCGACCTGATGTTCGTGGGCGAGGCGCCGGGACACCACGAGGACCTGCAGGGCCTGCCGTTCGTGGGGCGGGCGGGCCAGCTGCTCGATCAGCTGCTGGGGGAGATCGGGCTGTCGCGGAGGGACGTGTTTGTCTGCAATACCGTGAAATGCAGGCCTCCCGGCAACCGCGACCCGCAACCCGACGAGATCGACGCCTGCCGGCCCTACCTGCAGCGGCAGATCGAGCTGATCGAGCCCAAGGTGATCTGCACGCTCGGGAACTTCGCCACCAAGCTCCTCACGCGATCGAACCGTGGTATCACGGGCGTGCACGGGCGCTCGCAGGTGCATGAGCTTGGCGGGCGCACCGTCCGGGTCTTTCCGCTCTATCACCCAGCGGCGGCGCTCCGCTCCACGGGCACGCTCGCCCAGCTCCGCGAGGACTTCGCGCGCCTGCCCGCGCTGCTCGAGGAGCCGCCGCCGGTGCCGATCGGCGCCGTGGCCCCAGTCGCGGCGGCCGCCGTGGCGGCGGCCCCCGAGCCGCCGCAGATGGACCTGTTCGACTAGAAGAGACGACCGGGCGGGCGCGCTCCCGACCGATCGTCCACGGTCTGACTGCCCAGGGACGGGGAACCGCCAAACACGGCAACCTTGTGCGGGATGGAGCGCGAGACCGCCTCACCGGAGGAGACGGAGGCCGCCGGCGCCGAACTGGCGGCGCGGCTTCGGCCGGGGGACGTGGTGCTCGTGACCGGCGAGCTCGGCAGCGGCAAGACGACCTTCGTGCGCGGCGCGGCGCGCGCCCTGGGGGTCGAGGGACCGGTCACGAGCCCCACGTTCACGATCGGGCGTCTCCTTTCGGGAACCCCAGAGGTGGCGCACCTCGACCTCTACCGGGTCGGCTCGCTGGCCGGCGAGGACCCCGCGCTGCTCGACGACTACCTGACGCCGGAGCGGGTCGCGTTCGTCGAGTGGCCCGACGCGGCCGCGCCGGCGCTCGACCGCGTGGCCGCCCGCGTGCGGCTCGAGCACCTGGGGGGTGACCGCAGGCGGATCACGATCGAGTGAACCTGCTCGGGCTCGACACCTCCACCGCGGCGGCGGCCGCCTGCGTGCTGCGCGCCGACGGCGAGGCCTTCGAGGAGCTGCCCGACCCGTCCGCGCTCCGCCGCTCGCCGGCGCACGCGAGCGAGCTAATGCCGGCCGTGGCGAGAGTCATGGAGCGCGCCGGCCTCGACTGGCCGGAGCTCGACGCCGTGGCCGTCGGCGTGGGACCGGGCAGCTTCACCGGCCTGCGGATCGGGGTGGCGACTGCCCGCGGGCTCGCGCGTGCGAACGGGGTGCGCCTGAGGCCGGTGTCCTCGCTCGCCGCGCTCGCGGAGGGCATCGACGGCGGCGACACCGTCGTGCTTCCGCTGATCGACGCGAAGCGAGGCGAGCTCTTCGCCGCCGCCTACGAGGGCGGACGGGAGCTGTGGGCGCCGTTCGCGGCTCCGCCCGAGGAGGTTGGCCGACGCGTCCAGCAGGCCGATCTCACGGCCCTGGCGGCCGGGGATGGATCGATACGATTTCGAAGGGTGCTCGAGGCTGCCGGCATCCGGATCGCGCCGGACGGGTCCCGCGCCCACGTCGTCCGGGCGCTGCACGTCTGCCGACTCGCGGCGGCGCCGGGCGAGCCGCCGGAGGCCGTCGTCCCCGAGTATCTGAGACCACCCGACGCCAAGCCGCAGTGACCGACCTCCAGATCCGCCCACTCACCTACGCCGACATGCCGGAGGTGATCGCGATCGAGCGGCGCGCCTTCCCGACGCCCTGGTCGCTCGCGATGTTCGTGCTCGAGCTCTCGAAGCCGTCCGGGATCTGCCTGGCGGCCGTGATCGGGGAGCGGCTAGTCGGCTACCTGGTCTGCTCCCGGTACGACACGGTCTGGCACCTGATGAACATCGCGGTCGACGACCGCCTGCGCCGCCAGGGCATCGCCACCACGCTGCTCGAGCGCCTGTTCGAGCAGGCCGACCGGCCGAGCGCGCAGTACACGCTCGAGGTTCGCACCTCGAACGACGATGCCATCCGCCTCTATGAGCGCTTCGGCTTCCGCTCGGCGGGCCGGCGGCGCGCGTACTACCACGACAACCGCGAGGACGCGCTAATCATGTGGCGGACGGTGCCGGAACGCGCCACCGCGTGATCCTGGCGATCGAGACGAGCTGCGACGACACCTGCGCCGCGGTGGTCACGACCCGCGGCGACATCCGCTCGAACGTGATCGCGTCGCAGGGCCTGCTGCACTCCCGCTACGGCGGCGTCGTGCCGGAGATCGCCTCGCGCCACCACCTCGAGCTGATCGACGCCGTCACGGCCGACGCCCTCGAGCGCGGCGGCACCGCCCTCGACGAGGTCGAGACCGTGGCCGTGACCCGCGGCCCGGGACTGATCGGGGCCCTGCTCGTGGGCGTGTCGTCGGCGAAGGCTCTGGCCGCGGTGCGTCGGCTACCGCTCGTGCCGGTCGACCACCTCCACGGGCACGTCGTCGCGAGCACGCTCGCCCCCGAGCCGATCGAGCCGCCCTACCTCGCGCTCGTCGCGAGCGGCGGACACACGTTCATCGCGCGTGTGGACGATCCCTCGACCTACGACGTCCTCGGCCAGACGCTCGATGACGCCGCCGGCGAGGCGTTCGACAAGGGCGCCCGCCTGCTGGGGCTCGGATATCCGGGCGGCCCCGCGGTCGACCGCCTGGCGCGCGAGGGCGACCCGGCGGCCTTCGACTTCCCGCGCAGCGCCCCGGGCGAGCTCGACTTCAGCTTCAGCGGCCTCAAGACCGCGCTCCTGTACACGATCCGCGGCCTGGGCGAGGCCGAGGCCGAACATCGGCGCCCCGACCTCGCGGCCTCGTACCAGCGCGCGATCGTGGACGCGCTGGTGAGCCGCACCCGCGCCGCGCTCGACCGGGAGGGCGTGCGCCGGCTCGCCATCGGCGGCGGCGTGGCGGCGAACTCGGAGCTCCGGTCCGCGATCCGGGACCTCGGCGTGCCGGTCTGGGTGCCGCCGCTCGAGCTCTGCACGGACAACGCGGCGATGATCGGCGGCGCGGCCCGGTTCCTCAGGCCGCTGCCGTACCCGAAGTATCTGGCGTTGGACGCAACCGCGCGGGCGGTCTGACTCAGGCCTGCAGCCGGGTCTCCTCCAGGTCGAGCTCCCGCTCCACCCGGCGGCGCACCTCGTCGCTGATCTCGCGGCTATTGCGCATGGCTATCAGCTCCTCGCGCTGAGCGTCGAACAGCTCGTACATCAGCCGCCGGTAGGCGTCGGTGCGGTCCTCGTACTCGACGCCATCTCCGTCGGCGGCCGCGCTGAATCGCCGGCGGCGGTAGTCGTACATTCCACGGACGCGCTCGAGGGTGTCCTCTCGCGCCCACTCGTCGCCGGCGACTTCGTCGAGCCGGTCGATGGCCGCCTCGGCGATCCGGATGCGGGCGCGAACCTCCTCCTCTTGCTCTCTGCCATCGTCCTCTATGCCGAGGCGGTTGATCAACGGGCCGAGCGTCAGGCCCTGCCCCACCAGGGTTACGACGATCACTGCGAACGCCAGGAAGATCAGCAGGTCGCGCTCGGGGAATGGCGCGCCGGCGTCCGTCTCGAGCGGAATCGCCAGCGCCGCCGCGAGCGCGACGGATCCCCGCATGCCAGCCCAGCCGACGACGACCCGCTGGCGCCAGCTGGTGCGACGCGCACGTTGCGAGGGGCGTCGGTCGAGGGCGCGAATGACGTACACGACCGTGAACTGCCACACGAGGCGAACGAGGATCACGACCGCGCTAATGAGCAGGCCCCAGCCGAGGAGCTCGCCGGCCGAATAGCCGGAGATTTCGTCCATCACGGTCGGCAGCTGCAGCCCAATGAGCAGGAACAGCACAGCGTTGAGCAGGAATGTGAGGATCTCCCACACGGACACACCCTGAATTCGCATCACAGGCGTGGTCAGCTGCGGGGTATGCCAGCCCATATAGATCCCGACGGTGACCGCGGCGATGATGCCGGAGAGGCCGAGCTCCTCGGCGGGCAGGTAGGCCGCGTAGCCGCTCAACAGCGAGATGGTGATCTCTGTGGGCGGATCGTCCACCCTCCTGCGCACCTCGCGAATGACCCAGCCGGCGGCAAGACCGATGGCCAAGCCGCCGATGCCATTGACGACGAAGCGGAACGCCGCCTCGCCGAGCGAGAACGAGCCGGTCACGACGGCCGCGACCGCAAAGCTGTAGAGAACGAGCGCCGTCCAGTCGTTCGTCAGGTTCTCGCCCTCGATCACCGTTAGGAGCCGTCGCGGCGCGCCGATGCGGCGCAAGATCTCCGCCGGCGCCACCGCGTCCGTGGGCGAGACGACGGCGCCGAGCACGAACGACTCGGCCCAGCCCAGCCCGATCACCTCGTGGGCGACGACCGCTACCGCCGCCATCGTCACGAACACCAGGGGGATCGACAGCAGCGCGATCGGCCTGGCGTTGTCGCGGAGGTCTCTCAGCGAGGTGAAGAACGCGGCGCCGTAGAGCAGCGGCGGCAGGAAGATGAGGAGCACCAGATCGGGTTCGAGCTCCACGTGCGGCACGCCGGGCACGAAGCCGATCACGCAGCCCCCAATCACAAGCGTGATCGGGTACGGCACCCGGATCAGCCCCGAGAGCACGGCCAGCGCCGCCGTCGCCACGAGGAGGCCGAAGATGATCAGCTCTACGTGCTCCACGGCCCCAAGGGTGCCACGCCGATGCACAATTTCCGGCGTGACCGTCGTGACCCTCTACGGCAAGCCGGGATGTCACTTGTGCGAGGAGGCGCGCGCCGCGGTCGAGCGGGTCCGCGCCGAGCGGCCGTTCCGGCTGGAGGAGGTCGACGTGACGCTCGACCCGGTGCTCCACCGCCGCTACGGCGAGCGCATTCCGGTACTCGAGCTCGAGGGCGAGGAGCTGTTCCAGTATGTCGTGGACGAGGCGGCGTTGCTCAAACGGCTCGATAGAGTGGACGCCTCGTGAGGTACGACGACCCCACAGTGGGCGGGGTCGGGCTTCAGCCGGCGAGGCCGGATGCCGAGGCGGGCGTCTCGGAGCGGCTATCGCTCGGAGTCGCCGCCCGGCTGTCGCGCTACCTGCAGGTGCTCACCCAGGCGAAGAAGATGGGGCGCGAGACGATCTCGTCCCAGGAGCTCGCCGACTACACGCACGTCAACTCGACGCAGATCCGGCGCGACCTGTCCGGGTTCGGGAAGTTCGGGAAGCGGGGCGTCGGCTACAACGTCGACTCGCTGGTGTCGCAGATCCGCAAGATCCTGCGAACCACCGGCAAGCACAACATCGCCCTCTTCGGCGCCGGCAACCTGGGGCAGGCCATCGCGGCGTCGGACATCTTCGCCGACCACGGCTTCCGGGTCGTGGCGGTGTTCGACAAGGACCGGGCCAAGGTCGGCAAGCCGGTCAGCGACACGCTGACCGTCCGATCGTATGACGAGCTCGAGCGCGTGGTCCAGGAGGAGGACGTGGTGGTGGGCGTGCTCGCGGTTCCAACCGAGGCGGCGCAGGAGGTCGCCGACGACCTCGTGGCCGCCGGCGTGAAGATCATCTTCAACTACTCCGAGGCACTGCTCCAGGTGCCGCCGGAGGTGACCGTGCACACGTCCAGCCCCGCCGTGGACCTGCTCTACGCGCTCTACTTCTATCTCACCTAGGGAAGCCCCGTGCTAGAGATGTCGAGGGTCAGGGAGGTCTTCGAGGCCTCGACCGACTTCACGGTCGGGATCGAGGAGGAGTTCGGGATCCTGGATCCGGGGAGCCGGGCGCTCGTTCCTCGCTTCGACGAGCTGCGCGACGCCGGCCAGGGCGACCCGGTGCTGGCGGAGTCGATCGCCGGCGAGCTCATCAGGTCGGAGATCGAGATCCGGTCCGGGCGGGGCGAGAACCTGGCGGACGCGCTCGGGCGCCAGCGCGAGGCACGGGCGCGGCTCTTCCGTCTTACGTCCGACCGCGGCGCGCTGCTCGCGGCCACCGGCACGCATCCGTGGAGCCCCTGGCAGGAGCAGCGGATCATCGACACGGAGCACTACCGCCGCGTGGAGGAGGGGCTGCAGTACGTGGCCTGGCGGAACAATACGTTCAGCGTTCACGTGCACCTGGGAGTGCGGGGCGCCGAGCGCGCGGTCAGGGTCTGTGACCGGCTGCGGCCGGTGCTGCCGGAGCTCTTGGCGCTCTCCGCCAACTCGCCCTTTCTGGACGGCCGCAACTCGGGGCTCCACTCGGCTCGCAGCCAGATCTTCACCAAGAGCTTCCCGCGCTGCGGCATCCCGGATGCCTTCGGCAGCTGGGCGGCGTACGCCGAGTACGTCGAGTTCCTGCAGCGCACCCGCTCGATCGTGGAGCAGACCCAGATCTGGTGGAGCATCCGCCCGCATCACACGTTCGGCACGGTGGAGCTCCGCATCTGCGACGCCCAGACGAGCGCGTCCGACTCGACTGCCCTCGTCGAGTTGATCGCCGCCTGCATCGCCCAGGCGGCGCTCGACTATGACGACGGCCTGCCGTTCGAGGACCCGCCGGGCCGGCTCGTCGAGGAGAACTTCTGGCGGGCGATCCGGTACGGCCTCGACGGGCGGCTGATCGACTTGGCGCGCGTCGAGGAGTACCCGGCCGCCTCGCTCGGCGAGCGGCTCCTCGCCTGGACCGCCCCGGCCCGCGCCGCGCTGGGCGGCATCGAGCCGCTCCTGCCGGACGAGAACGGCGCCCAGCGCCAGCGGCGGGCCTTCGAGTCGAGCGGGTCGATCGAGGAGGTCTTCGCGGCCGAGGTGGCGGAGACGCAACGCACCTATGCGGCACAGGAGGTGGGCGCGTGAGCAGCGGCGAGCCGAGCCCCGAGGAGCTCCTGAAGCAGATAAAGGTCGACGACGTGCTGCTCCAGACCGCCGTCACGCTCGTGAACCTCGCCGGCCGGCGGCTGACGGTCAAGGAGGAGAAGGACCCGGCGCAGGCCAAGCAGGCGATCGACGCCGTCCGCGCCCTGCTGCCGCTGTGCCCGCAGGAGGAGATCGGCCCGATCAAGGACGCGCTCTCGCAGCTTCAGATGGTCTACGTGAAGGAGACGGACGAGCGGGCGAAGGCCCGATCGAAGATATGGACGCCTCCGGGCAGCTCATAGGGATCTTCGGCGGGTCGGGCTTCTACCGCTTCCTCGACGACGTGGAGGAGGTGCCGCTCGCCACGCCGTACGGCCCGCCGTCCGCTCCCATGCGCATCGGGTCGATCGCCGGGAGGCAGGTGGCGTTCATGCCCCGCCACGGCGACGAGCACACGCTGCCGCCACACCGCATCAACTACCGCGCCAACCTGTGGGCCATGCGCGAGGTGGGGGTCAGGCGGATCATCGGGCCGTGCGCGTGCGGCTCCCTGAAGCCGGAGCTCGAACCGGGCACCTTCGTGATCTGCGACCAGTTCGTCGATCGCACCCACGCCCGCGAGAGCACCTTCTACGACGGTCCGCAGACCACGCACGTCTCGGCGGCGGACCCCTACTGCCCCGAGCTGCGCCGCGTGCTCGCCGCCGCGGCGCGCGAGCTCGACATACCCGTCGTGGAGGGCGGCACGGTGGTGGTGGTCCAGGGCCCGCGCTTCTCCACCCGCGCGGAGTCGCGCTGGTACACCGCGACCGGCTTCGACGTGGTGAACATGACCCAGTACCCGGAGTGCTGGCTCGCGCGGGAGCTCTCGCTTTGCTATGCGAACGTGTCCCTCGTGACCGACTACGACGTGGGCCTCGAGGGTATGCCGCACGTGACGCCCGTCTCGGCGGAGGCCGCATTCGCGGTGTTCCGCGACAACCTCGATAGACTGCGCGCGCTCTTGTTCCGGGCGCTGCCGGAGATCGGCACGCAGCCGGACGACATCTGCGCGTCGGCGCTGGACAGCGCGATCGTTCATCACTAGCGGCGCCGTCCGCTGACTCTGATACCGACGGAGGACGTAAACCCTTGGAATTCCTGACTGACTGGGGCGTGATCATCGCGCTCGTCTGCGCGGCCGCCGCCCTGGTATACGGCGTCACGACCTCGCGCTGGCTGCTCTCGCTTTCGCCCGGAAACGACGAGATGCAGGGCATCTCCCACGCCGTGCAGGAGGGCGCGACGGCCTACCTGCGACGGCAGTACACGATCATCGCCGGGGTGGCGGTCGTGCTGGCGATCGTGCTGGCAATCGCCCTCGAGGCCTCGGACGCGGAGGGCATCCTGGTCGCGATCGGCTTCCTGATCGGGGGGACCTTCTCGGGCGCCGCCGGCTTCATCGGGATGAACGTGTCCGTGCGCGCGAACGCCCGGGTGGCCGAGTCGGCCCGCAGCGGCGTCTCCCGGGCGCTCGAGGTCGCATTCAAGGGCGGGGCCGTCACCGGCCTGCTGGTCGCCGGCCTGGCGCTGCTGGGCGTGGCCGGCTACTACGGGATCCTGATCGTGGCCGGCACCGACGAGCGCGACGCGATCGACGCCCTGGTCGGCCTCGGCTTCGGCGGCTCGCTGATCTCGGTCTTCGCCCGCCTCGGCGGCGGCATCTTCACCAAGGCCGCCGACGTCGGCGCCGACCTCGTGGGCAAGATCGAGGCCGGGATCCCGGAGGACGATCCGCGTAACCCGGCGGTGATCGCGGACAACGTGGGGGACAACGTCGGCGACTGCGCCGGCATGGCGGCCGACCTCTTCGAGACCTACGCGGTCACCGCGGTCGCCGTGATGCTGCTCGGGGTCCTCACCTTCGAGGAGATCGGGACGGTGGCGGTCTACCCGCTGGTCATCGGCGGCGTCTCGCTCGTCGCCTCCATCATCGGGACCTACGCGGTGCGGAGCCGCACCGGCAACGTGGAGCGGGCGCTCTACCAGGGGCTGATCGTCTCCGGCGTGCTCGCCGCGGCGGCGTTCCTGCCGATCACGCTCGCGCTGATGGACGACCTCACCTACAAGGAGGGCGTCTCGAGCCTCCTGAGGGTGGGGACCGAGGCGCCGAGCGGGATCGAGCTGTGGCTGTGCACGCTGATCGGGGTGGGGGTGACCGCCGGCCTCTTCACGATCACCGACTACTACACCTCCACGCGCTTCCGGCCGGTGCGCACGACGGCCCGGGCGTCGCAGACGGGCCATGCCACCAACATCATCCAGGGGCTCTCACAGGGCCTCCAGTCGACGGCCGCCCCGGCGCTGCTGCTGGCGCTCGGGATCCTGGTGGCCAACGAGCTGGCCGGTATCTACGGCATCGGCGTGGCGGTGATGGCCCAGCTCTCGCTCACCGGTCTCATCGTGGCCCTCGACGCGTTCGGCCCGATCACCGACAACGCGGGCGGCATCGCCGAGATGGCCGAGCTGCCCGACGACGTCCGCAACGTCACCGACCCGCTCGACGCGGTCGGCAACACGACCAAGGCCGTTACGAAGGGCTACGCGATCGGCTCGGCGGTCCTGGCCGCGCTGGTCCTGTTCGCCGCCTTCATCGAGGAGCTGCGCGAGGAGGCCGCGGCGGACGGCGAGACGCTCTCCCGCTTCGACATCTCCGAGCCGGAGGTCCTGATCGGCCTGCTGATCGGCGGCATGATGGTCTTCCTCTTCGCCGCGCTGGCGATCGAGGCGGTCGGCCGGGCCGGCGGCGGCGTGGTGGAGGAGGTGCGCCGCCAGTTCCGCGAGAAGCCGGGGATCATGGACCGCACGGAGAAACCCGACTACGCGCGCGCGGTGTCGATCGTCACCGCGGCCGCTCAGCGGGAGATGATCGTCCCGGCGCTGATCCCGATCGTGGTGACGCTGGTCGTGGGCCTGCTCTCCTACCAGGCGCTCGGCGGTCTGCTGATCGGCGTCATCGTGGTCGGCTTCTTCACGGCCGTGTCGATGACCTCGGGCGGCGGCGCCTGGGACAACGCCAAAAAGCTGATCGAGGACGGCGAGTTCGGCGGAAAGGGCTCCGAGGCCCACGCGGCCTCGGTGACCGGCGACACGGTCGGCGACCCCTACAAGGACACGGCCGGCCCGGCGATCAACCCGATGATCAAGGTGGCGAACATCGTGGCGCTCCTCATCATTCCGTTCCTGGTCTGACCGCCCGTCGCACGGAGTAGCTTTCATGGCGTGGCCGGCGGCCACGACATCAGCACGCTTCCGCCCGACCTCCCTGTGCCGGAGGACGACGGCGCCTGCGATCACCTGCCCGGCATGCACATGCCGGCGGTAGCCCTCCCGTCGACACGCGGCCGCGACGTCCGGCTCGACGAGCTTCCCGGGCGCACCGTGCTCTTCTGCTACCCGCGCACCGGTCGGCCCGACGAGGAGCTCCCGCCGGGCTGGAACTCGATCCCGGGCGCGCGCGGCTGCACGCCGGAGGCGTGCGGCTTTCGCGACCGCCACGAGCGGTTCGGCGACCTCGGCGTGCGCGTGCTGGCCCTGTCGACCCAGGACACCGCCTACCAGCGCGAGATGGCCGAGCGCCTGGAGGTGCCGTTCGAGGTGCTGAGCGACGCCGAGCTGCGCCTCGTACGCGCGCTGCGCCTCCCTACCTTCGAGGTGAACGGGTCGACGCTCGTCAGGCGGCTCACCCTCGTCATCCGCGACGGCGCGATCGAGCACGTCTTCTATCCGATCTTCCCGCCCGACACCCATGCGGGCGAGGTCCTCGATTGGTTGCGGGGCTAGCGGACTCCGAGCTCAAGGTCTTCTGGCTCGACTCGCCCGCGGCGCCCGACGCCCTGCCGCCGCTCGCCGGAGAGGAGCGCTGCGAGCTGGCGGTGGTGGGCGGCGGGTTCACCGGACTCTGGGCCACGTTGCTCGCCGCGGAGCGGGGCGCCGACGTGGTGCTGCTCGAGGGCGACCGCTGCGGCGCCGGCGCGAGCGGGCGCAACGGCGGGTTCCTCGAGGCCTCCCTCACCCACGGGCTCGAGAACGGCCTCTCCCGGTGGCCGGATGAGATCGACCGCCTGCTCGAGCTTGGGCGCGCGAACTTCGCCGCCATCCGCGAGACGGTCGAGCGCCGCGAGATCGATGCGGCCTGGAACGAGAGGGGGCTGATCCAGGTGGCGACCCGTCCGCACGAGGTGGCCTGGCTCGAGGAGTCCGCCGAGGCGGCGCGAGCACATGGGGAGGACGCGGTGCTGCTCGACCGCGACGAGGTGCGCGCCGAGGTGGACTCGCCGACATACCTGGCGGGCCTGTGGCAGCGGCGGTGGAGCGCGACCGTCGACCCGGCGCGCCTCGGCTGGGGCCTGCGCCGGGCCGCGCTCGAGGAGGGCGCGCGCGTGTTCGAGCACACCCCGGTTCGCGCGCTGAGGCGGGCCGGCGACGGGGTCGTGCTCGAGACCGCGCAGGGCCGCCTCCACGCCGACCGGGCGGTGCTCGCGACGAACGCCTACCCGCCGCTCGTGCGCTCGATCCGCCGCTACACGATCCCGGTCTACGACCACGTGCTCGTCACCGAGCCGCTCGACCCGGAGCGCCGTGCCGTCCTCCGCTGGGAGCGTCGGCAGGGGATCGCCGACTCCGGCAACCGCTTCCACTACTACCGCCTGACGCCCGACGACCGCATCCTGTGGGGCGGATACGAGGCGATCTACCACTTCCGGAACGGGATGGCGCCGGCGCTGGAGGACCACGGACCCACGTTCGAGCTGCTGGCGCGCAACTTCGCGGAGACCTTCCCCCAGCTCGAGGGCATCCGCTTCACGCACCGCTGGGCGGGCGCCATCGACACCTGCTCGCGCTTCTGCGTCACCTTCGGCCGCGCCCTGGACGGGCGGGTCGCGTACGCGGTCGGCTACACCGGCCTCGGCGTCGGCGCGAGCCGCTTCGGGGCGCTCGTGGCGCTCGACCTCGTGCACGGCCGCGACTCGGAGCTCACCCGCCTGGGGCTCGTCCGCTCGCGGCCCATTCCGTTCCCGCCCGAACCGCTCCGCTACGCGGTGGTGCAGGCTACGCGCCGCGCCCTCGCCCGCGCGGATCGGCGGGGCGGGCGCCGCGGCCCCTGGCTGCGGCTGCTTGATCGCGTCGGCGCCGGCTTCGACACTTAGTCGAGCAGATGGCCGAGTACCGACCGAAGGGACGTGGGCTCGAGCGGGTGCTGGGCACCGGCTCGCTCTTCTCGACCGCCTACGGCAACGTGGGCAGCTCGATCTACTACGCGCTCGGCCTGGTGGCCATCTTCGCCCTGGGGCTGACGCCGCTCGTGTTCGTCATCGCCGGCTTCATCTTCGCCTGCACGGCGGCCACCTACACCGAGGCCACGACGATGTTCCCGGAGGCCGGCGGCTCCTCGAGCTTCGCCCGCCGCGCCTTCAACGAGTTCTGGTCCTTCTTCGCGGCCTGGGGCCAGATGCTCAACTACATCATCACGGTCGCCATCTCGGCGTTCTTCGTGCCGCACTACCTGGGTGTCTTCTGGGAGCCGCTCGGCGAGTCGCCGGCCGACATCGTCGGCGGGATCGTGGTGGTGGCGATCCTCGCGGCCCTCAACATCGTGGGCGTCAAGGAGTCGGCGGGCATCAACGTGTTCCTCGCGGTCGCCGACTTCCTGACCCAGGTCCTGCTCGTGGTGGTGGGCATGGTGCTGGTGTTCTCGCCCGACACGCTCGTGAACAACGTCGACTTCGGCGTCTCGCCAACGGTCACCGACTTCCTGATCGCGATCCCCGTCGGGATGGTGGCCTACACCGGCATCGAGACGATCTCGAACCTGGCGGAGGAGGCGCGCGACTACGGGAAGACCATCCCGCGGGCGATGACGGCGGTCGTGGTGGCCGTGGTCGCGATCTATGCCTTCCTCCCCGTGGTGGCGCTGTCCGCGATGCCCGTGCGCGACGGCGAGACCCTCCTCGCCCAATCGAAGGAGGAGGGCGGCTACGCCGACGACCCGATCCTGGGTGTGGTCGCGAACATCGACCTCGGGGCGCTGGCCGAGCCCGCGGAGATCTACGTGGGCGTCCTGGCGGCCACGATCCTGTTCATCGCGACGAACGCCGGCTTGATCGGCGTATCCCGGCTCACGTATTCGATGGGCCAGTACCGCCAGCTGCCGGAGGGGCTGCGCGCTCTCCACCCCAGGTTCCGCACCCCGTACGTGGCGATCGTCATCTTCGGGCTCGTCGCCTGCCTGACGATCCTGCCGGGCCAGGCCGACTTCCTGGGGACGATCTACGCCTTCGGCGCGATGCTGTCGTTCACGATCGCGCATCTGGCGGTGATCGCGCTGCGGATCACCCAGCCCGACAGGGAACGGCCGTACCGGGGACCGGGCACGCTGCGGGTGAAGGGCCGCGAGTTGCCGCTCTTCGCGGTCCTGGGCGGCCTGGGCACGGGGATCGCCTGGATCGTCGTGACGGTGCTGAACATCGAGACGCTGCTGGCCGGCGCGATCTGGCTGTCGCTCGGGATGGCGACGTACATCATCTTCCGACGACGCCAGGGCCTCTCGCTCACGGAGACCCACAAGGTTGTGATGCCGAAGCCGGTGGTCGAGCACGAGGTGGAGTACGAGTCCGTGCTCGTCGCCTTCGAGGACGGGCAGTACTCCTCGGACGCGGTCGCGACCGCCGTGCGGCTCGCCGCGCGCCGGCGCCGCGGCATCCACGTGCTCGTCGTGATCACGGTGCCGCCGAACTCGCCCATCGACGCGACGATGCCGGACGAGGAGTCCCGCGCCGCGTCGCTGATCGACTCGGCCCGCGTCCTCGGCGGGCGGCGGGTGACCGGCCACTGGGAGAAGGTGCGGCCCGGCGGCGGCGGCCGGCGGATCGTCGAGGAGGCGAAGGACATCCGCGCGCGGGCGATCGTGATGTCGCTCCCGCCGCGGCGGACCGGGAAGTCGCTGTTCGGAAAGACGCTCGAGACCGTGCTCGCGGAGCGTCCGACCCGGGTGATCATCGACTCGTCGCCGCGGGTCGACGGCCGCGGGCCGAACGGCGGATAGAGCGAACCCGACCTCCGGTCTCGACGACAAGCCGCGCGAAGGGACGCGACCCAGCACCGAACTACCATACGACCGTGCAACGCGCGTATCTCGCGTCGACCCGAGCGCTCAACGCGCTACTCGTCCTCGTGGGGGTGGCGCTGATCGTCTCGGCGCTCCTGCGCGGCGGCGGGGCGCTCGCCCTGGGCGTGATCCTCGGGGCGATGTTCGTCCTGCTGGGCGCCGGACGGCTTTGGCTCGCCCGCGGCGGCCGGCGGTGAACGACGGCGACGGCTCACGCCGGTCGCCGGTCGCGAGCCGGGCGCGCTCGCAGATAAGGCGCGGATCGGAGCGGGCCGGCGCGCGCATCGCGCGCGGTCTGGGCGAGCCCGCGCTGTTCGCGATCCTGCTCAGCGCGGTCGTGTCGGCGCTGTTCTTCTCGCTCGGGGTCGTCTCGGGCGACGCGCTCGGCCTTACGCCGATCGTCTACGTCGTCGCCGGCCTGTTCCTCATCGTCACGATCGCCACGTACGTCGAGGGCAGCTCGCTGCACCAGGAGCGGGGCGGGGCGTCGACCTACGCCCGCTACGCGCTCGACGAGTTCTGGAGCTTCGTCGCCGGGTGGGCGATCCTGCTCGACTACCTGATCGTGATGGCCGCCGCCGCGGTGTCCATCAGCGACTACCTGGCGGTGTTCTGGGACGACCTCGCGAGCGGGGCGCCGGAGATCGCGTTCGCCGGGGTCGCCCTCGCTTACGTCGCGGCGCAGAACGTACGCGGCCTCTCAGCGGACCGCCTGCGGATGGTTCTGAGGCTCTCGCTCTTCAGCATCGGCGTGCTCGTCCTCGTCGCCGGGCTCGCGTTCGCCCAGTTCTTCGACGCCGGGGCGATCGTCGACTCGGTCGACCTCGGTGCGACGCCTAGCTGGGAGGACGCGATCTTCGCGGCGGTCGTCGCCAGCATCGCGCTCGTCGGCGTAGAGGCGGCGTCGGGACTGGCGGGCGAGGTCCGTGTCGGACGGCGCGGCCTCCGGCGGATGGTGATGGCGACCGCGGGCGTCACGCTCGCGCTGTACGTCGTGGTCTCGGCGGCCGGCCTCATGGCTCAACCCGTGGACGGTGGCGAGACCGCCCTGGGCGGCGCCTACGTGGAGGCGCCCGTGCTCGGCATCGTGGCCGCTTACGAGTCCGGGTGGCTCGTGGACGCCGGCCGCTACGTCGTGGGGGCGACCGCCGCGGCGGTGTTGATCGTCGCGATGAACGGCCAGATGCTCGGCCTCGCCCGGCTCGCGTACTCGCTCGCCACGAACCGCCAGATCCCGAGCGCGGTCGGCCGCCTGCAGAGCAGGCGCGGGACGCCCTATGTGGCCATCTCGGTGGCCGCGGTGATCGCCTTCGCGTTCGCGCTCTCGCGGGACCTCGACTTCCTCGCCGGGGTGTTCGCGTTCGGCGCGATGATCAGCTTCGCGATCGCGCATCTGTCGGTGATCGTCCTGCGCTTCCGGGAGGCCGGCCGACCGAGCGCGTTCCGGGTGCCGCTGTCGATCCGAGTGGGCGGGGGCAGCGTCCCCGTGCCGGCCGCGCTCGGGCTGCTGTTTGCGGTTGCGGCCTGGGGGAGCGTGGTGGTCCTGCACGGGGGCGCGCGTGTGATCGGCGGCATCTGGATGGCGCTGGGCATCGCGCTCTACGTCGTCTACCGCGTCAGCCAGGGCAAGTCGCTGACGCAGCGGTTCACGATCCCCGCGGAGGCGCTCCAGGAGACCGTGCACGCCGAGTACGGGAGCATCCTCGTGCCGGTCCTGGGCACGCGCCTGGACGACGACATCGTCGGGACCGCCGGGCGCCTCGCCGCGGAGCAGGCCGAGGAGGGCGACGGCGCGGTACTCGAGGCGTTGTACGTCTTCGAGATCCCGATGTCGCTGCCGATCGACGCTCGCGTACCCGACGAGCGCGTTCAGGCGGCCAAGCGCGCGCTGGCCCGGGCGAAGGAGGTGGGAGAGGAGTACGAGGGCGTCGAGGTGGCCACCGCGATGGTGCGCGGACGGACGGCGGGTCAGGCGATCGTCGCCGAGGCGCGGCGCCGGGGCGTGGAGGCGATCGTGCTCGCGGCCGAGGAGCCCACGCGCATCCGGGGCGGCGCGATCCTCGGCGGCCGGGGCCGCGCACGTGACCGCTTTGTGGGCGAGACGACCCGCTACGTGGTGGAGAAGGCACCCTGCCGGGTGATACTCACCGCGCCGCCCGCGGGTCAGGAGGACACCCGCGAAGGGGTTCTGCCCTGACCCGCAAGGCGTCCATTTCCCAACCGGATCTTCACGAGACCGCCTGTAGAGTGGGGCTCGAATGTTGGTCTTGATCGTCGGATGCGGCCGCGTGGGCTCAGCGATCGCGAACTCGATGCTCAGCGAGGGGCACGAGGTCTCGGTGCTGGACGAGGACCCCGAGGCGCTGGCGCTGCTCGATCGCGGGCAGACCGAGAGCTGGGAGGAGCGGGGCGGGCGCTACACGGTCGGCACGGCGCTCGAGCTGGACGCGCTGCTGGCCGCCGGCATCGAGGAGGCCGATGCGTTCGTCGCGTCCACGGACGGCGACAACACCAACCTCGTCATCGCCCAGATCGCGAAGCGCCGCTTCAACATCGAACGCGTCGTGGTCAGGGTGCTCGACCCGGCGCGGGCGCGGTGGTACGCCGAGCAGGGGCTGCAGACGGTCTGCCCGACGCAGACGGCGATCGAGCTGCTCGAGGCCGCGGTGCGGGGACAGATCCGATTCGAGGGGGTGTCGGGCTAGCTCATGTACGTCCTGATCGTCGGCGCCGGGAAGGTCGGCTGGAACCTGGCCCGAGAGCTGATCAACAAGCGCCATGAGGTGACGGTCATCGAGTCCGACCAGAGCCGCTTCTCGATGGTCGAGGAGGAGCTCGAGCACAGCGCCCAGTACGGCGACGGGACCGAGCTGTGGGTCCTCGAGCGCGCGGGGATCGAGCGTGCCGACCTGGTGCTCGCCGTCACCGGCGACGACGAGGACAACATCCTGATCTCCCAGGTGGCGCGCGAGAAGTACGGGGTGGCGCGGATCGTGGCCCGCTGCAACAACCCGCGGAACCTCCAGCACTTCGAGCTCCTGGGCGTGAAGCCCGTCATCTCCGCGACCGACCTGATCCTGCGGCTCATCGAGCATGAGGTGCCGAAGTACGGCCTCGTGCACCTGCTCGACCTGCCCGAGGAGCGGCTCGAGATCATCGAGCTCGAGGTCGCGGAGGGCTCGGAGGCCGCCGGCAAGCCGGTCAAGGACCTCGGCCTGCCGGACGGCTCGCTGGTGATCTCGATCCTCCGCGACGGTGGCGGCTTCGTGCCCGCAGGGGACTCGGTGGTGCAGGCCGGCGACGAGGTTTTGCTCGTGCTCGACGTGGGGATCGAGTCACGCGTGACCGAACGGTTCACGAACCGCTCGTCGAGCGCCGCGGCATAGCGATGGCTCGCCGCAAGGTCGACTACCTCCTCGTCGGCGGCGGTCTCGCCTCGGCGAACTGCGCCCGCTGGCTGCGCGAGGAAGGCGCCGACGGGTCGGTCCTGCTGGTCGGCCGCGAAGCGGACCCGCCCTACAACCGTCCGCCGCTGTCGAAGGGCTTTCTGCAGGGCCGGGAGTCGCGCGAGGACGCGCTGTTCCGCCCGGACGACTGGTGGCGGGAGCAGGACGTCGAGCTGATGACCCGCACCAGCGTGATGAGCCTCGACCCGGGCGAGCGCGTGGCCACGCTGTCTACCGAGGACGAGATCGAGTTCGACAAGGCGCTCGTTGCGACCGGGGCCAACGTGCGCCGCCTGCGGCTCGAGGGCTGCGAGCTCGACGGCATCCACTACCTGCGGGTGTTTCCCAACTCGCGCGCGATCCGCGAGGCGGCCGACCGGGCCGAGCGCGTCGTGCTGATCGGCGGGAGCTACATCGCTACGGAGGTGGCGGCGTCGCTGACCGCCTTCCACGGCGTGAAGTGCACGCTCGTGATGCTCGAGGACGTGACGCTCGAGCGCTTCTACGGGCCGGAGGTCGGCGGGTTCTTCCAGCGCGCGCTCGAGGATCACGGCGTGGAGGTGCACGGCGGCCAGGAGGTGGAGCGCTTCGAGGGGGCGGACGGACGGGTACGCAAAGTGGTCACGAAGGGCGGGCTCGAGCTCGACTGTGACGCGGTCGTGGTGGGCGCGGGCGTGGTCCCGGAGACCACGCTCGCGGCGCACGCCGGCCTCGAGATCGGCGACGCCGGCGGGGTGAAGTGCTCGGCCGGACTCGAGAGCTCGGCGCCGGGGATCTTCGCCGCCGGCGACATCTGCGAATACGACAGCCCGATCCACGGGCGCCCGCTGCGCATCGAGCACTGGGACGTGGCGTTCAACCAGGGCAAGACGGCGGCGCTGAACATGCTCGGCCGCGGCGTCGAGTACGACGCGGTGCCGTACTTCTTCTCCGACCTGGCCGACTGGACCTCGATGGAGTACGTCGGCCCCGGGTCGGGCGACACCGTGGTACGCGGCTCCCTCGAAGACGGCGACTTCACCGCCTTCTACGTCAGGGATCGCCGGGTGACCGCCGCGCTGACCGTGGGTCGCTCGGACGACCTCGAGCACGCGCAGCGCTTCCTCACCGAGGACGTCGAGGTGGACCCCGCCGGGCTCGCGGACGAGGGCACCGACCTCGGCAGCCTGTAGGCGCCGCGAGGCCGCCGCTTCGCCGGAGCTCCCCCCTACCCTGGGGGCGTGGCCGGGTACTTCGACGACGGGTCGATGCTGCGGCGCGTGCACCGGGAGCGGGCGCTCGCGCTTGCCGGCCCGCGGGCGCTCCTGATGCAGGCTGCGCACCCGCTGGCGGTATCGGGTCTCCTCGCCCATTCGACCGCGATCGACGAGCCCTACGACCGCCTCGCCCGCACCGCCGAGGTGATGCGCACGATCTGGTTCGGTGAGCGCCAGGAAGCGGACCTGGTGTGCCGCCGGGTCCGCGCGATGCACCGCCAGGTGGCGGGCAGGCTGCGCGCGCCCGTGGGTCCGTACCCGGCGGGGACGTCCTACCGCGCCGACGACCCGGAGCTTCTGCTCTGGGTGCTGTTCACGCTCGTGGACTCGGGGCTCGTCGTCTACCGCACCTACGTGGGCTCGCTGTCTCCGGAGGAGGAGGCCGGCTACTGGCGCGACTTCCAGCGCGTCGGGCGGCTGTTCGGCCTGCGAGCGGGGGACATGCCGCGAACGCTGGCGGACCTCGACGACTACCGCCGGGCGATGCTCGAGGGCGACCGCCTGCACGTGACCGACTGGGCCCGCGAGCGCGCCCGAGCAATCGTGCTCGAGCCTCCGGCACCATGGGCCGCGCAGCCGATCGTCGAGACGGTCAACTTCATAACGATCGCGCTGCTGCCGGACCGAATCCGATCCGAGTACGGGTTCGCGCCACTGCCGCCCGCGTTCGTCCGCAAGGCGCTCGTGAAGGCCGGCGGCGAGTACGTGAAGCGCGCGGTCGTCCCGTTCCTGCCGGACCGGCTGCGGCTGGTGCCGGCGGCGCGGGCGGCGGCTTGACGGCGCTCAGGTGGCTCGCTCGCGAAGGTGGCCGTTCCTGCCCCCGAAGTTAGGCGTCTGGCTGTGGCAGTTGGGACAGAGAAAGACGAGGTTCTCGAGCCGGTTGTCGTACGGGTCGCCGTTCACGTGATGGAGGGTCACCCGAAGCGCTTGCCCGCGCCACTCGTCCAGGCCACACCGCTCGCAGCGCTCTTCCTTTAAGCCGGCCCTCAGGATCCGCGCCCGCAGATGCCCACGATTTCGGGGGCGCCCCGCCACGAGCAACTCCTCGACCGGGGTGAACGGATCCCGCGTCTCGAGGGCTCCGCGCCTCCTCGCATCGTGCCATGCAGCCGTCGAGAACCCGAACTGCTTCTGGCATTCGCGCATCGACATTCCCGAATCGTGTGCCCGTTGGATCTCGGCCCAGTCGTAGCGCTGTCCGAAGCGCGCATCGCCCGCGAATCCCAGCTGGCGGACGTGGTAGCAGACCGTGCCTTTGCTAAGGCCGAGCTCGAAGGCGACCTCCGTCTGGCTCATGCCCGCCTCGAGAAGCCGGCGAACCGCAGCACGGGTGTCATGTCGGAAGCGCGGCGTCTTGCCGGCGCGCGGCACGATCTCTCCACGGCCCACCGCCGCATCCCACGCTCCGTTGCCGAAGCCGAATTCGGCCTTGCACGCCTGAAGCGAGTGCCCTTGGTCGTAGTAGTCCTGTATCGCGGTCCAGTCGTATTTCCGGTTCACCACGAACACATGTTCCCGGACGAACCGGACGGAACGAGGTCGCGAGACACGAGCCCGAGCTCGGCTATGGTTGACCGCACTTGCCCCCTGGTGTAGCGGCAGCACGCCTCGCTCTGGACGAGGTAGGCGGGGTTCGAATCCCTGGGGGGCAGCTCTTCGAACCTTTCTCGCGGCTCCGCGTCGTCCATGGTGTACAGCCGGTCAAACGCGTCCGCGGCCGTCGCCGCGTGGCCGGTGCACGGCCATGACCGTCCAGCCCTAGCCGTCCTCGCCGCTCAAGTGGAGCTCACGCCGCCGCGTGCTCCGCCCAGTCCCGGTAGAGCCGGGCGTACGCTCCGTTCCACTCCAGGAGCTCCTCGTGCGTTCCCTGCTCCGCGATCCGGCCGTGGTCCAGGACGACGATCCGGCCGGCTCCGCGAATCGTCGACAGCCGGTGGGCGATCACGATCGCCGTGCGGCCCGCCAGGAGCCGGCGCAGCCCGCGCTCGATCTGCGCCTCGGTTCGCACGTCAACGTTCGATGTCGCCTCGTCGAGGATGAGGATGCGGGGGTCCGCGGCCGCCGCCCGGGCGAACGCCACCAGCTGTCGCTGGCCGGCCGAGAGGTGGCCGCCGCGCTCGCCGACCTCCGTCTCGTAGCCGTCGGGAAGGTGCTCGATGAACTCGTGCGCGCCGACCGCCCGAGCCGCGGCCTCGACCTCGTCATCGCCCGCGTCGGGACGGCCGAACGCGATGTTGTCGCGGATGGTGCCGGAGAAGAGGAAGCCCTCCTGCGGGACGATCCCCAGCTGCGATCGGAGGGACCGCTCCGTGACGTCGCGAAGATCGTGGCCGTCCACGAGCACGCGCCCGCTGTCCGGGTCGTAGAACCGCGCCACGAGCTTGGCCAGGGTCGACTTTCCGGCGCCGGTGGCGCCGACGAGGGCGACCGTCTGCCCGGGCGGCACTTGTAGGGACAGACCGCTGAGGGCGGTGTGCTCGTCGTCGTACGAGAAGGTCACGTCGTCGAACTCGATCTCGCCGCGCACCCGCGGCAGCTCGACGGCGCCGGGCCGGTCGGCGATGTCGGGCTCCTCGTCGAGCAGCTCGAAGATCTTGTCGAGGGCCGCCATCCCCGCCTGGTAGGTCGTGTAGAGCTGCGAGAGGGACTGGATCGGGTCGAAGAAGCTCTGGAGGTAGAACACGAACGACGCCAGGACGCCGATCGTGGCGTCGCCGTCGAGCACCTGGTTCCCGCCGTAGAGCAGGATCGCCGCCGTCGCCACGGCGGAGAGCAGCTCCACCGACGGGAAGTAGGCGGCGTTCAGGTAGACCGTCTTCATGTTCGCGTAGCGGTTCTCGTCGTTCAGCTCCGCGAAGCGGGTGCCGTGCCGGCGCTCCTGGCCGAAGGCCCTCACCACTCGGACACCGGAGAGCGTCTCTTGGAGGTAGGCAGTGACCTGAGCGATCTTCTCGCGCGTCGCCCTGTATGCGCCGGACGAGGCGATTCTGAACACCAGGCTGCCCACGAGCAGGACCGGGAAGGTGAGGAACGTGACGAGGGCGAGGCCCGGATCGAGCACGACCAGGATCACGGCGGTCCCGATCAGCGTGAGCGTGGCCGAGACGAGGGTCGAGAGCCCCTCGGTCACGAGCTGGTCGAGTGCCTGCACGTCGTTGGTGAGGCGGGAGATCAGCACGCCGGTCTTGCGGCGCGAGTAGAAGCCGATCGAAAGCCGCTGAAGGTGCTCGAACAGCTCGAGACGGAGGTCCTGGAGTGCGCGCTGGCCGACCCAGTTGATGAGGTACGTCTGGGCGTAGGTGGCGACCCAGTTCACGAGCGCCGCCGCGAGGAACGCGATCAGGATGAGCGTGAGCGCCCGGGTGTCGCCGTCGCGGATGCCGTCGTCGATCGCGAGGCCCGCGAGGTAGGGCGGCACGAGCGCGGCGCCCGTGGCGATCCAGAGCGACAGGAACATGAGCAGCACGCGCCGGCGGTACGGGCGGAGCAGGCTGGCGAGGTGGCGGAGGCGGCCCGCGCGGCTCATCTCCCTCATAGCCCAGCCACCTCCCGCTCCGGGTCCTCGCGCGTGAGGAAGACCTGGTCCGGCAGGCCCTTCTCGGCGATCTCGCGGTAGAGCTCCGAGCCGTCGAGAAGCGCCGAGTGGGTGCCGCGCGCGGCGACGCGACCGTCCTCCAGCACCACCACGTCGTCGGCCAGCGCGATCGTGGAGAGACGGTGGGCGATCACGAAGGTCGTCCGTCCCTCCATCACCTCGCGCAGCGCGGACTTGATGCGGCTTTCGGTGGTGGCGTCGACGCTCGACGTGGCGTCGTCGAGGATCAGGATCCGCGGCTCGGCGAGAAGGGCGCGGGCGATCGCGACCCGCTGGCGCTGCCCGCCGGAGAGCGTCAGTCCGCGCTCGCCGACCAGGGTGTCGAGCCCTTCCGGCAAATCCCCGAGCAACTCGCCCAGCCCGGCCCGCTCGGCGGCCTCGAGGATCTCCTCCTCGGTCGCGTCGGCGCGTGCGTAAGCGATGTTCTCGCCGAGGCTCGCGCTGAACAGGAAGGCGTCGTCGGAGACCACGGCCACCTCGCTCCGGAGCGAGGCCGGATCGACCGTGCGAACGTCAACGCCGTCCACGAGCACGGCGCCCGCGTCGACGTCGTAGAGCCGCGGGATCAGCATGACCAGGGTGGTCTTGCCGGAGCCCGTGGGGCCCACGACCGCGACGGTGCGTCCGGGCTCGACGTCGAGGTCAATGTCGCGCAGCACGGGATCGCCGTGCCCGTATCCGAAGGTGACGCCGCGAAGCTCGACCCGCCCGCCGCCGGCGGGAAGCCCGGGCGCGTCGAGTGGGGCAGTGAGCCGCGGCTCGCGGTCGAGCACCTCGAACACGCGGGCGCCACTGGCCACCGCCCGCTGCGCCATGCCGAGCGCGATTCCGAGCATCCGCATCGGCGAGGTGAGCATCAGGACGTATCCGTAGAAGGCGACGAAGTCGCCCACGGTGATCGAGCCCCGGATCGCCTGCCGGCCGCCCACCAGCAGCAGCGCGGCGAGACCGAGCTGCGGGAGAAAGCCCAGCAAGGGGCTGTAGAACGCGCGTAGCCGGGCGGTGACGAGCGACTGATCGAACACGCGCTTCACCGCGTGGCGGAAGCGCCGCAGCTGACGCTGCTCCTGGGCAAACGCCTTGACCACGCGCACCCCGGAGACGTTCTCCTCGGCCTCGGCGGTCAGCTCGGCGATCCGCTGCTGCACCTCCTGCGAGGCCGGGCGGTTCCGGCGGCCATAGCGGAACGCCACCCAGATCACGACCGGCATCGGGGCGAGCGACACGGCGGCGAGGTCGGCGTCGACCGCGAACATCACCGCGGAGGCGATCACGATCGTGAGCGCCGACTGCATGATGAAGATCAGCCCGTAGCCGAGGAAGAAGCGGACGGCCTGGAGGTCGACCGTCGCGCGCGACATCAGCTGACCGGTTTGCTGCGAGTCGAAGAACGCCAGCTCGAGCGAGTGCAGATGGCGGTAGATCCGGTTGCGGAGGTCGTACTCCACTCCGAGCGACACCCGGCCGGCCACCAGTCGCCGGGCGACGCTGAACGCGAGCCGCAACACGCCGGCGCCGGCCACCGCGAGGGCGAGCGGCCACAGCTCGACGCCGCCGCCCCGGATGTCGTCGACCGTACGGCCCACCAGGTAGGGAATGAGCACACCGACCCCCATCGCGGCGGCGGCGAGCACGAAGGAGACGAGGACACCGCGGCGGTAGGGGCGAAGGAAGCCGAGAAGGCGCCAGAACGTCTTCATTCGCCCTATTACTTTACTTAATGAAGTAACTCCGCTCCGACGGGCGCCCAGGCGGCGACGCGGCCTCGCTTGCAGGAGTGCCGGCGTTCGACGCGAATCCCGCGATAATGGCCCACCGTCCGAGGATCCTGCCGAGCACGCTCACGAGCGGCGAGCGGCGGGTGCTCGCCGCCTTCCTCGCCGGCCGCCTGTCCGCCGGCCGCCTGCAGGCCGAGCTCGCCGAGGCCCGCCGCGCCGGGCCGACGGCGCCGGTCGAGCCCACCGCCGCGAGCCTCCACGCGGCGTGACAGCGCCTCGCGGAGGCTGATCCCGTTCGTCGTGCGGTCAGAGCTCGCCGCGCAGCGCCGCGCCGTAGCGCTCGACCGAGCGCCTGACCACGTCCGGCCCGCCCTCCGGGATCAGGCGGCCCCACCAGGCGCCGTAGATCGCCTCGTACTCGAACGGCTCGACCGCCGCCCCGATCTCCCGGACGACCGGCTCGGGGAGCGGGACGAGGTTCGGATAGCTCCACATGAAGGCGACGTGCGTCCGGTCGGGGATGACTTGGATGATGTCGCCGCTCAGGAGCGCCCCCGCCCCGTCCGCTCGGTGGAGCATGGTGCCGCCGGGGAAGTGCCCGCCGCCGCGGATGAGCGTCAGGCCGTGGCCGAGCCCCAGCGTCTCGCCGTCCCAGTGCCGGATCGAGGGGTCGGGGCGCATGACCCACTCGGCGTCGGCGGCGTGCAGGTGGATGGGGCAGTCGAAGCGATGCGCCCACTCGACCATCGACGAGTAGTAGTGCGGGTGGGAGATCGCTATGCCCGCCAGTCCGCCGCGGCGCTCGACCTCCCGGGCGGTCGGCTCGTCCAGCAGACTGATGCAGTCCCACAGCAGGTTCGAGTCGCCGAAGGGAACGAGGAGCGCGCGCTGGCCGATGGCAAACGACGGCTCCGTGCCGATGCCGACGAGGTCGCCCTCCTCCCGGATCTCGTTCCTGTGGTCCTCCGCCAGTTCCGCGAGCGTCGTCCACAGCTGCCCCTGGGGCGGCACGTACTGGCGCGGGTCGGTGCAGATCGGACAGGACGGGGGCGGGGCGTCCGACTCCTTGAAATGGGTCCCGCACGTCACGCACATGAACCTCTCCATGGCGGGGAACCCTACGCTCCGGGATAGCCACAACCGGACCGAACGAGGTGACCGTGCCAGCGGACCAGGACCAGAAGGCAGCCGACTTCCGCGCCCTCCACGAGGGGGAGGCGTTCATCATCCCGAACCCCTGGGACGCCGGATCGGCCCGGGTGCTCGAGGCGCTCGGGTTCAAGGCGCTCGCCACCACCAGCTCCGGATTCGCCTTCACGCTGGGCCGCCTGGACGGCGACGCAACCCTCGACGAGGTCGTCGACCACGTGCGGACGATCGACGGCGCGACCGGGCTGCCGGTGTCTGTCGACCTCGAGAACGGCCACGGCCCCGCGCCCGAGGACGCCGCCTCGGCGATCCGCCGGGCCGCCGACGCCGGCGCCGTGGGCGGCTCGATCGAGGACTGGGACCCGGGCGGCGAGATCTATGGCTTCGACCACGCCGTCGAGCGGGTGGCGGCCGCCGCGGAGGCCGCGCACGGCCTGGGCTTCCCGTTCACGTTCACCGCGCGGGCGGAGAACCACATACGCGGGAACCCCGACCTCGACGACACGATCGCGCGCCTCCAGGCGTACGAGCGCGCCGGCGCCGACGTCCTCTACGCGCCTGGTCTGCGAAACGGGGACGAGATCCGGGCAGTGAGCGAGTCCATCTCCAAGCCGCTCAACGTGCTGGCCCGCCCGGGGCTGTCGATGAAGGAAATCGTCGACGCCGGCGGCCGGCGGGTGAGCGTCGGTGGGGCGCTGACCTGGGTCGCGGTCGGCGCGATGGCGGCCGCGGCGGAGCAGATCCGCGACTCCGGGGACTTCTCGGCGCTCAAGGCGAGGGTGCGCATCGACGAGTGGCTCGCGTAGCTGCAGGGCTCGTTTGCCGCTGGCCGGGCAAGCGGTCCGCCCCGCCGGCCGGTGTCGGCGCCCACCTTCCTTTCGGGGCGGGGGGTTCCATACAAACCGGGACACATAGTCCCGGAACTTCAGGAACCCCCCCTTGGGGGCGGGCCCAGGCCACGTATCGATCCGCTCCCGACTCGGTCACGCCGGCCCGAGGAGCTTCCGCGGCACCAATGGGGACCTACTCGAAGCTCAGCTTCCGCACGCGCTCCACGTGCCGCTCGTTGAGATCGCGGCCGCCGCGGAAGTAATCCATCACGGCCTTCAACTCGTCGACGGACATCCGCGCCAGGAGATCGTGAGCTTCGCTGCCGATCGGGCTCCAGATCTGGGTGGCCCGTTCCCTTAGGAGCGGCGTCAGCTCGACGATCACCTGGCGCCGGTCGTTCGTGTCCCGCACCCGTTGGGCGTAGCCGGCCCGCTCGAGCCGGTCGAGCACGGCGGTCACGGCGGCGGTGGTGAGGCCGCTCAGCTCGGCCAGGCGGCCGGCAGTCATCGGCCCCTGGTTCTCCACGATGTTCATGCAGCGGAGATCCGTGCGGTTGACACCCAGCGTGCGGCACGCCACCTCGTCGAACGCGTCGTTGGCTGCCTCGTGGGCGCGGGCCAGGTGGATCAGCTCGCCGATCAGTTCCTCCTTGGTTTCTCTTGACACCTTGATCTCTAATCTGATTAGATATCTGCCGTGCTAGATAATTGTAGGAGGTCTCGATGATCGAAGCAAGAGGCTTGCAGAAGGCCTACGGCGACGTGCGGGCGCTCGACGGCCTCGGGTTCGAGGTCGCGGGCGGGACGATCTTCGGCTTGCTCGGCCCCAACGGGGCCGGTAAGTCCACGACGGTCAAGATCCTGACCACGTTGGCGCGGCCGGACGCGGGCGAAGCGACCGTGGCCGGTCACGACGTGCTGCGGGAGGCGGCGCGGGTGCGGCGCTCCATCGGCGTCGTGGCGCAGCGGTCCGGGGTCGATCGCGACCTGACCGGTCGTGAGAACGTGAAGCTGCAGGGCCACCTTCAGGGCATGCGCGGACGGGAGCTCGACCGCCGGGTCGACGAGCTGCTCGAGCAGTTCGGCCTCGCGGACGCGGCGCGCCGCGTGGCGCGTACGTACTCGGGCGGGATGCAGCGGCGTCTCGACATCGCCATGGGGCTCGTACACCGGCCGAAGGTGCTGTTCCTCGACGAGCCCACCACCGGGCTCGACCCCGAGGTGCGTGCGGCGATGTGGCGAGAGATCGAGCGTCTCAAGGCGGACGAGGGCCTGACGATCCTGCTCACGACGCACTACATGGAGGAGGCCGACCGGCTCGCCTCGCAGCTCGCGATCGTGGATCGCGGCCGGGTGGTGGCGGAGGGCTCGCCAGCGGAGCTCAAGTCGAGCCTGCAGGGCGACGCCGTGCACGTGGAGCTCGAGGGCGCGAACGTGAACGGGAGCGTCGAGGCGGCGCTCCGCGGGGTCCCCGGGCTGCGTGAGGTGATGGTGGCGGGCAGGGCCCTCCACGCCCGCGTCGACGACGGCGCCCGGGCGGTGCCGGGCGTGCTCGCCGCGCTCGACTCACATTCGGTGCCGGTCGCGACCGTGACCGTCGCCCGCCCGTCGCTCGACGACGTCTACCTGCGCTACGCGGGCCGCTCGTTCGCGGAGGCGGACAAGAACGAGAACAAGGAGGAAGGCGAATGACTGCCATCTCGGACGCTTGGGCCCTCACGGTCCGCGACCTGCTCCGGCTGTGGCGGCAACCCTGGTTCATCGCGATCGTGCTGGTGCAGCCCGTCATCTGGCTGCTTCTGTTCGGCGAGCTGTTCCAGCGCGTGGTCGACATCCCGGGCTTCCAAGGCGGCGACTACAAGCAATACCTCGTCCCAGGCGTGCTCGTCATGACGGCGTTCTTCTCGAGCGGCTGGAACGGGATGTCCACTATCGAGGATCTCGAGCGTGGCGTCACGGACCGCCTGCTCGTCACGCCGGCGCGGCGCTGGCCGCTCATCGCCGGGCGCTTGGGGCAGAACGCCGTCCAGGCGCTGATCCAGTCGCTCGTGATCGTCGCCATGGCGCTCGCGATCGGCGTGAGCTTCGACGGCGGTGTGCTCGGAATGGTGATGCTGGTGGTCGCGGCCGTCCTGCTGGGCACCGCGTTCGCGGCCCTGTCGAACGCGCTGGCGCTCGTGGCCCGGCAGGAGGAGAGCCTCATCGGCGCGGTGACATTCCTGCAGCTGCCGCTGACGTTCCTATCGACGGCCTTCATGCAGGAGAGCCTCATCCCCAGCTGGGTGGCCACCGTGGCCGATTACAACCCGGTCAACTGGGCGATCGTGGCCGGCCGCGAGGCCGTGCAGAGCGGCACCGACTGGGGCACCGTGTTCGGCTACTGCGGCCTGCTCGTGGCGTTCGCGCTCCTGTGCACGATGCTCGCGACGCGGGCGTTTCGCGCCTACCAGGCGCAGGTGTAGCCCCAGCCTCGGCCGCCTCCCGGCACACGCCGGGAGGCGGCCGGCGCAACTTCGAACCGGCGGGCGGACACCTGCGTATACCCGCACGACTGAGGCCCACCAGGTAGAGGAGGGTGCGACGATGGGACGCGGCATGCGGTCGATGCGGCGAGCGCTGGCGCTCGCCGTGGTGGCGCAGCTGGCTCTTGTGGGGCCGGCGCTGGGGCAGGAGCCGGAGGTGCTCGACCCCGACCTGGCGGTGAGCCCGGCCGTGTCGGGTCTCGACCAGCCGGTCGCCATAGCGTTCATCGGCAGGGACGACATGTTCGTCATCGAGAAGGCCAGCGGCCAGGTCAAGCGCGTGGTCGACGGCCAGGTACAGGGCGTCGCGCTCGACCTGCCGGTCAACTCGGCATCCGAGCGCGGGTTGCTCGGCATCGCCCTGCACCCCAGGTTCCGCCGAAACGGCTTCGTCTACCTCTTCTGGAGCGAGAGCAAGACCGGCGCCGACAGCGCCGCCCTCGAGGACGTGCGCCTGCTCGGCAACCGGGTCGATCGCTTCGAGTGGGACGGCGAGACGCTCGCGTTCGACCGGAACATCATCCAGTTCCGCTCCTTCCAGGCGGACGAGGGCCAGCCGCTGCGCGGCAACCACGACGGCGGCGTGCTCAGGTTCGGGCCGGACGGCAAGCTGTACGCGATCGTCGGCGACACGGGGCGCCGCGGACAGCTCCAGAACCTGGTGAACGGGCCGTTCGGGCCCGGCATCCCGGACGATCAGTTTGGCGGTCCCGAGCCCGACGACGCCCACTTCACCGGCGCGATCGTGCGGCTGAACGCCGACGGCTCGGCGCCACGCGACAACCCCTTCTTCGGCGTGGGCCGGTCCATGGGTGGCGAGGTCGGCGCGCGACTGCAGCGGCTCTTCGCCTACGGCGTCCGCAACTCCTTCGGTCTCGCGTTCGATCCGAGGTCAGGCGACCTCTGGGAGCAGGAGAACGGCGACGACAGCTACAGCGAGCTCAACCGCGTCGAGCCGGGGATGAACTCCGGGTGGGTGCAGATCATGGGGCCGGCCGACCGGGTGGCGGACTTCAAGGCGATCGAGACGGACCCGACCGCCCCCCAGCCGTTGACGCCGGCCGGCTACTTCGGCCTCCAGCAGCTCCGCTGGCCGCCGACCAACATCGCGGACACGCCGCAGGAGGCGCTCTCCCGCCTGTTCATGCTGCCGGGCGCGCACTTCAGCGACCCGGAGCTCAGCTGGAAGTTCGAGGTCGGCCCCGGCGGAATCGGGTTCCTCGACGGCCGGGCTCTCGGACGTCGCTACGCGGGCGACCTGTTCATGGGCGGATCGCGTGACTTCCTCGAGGGCGGCCACCTGTTCCGAATCGAGCTGACGGGCAACCGCCGCCGTGTGGACGTGGACGACGCCCGACTCGCCGACCGGGTCGCGGACAACATCCACAAATGGGAGCTGACGGAGAGCGAGACCCTGCTCTTCGGCCGCAACTTCGGCGTCGGCACGGACATCCATACCGGCCCGGACGGTCACCTCTACGTCGTATCGCTCTCGAGGGGCACCGTGTACGAGATCCATCGCCGACGCTAGCCGCCGCTGCGGTTGCGCGGAGACGCGCCGCGCTGCGGCGCGTGCCGATAGGTTTCCGCCATGCCGGAGCGCGCGGCACTGATCACCGGGGGCTCGCGGGGGATAGGCCTCGCCATCGCCGAAGCCCTCGGTGAGGATGGCTACGGCCTGACGATCGCGGCGCGCAAGCCGGAGCCGCTCGAGCGCACCGCGGAAGCTCTTCGCGCGAGGGGCATGGAGGTGGAGCACATGGCGGCGAACTTCGCAGACGAAGAGGCGGTCCGCTCCGTCGTGGCGCGCCACCGGGAGCGCTTCGGCCGGCTCGACGTGCTCGTCAACAACGCGGGCGTCGGAATCGGGGCGGCCGTGGGCGATCAGCAGACGAAGTACGTCGACCTGCAGCTCGACGTGAATCTGAGGGCGATCATCCTCTTCTACCGCGAGTGCACCGCGATGCTCCGCGCCGCCGGGACCGAGCATCGAAACGCCCTGGTCGTGAACCTGTCGTCCTTCGCCGGCAAGTCCGGGCAGCCATGGCTGTCCGTGTACTCCGCGACGAAGGCGGCCGTCGTCGGCTACACGCAGGCGATGAACAAGGAGTTGAACTCGGACGGCGTGAAGTCGGTGGCGCTGTGCCCCGGGTTCGTCGACACGGACATGAGCGACTTCGTCAAGGAAGCCATCGACGCGGCCGACATGATGCGTCCCGAGGACATCGCCGAGGCGGTGCGCTTCATGCTCCGGCTGTCCCCGGCCTGCGTCGTCCCGGAGATCATCTTTCAGCGGCCGGGGGAGACGCTCTAGGCGCGCCGGCGCTCCGCGGCAGCAGCGCGAGCGCCGCCACCCCGGCGGCGAGCGCCCCGCCGGCGGCGACCAGCATCCCCGCCTCGAGGCCGGCCGCGCTGGCCCCGGTTTCGCCGCCTTCCTCGAACGCGGCGGCGATCGCGCCGAGCACCGCCACGCCCAGCACGGCGCCGAGCTGGCGAGACTCCGTGACCAGGCTCGATGCGAGCCCCCGCTCGTCCGCCGGGATCGCCTCGAGCGGGCCGGTGCTCGCCGGCGTGAAGACGAGTGGCCGCGAGATTCCGAACGCGAGCAGCCCGGGCACGAGCCAGAGCACCTCCTCCCTCGGCGCGAGGAGGCCGATGGCTGCCAGACCGGCGGCCGCGAGCATCAGGCCGAGGCCCACGAGGCGACGCTCGCCGTGGCGATCCGCGAGCCTGCCCGTCCAGGTCGACAGGACCGCCGTCCAAGCCATCGCGGGGAGGAGAACGGCACCCGACTCGACCGCGCTGAGGCCGAGCCCGTTCTGGAGGAAGAGCACGACGTAGACCGTTACGCCGAGAACGGCGCCCTGGATCGCCACGAGCGCGACGAGCGAGCTCGTCACCTCCGGGCGCCGGAGGAGCCGCAGCTGGAGGAGGGGATGGGTGCTCCGGCGCTCCACGGCGACGAACGATGCGAGCGAGAGCACGGCCAGCGCCAGGACGCCGGCGTCGACGGCGAGCGGCCACTCGTTCAGATGGAGGAGGCCGGCGACGAGCGTGGCGAGGCCGGTCGTGAGCAGCAGGAGGCCCGGAAGGTCGAGCGGCGGCGCCGCGGGGTCGCGCGACTCGACCATGTGGCGATGTCCGAGCACGAGGGCGAGCGCGGCGACCGGCAGGTTCAGAAGGAAGACCCAGCGCCAGCCGACGGTCTCGACGAGCACGCCGCCCAGGAGTGGACCGAGCATCAGGCAGGTTGTGCCCGCGCTCGCAAGCACGCCGACCGCCCAGCCCCGCCGCTCCGGCGGCACGACCGACGTGGCGTGCGCGAGCGCCAACGGCTGCGTGAGCGCCGCGCCCGCGCCCTGAGCGAGCCGCGCGACGATCAGCCCCAGCTGCGACGGCGCCGCCGCGCAGGCCACGGACGCGACGCCGAAGACGGCCACGCCCGCCAGGAACAGGCGTCGCCGGCCGTAGAGGTCGGCGAGCCGGCCCGACCCGGCCATGAGCGCCGCGAGCACCAGCAGGTACGCCCCGATCGTCCACTGCACCTCCGCCGTGGAGCTGTCGAACTCGCGCTGGATGGCGGGCAGAGCGACGGTCACCGACGTCTGGTCGAGGAAGATCAGCGCGTTGGCCGCGCCGGCAGCGGTGAGCACGCCGCGCTGAGCCGGGGTGAGAGCGGCGCCCGGACGTCGCACGAGGCGCACATTACGAGCCGCCGGCCACGACGCTAGCCGCCGTCCCGGTAGGCGGACACGAGCGCGGGGTAGTAGTCGTCCCAGGCGGGCATCGGGGCGCCGGTCAGCGAAGCCGCCATCCGGTCGAGGTACCAGTGCCAGCCGACCGCCACGTCGGCCGGCTCCGTGTCGGGCGGCACGGCTTGCTCGAACAGGAGGGTCGTCGCGCCGTCCTCCGTCGCGAGCGTCACCGCGATGCGCCAGACCTCCTGGTTCGGCTGGGTGACGTCGACCACGAGGCGATGAGGCGGCCGGCACTCGACGATGTGCACGGTCGCCGGCTCACCGCCGGCGTCCTCTTCCGCGGTGATCGACAGCAGCACGGTTCCGTCGGGGACAGCGGCGCCCTCGTAGGAGCCGAACCACCGCGCGAGTCTGTCGGACTCGGTTATGGCGGACCAGACCTCGTCCACGGGGTCGGGATAGCGGCGCCGGAAGACCAACGTCTGCGTCCCATCCGGTTCTTTCTGGATCTCCCCGAAAGGGCTCGTCACTGCCGTCATTGCTCGCTCCTGTGGTCGTGGTGTCGAGGACGGGTCTTTTGCGTCCGACCGCGCCGTCCGCGCACGAGCTCCGTATCGAGGGCGTCGAGTCGCTGGGCCCAGAATCGCCGGTAGCGCTGGAGCCACGCATCGATCTCGACGAGCGGCTCCGGAGCAACCCTGTACAGGCGGCGGGTCCCTTCCGCCCGAACGCTCGCGAACCCGTGATCGCGGAGCACGCGCAGGTGCTGGGACACGGCCGGCTGGGAGATTCCGAACTCCTGCCGCACGACGGCTCCCAGCTCGCCCGAGGCCCGTTCGCCGTCGGCCAGCAGCTCCAGCAGTCTGCGCCGGACCGGATCGCCGAGGACATCGAAGGCGTGCACGCCGACCGCAACCTAAAGAGCGAGCTTATATAAGTCAAGGCGCAACCAACCGCTCGGACGCCAGCCCGGAGGCCGTCCGGCCGGGCGGAGCTCATCCGCCGAGCCTGCCTCAGAGCAGCTCTGCGATCGCCTGTGCGGCGCGCGTGGCGCCGTCCGTCTCCACCGGGCGATAGTCAACCTCACGACCGATCTCGTCGGCTATCGCGGCGGCGATCACCTCCGGCGTCGACTCGTCGAAGTCCATGCGTCGCCCGGCCCCGTAGCGCTCGAGGCGGTGGCGGACGTGGAAGTTCTGCTCGAAGTGATGGCGCAGGGGGAAGTACAGGAAGGGCCGCCGCGCCGCGGTCAGCTCCATCGAGGTGGTGAGCCCGCCCTGGACCACGGCGAGGTCACACGCGGCCAGATGGCGGTAGAGGTTGTGGACGTAGGTCACGACCTCCAGCCCGGCGGCCGACGGCAGCGACCTCGGGTCGATGCGCGGCCCGCAGACGACGATCATCCGCAGGTTGGGCACACGCTCCTTCGCCTCGGGGAAGGCGGCGATCACCCGGCGCAGGAGGTGCCCTCCGACCCCCGAGCCGCCGACCGTGACGAGACACACGCGCTCGTCGTCGCCGTAGCCGAGCTCGGCGCGCAGCCGGGTGCGGTCCGCGAACTGGCGGGGGTCGAAGCCGCTGACGTAGCCGCTGAAGTCGAAGTGCTCCTCGGTCCAGTCGCGGATCATCGGCAGGTCGGCGCCGAAGGACTCGTGCACGACGTCCTCGCGGTTGCCTACGAACAGGGCCCGGTCGCGCACGCGCGGAAAGCGGTCTATGTGCTCGATCATCTCGGCGTTGTAGTCGGCCGTGAGGTAGGTCTCGTGGCTGCCGCCGTCCTCCATCGGCAGCCAGCCCACGAAGTCGGTCAGCCACACGTACGCGGCCCGCTTCTGCTCGGGGTTCTCGTGTAGGTAGTAGTCGAGCTCCCACGCCTCGTCGCCGATCCACACGTCGTACTCGTGCTCGCGCACGAGGTCGTGGAAGACCATGAAGTTGGCCAGCAGGATCTCGTCCATGCGGCGCCAGGCCTGGAAGCAGTGAAGGTCGTGCTCGGCCGACTCCGACTCCATGTGCCCCGACTCGTTCGCCAGTTCCGCGCTGAGGGGGTGGATCCGCTCGCCCTCGCCCTCGAGCACCTTGGTCACGGGGTTCTGGGCGAGCCAGTCGATCTCGAGCTCGGGCACGAGCCGCCGCAGCTCCTTGGCGATCGCGACGTCGCGCTGCGCATGGCCGAGCCCGATCGGCGACGAGACGTACAGGGCGCGGCGGCGGCGGCGCTTTGCCCGGTTCCAGATCGAGGTCTTCGGTCGCGGCGCGTCCGCGAAGTCGCGCACCAGCAGGTTCACCTTGACCGGGTCGCGGGCGTGGGGGCTGTGGCCGGAGCCCTGGAGGCTGACGAACGCGCCGCCGGTCGCCTCCGCGAGCCGCCGGCCGCTCTCGTGGGGCCTGATGGCGTCGTCGGTGCCGTGGATCACGAGCACGGGGCAGCGCACCTCCGCGCATGCCGCGAGCACGTCCTCCTTCGTTCCCCACTCGCGGTTTTCAACCGTCGCTATCAGCGTCTCGGGGGAGGTCTCGAGCGCCCAGCCGACGCAGTCCTCGAACTGTTTCGTCGAGTGGGGCTCGGTGAACATCTGCGACATGAAGAACTCGACGAATCCGCGGTAGTCCCGGCGCCAGTAGTGGCGGTTCCACTTGGCCCAGCCCTCGTCGGTGTCGAGCTCGTCCGAGAAGGAGACTTGACTCCGCGGGTCGGTCGGTGTGAGCGCGACCCTGGGGCCTATGAAGACCCCGCCCTCCACCCGCTCCGGGTGCTCGGCTGCTAGGAGCAGCGCCCGACCCGCGCTGAGCGAGTGCGACACGAGCACGGCGGACTCCGTGCCCGTGGCGTCCATGACGGCCAGAGCATCCGCCGCGAATTCGTGCTCGTCGTACGCGCGCGGACCCATCGGCCGGTCCGACTTGCCGTTTCCGCGCGCGTCGAAGGTCAGCACGCGGCCGTGCCGAGCGAAGTACGGGATCTGCATCTTCCACGCGCGCGAGTGGATGATCGACCACGGGCTGAGGAAGAGAATCGTCCGCTCGCCACGGCCGTAGACCTCGTAGAAGGTCCTGACGCCGTCGCGCTCGACGTAGCCCTCCTTGTCGGGATAGCGGGCGCGCGACTGCTCGACCCGCTCGGCTTGGGGCGTCAGCAGGTCCGTAGTGGCCGTCATCGTTGTTCCTCCTCGAGGGACTCGAGCCAGCGCTCGACCATCCGGAGCAGCTCCCGGTGACCGGTGGAGATGCCGGACAGCCGCTCGACCATGATCCCTTCGTTGAACGTCATCACCAGGCTTACCATCGCCGCGAGCGGGAAGCGCTCGCGGTCGAGCCCGTACGCGGCCATCATCTCGTCAAAGGCCTCGGTGAGCACACCGCGCCACCGGGCGTTCACGCGGCCTACACGCTCGGCGATGTCGGGGTGGTTCCAGCCCAGCGCCTGCAGCTCGAGCCAGATCTTCGGGTAGCCGGCGGCGAGGTCGGACTCGAGATAGCTCATCGCCGTCGTCCATTTCTCCAAGGGGGAGATGTCCGGTCGCGCGTACATCTCGCGCTGGCGGGCGATCAGGCGCTCGGTGAACCGTTCGAGCACGCGCACGAACAGGTTCTCCATCGAGCCGAAGTAGTAGTGGACGAGCCCGTGGTTCGCGCCCGCCTCCTCGGCCACGCGCCGGGTGCTGATTCCCGAGTAGCCGACCTCGATCAGGAGCCGCTCCGCGGCGTCGAGGAACGCGTCCTCGGTCTGCTGGCGGGCTAGCGACGTCGGCGCCATCCGCCGAGCTCCCTCAGCTGTGCGCGTACGAGCATCGCCAGAACCGACGCCGCCGGCGCGAGCGCCAGCACGCTCTCCTCGAGCGGGACGCCGCCGACGTGCGCGAGAGTGGCGCTCACTGGAAGATCTCCGTCGTGCAGTCGCCGCCCTCGAGCCGCACCTCGTGCGCCCGTGCCGGGCCGCCGGGCCGCTCGTGAAGGTCGACGAAGAAGTCGCGGTCGACCTCCATCCCGCCGTCGGGGTCGCAGTCCACCTTGAGGAGCCACGAGCGCAGCTCGGGGTAGAACTGGTTGTCCCAGGTCGAGTAGAGCGAGTTGGTGACGTAGAGCCGGCGCCCGTCGAGCGAGAGCTGGAGCATCTGCGGTCCGCCGTTCAGGTCGCGGCCCGCGTCGCTCACCCTGCCGAGTAGGCCGCCGAGCCAGAGGCGGCCCGTGAGCTTCGGGTTCTGCGGATCGGAGACGTCGTACCGGCGCAGGTCGCCGTGCAGCCAGTTCGAGAAGTAGAGGAAGCGGTCGTCCATCGAGAGGACCACGTCGGTGATCAGCCCGGGCACGCCGCCCGGCAGCGGCCAGCCCTCGAGCTCCTCGTTCTCGACGTCGATCACGGGCTCGGCCCGGAAGCTGCCGTTCGAGCGGTGGAAGCGGACGATGTTGCTGGCGAGCGTCGCGCCGACGAAGCCCTCATCCGCCTCCGGATCGTGCAGCCAGCGCACCTCGAGCGGGACGAGACCGGCCTCGCCGAGGTCGAGGGTCTGCTCGAGCCGGCGCTCCGCGAGATTCCAGAAATGCAGCCGCTGGCCGTAGCGGCCCGCGCCGACGTCCTCGATGTCGAAGCCGGGCTCGTAGGCGTTCGGCTCGCCCCACTCGGACGAGATCAGCACGTTCTTCCGCGGCTGGTACCAGAAGTCGTAATTGAGGTTCGGCTTTCGGCCGCCATTCTCCCAGCGGCCCTTGACCTCGAAGGTGCGAGCGTCGAGGAGCGCGAACCCGCCCGAGCCGCCTCCGTTCGCGTCGCCGAGCATGCTGACGACGATGTTGTCGCCCGGCATGCAGTGGACCGTATGGGGGCGGGTGTAGCCCGTCTTCTCGGCCAGCTCCTCCGGCTCGATGACGGTCTCGATCCGGGGCCGGCGCGGATCCTGCTTGACGTCGAGGATGTGGATCCGCGAGGAGCGGAATCCCGGCACGATCAGGTGGGAGCGGTCGGGCCCGTGGCAGGCCGAGCTGCAGCGGTTCCACCCGAAGTGGTGGAGCTCGTCCCCGACGTTCGGCATCGGTGTCTCGTGCACGATGCGCCCGTCCTCGGCGTCGACCACGGCGATGAAGTCGGGCTCATCTACGCCGGTGCCCCGGTGCAGGCAGGCGAGGTACAAGAATCGTTCCGGCGGCGCCTCGAGCGCTTCGGCGGGCGAGGCGTGGAAGGAACGTGGGCGTCCCTCCCCGGAGTGTGCACGGTCGGCCATTGCGAGTCTCCTCTCGGACGATCACCTAAGTCAGGTGTATTAGTCAGTTGACCAAACAGCGGCCCATTTGTCAAGCCGGTTGTGCGGAACATGGCGTCTGACCGCGCTGTGGCAGGAGTACGATGTTCCTGTCATGCGCTTCGAGGAACCATCACGGACGGTCTTCGTCGAGATCGTCCTGCCGACCGGACCGGTGACGACCGAACCCGCGGCCGAGGAAGAGCCGGAGAGGGAGCCGCAGCCGCAGTCATGAGCGACACGCCCCTCGTCCCGGGTCCGATCTACGGCCTTCGGACATGGGGTGTCGCGGGACCGTCCGGCGAGGAGCGCCTCATCGGGTCCCAGCGCCGGGCGCCCTGGCCGGAGGGCGGCGCGTGGCTCGAGGCGGAGTGCTCCGCGACGCCGCCGCACGCGCCGCCGGGGACGACGTGCACGTGCGGAATACACGCGTGGCATCCGAGCCGCGCCGCAGCGCGCCGAGTCTGCGGCGTCCGGCGGGAGGTGCCGGGGATACTGGAGGCGTCGGGCGCGGTCGAGGTGCACGCGGACGGGTTTCGCGCCGAGCGCGGGCGACCGAAGGCGCTCGTCCTGCTGCCGGGTCGAAATCCCCACTTGCTGGTGCGGTTGGCCGAAGCCTACGACGCCGAGCTCCTGCGCTTGGATGGCCCCACGGCGCTGGCGGCGCACTGCCGCGAGCGGGGCCTCGGCCTCGCCGATGACGTCGTAGCGGAGCTGGTGGGCACCGAGGCACTCGCCGCCCGCCGCCGGGAGCGCCGGCGCCGCGGCGTGCTCACCGCCGCCGTACTGGCGGCCGCGGCCCTGATCCTGGGCGGCATCGCCGTGGCCGTCGACCCCGGCACCGAGCACGGCAAGGTCCTCAACGGGCGAACCGGCGAGATCCGGGTCCCTTAGACCACCAGCCTGGCTTCGCGCAGTGCCCCCCGGCCCCGTGGGCCGTGACGGCTCTACACTCATTCGAGGGCATGAGCGGGGCTGTCGTCACCGGCGTGGAGCGGGGCCGGCACGCGGTTCGCGAGAAGCTCGGTGTGCTGAGCCGCAGCCGGCATGGGGACCTCGCTTTCTACACGAGCTCCGTCGTGCTGGTCGCCCTGGCGTACTACCTCGCGGGCCGGCTGGGGCTGGAGCTCGCATACCTCGATGGAGCGGTCGCGGCAGTCTGGCCACCCGCCGGCCTCGGCCTCGCCGTCCTGTTCCTGTATGGCCTGCGCCTCTGGCCGGGCATCGTGATCGGCGATCTGCTGCTCGCGGACTTCTCGACCCCACCCGGCACCGTCCTCGGGCAGACGGTCGGGAACACGCTCGCGGTGGTGGCCGCGGCGCTGCTGTTGCGGCGGCTGACGGACGGGCGCGGGAGCCTCGGGCGGATCCTCGACGTGCTGGCGCTCGTGGCGTGCGCCGTGGTCGCCGCGGCAATCAGCGCGGCCTTCGGGCCGACGGCCCTTCGCCTCGGCGACGTAGTGGCCGCGGACGAGCTCGATCAGGTCTTCCGCACGTGGGCGTTGGGCGACGCGACGGGCGTGCTCGTAGTGGCGCCGGCGCTGCTGACCTGGGCCGCCACGGGCCTCCGCGGCATTCGTCGGCGCGACGTCATCGAGGGCGCGATCGGGCTCGCATTGCTGGCGGTTCTCGCCGAGCTGGCGCCCCAGCGCGACGTGCCCTACATCGTCTTTCCCGTGCTCCTCTGGGTTGCGCTGCGCCTGGGGCCTCGTGGCGCCGCCACGGCGATCGTGGTCGTCTGCTCGATCACCGTATGGAACACCGCCCAGGAGGACGGGCCGTTCGTGCGTGACTCGATCACGGACAGCCTCCTCGCGACACAGTTCTTCATCGCGACCGCCGCCCTTACCTCGCTCCTCCTTGCCGCCGTGACCGCCGAGCGCACGCGGGCGGCCCAGGCGCTCGTTCTGAGCGAGGCGGCGCAGCGCGAGCTGGCGGACGAGCAGGCGGCTCTGCGAAGGGTGGCCACACTCGTCGCCGAGGAGTCACCGCCGAGCCGGCTGTTCCAGCAGGTGACGGAAGAGGTCGGGCGGCTGCTCGGGCTACCGCGCGCGAGCGTCGTCCAGTACGACGGCGGGCAGACGGCGACGGTGGTCGGCGCGTGGAGCGAGGACGGCAGGCTGCGCTTCCCGGTGGGAGCGTCGGTGAACCTCGACGGCGACACGGTCGTCGCGAAGGTGCTGCGGACCGGCACCGCCCAACGGCTGCAGTACGGCGCGGCGAGCGGGAGCCTCGCCGAGACGATGCGAGACACCGGATACCGTGTCGCGCTGGCGGCGCCGGTCACCGTCGCCGGCGGGTTGTGGGGGGCCCTGGTGGCGGCGACCACCTCCGACGAGCCGGTTCGGGACGGCCTCGAGCAACGGCTATGCGACTTCGCGGACCTCGTCGGACAGGCGCTCGCCAACGCCGACGCCCGCGAGCGCCTGGCTGCATCGCGCACCGAGCTCGTCGAGGTCACCGACGCCGAGCGCCGGCGACTCGAGCGCAACCTGCACGACGGCGCCCAGCAGCGGCTCGTCTCGGTCGCCCTGCGGCTGGGGATGGTCGACGGGAAGCTCGCGAACGATCCGGCGACCGCCCGAGAGGATCTCTCCGCGGCGCAGGACGATCTCGCGCGGGGACTCGAGGAGCTGCGCGAGCTGGCGCGCGGGCTCCACCCGGCCCTGCTCACGCAGCGCGGCCTCGGCGCGGCCCTCGACGCGCTCCTGAGCCGGGCCACCGTGCCGGTCGAGATCTCGGACCTGCCCGACGAGCGCCTCACTCCTCCGGTCGAGGCGGCGGCCTACTACGTCGTTGCGGAGGCGATCACGAACGTCGCGAAGTACTCGCAGGCGTCTCGGGCGACGGTCACCATCCGCCGCGCCAACGGCCGCCTGACGGTCATGGTGTCCGACGACGGCGTTGGCGGCGCCGATCCCGCGGCGGGCTCCGGCCTGCGCGGCCTGGCGGCCCGCGTGGAGGCCCTGGGCGGTCACCTCGACGTCGACAGCCCGTCCCGGCGGGGAACGCGGATCACCGCCGATATTCCCTACCCCGGACCCTGAGCCGGCGCGCCCGGCGGGCGCTCGGCTTGACAGGCGACGGGGACGGCGGCTACCGTCCGCTCCAACGTCCGCTGCAAACGATTGCAGCAGCCGAGGAGAGGAGTGCTCATGTCCGAGGGGTCACGGAGGGCGAGGCGAGGAGCGGAGCACCGTGAACGCAGACTTTGGCGCGCCGGTACCGCCCTCGTGGCGACGCTCGCGGCGGTCGCCTTCACGGCGGTACTCGCGAACGCCGGCCGCTGGGGCGACGGCGGATCCACGCCGGCTGATCTCCGCCAGGTCGGCGCACCCGATCTGGTCCTGTACAACGGCAAGATCTCGACCGTCGACGCGCGGGACTCGGTCGTCCAGGCGATCGCGATCCGCGACGGCGAGATCGTGGCGACCGGACGAAGCGGGCGAATCCGTGGGCTGGCGAAGCGGCGAACGGAGGTCGTCAACCTGCGCGGCCGGCGGGTGTTGCCGGGCCTGATCGACGGCCATCTGCACGGGATGCGCAACTCGTACCACTGCTTCACCCAGACGGTCCGGCTCGACCTGATCACTGAGCGCGCCGCAGCGCTCGCCGCGTACGCAGCGAAGGCCGATGAGCTCGCCGACGGGCGCTGGATCTGGACGACGGCCGGCGGATGGAACCTCAATCAGCTCGACGATCCGCGCGTCTTCACGTTCGACGAGCTGACGGCCGCGGCCCCTCGCAACCCGGTGTGGGTCACCGGAAGCGGATTCGCTGGACCGCGGGTCAACCAGGCGGCGCTCGACGCGCTCGGCCTCTCTCCCGGATCACCGGGCGTCGTGCTCGGGCCGGACGGCCTGCCGACCGGGCAGCTGACCGCGCCGGCGACCGGCTTGGCGAACGCGGCGATCCTCGAGCAGCTGAACGCCCTGGGCATAGAGGGCGAGGCCGGGTGCCTGGCGGACTTCATCCGTGCCGCTAACAGCCGCGGTCTCACCGCATGGAAGGACGCCGGCGGCAACACGGCCCCGTGGGGCACTTCCGGCGCGATCAACGCGGGTCTCCACGTCCAGGAGCCCACGATGCACCTGTACCGGAGCCGCGGTCTCGACGCCCGGATCGCGTACCACGACATGAGCAACTACGAGGGCTTCCCGCGCGTCCGGTCCGACACGGAGAACGCGGTGGGCTTCCTCGGCGACGACATGCTGCGCTATCTCGGTCCCGGCGAGGACACGATGGCCACCGACGCCGACTACGCGGACTTCACGCGGTACGCCGCCGGCAAGCGGCTGAGCGTCGAGACCCACGTGGGGGAGCACGACGCCATCCTCGACGGGTTCGAGGCGGGCAACGAGGTCTACCCGGTCTCGGAGCTGAAGTGGCGGATCGCGCACCCCGAAGATGGCGAGCCCACCGACGATCAGCTGGCGAGGGCGGCGAGGCTCGGGATCGGCTATGCGCTGACGTTCTCGACGGTCAGGAACGGCGCGCCGGGCCCGCGCTTCCGCTCCACCATGGAGAGCGGCATAAGGATGTGCCTCGCCTCGGACGCGATGAACGTCGCGCCGTGGGCGCCGTTCCAGAACCTGTGGTACGTCACGACCGGCGACACGCTGATCCCGGGCGTCGCCGGCGTGCCCGAAGACCAGCGGCTCACCCGCCGAGAGGCGCTGCGCCATGCCACGGTGGAGTGCGCCTGGTTCCTCGACCAGGACGGCAGGCTCGGATCGCTCGAGCCCGGAAAGCACGCGGACCTGATCGTGCTGAGCGACGACTACTTCAAGGTGCCCGACGACGCGATCAAGGACATCCGCTCGCGACTGACGATCGTGGACGGGCGGATCGTGCACGCGGCCGGCGAATTCGCGTACCTGAGGAGGTGACCCCGAGAGTCACCTAACACCCGTACGGCGGCGGCGTGACGGCACGGTGCCCAGACTTTTGGTCCTATGACCCCCACAACCCTGTGCACCCCGTCCGGCCGGCGCCGGGCCTAAGCCCGTAACCCGCAAACAGCCCGGCGCGCTCCGCCATCCACCGGCAGAGTGGGGCCCGTTCATCCAGGGCGCCCCCGGTCATCGCGCGCCTCTCCCGGTGCGGTCTCGTACTCGTCGTGGCGGTGCCACCAGGACGCGGGTTCTTCCTCGTTGCGACCGAGCGGCGCCATGTCGAGCATCCGGTAGGTCCCCATCAGCTGCTCGACTCCACGGTCGTAGGTGGAGTAGGTGTGCTGCACGATCCCGTCCCCCAGCGCGAATGCGCTCATCCCCTCTCGCTGCGGATAGGGCTGGTCGACGTGGCGGAAGTTGTACTCGGCGCCGTTCCGCTGCTGCTCGTCGGTGAAGGCGGCACCGAAGTCGTACTTGAAATCGCTGCCGAGGGATGAGACCCAGGGGAACTTCCAGCCCATGCGCTCCTTGTATGAGTGCAGCTCCTCGAGCGGGGCGATCGACTCGGCCACCAGCGTCACGTCACGGCCGTTCAGGTGGGGTACCGCGCCGTCGAAGTGGTCGGCGACGAACGAGCAGCCGGTGCATCCCGGGTTCTGCTCGTCGACCCGGAACCCGAAGCCGAACATGAAGTGGTAGACGAGCAGCTGGGAGCGCCCGTCGAAGAGCTCGGCCAGGGTCTTCTTCCCGTGGTCCGTCTCGAAGACGTACTCCTTCTCGATCGGGACCCAGGGCAGTTCTTGACGCCGGCGGGCGAGCTCGTCGCCTTGGCGCATGTGATGCTTCTCGGCCTCGAGCAGCTCCAGGCGGGCCGCGAGCCACTCCTCACGTGTTCCGGTCATGTGATCGGTCATCGTTTCTCTCCTTCTTGTAGTCATGACTCAATCCGCGGCAGCGGTCGCCGGGGCCGGCTCCACCCGCTCCTGCGGTGCCTTCAGGGCCCGGCCGGGGAGCAGGAGCGACCCCGCGCCGAGGAGCGCCATGCCCGTCGAGGCGAGCGCCCTTAGGCCGACCTTTTCGACCGCGACTTGAGCCACGATCATGCCGACCGCGGCCGCAAGCGGGACCACGACGAAGCCGACGCCGAACTCGAGGGCCGAGTAGCCGAGCACCTGCTGGGCGTAGAGCGTGAGGATGAAGGGCATGCCGAAACCGACGGTGCAGAAGAGGAGCATTACGGCGTTCGCGCCGACGAGCGTGCGCGAGCGGAGGATGCGCGGCGGCACCAGCGGCGCGCGGTGGAGCGACTCGATCACCGCGAAGATCGCGAGCAGGGCCGCCGCGCTTGCGAAGAGCAGGATCGTCTGCGGGCTGTCCCAGCCGGCGTCGGGAGCCTCGACGAGTGCGTAGACGAGCAGGACGAGCGCCCCGGTGATGGTGAGCGCTCCGGCGGAGTCGTAGCTTCGGCTTGCCGTCGTCACCCGGCTCTCGGGCAGGAGCGCGGGGCAGAGCGCGAGCGCGGCCAGCCCGACCGGGACGTTGATGAAGAAGATCCACTCCCAGCCGGGGCCGTCGACGAGCGAACCGGCGATCAGGTATCCGGCGGTGGCGCCGAAGGCCCCTAGCACGCCCCAGATCGCGAGCGCCATGTTGCGCTCGGCCCCCTCCTCGAACATGGTCGAGACGATCGAGAGGGCGGTGGGGGTCATGATCGCCGCCCCGATGCCCTGGAAGGCTCGGGCCCCGATCAGGGCGCCGGGCGACCAGGCCAGCCCGCACAGGAGCGAGGCAAGTGTGAGGACCAGTAGCCCGGCCATGAACACGCGGCGGCGCCCGAGCAGGTCGGCGGCACGGCCGCCGAGCAGGAGCAGGCCGGCGAAGGTGAGCGCGTAGGCGCTGATCACCCACTGCAGCCCCTGCTCCGAGAAGCCGAGGTCGGCCTCGACCGAGGGCAGCGCGACGATCACGATGTTGGCGTCGAGGATCACCATGAAGAAGGCGCCGCAGAGGAGCGCGAGCGCCCACCAGCGGCGGGGGTCGCGCTGCGCCGGGGGATCCGTGTGTTGGGAGTGGCCGATAGAAAGACGTCGCAGCATGTAGGGCGATTTGGACAGCCCTCGAGAATTCGGTCACCGCAGCGCGCCGAGACGCCGTTCGAGCTCCGCGCGCTCGACGGCGTTGGCGGTGAGCGCGATCGCGCGCTCGTACGCGCGCGCGGCGCCCCGGGCGTCGCCCGTGCGGCGGAGTAGCTCGGCGTGCGCCGCGTGCAGCGGCTGGTAGCGCTCGAGCGCCGAATCGCCGAGCAGCGGCTCGAGCAGCACCAGGCCCGCGGCGGGCCCGGCGGCCAGTCCGACGGCGACTGCGCGGTTGAGCTCGACCACCGGCGACGGGTTGAGTCTGGCCAGAGCGCCGTACAGCTCCGCGATCTGCGCCCAGTCGGTGGCGTCGGCGTCCGGGGCCCGGATCTGCAGGGCCGTGATCGCGGCCTGCAGCTGGTACTCGCCCGGGCGCCGCAGGTGCACGGCGCGCTCCAGCCTCGCCAGGCCCTCCCGGATCCGGCCCCAATCCCAGAGCGACCGATCCTGCTCGTCGAGCGCGACATACCGCCCGTTCGAATCCGTGCGGGCGGCGCGGCGCGCGTCGTGCAGCAGCATCAACGCCGACAGCCCCCACACCTCGGCGTCGTCGGGCATCAGCCCGGACAGCAGCTCGCCGAGACGGATCGCCTCGTCGCACAGCTCGCCGCGCACGAGGCGATCGCCCTCGGTGGCTGAGTAGCCCTCGTTGAAGATCAGGTAGACGACCCGCAGGACCCCGCGCAGGCGGTCCGGAAGCTCCTCGTCGGCCGGCACCCGGTAGGGAATGCGCGCATCGGCGATCTTGCGCTTGGCGCGCACGATCCGCTTGCCCATGGTCGGCTCGGCGACCAGGAAGGCACGGGCGATCTCGCCGGTCGTCATCCCGCCGAGCGCCCGCAGCGTGAGCGCCACGCGTGCCGGCTGTGAGAGCGCCGGGTGGCAGCAGGTGAAGATCAGCCGCAGCCGGTCGTCGACAATCGTGCTCTCGTCGTCCATGGATGGCTCCGTCTCGTGCTGGGCATCCAGGCGCGCCAGCTCGGCCAGCCGCTGAGCACGATCGGCCACCGACCGGTCCCGGCGCAGGCGATCGATCGCCCGTCGCCGCGCCGCGGTGGTGATCCACGCCCCCGGATTGGCCGGAACACCGTCGCTCCGCCACGCCGTGACCGCCGCCTCGAACGCATCCTGCACTGCGTCCTCGGCCAGTTGAAAGTCGCCGGCCTGCCGGATCAGCGTGGCCAGCACGATCGCCCGCTCGTCACGAAACGCGCGCGCGACCGCGGCGGAGACCGGGTCCGCCGGCTGAGCACCGCCGCTCACGCCAGGTCTTCGACCGCCTCGTCCGGCACGTCGGCGCCGGCCTCGCGCGCCACCTTGACCCACTCATCGGGCGGCATCACCGGGCGCACCTCCACCGTCCCGTAACGCGCGCCCGGAAACCGCGCGGCGTGCCCCAGCGCCTCGTCGAGGTCGTCGCAGTCCAGGACGTAGTAGCCGGCCAGGACCTCCTTGGTCACCGCGAACGGGCCGTCGGTGATCTCGGTCTCTCCCTCGCGCACCCGGACCGACGTCGCGCTCTCCACCGAACGCAGGCGCTGGACACCCACCAGCAGCCCAGCCTCGCGCAGGCTGCCGAAAAACTCGACAAACATCGGCAGCTCAGCCTCGCGGTCGGCCTGCTCGGTCGGGTCGACCTCCTCCTGGTACACGAGAAACATGTATTGAGACATCGCGCCTCCGGACGTTCGTGGTCTTCGCCGCACCCTACGCGGCCCTCATCACTACGTCGCCCGCGCCGACAGTCCCGTCCGCTAAAAGAGCATGGTCAGCTCTTGAACGCCCGCGTCCGTCTTGACGCGGAGCGAGTGATCGCCGCGCTCGAAGATGCGCATCATGCGCGAATTGCCGAGCCGCACGTCGGCGCTCAGGCCGCGAGCGCCATGCTCGCGGGCGTACTCGACGAGCTCCGCATGAAGAATCCCTCCGAGGCCCACGCCCTGCCAGTCCCGATCCACCATGTAGGCGACCTCGGCCAGTCCGGTCGCAGGATTCAGGTAGTAGCAGCTGGCGGCCACGATCCGTTCGTGCGCCGACGGCCCGACCACGACGACGAACGCCATCTCCTCCTCGTAGTCGACGCTGCAGAGGTCTTGGGCGGCCGTGTCGGTAAGCGAGCTCAGCCGATAGAGGAACCGGGTCTCCCGGTCCTCGTCACTGAGTCGATAGAAGAGGTCCTGCATCGCTCGCATGTCGCTCGTGCGCGTGGGGCGCAGCCGCACCTGGCGGCCGTCGCGTAGCTCGATATCGCGTACGCGAGCCACCGGATAAGCGGTCCGGCTGCGCAGCTCCTGTCTGGGACCGACGAGGCCCCTCTCGATGGCGGCGTCGAGCAACTCCCTGCGGACGTCTGGATGCGCGATCTCGATCAAAGCGACCGCACGCTCGGCAAGCGAGCGGCCGAACAGGTACGCACTGCCGTACTCCGTGATCACCCAATGCACGTCGGCGCGCGGGATCGTCACCGCCTCGTCGGGACCAAGGTCGAGGCGGATGGCGGATCGGCCCGCCGGGGTCCGCGAGGCGAGGCAGACGATCGCCATTCCGCCGGGAGATGCGAGGGCGCCGCGGTGGAAGGCGGGTCCGGTGGAGACTCCCCCGTAGAGCGCCCCGTCGAGGCTTTCGGTGCAGACCTGCCCGGTGAGGTCGATGGTGAAGGCCTGCGTCACCGACACCATCCGCTCCTTGGTCGCGATGACCGCCGGGTCGCAGATGTGCTCGATTGGATGAAAGGCGAAGCGGGGATTGCCGTCCACGAGGTCGTACAGGCGCCTCGAGCCCATCGCCCAGCTCGTTGCGACCGGGCCGGTCACGACGCCCGCCGCGACGAGGTCGACGATCGGCTCCGTGATGACGTCCGAGTGGATGGCAAGGTCGCGCCGGTTCGTCAGGTGCGCCAGCATCTGGTTCGGTACTCGGCCAAGGCCCACCTGCAGCGTGGATCGATCGTCGATCAGCCGGGCGACGTAGCGCGCGATCTGCTCGGCGACGTCGTCGGCGGGGTCGTGGAGGTACTCGACCACGGGCGTCTCGACCGGCACGAAACTGGCGATTCGATCGATCGGGATACGGCTGTCACCCGCGGTGCGGGGCATCGCCGGGTTGACCTCGGCGATAACCGTGCGTGCGGTCAGCGCCGCGGCCTTCGTCACGTCCACCGATATCCCGAGGCTGCAGGTACCGTCCGGATCTGGCGGCGCGACCTGCACCATCGCGACGTCAAGCGGGATCTGCCCGCACCGGAACACCTCGGGGACGTCCCCGAGCGAGAGCGGCACGTAGTCGACGAGACCCAAATCGCGCAGGCTGCGGACTCCGTGCAGGGCGCGGACGTCCCGCCCGACGTAGAACACGCGATGCCGATACTTCGTGTGGGGCGTGTCACCCGTGCTCACCCGGTCGGTGAGGAAGTGCACGAGGACAACGCCGGACCGGCTGGACTGCTCCAGGGCTTCCACGAGAGCACGTGGAGTGGCGCAGGCGCTGCCGACGAAGACCTTGTCGCCAGGGCGCACGACCGAGACCGCCTCCGAGGCCGAGACCTGGCGGTCACGCCAGTCCACTCCCGCCTCGACACTCATGGGAGACCCAAGGCTAGCGCCGGCCGTCAGCAGCCGAGGCGCTGGACGGCCGTGGTCGTCAAGCGGCGGCTGCGCCTTCGAGCATCGCGCCCGCGATGACGTCGAAGGCGTCGGACCACGCGCTGCCGTACTCGGGCCGCCATGCGTCGCCGGCCAACTCGGCCATTGATGCGATCAGCGTCGCGCCGACCACCGGGTAGTGCTCGGCCCGTGCGCCGTAGGTGCTGTGGCGCCCACCGAGCTCCCGCAGCTTCGGGACGATCGCCTCGAGGTTCGGCAGCGACCTCCGCAGCAGGATCAGCGTCGCGAGCAGCTTGGTCTTTTGGCGCCGCATCTCTGTCCCGGCAAAGAGTGGCCTGACGGACGGAGCCGCCGCGAACAACCGTCGATAGAAGGTCTCCACCAGCTCCTCGCCCCGCGGGGCGATGAGATCGAAGCTCGTCTCCAGTGCGTCGACGTCGAGGCTCATGCCGAGCAAGACGTCGGATCGACACCGCATATTCCAAGCGCGGCCGTTTGGCCGCTCAGCCGTTCGCGGCGACCCGCAGGCCAGCCGTCCCTAGGTCCGGCCGGCCTGCGAATACATGAGCGACCCGGGCGTGGTGAGCGACTCGCCGGTCTCCAGCAGCGTCTTGAGGCCGGAAAGGATCTGCGGCCAGCCGCCGTAGAGCTCCGGGTTGGCGTCCTCGGGCAGCTGGTCGTGGATCACGGTGAGCTGGCATGAGTCGCCGACCGGAATGATCTCCCAGGTGACCCGCGAGGTGGCCGCCGCCTTGACCTCGTCGCTCCAGCGGGCGTTGAAGCTCTGCACGAGCCGGCGCGGCGGATCGACCTCCAGGTTCTCGCCCGCCGCGATCTCGATGCCGCCGGGGGCCGACGCCTCGTAGGTCGAGCCGCGCGTCCAGTCGGATCGGGTCTCGACTCCGAAGCTGTACCTCGCCCGCAGCTCGGGGTCGGTGATCGCCTCCCAGAGGCGCTCGGGCGTTGTCTTGATGTAGATCTCGAACACGGCCATTGCTCCCTTGCCGTCGGGCTCGGGGGTGAGTGGCACCCGGTGCGGCACGTCGACTGGTTCCATCGTCGCCTCCTCGAGTTCGCGCTTGATGCCCGTGAGCGTGGCGGCCCAGGGCTCGGCGTACTTGCTCACCCAGCGGTCGTGGATGAGCCGGATCGGGACGGGATTCAAGAAGTGGTGCTTTTCGCGCCCGCGCCTGTGCGTCGTCACGAGGTTCGCCTCTGCGAGCACCCGCAGGTGCTTCATCACGCCAAAGCGCGTCATCGGCAACCGCCCTTCCAGCGCGCTCAGCGTCTGCCCGTCGCGCCTGAACAGCTCGTCGAGCAGACCCCGTCGCGTGGGGTCGGCGAGCGCCTTGAATACCGCGTCCATGGCTCGGGATAATACGTGACCATTAGGTCACATGTCAAGCGGTCGTCGCCCGCGGTGCCACGCCGGCAAACGCCGCGGCGGCCGGCTCATCTAGGGTCGGGCCTCGCCCATGACCGCGTACGAGGCCAGCGAGTGGACGGAGTTCTTCGTGGCCGGCGCCGGCGCCTCCGCGGCGCTCGCCGGGCTCGTGTTCGTGGCCGTGTCGATCAATGTGGACCGCATCCTGGCTTTCCGGGGGCTGCCCGAACGGGCCCTGGCGACGGTGATGCTGCTGCTCAGCGTGGTCCTCGTGTCCCTGATCGGGCTGATACCCGGACAGTCGCGGGCCGCGCTGGCGGGCGAGTTGCTGGCCGTTGGCGTGGTGTTCACGGTGATCATCCTCAGGCTTACGAGCCGAAGCATGGACAGGAGCGAACGAGCGCGCGTGTATGCCTTCGCCCACTGGCTCCTGATCGGGCTCGGAACGCTCCCCGTCGTGCTGGGGGCGGTGAGCCTGTTCGCCGAGGCCGGCGGCGGGCTCTACTGGGTGGCGGCCGGAATCGTCCTCGCGACGACCGGCGCCGTGGCCAACGCGTGGGTGCTGCTCGTGGAGATCCTGCGATAGCGGCGAGCGCGGCGCGACGGCCGTCGGCCCGGCGCCTACTCTTCGGGCGCCGTGAATCTCGAAACGCCGGAGGTGCAGTACGCGCGTAGCGGCGACCTGAGCGTCGCCTACCAGGTAGTGGGGAAGGGTCCGGTCGATCTGATCTTCGTCCCGTTCATGATCAACCTCATCTGGGCCTGGGAGCAGCCCATCTTCGTCGACTTCTGCAGGCGGCTCTCCAGCTTCACGCGGCTCATCCTCCTCGACAAGCGCGGCACCGGCCTCTCCGACCGGCCACGGGACCTGCCCGGCTTCGAGACCCGCATGGACGACATCCGCGCAGTCATGGACGACGCCGCCTCGGAGCGCGCGGCCCTGCTCGGGGCGGGGTCACCGGGAGGCCAGCTCTGTGCCGTGTTCGCGGCCACGTACCCGGAGCGCGTCGTGGCGCTGATGCTGCACAACACCTGGCCGAGAGCCGTCTGGGCTCCCGACTACCCAATGGGTGACCCGGTAGAGAAGTGGCACCGGCGGGTGCGCGAGGCGCGGCTCAAGTGGGGCGACCGCGACTACCAGCGCGGTGAGCTCCGCAGGTACTTCCCGAGCCGGGTCGGCGACCCCGAGTTCGAGCACTGGCACGTGAACCACGAGCGTCTCGCCGCCAGCCCCGCCGCGGCCGCCTGGTTCCTACGGGTGCTGATGGAGACCGACATCCGCGAGGTGCTCCCCACGATCTCCGTCCCCACGCTGGTCCTCTACCAGGATCGCTACCGCGACGGCTGCCTCTACCTGGCCGAGCGCATTCCGAACGCAAAGACCCTCGAACTGAACTGGCCGGACACGAGCATCTACGGTGATCCGGCGGTGCCCGACGCGGTGAAGCAGTTCCTCTCGGAGGGACGCGTCGACACCGCGCCGGAGCGTGTGCTCACGACCGTCCTCTTCACCGACATCGTCGAGTCCACCTCGCGCGCGGCCGAGCTCGGTGACAGCCGCTGGCGCGCCCTGCTCGATGCCCACCATGCCACCGTCCGCGCCCAGCTTGCCCGCTACGGCGGCCGCGAGGTCCGAGGCACCGGGGACGGTTTCCTGGCGACCTTCGACGGCCCGGCGCGGGCGATCGCCTGCGCCCATGGAGCGATCAACGCGGTCGGCGAGCTCGGACTCGACATTCGTGCGGGCGTCCACACCGGCGAGGTGGAGCTCGTGGGCGGCAAGGTAGAGGGTATTGCCGTCCACATCGGCGCCCGGATCGCGGCCGAAGCCGGGCCGTGCGAGGTGCTCGTGTCCAGCATCGTCAGGGACCTCGCCGCCGGCTCCGCAATCGACTTCGAGGACCGTGGCACGGCGAAGCTCAAGGGCGTGCCCGGCGAGTGGCGGCTATATGCGGCTCGACTCAGCGACCGCGCGCGCATAGGCTTTGGGCGTCCGTGAAGCTGTTCAACCAAGACACCAAGATCCAGGCGCTCAAGCGCGCGCCTCTGTTCGAGACCCTCTCGCGCAAGGAGCTCGTCGGCCTGGCGCGCGTTTCCGAGGACCTCGAGGTCGAGCCCGGCACGGTGCTCTGCAGGGAGGGCGAGACGGGGCACGAGTTCTTCGTGATCGTCGACGGAGAAGTAAAGGTCAGCCGTAAGCGGAGGAGCCTCGGGACGCGCGGCAGCGGCGACTTCGTGGGCGAGATCGCGCTGCTGGAGGACATACCCCGCACCGCGACCGTGACCGCCGCGACGCCGCTCCGCCTCTTTGTCCTGACCGGCAGGGACTTTCGCCACCTGCTCGATGAGAACCCGTCCGTGGAGCGCAAGGTGCTGCGGACGCTCGCGCGGCGGTTGGCGGAGACGTCGAGCGATCCGGCGCTGGCGTAGGACGGCGATCGCTGGACGCTAAGCCGCCGCCGGTCGGGTTCAGTTGCGCTAGCGGTCCGGCACGGAGCCCGGCGGCGGTGGCAGCAGGTCGCGCATCTCGTCCGGCAGGAACGGGAGGTCGAGGAGGCTTAGCTTGACCTGCTTGCGGCGCTGGTAGCGCTCCGGGTCGAGCCGCACCACCTGGCCCGCTCCGGGGCGCAGCCGCACGTCGAGCCTCTCGCCGGGCTCCGCCCGGCGCACCACTATCCCATCGGCCTCTAGCGCCGGCGGCCCGCTCTCATCGAGGAGCCGCAGCTCCAGCGGCTCGGCGGCCGACACGACCACTGGGCGGGCAACGCCGGACAGGGGGGCCGCGGCGCTGACGATGACGGCATCAAGCGCGGGCGAGACCACCGGGCCGCCGGCCGCGTAGGAGTAGGCGGTCGAGCCGGTCGGCGTGGCGATCACGAGCGCGTCGCAGCGATAGCGGCCCGCCGGGCGGCCGGCGACGACAAGCGCCGCTTGCACGAGGCCCTCGCCCGGCACGCGCGTCAGCGCGATCTCGTTGAACGCCACCAGCTGCTCGCGCCCGGCCGAGAGGACAACGGCGCCGTGTTCCTCGATCGTGAACTCGCGGCGCTCGATGCGATCGAGCGCGGCAGTCAGGTCCTCCGGCTCGACCTCGACCAGGAAGCCGAGCCGCCCGAGGTTGACCCCGAGCACGGGCACGGGGCGCCCCGCGACGAGCCGCAGAGCGCCGAGCATCGTGCCGTCGCCGCCAATGCTCACCAGCGCATCGGCCCGCTGCGCCAGCTCATCCGCCGCGACCGCGGACACCCCATCGGGGCACCGCGGCGCATCCTTCACGTCGACCATGATCTCGGCGCCGTGCGATCGCGCCCAGCGGACGATCATCCCCGCCGCCGGCATCGCGTCGCGACGCGGGTGCAGCACGAGACCGATTCGCATTCGGAAAGCGAGCCGTGTCTCCGAGGTAGAGGAGATCCTTGGGCTCGGCGACGGCTGCGACATGCTCCGCATCCTCGCAGCCCTCGAGAAACCCCGAAGCGTCCTGGATTGGGCGTCCAGGAGGCGCACAGGGCAGGACGATGGCCGCGGATCCCGGGGCGGCGGGTTCCCAGGCGTGCGGCCAGCCCTTGGCGACTTCTCCTTGCCACGACACCGAGGGACGGGTGGGTCGCCCGCGATCTCGACGGAGCAGGCGTAGGATCGCGGCCGTGAGGATCGCCGTTTCGCGGGCCCCGGGCGCGGAGCGTGACGTCAGCCCGCTCGAGCTGTTCTTCGACCTCGTCTACGTCTTTGCAATCGGGCAGCTCTCGCATCACCTGCTCGAGCACGTCGACCTGCGGACCGGCGCCGAGACCGTGATCATGGCGCTGGCGGTCGTCTACGCCTGGTACATGGTCGCGTGGGGGGCGAACTGGCTCAACCCGGACCGGCTGCCGGTGCGCGTGCTGCTCGTAGGGCTGATGTTCGCCAGCCTGCTCATGTCGGTAGCGATCGCCGACGCGTTCGACGGGCGTGCGTGGCTGTTCGTCACCGGGTACCTGCTCCTTCAGGTCGGGCGCTCGGCGTTCCTCATCGTCGCCCTGCGCGGCCGGGTGCAGGGCGAGCACTTCGTCAACGACCTCGTCTGGGAGCTGCTCACCGGCTGCCTGTGGGTTGCCGGCGCGATCGCCGACGGCGACGCTCGCCTGGCGCTCTGGGGGCTTGCCGTGGTCGCCACCTACGTCGGTGTCTCGGCCCTGCACTGGCTGCCCGGGCGTGGCCGCCGCATGGACCTCGAGCACACCGAGATCGCGGGCGGGCATCTCATCGAGCGCTTCCGGCTGTTCTTCATCATCGCGCTGGGCGAGACCGTGCTGACGACCGGCACGGCGTTCGCCGGCGAGCCTTTCGAGCTCGAGCGCCTGCTCGCGCTGGCGATCAGCTTCGCGGGGACCGTTGCGCTCTGGTGGTGCTACTTCCAGCGCGCCGAGGGGATCGGCGTCGAGATCGCCGAGGCCGCCGACGACGCCGGCGCTGTCGGGTTGTGGGGAACGTGGACGCTGACGTTGATCGTGCTCGCGCTGATCGGGATCGCCGTCGGCGACGAGCTCGCGATCGCGCATCCGGGCGACGACCCGACGCTCGGCTTCACGATCCTTACGTTTGGCGGGCCGGCGCTGTTCCTCCTCGCCCAGGTCCTCTTCCTGCGCGAGGCGCTCGGGCAGGTCCCGCGCTCGCGGCCGCTGGGGCTGGCTGCGCTCGCGATCCTCGCGCTCGCCACCGCGCCGCTCACGCTGATCGCCGGGATCGCGGCGTCGAGCGGCGTGCTCGTCGCGGTGGCAATCTCTGACACGGTCCGCGAGGGCGATCAGGCGCCGAGCAGGTCGGGCTAACGAGCTACGGACACGGGATGCTGGCGCGCACGGTCGTTCCGCGCCCGGGACCGGAGTCGACCTCGAGCTCGCCCCCGATCGCGGCCAGGCGGTCGGTGAGTCCGCGCAGGCCGGTGCCGAGATCGATGTCGGCGCCACCGACGCCGTCGTCGCTGATCTCGACCGCGAGGCGGCCGTCGCGCGTGGTCATCGTCACCGAGGCCCGTGTCGCCGACGCATGTTTGGCGACGTTCGTCAGCGCCTCGGAGACGACGAAGTACGCGGCCAGCTCGACCTGCTCGGGGAACTTGTGCGCCGGCAGCTCGCCCACCTCGACGGGCAGCGGGGCGCGGTGAGCGAGCGCCTCGACGGCCGCCCCGAGGCCGCGATGGGAGAGCACCGTCGGGTGGATCCCACGCGCCAGCTCGCGTAGCTCCTTGAGCGCCTCGTCGAGCTCCTCACGCGAGCGGTCCAGCAGGCGCCCCACCTCCCCGGCGTCCGGGCCCAGCTTCTCGCGAGCCATCCGGAGGGTGAGCGTCAGCGAGACGAGCCGCTGCTGGGCGCCGTCGTGGAGGTCACGCTCCAGCCGCACGCGCTCGCGCAAGCCCAGCATGCTCATCGTCTCTACCACCGAGTTCATCCCTGTAGGCGATCGTGGGCGTCGATGATCTGCTGGCTCGGGCCCGCACATGCAGGAGCTCACCCCCCGTCTCACGTGGGCCATATCAGTCGGTCGAGTCGAGCCACTGCTCGAACGTCGGGCCGGCGAGGACGGCGTCGGGACCGGGCAGCAGCCCGCCGGAAGCGTAAAGGGCCTGTTCGGGGTCGTCCGCGTCGCTCACGCCCTCGATCCGGACGGAGTCACCCCGTCGCGCGGCCAGCAGCTTCGCCACGTCGACGAGGCTCTCCTCCCGCGGGCCGGCGATCTCCGGGATCGTGGCCCCAGAGGTCTCGAATGCGGGCGTCGATCCGTTGGCGAGCTCGGCGAGAGCCTCCGCGACGGTCCTCGCGGCGACCAATTGCGTGCGCATCTGCGGCACGTAGATCACGTCTCCCTGCCGGCCCCATTCGAGGAACTGCGGTACGAACTCGTGGAACTGCGCCGCTCGCAGGATGCGAACCGGGATCGGGCCGGACTGCATGGCCCGCTCGTGGGCGACCTTCGCCGCGATGTAGCCCGTGGTGAACCGGTCGCTCCCGATGATCGACACCACGACGATCCGCCGGACGCCGGCCCGCTGGCCCACCTCGTGAAGGTTGCGCGCCGCGGCGGTGAAGAACTCCGTGGCCGCCTCCTGCTCGGACGACGGCCACGTGGCTGCGTCGACGACGCATTCCACCCCAGACAGAGCCTCGCTCAGCCCGTCACCGGTGACGACGTTCACCCCGCTCGATCGGGACATCGGGACGACGTCGTGGCCGGCCGCCTCGAGTACCTCGATGAGCGGGCGACCGACCCTTCCGGTCGCTCCGGCCACCGCAATCTTCCTGCGCGTTTGCATTACTGATCTCCTGTGTCAGATCGCGGGTCTACCTCCTCATGACCCGACGGAACGGAGGAACGTGACCGATCGAGTCGCTCGACCGGCCGCGAGGCCGAGGAGGGGAGGTCGGGTTGCACGGCGGCACAGCCCGCTCGCCGGGTCGGACGCGATTGCCTCTGAGCCTGCATCGAGACGACTTCGCGTCTGTTGGCCTCGACCACGTCGACGACGTGGCCGCCGACTCCCACGACCGCGATCGGTCCTGGGGTGATTGCGGAATCCTGCTGCCTCTCGCCCCGCCACAGCGCGGCGTCCGCTTCGACACGGCGCATGGCCGCGTCAGCCGCCCGCGCGATGTGATCGCGCGCCTCGATGATTCGTCTTGCTTGCACCTCTCTCTGATGAGACGAATGGGCCGCCCCGAGATGGACACCTAGCTTGGGACGAGCCACGAGCGCGCACCGCGAAGGCGCGCCCGGTGCCGCTGCTTCCCTGCGACTGGGCGCCGGAGGCTGTAAAAACGTGGCAGAGTCCGGCACGGGAGCGGCAACGATGGAGCCCTACTTCGATCTCGGCAGCTACACGCGCGGAACGTCGACGGCGTCGACGAGCGCCCAGATGTGGTTCGACCGCGGACTGGTGTGGTCCTACGGGTTCCACCACGAGGAGGCGATCCGGTGCTTCGAGCGCGCGCTCGAGCACGATCCCGGCTTCGCCCTGGCCCACTGGGGTATCGCCTACGCGATCGGGCCGAACTACAACAAGCAGTGGGAGGCGTTCGACCCGGTCGACCTGGCGGCGTCGCTCGCGAAGGCGTGCGACGAGGTCGCGGCGGCACGCGCGTGCGCGGACCGCGCCGCGCCGGTCGAGCGGGCGCTCGTAGAGGCGCTCGGGAGCCGCTATCAGGCAAACGACCCGTCGGCCGACCTCGTCGCGTGGAACGCCGACTACGCCGACGCGATGCGCGACGTGTATCGCGCACATCCCGACGACCTAGACGTCGCGGCGCTGTTCGCCGACGCGCTGATGAACCTCACACCGTGGGCGCTGTGGGATCGCTACACGGGCGTGCCGTCCGAGGGCGCGGCGACGCTCGAGGCCAAGGAGGTGCTCGAGCGCGGACTCGAGCGGCCCGGCGGCCGCACGCACCCCGGGCTCGTGCACCTCTACGTGCACCTGATGGAGATGTCGCCGTTCCCCGAGCGGGCGCTGCCGGTCGCCGACGAGCTGCGCGCCCTGGTCCCCGACGCCGGCCACCTGGTGCACATGCCGACGCACATCGACGTGCTGTGCGGCGACTACAAGAGCACGCTCGAGTCGAACCTGCACGCGATGGAGGTCAACGAGAAGTACGTGGCGCGCGAGGGTCGGGTCGGGTTCTACGCGCTCTACCACGCGCACGACCGCCACTTCGCGATCTACGGGGCGATGTTCCTCGGTCGGTCGCGGGTCGCGCTGCACGTCGCCGCCGACCTCGAGGCCTCCCTGCCCGAGGAGCTGCTCCGGATCGAGCAGCCGCCGATGGCCGACTACCTAGAGGCCTTCATCCCCATGCGCCTACATGTGCTCATCCGCTTCGGGATGTGGGAGGACATCATCGCGCTGCCGCTGCCCGGCGACCCGGAGCTTTACTGCACGACGACGGCGATGACGCATTACGCGCAGGGCGTCGCGTACGCGGCGACCGGGCGGATGGAGGAGGCCGAGGCGGCGCACGAGGCGTTCCTCGCCGCCGTCCAACGCGTACCCGAGTCCCGCTACCTGTTCAACAACACGAGCCAGGACATCCTCGCGGTCGCCGGCGCGATGCTCGACGGCGAGCTTGAGTACCGGCGCGACCGGTTCGACCCGGCGTTCGAGCACCTGCGCCGGGCGATCGCGCTCGACGATGCGCTGCCGTACGACGAGCCCTGGGGCTGGATGCAGCCCACGCGCCACGCCTACGGCGCGCTGCTGCTCGAGCAGGGTCTGGTCGAGGAGGCCGAGAGCGTCTACGCCGCGGACCTGGGCTACGACCCGTCGATTCCGCGCTCGTCCTGGCACCCCGGGAACGTGTGGAGCCTGCACGGCTACCACGAGTGCCTCGTTCGGCTGGGAAAGGCCGAGCAAGCGCGGATCGTCAAGCAGCAGCTCGACGTCGCCCTCGCCCGCGCCGACGTCCCAATCAACTCGTCGTGCTTCTGCCGCATGACCCACCACGCGGCGGTCGCCTAGCTGGAGCCGCCTCGCCGTTGCGGCCGCGCCCGGCGGAACGCTTGTTCGCCCAGGTGATGCCGCCCACCGCCAGTGGCCGCCAGTAGGGTGGCCGCGACGCGAACGGAGGAGGATGGCATGCCGAGGTACGTGCTGCTGGTCGACTGGACCGCGGAGGGCGCCCGGGAGGTCGAGCACACAGTCGAGCGGCTCGAGGACGGGGCTCGGCTGGGCGAGAGCTTCGGATGCACGATCGAGCACGCTTGGTGGACGCAGGGAGGCCACGACATGGTGAGCGTGATCAACGCGCCGGACGAGCAGGCGATGGTCGCCTACACCCTGGCGGTGATGCGGCTGGGCAACCTTCGGACAACGACGCTGCGTGCCTGGAGCGCCGACGAGATGCGAGGGATCGTCGCCCGGCTGCCGCGATAGCTTCGGGTGACACCTACGACAGCGACAGGGCATTGCGATCGCGGCCGTGAGGCGCGCGGCGGAAAGCGGTGTGTCGACGACCTCACGAAAGAGCGGACTGCCAGCGAGAAATCGCATCCCGCCACGGACCGGCGATAGCTCCGGGTGGATTCGAACCACCGACCTCATGATTATGAGTCGTGCCCCGCCGTGTGAAGGGCGGGGTCAGCCGGTGGCTGGCGGCGACGAAGTGCCTGCAACCGAGCGGTTCACTGGACGCCAGCCATAGCGGACTTACCCGCGCGTGTCCGAACTGGTGGACCCTTGGTGGACCCCAAGACCGTCGCTGCTGAGCTAGCGGGCGCAGGGAGACAGAAGGTGGCCCAGTACCGCGCGGACCAGGTCCCTCTTGGAGCAACGCGACACTCAGGCAAACACGGATCGAAGTGCCGCCTCTCGTCCGGAGGAGCGGTGAGCGCGACAACAGGGCTTGGTGTCGCAGTGCGCCGATTGCGGTCGTGGATCACCTGAGTGCGGCGCGCACCCGTTCGCCGCGCGCTGCGAGCCTCTCGACGGGCTCGTTGGAGTAGACGAACCGCACGTGGCGCGGGGCGAGGGTCTCCCCCCACGCGGTCATGGGAGTGGCGGCGATCTTGTGCTCGAGCAACGCCGCGGAGAGGTCGGGCGCGGTTGTGCCCGCCGCCTGGGCGTCGAGCAGCAGCGACCAGCCCCCGGGCGCCGGGATCGCCGGGAGCCCCGCGAGTTGCTCCATCGTCACGTCGTGACGGCGCTCCCACTCGGCGACGCCGGCCGGGTGGTCATCGGCGCGCAGCGCCGAAATCGCACCGAGTTGGTTGAAGCCGCTGGCGACGAGCCCGTTGTAGATGTGGACCATTCCGAGCTGGGGCGTGACTACCTCGGACGCGACGATCCAGCCGATCCACCATCCGATCATCCGCTGCTCGCAGGCGACGCCGCCAAGCGTGACGGTGAGATCGCGCATCCCCTCGAGCGCTGCGGGCACGACAACCTTCCTCCCGCCGAAGACGATCGCCTCCATCGCGCTCCAGTAGAAGAGTCGGATTTGCCGCTCGGTGGAGATGCGCTGCACCGCTGCCCATTCCTCGTCGTTGAGGACCCATCCAGACGGGAACGACGGGTTGCCGAAGAAGATCGCCTGCATGCGATCCGAGACGGCCGCCTCCAGCGCGTCGAGGTCCCAGCGCCAGCCCTGCTGCGAGGGGTGCAGCGGGACATGCCGCGGAACACCGCCGACCAGCCGCACTCGCTGAGCATCCCCGCCTACGTCGGGTCGGGGACGATCACCTCGTCGCCGGGATCGGTCAGCGCGAGCAGCGCGTCCAGCATGTTGTCGCCCTCGCCCGAGGTGATCACTACCTCGCCCTCGGGGTCGTACCGCGGCCCGCCGCGCCGCACGATCATGCGCGCCACCTCCAGCTTGAGCTCGCTCGTGCCCGTGAACGGCAGCCACGAGTTCGCCTTGTCGGTGCCCACCGCCGCCCGCGTGGCCTCGACCGCCGCGGCCGGCGGCGGGATGTCGGTGTCCAAATTCTCCGAGCGCAGCATCTCGGGATCGCTGCCGGCCGCCACCGCCACCTCGTCGATCGAGAACCGGGGATGCCCATCAGCCGCTCTCCCATTGGCCGAAACTATCCAGGCGCGGGCCGTCATTCACCCCTATGAGTCCTCCTCGCCGCCCCGCGCGGGTCCAGTCGCGATCTATCACCTCAGCCGGCTGCTGGTGAGACTCGGCCTTGGCGAACGGGCCCCGATAATCCAGGTGGAGGCGGACGCCCGCACCGTTCCGTCGGATTTCTGCAACCCGGCGAGCGTCGCGTGGAGCGCCGCGACGATGCTCGAGCGACTTCCCTCTGCCTGGCTTCTGGCGAGGCGGATGAGTTCGCCCGCGGGACCGAGCGCCATGACGAATTGGACCGCCTGCTCGATGTCGGCGCCGATCGTGATCTCGATGTCGCAGCGATGCAGTGAGATCTCCTCGAACCCCGCCTGCACGAGCACGTCGGTCGTCGTATCCGCGTTTGACATCGAGAACGGGCCCGGCCCGCAAGTTGGCTCGTCTGTCGCCTCGGGTCGGGTCAAGAACCGCTCGACGACTCGTTCGGCGCGGTGCAGCCAGTCGTTGTCGAGCTTGCGTCGCCACACCACCACGCAGAGGTGGCCGCCGGGGACGAGCGCCTTACGCACGTTCCCGAGGGCAACGACGGGGTTGGCGAAGAACATCGTCCCGAAGCGCGAGAAGACGTAGTCGAAACCACCGTCGAGCTCGCATGCCTGGACATCGGCGACCAGGAAGCGCGCGTTTGCGACCCCTGCCTGCGCCGCCTCCCGACGAGCGACGTCGATGAAGCGCTGTGCGGCGTCGACGCCGACCGCATCGCCCTCGGGCCCGACGAGCTCGGCGAGCCGCCGGGTGGTGTCGCCGAAGCCGCAGCCGACATCGAGCGCCCGGTCACCGGGTCGCGGTGGGTGCAGGCGAAGCGCCTGATCGCCGTGCGCGGAGAGTCCGGTGGTGACGATGTCGCGGAAGCGCACGAAGCGGTCGAAGAGCACGCCGTTCCAGGCCTCGATCGTCACCTCGTTCGAGGAGACGACCGGCCCGCGGCGGACCGGGGCGCCCCCTGAGCTCATGGCCGGGCCCCTTGGGCGCCGGCCGCGGCGAACTCGAACCGCGTGCCGACACTGTTTTGGATGAACGCCTCGGGGAAGCGCGCGGCGAGCGCGTGGGTGGCTCGCCAGCCCGTGCAATGCGTCGGCACCAGGAAGTCGGGCGAGAACTCGCCGAGCGCGTCGCAGGTTGGTCCGATGATCGGCTCGAATGCCGTCCCGCTTAGGTGGAAGCCCCCGAGCACGGCGTGGATCTCGTCCTCGTCGGTGAGCTTCCGAACGTAGCGCAGGATGTTGATGATCCCCGAGTGCCCGCAGCCGGTCAGGACGACGAGGCCGCGTCCGCGGACGCTCGCCACCAGGGCCTGGTCGTCGAGGATCAGGGGATCGGGCTCCCATCCGTCGTGCCGGTGCGCCTCGTGCCCCGGGAAGCCGCGCTCGAACTCCGTGGTGCGGTCGACCTCGCCCGTCACCAACAGCGAGCCGTCAAGAAGGAAGGAGGGCTGTCGCTGCTCGACGATCTCGAACCCTGCCCCCTGCAGCGCTACCTTGCTCGTCGTGGGCAGGCCCACCGCCTCGCGGCCGGGGAACGCCAGACGGCGGCGCGTCCAGAACTCCGGATGGATCAGGACGGGCATGCTCACGCTGCCGAGCCGGCGCACGAGCCCGTCCATCCCGGTGACGTGGTCCCAATGACCGTGGCTGAGGACGATGATCTCGATGTCGGCCGGCGAGAGGTCGAGGCGGCGCATGTTCTCGACCAGCCCGTCCGGCGTTCGCCCCGCGTCGAAGAGCACGCGTGTTTCGCGGCCGGCCTTCTCGACGGTCACGAGCGCGGAGAACCCATGCTCCGCGCGCAGGGCGTCGTCGGTGTCGCTGCCGATCAGCAGCGGCGCCGTGAGGCGCGGCGCGGCCGCCATCGACGGCCGCCTGGCGGGACCCTGATCCGATAGCAGCGTGTCCGTCACGTTGTCCACGAGCGTGGTCACCGTGACCGCGTCCACGGGCTCGAGCGCGATCGGCTCGAGCCCGTCGGCGGAGCTCACGGCCGGGCCTCCAGCACGAGGTTGAAGGGAGTCTCCGTGGCGCGGCGGAAGCGCGTGAAGCCGCCCGCGGCGACGACTTCGCGCAGGCGCGCCTCGCCGGCCTGCGCGCCGAGCGCCAGGCCGACGTCCTGGGACAGCGACGCCGGGGTACACAGGAGCGTCGAGAACCCGTAGTAGGCGCGGCCGATCGGGTTGAGGTTGTCCTCGACGCGGTCGCCCGCGGCGGGCTCGACGATCATCCACGTGCCGTCGGGCGCGAGCGTCCCGAGCACGTGCCGTGCCGCGCCGACCGGGTCGCCCATGTCGTGCAGGCAGTCGAACATCGTCACGAGGTCGTAGTCCTCGCCGGTGTAGGTCGCGGCGGCCTCGACTTCGAAGCGGATGCGATCGGCGACGCCGGCCTGCTCGGCGCGGCGGCGCGCCGTCTCGATCGAGCCGGCGTGGTAGTCGGAGCCGACGAACGTCGACTCGGGAAAGGCCTGGGCCATGAGGATGGTCGAGGCGCCGTGGCCGCAGCCGACGTCGGCAACCCGGGCGCCCTGCTGGAGGCGCTCGACGACGCCGTCGAGCGCGGGCAGCCACGACGCGACGAGGTTGGCGTTGTAGCCGGGACGGAAGAACCGCTCGCAGCCCTCGTGGACGTGATGGCTGTGCTCGTGCCAGCCGACGCCGGCGCCTGTGCGGGCGGCGTCGGTGATCCGCGGCGAGTCCAGCACGGAGCCGAACGCGTTCTGGAAGAAGCCCGGCAGGTAGGCCGGGCTGTCCTCGTCGCAGAAGGCCACCGCCTGCTCGGGCGGCAGGCTGTAAGCGCCCTCGGCCGGGTGGTAGTCGACGTACCCGCCCGCGGCCTGGGCGTTGAGCCACTCGCGCACATAGCGCTCGGCGGTGCCGGTGCGCGCGGCCAGCTCGGAAGGCGTGAGCGCGCCGGCGCCCGCGAGCGCCCGGTAGAGCCCAAGCCGGTCGCCCATCACCACGAGCGCCGTGTTGAGCGTGGCGCCGACCTCCTCGACGGCACGGAACACGAACTGTTCGAGCTTGCCGGCGTCGACCGGCGCCTGATCCATCGTCGCCATCTGGGCTTTCCTCCTGGGATCGAGGGTCCTCGCGGACCACTGGGATGTGTGCCACCGAAGAAAGTACGATCGTTCGGCCTTCGCAAGTGTACGACCGCTCGTGCTAACTTGTCAAGGCCACTTCCCGAGGAGCAGCCGTGTCGACCTCTAGAACGCGTAAACGACGTACGCGCGCTGACGGCGAGCGCAGCTACCAGCTGATCGTCGACGCCGCCGCCCGCCTCGCCACCATCGAGGGCCTCGAGGGGCTCTCGATCGGCCGCCTGGCCGACGAGATCGGGATGAGCAAGAGCGGGCTGTACGCGCACTTCGACTCCAAGCAGGATCTGCAGCTCGCCGCCGTCGACGCCGCTGAGGCCGTCTACACCAGCGAGGTCGTCGCCCCGGCGATGCAAGCCCCCGAGGGCGTGAAGCGCCTCGAGCTGCTGTGCGAGCGGTACCTGTCCTACGTCGAGCGCGGCGTGTTCCCCGGCGGGTGCTTCTTCGCCGCCACCGCCGCAGAATGGGACAGCCGCCGCGGCCCGGTCCGAGAGCGCGTACGCGCGATCATCGACGGCTGGAACCAGCTGCTCGAAACCAACGTGCGCGAGGCCCAGCAGCAAGGCGACCTGCAGCGAGACGCCGACCCCCACCAGCTCAGCTTCGAGATCGAAGCCCTACTGCTCCATGCGAACGGCCACTACCTGCTCTTCCGAGACATCGCCGCGCTCGCCCGGGCCCGCACCGCAATCCGCGACCGACTTGCGCTTCCACCGGCGAGAAGCCCGACTGACCGGGGCCGCCCGGCGAGCAGCCGACCGGGACTCCATCGCTGAGAACCCACCCTCCCGCTGTCCGGGAACTGCTACGAGAAGACGAGCGCTACGGCGGGCGCGCGAGGAGGTCTCGCCCGGCGGCAGGCGGGGCGCTGGAAGCTGCGCGGCGGCGCGGCAGAAAGCAGCTCGCGAAACAGAGGTCGTCGAGGATCGTCTTCCCGCGCCGGTAGCCGAGCTGCTCAAGCTCCTCCCGGACGCGCGTGCCAGAGAAAGACGGCTCGTCGGCGAGCAGCTCCTCCAGCGCCCCCAGGAGGCGGCTCGAAGTTCGAGGCGCGCGTGCCCTCGGGCCGTAGCTCGGCGGCTCGGGCGCGGCTTGTGTTCGCTGGCTTGACAATTAGAACGAGCGATCGTACTATCGCCGGCCAAGTGCGACCGGTCGTACTTATTTAGCCCCCGGTCCCAGAGGAACTCAAGATGACGATCATCGAAGAAGCGCCCTTGGGCGCCACCGTCGGCAAGGACGGGACGACCATCATGCAGTGCGGACGAGCAATCATGGCCCTTCGTAGCCGCACCGTGTGGGACACCCGAGGAGCTCAAGGCGACCGGTGCCCGCTCCGCTCGGGAGGGGACAAGGCCAATTCCGGCGTGCGCTGGATCCCGCAGCTAGGTGGTCGAGGAGGACGATGGCACGCTCGGCACGTCGAGCGCCTACAAGGCCGAGAGTCCGCATGTGGAAGATCGCGCACTCGCCGGGTCACGCCCAAGGGGGGCCGGTGAGCGGCTCTGAGCTCGGCCGGGTAGCGGGGCTTTGGCGTTATCCGGTCAAGTCGATGGGCGCCGATGGTCTGGCCGAGGTCGAGGTGGCCTGGCACGGCCTGGCCGGCGATCGCCGCTGGGCGTTTGTCCGTGACGGGCTCGCGCGTAGCGGCTTTCCCTGGTTGACGATCCGTCAGCGCTCGGACATGGGGCGCTACCGCCCCTCGTTCCTAGACCAGGACCGTCCGGATGGCTCGGCCACCGTCGTGCGCACCCCCGCCGGCGAGGTCTTCGACGTTCAGGACCCGGCGCTGGCCGCCGAGCTCGGGGAGGGGGTCCGCGTGATCAAGCAAGACCGGGGGATCTTCGACGCCATGCCGCTCAGCCTGATCACGACCCAGAGCGTGGCCGGGCTCGGCGCGCTGGTCGCCGCCGAACTCGACGTGCTGCGGTTTCGGCCCAACCTGCTGGTCGAGGCGGCGGGGGAGACGGCCTTCCCCGAAGAGGGGTGGGTTGGATCGGTGCTGCGGATCGGTGACTTGCGGATGCGGGTAGACCTGCGCGACGAGCGCTGCGTGATCGTCAACGTCGATCCGGCGACGACCGAACGCGACCCCGTGGTTCTGCGCGCCATCGCTCGCCAACACCAGACCTGCCTCGGGGTGTACGGGTCGACGGTCCAGCCCGGCCGCGTGGCCCTCGGCGACCCGGTCGTTCTCGATGAGCCTGACCCGGTACGCACTTAGCTGCGCCCCACGGTGGCGAGCTCCTCGTCCTCCGCTGGGTAGTCGAACGGGTCGTACGCCCATTGATCGCGAGCCTGCATACGTCAGGGGTGGACAACTCGATCGCCGCCGGTTCGGGGCGCGGAAGACCCTCTCGCCGCTCGAGCTGCCAATGGCCTAGAAGGTCAGCGCCTTGGTCTCGAAGTACTCCTCGAGACCCTGCATGCCGAGCTCGCGACCCACGCCGGACTGTCTGTAGCCGCCGAACGGGGCGGCCGGGTTGAATGCTCCGCCGTTGACCTTGACCTGTCCGGCGCGCAGCCGCATGGCGACTCGCTCGGCACGCTCTGGGTCGCCCGACCAGACGCCGGCCGAAAGGCCGTAGGGGGTGCCGTTGGCGATTTCGATGGCTTCCTCCTCGCTGTCGTATGGCATGACCGCCAGCACCGGCCCGAAGATCTCCTCTTGGGCGATCGTCATGTCGCGCCGCACGTCTGAGAAGACGGTCGGGGCGACGAAGTAGCCGTCGCCAGCGCCCGCCGGTCGGTCCTGGCCGCCGATCACGAGCCGGGCGCCCTCCGCGAGGCCTTGGTTGATGTAGCCGAGCACGCGCTCGTACTGCGTTTGCGAGACGACCGGGCCGAGGCTAGTCGCGCCCCGGGTCGGGTCGCCGACCTGCTGGACTCCAGCGATTTCCGCCGCCAGCCGCTCGACGTCGGGAAGCTGCTTTCGCGGCACGATGAGTCGGGTCAGCGCTGAGCAGGTCTGGCCGGAGTTGTGGAACGCGCTGCGAATCGCAGCCCTAACGATGGCCGACAGGTCCTCGACGTCGTCGAGCACCACGTTGGGCGACTTGCCGCCGAGCTCCAGCGTCACCCGCTTGACGCCGCGCGCAGCCAGCTCGCCTACGCGCTTGCCCGCGCGCATCGATCCCGTGAAGCTCACCATGTCGACCTCGGGGTGGCGCGCCAGTGCCTCTCCGACGATGTGACCGAAGCCGCTGACCATGTTGAACACGCCCGCCGGCACGCCGGCCTCGGCCAGGATCTCGCCCAGCAGCCACGCCGACAGCGGCGCCACCTCGCTCGGCTTGACCACCACCGTGCAGCCGGCCGCCAGAGCAGGGGCCGCCTTGGCGGCGATCTGGTGCACCGGGAAGTTCCACGGCGTGATGGCGCCGACGACGCCGACCGGCTCGCGCACGACCATC
>Ga0081538_10000131_pt1 | contig 77253 bp, 73 predicted proteins | sample TabmetS5T2R1_FD_71022 | JGI IMG/M metagenome (GOLD analysis project Ga0081538, IMG submission 71022) | Tabebuia heterophylla rhizosphere microbial communities from the University of Puerto Rico - S5T2R1 | ecosystem: Host-associated > Plants > Roots > Rhizosphere ... | reverse complement strand
CCCACCTCCACGTCCACACCGAGTACTCGATGCTCGACGGGGCCGCCCGCATCGGCGAGGTCGTGGGTGCCGCCGTGGCCGACGGCCAGCCGGCCCTCGGGATCACCGACCACGGCAACATGTACGGCATCCTCGACTTCTACAAGGAGTGCCGGAAGCAGGGGATCAAGCCCGTCCTAGGCACCGAGGCCTACATGGCCCACGAGTCGCGGTTCGAACGCCCGGCTCGGAGGGGACGGGTCGACGACACCGGCGGTGACACCGAGGGCGGGAGGAAGCTCTACTACCACCTGACGCTGCTGGCCGAGACCAACGTCGGCTACCGCAACCTGATCCAGCTTGGCAGCCGGGCGTTCCTCGAGGGCTACTTCTACAAGCCACGCGTCGACTGGGAGACGCTGGCCGACCACGCCGACGGCCTCATCGCCACCACCGGATGCCTGGGTGGCCAAGTGCTCCAGTCGCTGCTCCAGGGCGACGCCGAGGGGGCCACCGCCAAGGCCGCCCGGCTGCAGGACATCTTCGGCAAGGACAACCTGTTCGTCGAGCTGCAGGACCACGGCATCGCCGAACAGCATCAGACGAACCCCCAGCTGATCGAGATCGCCCGACGCATCGGGGCGCCACTGCTGGCCACGAACGACAGCCACTACGTCAACCAGCACGACGCCGTGGCCCACGACGCCCTCCTGTGCGTGCAGACCGGCTCGCTGATGAGCGACCCCAACCGATTCAAGTTCCACGGCGACCAGCACTACCTGAAGTCGGCCACCGAGATGCGGTCGCTGTTCGGTGAGGTTCCCGACGCATGCGACAACACGCTGTGGATCGCCGAGAGGGCCGGCGTCGAGATCGCGTTCGGCAAGCCCCAGCTACCCACCTTCCCGCTCCCCGAGGAGTTCGCCAGCGACGCCGACTACCTGCGCCACCTCACCTTCGAGGGTGCCAGGCAGCGCTGGGGTGACCCGCTGCCCGACGACGTGGTGGAGCGGCTGGCGTACGAGCTGCAGGTCATCGCGGACATGGGCTTCAGCTCGTACTTCCTCATCGTCTGGGATCTGATCGCCCACGCCCGGCGCAACGGCATCCGGGTGGGTCCGGGCCGGGGAAGTGCCGCCGGGTGCGCCGTGGCGTACTGCCTGCGCATCACCGACCTCGATCCGATCCGGTACGACCTGCTGTTCGAGCGCTTCCTGAACCCGTCGCGCATCTCCATGCCCGACATCGACATGGACTTCGACTCCCGCTTCCGGGACGAGATGATCCGCTATGCGGCCGAGCGCTACGGCCGCGACCACGTCGCCCAGATCGTCACCTTCTCCACCATCAAGGCGAGGGCCGCCGTGCGCGACGCCGCCCGGGTCCTCGGCCAGCCGTATGCCGTCGGCGATCGGGTGGCCAAGGCCATGCCGCCGCTGATCATGGGACGCGACACGCCCCTGTACGCCTGCCTCGATCCCGACCCCCGCTTCGAGGACGGCTACAAGATGGCGACCGAGCTGCGGCAGATGTACGAGGACGATCCCGATGTCCAGCAGGTGGTGGACGTCGCCAAGGGCCTCGAGGGCCTGCGGCGCCAGGACGGGATCCACGCCGCCGCCGTCGTGATCACCAAGGAGCCGCTCACCGAGTACCTGCCGATCCAGCGCAAGCCCGAGAACGGCCAGTCGCTGGAGGACGCGCCGATCGTCACGCAGTACGAGATGCACGGCGTCGAAGAGCTCGGCCTGCTCAAGATGGACTTCCTGGGGCTGCGCAACCTCGACGTGATCACCGACACCGTCGAGGTGATCCGGCGCACCCGGGGTGTCGAGCTGGACATCGACCGCGTGCCGCTCGACGACGAGCCCACGTACGAGCTGTTGCGCGGCGGCGACTCGGTCGGCGTGTTCCAGCTGGAGGGCGGGCCGATGCGGGCGCTGATGCGCTCGCTGCAGCCGACCACGTTCGAGGACGTGGCGGCGTTGGTCGCGCTCTACCGGCCCGGGCCGATGGCCGCGAACATGCACAACGACTACGCCGACCGCAAGAACGGCCGCAAGCCGGTCGAGTATCTGCACCCCGACGCCGCCGAAGTGCTGGGCGACACTTACGGTCTATGCATCTACCAGGAAGGGGTGATGCGGATCGCCCAGCGATTCGCCGGGTACTCCCTCGCCGAGGCCGACAATCTCCGTAAGGCCGCCGGCAAGAAGCGTCGGGAGATCATGGCGGCCGAGCGCGAAAAGTTCATAGAGGCCTGCGATCGCACCGGCTATGGCGCCGGACTGGGCAAGGCGTGGTTCGACATCATCGAGCCGTTTGCCGACTATGCCTTCCCCAAGGCGCACGCGTATGGCTACGGGTTCGTCGCCTACCAGACGGCGTACCTCAAGGCCAACTATCCCGCGGAGTACCTGGCGGCGTTGCTCACGAGCGTTAAGGCGAGCCTGGAGAAGGCAGCCGTCTACCTCGCGGAGTGCCGGGCCATGGGCATCGCCGTCGAGGTGCCGGACATCAACCGCTCGGCGTCGGACTTCGTGCCGGTCGTGGAGCCGCCGGGCGGCGCCGCCGGTGGCGCCGCCGGTGGGGCGGGCGAGCGAGCCATCATCTTCGGGCTGTCGGCGGTCCGCAACGTCGGCGAGGGCCTGGTCGGCCACATCGTCGCCGAGCGCGAGGCCAACGGCCCCTATGCCGACTTCTACGACTTCTGCCAGCGGGTCGACTCGTCCGTCCTCAACAAGCGAACGATCGAGTCGCTGATCAAGGCCGGGGCGTTCGACAGCCTCGGCCACAAGCGCAAGGGCCTGCTCACGGTTTTCGAGCAGATCGTCGATCACACGCTCGCCCGCCGGCGCGAGCGCGACATGGGGATCATGACGCTGTTCGGCGACGCCGACGACGCCGGTGCGGTTGGCTTCGGCGACTTCGAGCGCACCGCCATCCCCGACCTCGAGTTCGACAAGCGTGACCGGTTGGCCTTCGAGAAGGAGATGCTGGGCCTCTACGTGAGCGACCATCCCCTCCTGGGCGCGGAGGCGGCGCTGTCCCGCAGGGCGGACTGCTCGCTCGACGAGCTGGCCGACCTCGACGACGGCGACCTCAAGGCCGTGGGGGGCGTGGTGACCGGCCTCCAGCGCAAGTGGACCCGCCGGGGTGACCTCATGGCGGTGTTCACCCTCGAGGACCTGCGGGCCGCGGCCGAGGTGATGGTCTTTCCCCGGACCATGACCGAGCACGGGCACAAGCTGGCCGACGACGCCGTCGTCGTCGTGCGTGGCCGTGTCGACACCCGGGAAGACGCCCCGAAGCTGATCGCCCAGTCGATCGACGTGGTCGAGGTGGCCCCGATCCAGGTCGAGCCGCTGCGGCTACGGGTCCCGCCCCAGCTGTTGTCCGAGGGCAAGGTGGCCCACCTCCGGCGGCTCCTCGCCGACCATCCCGGCGAGTCGCCGGTCTTCCTCCAGCTCGGAGAGCGTCGCGTCGTTCGGCTTCCCGAACGCTGGAACGTCGATGCCAGCAACGGCCTGGTGGGACAGCTCAGGGAGGCGCTGGGCCCCACGGCCATCCTCGGCTAGTTCCACGCGCGCACGCGTGTTCGGTCATCGGAGTTGCACGACCCGCACCGTTTGACTGGACTAGTGGTTTGTTGCCGCACGCAGAACGGGGGCTACGCCGGAGATGTCGATCGCTGTAGACACCAAGGACTGCACGGCCCTCAGTGATGCTGAGTTGGTCGAGATGGCCGATCTCTGCGCGGAGGCCCAGTACAGCCATGAGATCGGCACGCTGTCGAAGCAGGCCGAGGCGTGGGTGCTGATCACACAGGTCCGTGACGATGCCAAGCTCAAGGGCTTCGCCTTCTCGACGCTCGAGCGCATCGGCGGCACGCCCTGCGTCCTGGTGGGCCTGGCGTCGGTCCGCCGCACCTCCAAGCGCGACACGGTGCTGCGCGCGCTGGTGCAGGACCTGCTGCGCCGGGCCGTCCTCGCGTTCCCCGACGAGGACGTGCTGGTCGCCGCGCGGTTCGGCGACGTGGGCGGGTTCGACGCCTTCCGCAACCTCAACGACATCGTGCCCCGGTCCGGCCACAAGGCCACCGGCGAGGAGCGGGCCTGGGGCGGTCGCCTGGCCAAGCGCTACGGCATCGAGGTGAGCGCCTACGACCAGCGGGCGTTCGTGGCCCGGGGCGACGGCAGCGGCCCGGCCCCGGTGTTCGACCACGAGACGCTGCACCCCGAGCAGAGCGACCAAGAGGTGGTCGAGCGGTTCGAGGGGCTTCACGCCGGCAAGGGCGACAGCCTGATCGGCTTCGGCTGGGCCATGGAGGAAGACCTCCGCAAGCTCGCCTGACGGCCGGGAGCATGGAGCTCGGCGACGCCGTCCGTCGGCGTCGCATGGTGCGGGCGTTCGATGCCCGTCCGGTACCGCCGGAGCTGGTCGACCGGCTGCTCGACCTGGCCCGCCGCTCGCCCTCGGCCGGCAACACCCAGCCGTGGGCGTTCGTGGTCCTGGAGGGGGCCGAGACGGCGGCCGTTTGGGACATCACCCTGCCACCCGACCGGCGCGCCGCGTTCCGCTGGCCGGGGCTGCTCAGCGCCCCCGTGCTGGTGGTCCCCCTGGTGTCCCCCGATGCGTACGTCCAGCGCTATCGCGAGCCCGACAAGCAAGCCACCGGGCTCGGGGCGGGCGTGGCGGCATGGCCCGTCCCCTACTGGTGGGTCGACGGGGGGATGGCGGTGCAGACGCTGTTGCTCGCCGCCGTCGACGCGGGACTGGGGGCCCTGTTCTACGGCCTGTTCGACCACGAGCGGCCCGTGCTCGACCGCCTCGGTGTGCCGCCCGGGTGGCGGGCGCCGGGCGCGGTCGCCATGGGGTGGCCGGCGCCCGACGAGCCCGGAGCGTCCTCGGCCCGGGTCCGCCCGGTGCTCGGCGACGTGGTCCACCGCGGCGGGTGGTAGCGCCCACCTCCACCAACTTGTCGCAGAAAGTGCTGCCATGGCAGCTCCAAATGCGGCAAGTTCGCTACGGTCGCCCGCCTGTGGAGCTCCAGACGGCCATCGACCTCGACGCCACCACCAATCGCCGGGTGGTCCTGCGCCGGCGGCCCGAGGGCCTGCTGGCCGCCGAGGACGTCGAGCTGCAAAAGGGCGTCGCCCTGCCGGTCCCCGCCGACGGCGAGGCGCTGCTCGAGCTCGACTGGATCGGCATCGACGCCACCGTGCGCACGTGGCTGTCCAAGGCCGAGGGGTACCTACCGGCGGTCGAGCTCGGCGAGCCCGTTCGGGCCAGCGGCATCGGCCGGGTGGTGGCGACCCGGTCCGGGCGCTTCCCGCTCGGCCACGCCGTGTACGCGCTCCCGGGCTGGCAGCGCTACGGCATCGTGCGTGACGACCCGCTGGCGACGCCCCTCGGCGAGGACGTCGATGCCCCCGCGCTCCTCGCCCTCTACGGCGCCACCGGGTTGACCGCGTACGTGGGGATGATCGACGTCGGCCAGGCCGGGGAGGGTGACACGGTGGTGGTGTCGGCGGCCGCCGGCGCCACCGGCTCGCTGGCGGCACAGATCGCGAAGATCAAGGGGTGCCGCGTGATCGGCATCTGCGGACGCGACGACAAGGTCCGCTGGCTGCTCGACGACCTCGGCCTGGACGGGGCCATCAACCACCGCACCGAGGACGTGCACGCCCGGCTCCGGGAGCTGTGCCCCGATCGCGTCGACGTCTACTTCGACAACGTGGGCGGCCCCATCCTCGATGCGGTGCTCGACCGCCTTGCGATGCACGGACGGATCGTCCTGTGCGGCGCCATCGCCATCTACAACGAGCGTGGGCGCCCGCCCGGCCCGTCGAACTACTTCCAGCTGATCAACCGCCGTGCCCGCATGCAGGGCTTTCTGTCGCTGGACCATTGGGATCGTTTCGGCGAGGTGGCGGCCACGCTGGGGGCTTGGGCGGCCGAGGGCAAGCTGCAATACCGCACCCAGGTGTACGAGGGGTTGGAGTCGGCGGTCGACGCCCTCAATGCCTTGTTCACCGGCGGCAATATCGGCAAGACCGTCATCCGCGTCTCCGAAGAAAGAGCGGGGTGATACCCCCGAGGGGTTCAAAGACCGGGGTGGAGTTGGGCCGCCAGCGCCTCGGGGTCCTCGGCCGGCAGCCGGCAGGCGTAGTTGCGGCACACGTAGGCGCGGCCGTCGTCGCGGCCCTCCCACAGGGGTGAGGGGTAGCGCTCGCCCCACGCGAGCACCGCCCCCGGGAGGAACCGGCTCTGGACGACCTCCACGAGGTCGGGCCGGTCACCGGCCACCACCACCTCGTCGATCCCGTTGACGGCCAGGTCGACGGCCGCCAGCAGGTGGCCGAAGGCGGTCGGGTGCTGCGTCGCCAGTGACCCCGCCAGGCGCAGGGTCCGCTCGGCGCGATCGCGGTAGCGCTCCTCGCCCGTGAGTGCGGCCAGCCGGAGCAGCGCGACCGCGGCCAGGCTGTTGGCACTGGGGGTGGCGTTGTCCATCAGGTCCTTGTTGCGGGCCACGAGCCGCTCCGCGTCGCTCCCCGTCGTGAACAGTCCGCCGCGTTCCTCGTCCCAGAACAGGTCGAGGAGGGCGTCCGCCGTGCTGCGGGCGGCGTCGAGCCAACGCGCCTCACCCGTCGCCTCCGACAGCCGCACGAACGCGTCGACGAGCGCGGCGTGGTCGGCCGCGTACGCCAGGTGGCGGGCACCCCCGCCGGACTGCCACGAGCGCAGCCAGCGGCCGTCCCCACGCCGCAGCGAGCGCAGCAGGAACTCGCCCGTGCCCACCGCGGCATCGAGCCAGTCGCGCCGGCCGGTGGCCGCGGCCGACTCGGCCAGCGCCGCCAGCATGAGCCCGTTCCACTCGGTCAGGACCTTGTCGTCCAACCCGGGCCGCACCCGCCGCTCTCGGGCGGCGAACAGGCGGGCGCGAGCCTCCTCGATGCGGGGAGGGCGGGTGAGGTCGGCGCCGCCCCCGCCGCGGGCGTGGATGCGGTTGAGGATGGTCCGGCCCTCGAAGTTGCCGCCCGGCGTCACGCCGTAGAACGCCATGACCTCGTCGGCCAGGTGGCGGTCGCCGTCGAGTGCCGCCACGACCTGCTCGGGCGTCCAGAGGTAGAAGCGGCCCTCCTCGCCCTCGCTGTCCGCATCCTCGGCGGAGAAGAAGGCCCCCTCCGGGTGCCGGAGGTCCCGGAGCACGTACCCGACGGTCTCGTCGAGCACCTGCCGGTAGCGCTCGTGGCCCAGGGCCTGCCAGCCGTGCAGGTAGGCGCGGACCAGCAGCGCCTGGTCGTAGAGCATCTTCTCGAAGTGCGGCACCAGCCACACGGCATCGACCGAGTAGCGCGCGAATCCACCACCCAGGTGGTCGTAGATCCCGCCCGAGGCCATGGCGTCGAGCGAGGTCTCCGCGACCCCCCGGATGTCGGCATCCGGCACCGGCCGGCGGGCCACCGCACGCAGCAGCAGGTCGAGACTCATCGCCTGCGGGAACTTCGGGGCGCCGCCGAAGCCGCCGCGGGCGTCGTCGTGCTGCTGGCGGAGCGCCTTCACCGCGGCCTCAAGGGCGTCGGCGCCGGGGGAACCGTCGGCTGGCTCCACCAACGCCGTGCGGCCGAGGGCCGCCGTTAGCTGGCCGGCCTGGGAGTCGACGTCAGGGCGACGGGTGCGCCACAGCTCGTCGATCCGCCGGCACAGCTCGGGGAAGGCGATCATGCCGCCGCGCCGCGTGCTCGGGAAGTACGTCCCCCCGAAGAACGGCCGGCCGTCGGGGGTGAGGAACACCGTCATGGGCCAGCCGCCCTGTCCGGTCAGCGCCTGGACGGCCTCCATGTAGATCTCGTCGACGTCGGGCCGTTCCTCGCGGTCGACCTTGATGTTGACGAAGAGCTCGTTCATGAGCGCCGCGATCTCGGGGTCCTCGAACGACTCGTGCGCCATCACGTGGCACCAGTGGCAGGCCGAGTACCCCACCGACAGCAGCACCGGCCTGTCGTCGCGGCGGGCCGCGGCGAAGGCCTCGTCACCCCAGGGGTACCAGTCGACTGGGTTGTCGGCGTGTTGGCGGAGGTACGGGCTGGTCTCGTCGGCCAGGCGGTTCACGACGACCACGGTAGGGGGAGTCGGGGCGCGCCCCGACACCTACGTCACGGGTAATTGGGAGCTGCACCCCGAGCGGCGACCATGGGGGGCATGACCCCCGACGAGGCAACCGACTTCCTCCGTTCCGCCATCCCGCTGGCCGACACGCTCGACATGCGCGCCACGGCGGCCGGACCCGACGAGGCCAGGGTGGAGATCGACTGGGCGCCGGGCCTGTGCACGAGCAACGGCGTCCTCCACGGCGGGATGATCATGGCGCTGGCCGACTCTGCCGGCGGCGCCTGCACGTACTTCAACCTGCCCGATGGCGCGGTGGGCACGACGACCATCGAGTCGAAGACCAACTTCCTCGGCGCGGTCCGGGAGGGCGTCGCAGTTGCGAGCGCCCGCCCGCTGCACGTCGGTCACTCGACGGTCGTGGTCGAGACCGTGGTCACCGACGGGCGCGACCGGCCGGTGGCGAAGGTGACGCAGACGCAGCTGATCCTGTACCCGAAGCCGTGACGGCGGGCTGACGACCTGACCCGGACGTCATCTAGCGTTCGGGCCCATGGAGATCAGCCTCAAGGGGAAGGTGGCGCTGGTCACGGGGGCCAGCCGGGGCATCGGGCGGGCGATCGCGACCGCCTACGCCGAGGCCGGCGCGGCGGTGATGCTGTCGTCGCGGAAGCAGGAGGCGCTGGAGGCGGCCGCCGCGGAGATCCCCGGGTCGGGCGGAGAGGCGGCGGTGTTCGCGGCCAACGCCGGCGAACCCGACCAGATCGCCGCCTGTGTCGCCGCCACCGTGGAACGGTTCGGCGCCGTAGACATCCTGGTCAACAACGCCGCGACCAACCCCTACATGGGCCGGACGATCGACATCGACCTCCCCCGCTTCGACAAGACCTGGCGGGTCAACTACCGCGGCCCGGTGGTGTGGGTCCAGGAGGCGTGGAGGGCCTCGATGGCCGAGCGCGGCGGCGTCGTCATCAATGTGGCGTCGGTGGGTGGGCTTTCCGTCGAGCCTGCGATCGGCCACTACAACGTGACCAAGGCGGCCCTGATCCACCTCACCCGCACGCTGGCCCAGGACCTGGCGCCGGCGGTGCGGGTCAACGCCATCGCCCCCGGGCTGGTCAAGACCGACTTCGCCCGCGCACTGTGGGAGCCGGCCGAGGAGCAGGTCGCGGCGCGGATGCCGCTCGGGCGCCTGGGCGTCCCGACGGACATCTCCAACGCGGCCCTGTTCCTGGCCAGCGACCTGGCGTCGTGGATCACCGGGCATACCCTCGTGGTCGACGGCGGGGCGCTGGTCGGCTCGCGGCGGCTCTAGCGGCGGTAGCCGCTGTAGCGGCGCGGCACCCGGCGGGTCACAGCGCGCGTCTCACCAGCTTCCCCAGTCCGGTGCGGGGAAGCTCCCTCACCAGTACGAGCTCCCGGGGCGCGCAGTACGCCGGCAGGTCCCGCTTGGCGACGCGCCGCAGCTCGTCGAGCGTCGGTGGGTGGGCCCGATCGACGGGCACGACCAGCGCGGTCACCCGCTGGCCCCACTCGGGGTCCGGCCGGCCGACGACGGCGACCTCGCGGACCCGGGCGTGGGTCGCCAGGGCCCGCTCGACGGCGACGGGCCAGACGTTCTCGCCGCCGCTGACGATGACGTCGTCCACGCGGCCGAACACCCGCAGGCGGCCCTCGGTCTCGTCCCAGGCTCCGGCGTCGCCGGTCGGGAACCAGCCCTCGGCGTCCCGCGGGTCGGTGCCGTCCCGGTAGCACCGCAGCAGCATCGGGCAGCGCAGCTCGACCTGGCCGCCGACCACCCGCACGTCGACGCCGTCCAGGGGCACGCCGTCGTAGACCACGCCGCTGCCGGTCTCGGTCATCCCGTAGGTGGCGATCGCATTGGCCGGGAGGTCGGGCGGCATGGCGGAACCCCCCAGCACCACGGTGCGGAAGCCCGTCGGGTCGATCCGGCGCAACATCGTCGGCACGAGCGACACGAGCGTGCTCCGGCCGGGTCCTCGCGTTGCCGCCTCCACCCTGCCGGCGTCGAAGCCATCGTGGACCGTCAGCGGGGTGCCGGTCAGGATCGCCCGGGTCACGACCGCCAGGCCGCCCACGTGGGCCAGCGGCAGGCATGCCAGCCAGCGGTCCGACGCCGGGTCGACACCGAGCCGTCGGCTGGTGGCCCGGGCGGAGGCATCGACCGCCTCGTGGGTCAGGACCACCGCCTTGGGGTCGCCGGACGTGCCGCTGGTGGCGACGACGAGCGCGTCGCCGTCGGCGACGGCCTCGTCCGGGCGGGCGGCGGCGAGGACCCGCTCGCGCGCGGGCGGCGGCAGCCGGGGATCGAGCGGCAGCACGGCGTCGCCGGCCTCCCAGGCGCGGCGCAGGCGGTCGACGAACCCGCCGGTCCCTCGCGCCTCGACGCCGATCAGCCTCCGCACGGGGATGGAGGCTACGGGCGCAGTTGGCGATCTACGGTCGTTGGCATCGATCCCCGCCACGACCCACGACGCCGCCATCGCCACCAGGGTGGTGCCGACCAGGCCCACTCCTTCGGCATCATCCGGCGGCGGGCGCTCACCTGATGGCTAGCGTTGCCGCTCCGGCCGGATGGCGGGTCTGGCTGGCCGGTGCGCGGCCCCGGACGCTGCCGGCGGCGGTCGTGCCGGTGCTGGTGGGCACGGCCTGTGCCGCCGGCCGGGCCGACGTCGTGGCCTGGCGGGCGGTGGCGGCCGGCATCGTGGCGCTGGCACTGCAGGTGGGGACCAACTACGCCAACGACTACAGCGACGGCGTGCGGGGCACCGACCGCGGCGATCGCCGGGTCGGCCCGGTGCGGCTGGTGGGCTCGGGCCTGCGGTCGCCCGGGGCCGTGAAGCGTGCGGCGCTGGCGTCGTTCCTCGTGGCCGGCGTCGCCGGGCTTGCCCTGGCGATCGTTGTCGGCTGGGAGCTGCTGGCCGTCGGGGCGCTCGCCATCGCCGCCGGCTGGTTCTACACGGGCGGGCCCCGACCGTACGGCTACCTGGGCCTCGGCGAGCTGTTCGTGTTCGTGTTCTTCGGCGTCGTGGCCACGGCCGGCTCGGCCTACGTGCAGGAGGAGGACCTGTCGGGCCTGGCGCTGGCGGCCAGCGTGCCGGTCGGCCTGCTGGCGACGGCGCTGCTGGTGGTGAACAACCTGCGCGACATCCCCGGCGACACGGCGGCGGGCAAGCGCACGCTGGCGGTGCGCCTGGGCGACCGCCGCACCCGCTGGTTCTACGTCGGGCTGCTGGTGGGTGCGGTGGCCATGGTGCCGGTGGTGGCGGCCGTGGGGGGGCGGGCCGGCGCGGCGCTGGCCCTGGCGGCGGTCCCGCTGGGCCGGCGGCCGGTGATCGCCGTGCTCGGCGGCGCCCGTGGCGGGGCGCTCGTCCCCGTGCTGGGCGAGACCGGACGGCTCCAGCTGGTCTTCGGCGCCCTCCTGGCGCTCGGGCTCTGGCTGACGGCCTGAGCCCGGAACCGGCGTTCGTTCGTGCCGGTCCCGGCGCATCGGGCCCGGCGGAACGCCGGCCGCCGCCGGAGCGCCGGAAGGCCGTCCGGCGCCACGCCGGCGCCACGCCGGCACCACCCCGGGCCACGCCGGGCCACCCCGACCCGGGGCGTCAGCCGGTCGCCTCCGACAGCCACGGCTCGACCGCCTCCAGGAACCGCGCCGGCTCTTCCAGGTGGGCACTGTGCCCGGCCCCGGCAACGAGTGCCACGCGGGCGTCGGGCCCGATCGCCGCCGCCGTCCGGCGGGCGATGGCGGCGTAGCGCTCGTCGTCCTCGCCGGCCATGACCAGCACCGGGAGGTCGATTCCCGGCAGGGCCGACCACAGCGGGCGCTGGCTGCCGGTGCCCGCCAGCTCCAGGCTCCGGGCCAGGCCCTCGGCGGTGTTGCGCCGGCGTTCGTCCTCGAATCGGGCGGCTGCGGACAGCCCCGCGAACATCGGCTGGGCGAGCCACCAGTCGACGAACCAGGCCACGCCCTGTGCCCGGATGCGGGCCGCCAGGGCCGCGTCCCGCTCCCGGCGCTCGGCGCGGGCGCCGGCGTCCTCGATGCCGGGCGTCCCGCCCACGAGGACGAGTCCCCGCGCCACCGCGGGGGCCTCGATGGCGACGTGCAGGGCCATGCGCGCGCCCATCGAATACCCGACGTAGACCGCCGGGCCGCCGGCCGCGGCCGCCAGCCGCCCCGTGGCCGGCAGGTCGGCGGCGACGGCGGCCGAGTCGCCGTGGCCGGGCAGGTCGAGGCGGACGACCTCGTGGCGCGCGGCAAGCGCCGCAGCCACGGGTCCCCAGCAACGGCACGTCTGCCCGAAGCCGTGCAGCAACACGACCCGGGGACCCGACCCGTCGCGTTCGTCATGGAGCAGCACCGGCGGGAATGCTTGCATGTCGCATGGCCGTTCCTCCCCGGGCGCTGCCCCCATGACCGGTACCTCCGACCACGAGACCCCCGCCCCGGCCGACGTGCAGGCGACGTTCGCCGCCACGCTGGTCGACGAGTGGGTGCGCTGCGGGGTGCGGCTCGCCGTCGTGTGCCCGGGCTCGCGCTCGACGCCGCTGGCGCTGGCGCTGTCCGAGCGGCCCGAGATCGCCCTCCAGGTCCACCACGACGAGCGCTCCGCAGCGTTCCTTGCCCTCGGCTCGGGGCTCGCCACCGGTCGGCCGGCGGTCGTCCTCACCACCAGCGGCACTGCGGCCGCCGAGCTGCACGCGGCCGTGGTCGAGGCCGATCTCGCCGGCGTGCCGCTGCTCGCCTGCACCGCGGATCGGCCCCCGGAGCTGCGGGACGTGGGCGCACCCCAGGCCATCGACCAGGTGCACCTGTTCGGACGCGCCGTCCGCTGGTTCGGCGATCCCGGGGTGCCGGACCGGGCGTCGGCGTCGCGCTGGCGCGCCTTCGCCGGGCGGGCGTACGCCGCGACCCGGGTGGAGCGGCCCGGGCCGGTCCACCTGAACCTGCCGTTCCGGGAGCCCCTGGTGGGCACCGCCGGACCCTTGCCGCCGGCACGCGGCGGCGGGCCCTGGGTGGTGGCGGCCAACGCGGCGGCGAGCGCGGCGGCGGCCGCCAGGCCGGGCGTGGACGTGCCCGACGGCCTGCGGGCGCTCGCCGGCCGCCGGGGCGTGATCGTGGCCGGCGCCGCGTCGATCGACGGGCCCGCCCTCCACGGGCTTGCGGGTGCACTCGGGTGGCCGGTGCTGGCCGAGCCGCGCTCGCCCGCCTGGATCCCGGCGAGCACCGGCATCGTCCACCTCGACGGAATCCTGCGCTCGCGCCGCGCCGCCGAGGGCCTGCGCCCCGAGGTGATCCTGCGTGTCGGTGCGCCCGGCGCGTCGCGGGTCGTCAACGAGTGGCTGGCGACCTCGGGGGCGGGCGAGGTCGTCGTCGGCGCGCCCGGGTGGTCCGACCCGGCGGCGACGGCCGCGACCGTCATCGACGGCCCGCCGGCCGGCGTGCTAGCCGCCCTGCGCTCGGGGGTCGCCGGGGCCGCCCCGCAGGGCTGGCTCGAACGGTGGCGGGCGGCCTCGGACGCCGCCGCGACCGCGCTGGCAGCGGCGCTGGCGCACGAGTCGACCCTCAACGAGCCCGCGATCGCCCGGGACGTGGTCGCGGCCCTGCCGGACGGCGCCCGCCTGGTGGTGGCGTCGTCGATGCCGATCCGTGACGTCGAGCGCTACGCCGCCCCGCGCGACGGCGTGATGGTGCTGGCCAACCGGGGCGCCAACGGCATCGACGGCACGGTGTCCACGGCGGTCGGCCTGGCGCTCGGGTCGGCGGTGCCGACCGGACTGCTGATCGGCGACATCGCCTTCCTGCACGACAGCAACGGGCTGCTCGGTGCGGCCGGGCGCGGGATCGACCTGGTGTGCGTCGTCGTCGACAACGACGGTGGCGGCATCTTCTCGTTCCTTCCGCAGGCCCGGGCCGTGCCCACCGGGCGGTTCGAGGCCCTGTTCGGCACGCCCCATGGCCTGGACCTGGTGGCGGTGGCGGCGGCGTTCGGCGTCGACGCCCGTGCCCTGGGCCGCGACGACGAGGTCGGCGCGGCCGTTCACGAGGCGACCGCCAAGGGAGGGGTCCACGTGTTAGTCGCACGGACCGACCGGGCTGCGAACGTCGGGGTCCACGGCCGCGTCGACGCCGCGGTGGCGGCTGCCGTCGACGCTGCGCTGTCCTGAGCGGACCCCTCGCTACTACGGACGGACGATCGCCGACAGCAGCGCCTGGAGCTTCGACCTGGTCTCTGCGAGCTCCGTGGACGGATCGCTGTCGGCGACGATGCCGTTGCCCGCCCAGACCCGTGCCGTCGGCCCCTCGATCTCGGCGCAGCGGATGGACACGGCCCAGGTGCCGTTGCCGGCGGCGTCCACCCAGCCGGCGGTGCCGGCGTAGCGCCGGCGGTCGAAGCCCTCGTTCTCGGCGATCCAGTCCACGGCGTCGTTGCGGGGCCAGCCCGCCACCGCCGGGGTGGGATGCAGGGCGGCCACCAGCTCCAGGACCGAGGGGGCGGGCTGCGACAGGCGTCCCTCCACCAGCGTCGCCAGGTGCTGGACGTTGGCCACCGCCACCACCGAGGGCTCGGCCTCGTAGTCGAGGTAGGAGCACCACGGCAGCAGCGTGTCGTGGACCATGTCGATGGTGATCTGGTGCTCCTGGCGGTCCTTGGTCGAGGCCAGCAGCGACGCCGCCAGCCGCTGGTCGGTGGTGGGGTCGCCGCCGCGCGGCGCCGTGCCGGCCATGGGATGGGAGCGGACGATGTCGCCGGCCACCGACACCAGCAGCTCGGGGCTGGCGGCCACCAAGCCGGCGACCGAGACGATGTGGCAGCCGGGATAGGCCGACCGCAGCCGCTCGAGCACCGCCAGCCGGTCGATGGGCCGGTCGGCGGCAACGTCGATCTGACGCGCCAGCACGACCTTGTGCAGGGTGCCGCCGGCGATGGCCTTCGTGGCGCGCTCCACCAGGGCGCACCAGTCGTCGGGCTCGCGCTGGGCGGAGACCGTGAATTGCCGGACCGACGCCAACGGCCCCCCACCATCCGAACTTGCCGCAGATAGCGACGCCATGGCCTCGGTATCTGCGGCAAGTTCGGGAGGGGTGATCGTCGTGATCCAGCGGGTGCCGTCGTCGGCGCGCCCGGCCACGACGGCGGGGACCGCCAGCTCGCTGGGAGCTCCCGGCGTGAACGGCAGGCTCCCGAAGGCCACGGGTCCGCAGCCGGGCAACCTCACCTCGTCGTCGACCTCGATGCCGGCCAGGGCCTCGGCCACCGAACGCGCCGCCGCCGCGGGGTCGCCGCCGGGCCATGCCATGCGTGCGGCGCAGCCCCGGCCGGCGACCCCGGAGCGCCCACGCTCGAACAGCAGCCCGTCGCGCCCGGCGAAGTGGAGCAGGTCGACGTCGGCGTCCAATCGGCGCGTGCGGGCCAGCAGCGCGGTCACGAGGCCCTCGTGGCGAGGAGGAGCTGGGCGATGCCCCCCGAGAGCAAGCGCCGGTCGACGTCGACGAACCCGGCACCGGCGACGATCCGGCGCATGTCGTCCGGCGGCGGCAGGTAGGCGACCGAGCGGGGCAGGTACCGATAGGCGGAGCCGTCGGACAGGAGCCCGCCGATGACCGGCACCACCCGGCCGAAGTAGGCGCGGTGCCCCCAGCGCAGCATGCGGTTGGTCGGCGTGGCCACCTCGAGCAGGGCGATGCGCCCCCCGGGCCGCAGCAAGCGGCCCAGCTCGGCGAAGAACGGGGGCAGCGCCACCAGGTTGCGCAGCGCGAAGCCGCAGGTGACGCCGTCGACCGACCCGGCGCGCACGGGCAGGCGAAGTGCGTCCCCCTGGACCAGGGGGGCGCGCGTCCGGGCCGCGGCCAGCATGCCGAACGACAGGTCGATCCCGACGGGAACCAGCCCGGCGGACGCCAACTCGCGGCACAGGTCGCCGGTCCCGCAGGCCAGGTCGAGCACGGTGGATCCCGGCCGCAGGCCGAGCGACCCCACGGCACGCCGCCGCCAACCGACGTCCATCCGGAACGTCATGATCCGGTTGACGAGGTCGTAGCGGGGGGCGATGGCGTCGAACATGTCGCGCACCGCGCGGACCTTGGCGGCGCCCTGGGGAAGATCCGAACTGGCGGTGGTCATCGAGGTCATGCGATCCGCGACCGCCACGCGTGCGAGAAGGGGGGCCGGAGCCACGGGTCGCATCGTAGGGGTCGCTGGCGCCTACGCTGCCTGGGTGGCCAGGGCGCACTTCCGGATATTCGGCATCCCCGTTCGGGTCGAGCCCTTCTTCGTCGTCGTCGCGTTCCTCTTCGGCATCCGCCTCGAGCCCCTGTGGGTGGTGTTCGCCTTCGCCGTGATCGTGTTCGTGTCCGTGCTCGTCCACGAGCTGGGCCACGCCCTGACCTACCGGCTGCTGGGGCAACGCTCGGCGATCGTGCTGCACGGCTTCGGTGGCTTCACCGTGCCCACCGGCGGCGGCCGGCGGGTGCTCAGCAAGCCCAAGTCGATCGTGGTGAGCCTCTCCGGCGCGCTGACGCAGCTGCTGGTGCTCGGCATACCCGCTCGGTTCGTCTTCTACGAGACCGACTGGGGTCTCGAGCAGCGCATCGACTACGCGTTCGACCAGGGATTCTTCAGCTGGGCGCCGGTCCTCTACTACCTGCAGTGGGTCAGCATCTGGTGGGCGGTTTTCAACCTGCTGCCGATCAGGCCGCTCGACGGGGGCCACGTGGCCGAGGAGCTGGTGGGCTTCGAGAACGCCTGCAAGCTCTCGATCGTCGCCGCCATCGTCGCCGGCTTCCTCGCCTTCCGGGCGTCGTTCATCGGCCTGTTCGGCCTGCTGTTCTTCGGACTCTTCGCCTACATGAACTTCCAGGAGCTGCGCGCCGGCCAGCACACAGGGGTGTTCGACGTCGAGGCGCCGGAAGGGGGAAGCCGCTCCGGCGCGGGCCGCGGCTTCGGCCGCCGCCTGAGACGGCGGGGGAGCCCCAACCTCCAGGTCGTCAGGCCCCCCGGCGCCGGAGCGCTGCCGGACCTGTCGCCGGGCGGCTCGACGGCCGAGGCCGAGACCCGGGCGTGGAATGCGCTGCGCGCCGGCGAGGGCGATCGTGCGGCGGCGATCATGCGCCAGGCCGGAGGGGGAGGGAACGCGTTCCTGCGGGCCAGCATCGCCCTGCTCACCGGCCCGCTGGAGATGGCGGACGACCTGTTCGAGGCCGCCTACAGCCGGGATCCCGGGGGCCCGCCCAACCTGGTACCGGCCACGCTGCTGGCGGACCGGGGCCGCGCGGTGCCGGTGGCGGCCCGGCTGGTGGCCTCGGGCCGCGCGGGTGTCGAGGCGGCCAGCGGGCTGCAGACGCACCTGCACTACGCCGAGCGCTTCCAGGCGGCGGCCGAGGTCGGAGAGCAGGTCTTCGCCGCCGGCCCCCAGAGCCGGCCGCAGACGGCGTTCGAGGTCGCATGCTCGTGGGCCCAGGCGGGCCGGCCCGAGGAGGCCCTGCGGTGGGTGGAGGCGGCGGTCGACGCCGGCTTCCATGCCCCGGGCCTGCTCGACGGCGAGCCCGACCTGGCGAGCGTGCGGGCGCTGCCGGGCTGGACGGCGGTGCGGTCGCGCCTCTCGGCCTGACCGCGGCCTACCGCGAGCGGCTCGCGCCGGCTACTCGTAGTAGCGGAAGAGGTTCTCGGCCACGCACGCCGGCTTGGCGGCGCCCTCGACCTCGAACGTGAACCGCTCCTTCACCTGCACGCCGCCCGCGACGTCGCTGACCTCGAGCAGCTCGATGCCCAGCCGCAGCTTCGATCCCACGGGGACCGGCGACGGGAAGCGCACCTTGTCGCAGCCGTAGTTGACGGCCATCTTGACGCCCTCGACCCTGGTCACCTGCGGCGCCAGACGGGGACCGAGCGCCAGGGTCAGGTAGCCGTGGGCGATCGGTCCCCCGAAGGGACTCTCGCGGTTGGCTCGCTCGACGTCCACGTGGATCCACTGGTGGTCGCCGGTGGCATCGGCGAATAGGTTCACCTGGTCCTGCGTGATCTCGACGTAGTCGCTGTAGCCGAGATGCTGGCCCACGAGGTCCCGCAGGCCGCCGATTCCCTGCACGATGGTGGTCATGAGCGGAGCTCAGGACCGGTCGACGGCGGGAGCGCCAGCGAGCCCGGCGACGATGGGGTTCGGGGGCGCAGCCCCCGCAAGATGGTGGTCATGAGCCGAGCCTTCTCCCGCGGTTGGTCATGCCGGCGATGATGCCCGATGCGCCGGGCGCACGCCCACCCGACGTGTGCGCGGTCGTGCTGGCGGCCGGCGAGGGGGCGAGGCTCCGCCCGCTCACGCGGGTGCTCCCCAAGCCGCTCTGTCCCGTGGAGGGGGTGCCGCTCATCGACCACGCCCTCGAGCGGGCGCGCTCCGCCACGGCCGCCATCGCGGTCAACGTCCATCACGCGCGCGAGGCCATCGAGGAGCACCTCGACGGCCGGGTCCACGTCTCGGTCGAGGAACCAGAGGCGCTCGGGACCGCCGGGGCCCTCGGACTGCTCCGGCCGTGGATCGATGGCCGCCCGACGCTGGTCCTCAACGGCGACACCTGGTGCCCCGGCCCGCTGGCCGGGTTCGTGGCCGGTGCCGACGGCACCCGCGTCAGGCTGGCGCTGGCCCGCCCCGACGATCGGCTGGGGTCCTCGAGCCGCGTCGCCGCCGCCCTCATGCCGTGGCCGGAGGTGGCGCAGTTGGCACCGGCGCCGTCGGGGCTCTACGAGGCGTCGTGGCGGGCGCTGGCCGACTCCGGCGACATCGACATCGTCCGCTGGGACGGGCCGTGCCTCGACTGCGGGACCCCAGCTCGGTACCTGGCCGCGAACCTGGCCGCCAGCGGCGGCACGCCGGTGATCGGGGCCGGAGCCCGGGTGGACGGTGAGCTGCTGCGCTCCGTGGTGTGGCCGGGCGCCCGGGTCCGCCGCGGGGAGAGGCTCGTCGACGCCGTCCGTGCCAGCGACGACGTCACCGTGTTGGTGCGGTGACCGACCCCGCCCGAGGCGGCCGGAGCTCGACCCCGAGCGGCGTGTCCCGGGCGCGCGCCGCGAGCTGGCCGCAGGCGGCGTCGATGTCGGCGCCGCGGTTGCGTCGGACGGTGGCGTTGACGCCGAGGTCCCGGAGCCAACGGCGGAATCGCCGGACGCCGTCCGGCGGCGTGCCCCGGGTCGGGTAGCCGGGCGTGGGGTTGAGCGGGATCAGGTTCACGTGCGCGGGCAGCGGCAACGCGCGGGCCAGGTCCGCCAGCTCCCGGGCGTCGGTGCGCCGGTCGTTGGTGTCGTCGATCAGTGCCCACTCGAACGAGAGGCGACGGCCCTTGGCCCGCAGGTAGTCGGCGCAGGCGCCCACCAGGACGCTGAGCGGGAAGCGCCGGTTGATCGGCACCAATTCGTCACGCAGGCGATCGTTGGCCGCGTGCAACGACACGGCCAGGTTCACCGGCAGGTGCTCGGTCGCCAGCCGGCGGATGCCGGGCACGAGCCCGACGGTCGACAACGTGAGGTGGCGGGCCGACAGCCCGAGCCCGGCGTGCGCGCGCTCCACGGCGGGCCACACCCGGTCGTAGTTGGCGAGGGGCTCGCCCATGCCCATGAGCACGACGTTGCCCAGCCGCCGGCCGTCGTCGCGGGCCCGGCGGGCGGCGCGCACGGTCTGCTCGACGATCTCACCGGTGGTGAGGTGGCGCTGGAAACCCGCCTGCCCCGTGGCGCAGAAGCCGCACGCCATGGCGCACCCGGCCTGGGTCGACACGCACACGGTCGTGCGGTCGCGGTAGTGCATGAGCACGGTCTCGATGTGGGCGCCCCCGTCTAGACGGAACAACCACTTCACCGTCGCGCCAGCGCCGTCGATCGACTCGCTCACGGCCGACAGGGCCGCCGGTAGGTCGTCGTCGAGGCGGGCACGGAGAGCCCGGGGCAGGGCGGTCAGCTCGGAGGGAGATGCGAGCTGCCGGTACAGGCCGTCCCACACCTGCTCGACCCGGTAGCGCGGCTCGTCGGCAAGGATCCCGGCGAGCGCGTCGCGGTCCACGTCGTAGCGGGTGGGCACGACCCCGAGGGTACGGCGCGGCCGGGGCCGGTCGCCGGTACCGTGCGTCGGTGCCATCGTTCTGGCGGATCGTCGATGCCGACTCGGCGCGGCCGCGGGCAGCCGCCGGACGACGCACCAGCCCCGCCTCGGCACATCCCGAGTTCCACCATCGGGACATCCAGGGCGGCGCGATGCGCGCCGCAGTCTTCGGGGTCAGCGACGGGTTGGTCAGCAACATGGGCCTGATCCTGGGCGTCGCCGGGGCCGATCCCCAGCCGGCGGTGGTCCGCCTGGCGGGGCTCGCCGGGCTCATCGCCGGGGCCATCTCCATGGCGGCCGGGGAGTACAACTCCATGCGGGTGCAGTCCGAGCTCCTGCTGCGGGAGCTGCGGGTCGAGGCCCGCGAGCTGCGCCGCCGCCCGGAGCACGAGACCCGGGAGCTGGCCGACATCTACGAGCAGCGCGGCCTCGCCCCCGACCAGGCGCGAGACGTGGCCGAGGCCATGATGAGCGATCCCGAGATGGCGCTCGAGGCCCACGCGCGCGAGGAGCTGGGCATCGATCCCCAGCAGCTGGGCTCGCCAGCGGCGGCGGCGGCATCGTCGTTCGTGTCGTTCTCGGTCGGGGCGCTGGTGCCGCTGGTCCCGTGGTTCGTGACATCGGGGAATGCCGCCAAGATCGCATCGCTGGTCCTCGGCGTGGCGGCGGCGGTGGTCGTGGGATGGCTCATCGGCCGATCCACCGACCGGCCGATCGGCCGGGCGATCACCCGCCAGGTCCTGTTCACTGTGGTGCCGGCGCTGATCACGTTTGCGATCGGCAACGCGCTGGGGGTGGGAATCGACTAGCCACCGCGGCCGGGAACGTCGCCGACGTAGGCGCGATCGGTGTGGTCGCGGGCGAACCCGAGGTCGGCGTAGAGCTTGTTGGCCGGCTCGTTCGTGGCGTCGACGTAGAGCATCCCCACCCGCAGACCCTTCGCGGCCAAGTGGTCCAGCCCCGCGAGCGCGAGGGCGCGACCCAGGCCCCGCCGGTGGACGGCCGGGTCGACGGCGATCACGTAGATCTCCCCGAGCGGCGGATCGTGGTCGGCGTGCACCTTGGTCCAGCAGAAGCCGGCCAGCCGCCCGTCCCGCTCGTGGAGCAGGAACCCGGCGGGGTCGAACCACGGCTCCGCCTCGCGGCTGCGCAGGTCGTCGAGGGTCCACCCGCCCTGCTCCGGGTGCCAGTCGAAGGCCCGGTTGTTGACCTCGAGCCACGCCTGCTCGTCCCTGCCGACCTCGAACGGGCGAGTCTGCAGGGCGTACGGCTCGCCGACGGGGAGCGGTCGCCGGAGCTGCCACAGGTCGCGACCGCGCGCCAGCCCGACCGCCTCGGCCATCCGGTCGTGTGCCGGCGTCGGCTTGTACACCCAGAGGTGCACGTGCCCGCCGCCCTCGTCTCGCACCACGTCGAGCGCCGCCGACAGCATGGTCGGGCCGATGTCGTCGAGCTCGTCGCGGTGCTCGGGATCGACCACCAGCTCGAGCTCCCAGCGCCGGTCGCCGCGGATGACGTTGGTGTAGGCGACGGGGTGGTCGGAACCGGCGGGCCAGGCGAGCAGCCCGGCGAAGTCCTGGCCCCCGCCGACCGCGGCGTCGAGGAAGCGGTGCTCGTCCAGCGGTTGGTGGCCGTCGGCCCGCTCGGCCGCCCGGACCAGCGCGCTCACCGCCTCGATCTCGGCGGCGGAGAGCCGACGCTTGATCTCGAGTTGTCGCACGCTCCGACACTAAGAGGCCGCCAAGTGCTGGTTCGCGTTTCTCGACCGGCCGGGGTAGGTGTGGGGCCGTCGCGCACGGCGGTCATGGGTCAGGTCAGGGGGCGATCGGGCGCAGCCCGTGCGCCGGGGCGCCGCGTGCGGCCGCGATCGCAGCGGTGCGCTGCCACGCGGTCTGCAGCCGGGGGCGGAGGCTCGGGTCGGTGCCGGGATCGGCGAGCGCCCTGCCGACGTCCACCACCCGGATCGGCCCGCGATCGTCGGTGAGCACGGCCGAGAACTCCGCGCCGGTGACGCTCCAGCGGCCGTTGGGCTGCTCGGTGAACCTGAACCGCACGAGCAGCCCCTCCAGCTTTTCCGGGCCCTGGGAGCCCTGGTTGGACACCAGGTTGCCCATCCCGTACACGACCCACTCGTTGCCGATGGCCTCGATCGGCTGCACCACGTGGGCATGATGGCCCAGCAGCAGGTCGATGTCCGGTGACCGGATGAGCCGCGGCGCCAGCGCCTGCTGCTGCCCGTTGGGATCGTGGTTGTACTCGTCGCCCCAGTGGAGGGCCACGACCGCGACCTGCGCGCCGCGCCGCCGCGCCAGGGCGGCGTCGGCGAGGATCCGGCGCTCGTCGATCGGGTTCGATCGCCACGTCTCGCCGCCGGGGGCGGGGATGCCGTTGAATCCGTACGTGTACGAGAGCAGCGCAAGCGTGACCCCGTCGACCTCGAGCAACGTCGTGGTGGCGGCCTCCTGCCGCGTCCGCGCCGACCCGGCGTGGCGGAGCCCCGCGGCGTCGAGCGCGTCGAGCGTCCGCTGCACGCCGTCGGCACCCCGGTCGTAGGTGTGATTGGACGCCGTCGTGCAGGCGTCGTAGCCGGTGGCCGCCAGCGCCGGGGCGATCTCGGGGGGCACCGAGAAGCTCGGGTAGCTCGAGAACGGCCCGCGGGGTGGGGCGACCGGTGTCTCCATGTGGCAGATGGCCACGTCGGCCGCGCTCACCACCGGTTGGATCCCTGCGAGCATGGGCCGGAAGTCGTGGCCGCCGGGGTAGCCCGCTGCGGCGGCGTCGGCACTCGCCTGGTCCCACAGGGCCGTGTGGAGCAGGACGTCGCCGGTGGCCACCAACGTGAACGTCCGGGGATGCGAGGCCGCCCACGTCGCGTTCGCCCTCGCGAGCGCGGCCGCGTGCCCGTCGAGCCGGCGCGGCTCGTTCCGGCCCGGGTGGCCGGCCGCCGCCGCGGCACCCGCGGCTCCGGTGCCGCCGGCGCCGCCGTCGGGTTCGGGGCGGATCGCACCGAGGGCGACCACGAGCAGTGTCGCGGCCAGCGCCGCGGGCAACGCCGGTGACCGCCGGGCCATGCGCGCTGGTGTAGCAGGCCAGGGGCCGTCGGGGCGCGATGGGGGCCCGGTAGTGTCCGCAAGCAATGAGCGGACGTCGGGAGCAGTGAGCGGCGGTCGACCCCGTAGCCCCAAGGGACGTGCCCGCGTCGTCGCGGACCGGCTCACCGCGGAGTACCCGGGGACCGCCAAGGAGCTCTGCGCGCTCGACCATTCCAACGCCTACGAGTTGCTGGTGGCCACGATCCTGTCGGCGCAGACGACCGACGAGCGGGTCAACATGGTGACCCCGGCCGTCTTCGCCAAGTACCCGCGGCCCGCCGACCTGGCGGCCGCCGATCCGGCCGAGCTCGAGACGATCATCCAGTCGACGGGGTTCTTCCGCAACAAGACGCGCAGCCTGATGGGGATGGCGGCCGCCCTCGTCGAGCGGTTCGGCGGCGAGGTGCCACGCAGGCTGTCCGACCTGGTCACCCTGCCGGGGGTGGGCCGCAAGACCGGCAACGTGGTGCGCAGCGTGGGGCTGGGCGAGCCCGGACTACCGGTCGACACCCACGTGCTGCGGCTGTCACGCCGGCTCGGGCTCACCCGGCAGACCGACCCGGTGAAGGTCGAGCTCGAGCTGAACCCGATGGTCCGGGCGGACGAGCGGGGCGCACTCAGTTTGCGCCTGATCCTGCACGGCCGACGCGTGTGCACAGCGCGCAAGCCGCGCTGCCATGCGTGCGTGCTGGCGGACGTCTGTCCCTCTGCGTTCACATTCTGATCGCGCCTATCGAGCATCCTGCGGGCAGAAGACAACCGGCCGTGAACGCATTGCAAAGAAATGTCGCCCCGCCGCGCACCCTCTGCCATGCCGCGAGCGATAACTTGGATGAAGACCAGGTTCCCGCCACCTGGTTCCAATGCGACGCTGGGATCCGCCGCCTGGCGTCGCCGCGACGGCGCCCCGCGAGGGCGCCGTCGCTGTTTCCGGGGCCAGGTGCCCCGTCGCACACGGGTTGCGTTGCCGGCGTCGGTTGGCGCGGGTCAGCGCATCGACCGCATGACCCGCTCGAGCTGGCGGCTCGCCGTCAGCAGCGACCGCTCGACCTCGTAGAGACCGTCGGCCACGTCGGGCCGGGTCGTCCCCCGGTAGCGGTCCCCGACGGCCGTGATGCGGGTCGCCAGCTCATCGAGCGTGGTCGCGAGGGCCGAGAGCTCGGCGCGGTCGCTGTCCATTGCCCGTTTCTAGTGGACTCCGGCGGGTCCACCACCCGGAACCGGATGGGGTCGCTCCACGGCGCGCCGCTAGCGTTGCTCTGTGCTCCGCCGCCTCGATCTGCGTGGATCCGGGACCGCTGACCTGCGGTCGCGGCTGCCGCGCCCGGCGGTGCAGGTCGAGCCGCCCGTCGACGAGGTGCGCGCGGTGTTGGCGCAGGTGCGCGACGGAGGCGACGCCGCGCTCCGGGCGCTGGTCCAGCGCTTCGACGGGGTGCGGGTCGACGAGCTGCGGGTGCCGTCCACCGAGGTCGCCGCTGCGCTCGGCCGCATCCCGGCGCGCCTGCGGGCCGCCCTCGAGGCCGCCCACGCCAACATCGGCGCCTACCACGCCGCCCAGCGGCGCCCCGAGCTGGTGCACCGCAACGGCGCCATCGAGATCCGGGAGCTGGTGCGACCCGTCGACCGCGTCGGCTGCTACGTGCCCAGCGCCGCCGCGCCGCTGGTGTCCACGGTGCTCATGACCGTCGTCCCCGCCCGGGTCGCCGGCGTGCCGGAGGTCGCGCTCGTCACCGCTCCGGGTGCCGACGGCACGGTCGACGATGGGATCCTCGCCGCCGCCGCCGTCGCCGGCGCCGACGAGGTCTACCGGGTCGGGGGGCCGGCTGCGATCGCGGCGCTGGCGTACGGCACCGAGTCGATCCGGGCCGTCGACGTGGTGGTCGGGCCCGGCAGCGTGCGCGTGGCCCAGGCGAAGCGGGAGGTCGCCGGCCTCGGGCTGGTCGGTGTTCCGTCCGCGTTCGCAGGACCGTCCGAGGTCGTGGTCGTCGCGGACGCGTCCACGCCGGCCGAGCACGCGGCGATCGACGTGCTGGTCCAGGCCGAGCACGGTCCCGACGGGCTGGCGTGGCTCATCGGCTGGGACGCCACCGTCGTCGACGCCGTCTGCGAGGCCGTGGCCCGGCTCGTCCCCCGCTCGCCGCGCCGCCACCACCTGGAGGCCACGCTGTCCGAGGGCGGCTACGCCGTGCTGACCGACGGAGCCGAGCAAGCGCTGGCGGTGGCCAACGCCATCGCCCCCGAGCACCTCGAGCTCCTGGTGGAGGACTGGGAGGCGTTGCTGCCGCAGGTGCGGCACGCGGGGGCCGTGTTCTGCGGACCGCTGGCTCCGGCGTCGATCGGCGACTACCTGGCCGGGGCCAACCACGTCCTGCCCACATCCGGGTCGGCGCGGTTCGCCGGCGCACTGCGGGTCGACGACTTCCGCAAGCACATCCACGCCGTGGTCGTGGCGCCCGAGGGGTTGACGCAGGTCGTGCCCCACGTCGAGGCATTGGCGGATTACGAGGGGCTGCCCGCCCACGCCGAGTCGGTTCGCCTGCGGTCGCACCAGGCCGGGCAGCCGGCATGACGCTCGCCCCCCGCGACGACCTGACCCTGATGCCCGGCTACCACTCGCCGCAGGTCGACGTGGCCGTCCGGCTCAACACGAACGAGGCGCCGGACGGGCCGCCGCCGGCGTTCACCCGCCGCTTGGGCGAGGCGCTGGCCACGATCGATTGGCGCCGCTATCCCGACCGCGGGTACCGCACGCTGCGGGAGGCCATCGCCAAGCACCACGGTGTGGCGCCGGAGCAGGTGTTCGCGGCCAACGGGTCCAACGAGGTGCTCCAGACCGTGCTCCTCGCCTACGGCGGTCCCGGCCGGAACGCGGCGGTGTTCGAGCCCACGTACGCGCTGCACGGCCACATCGCCCGCATCACCGGGACCGGGGTCGCGGTGGGCGAGCGCGCCGACGACCTGACGCTCGACCTCGGCGAGGTCCGACGGCTGGTGGTCGAGCACGCCCCCGAGATCACGTTCCTGTGCTCGCCCAACAACCCGACAGGAATGGCCGAGCCCGAGGAAGCGGTGGGCGCGGTCGTCGACATGGCATCCGGACTGGTCGTGGTCGACGAGGCGTACGGCCAGTTCGCACCATGGTCCGCCCTCGGCATGGTCGACGAGGGGCGGGCTGTCGTCGTGACCCGCACCTTCTCCAAGACCTGGTCGATGGCCGGCGCCCGCCTCGGCTACCTGGTCGGCCCCGCCGGACTGGTGTCGGAGCTCGACAAGGTCGCGCTGCCCTACCACCTCGACGTGGTGAAGCAGCTCGCGGGCACGCTGGCCCTGTCGTTCACCGACGAGATGCGCGCCCGGATTGCGGCCGTGGTCGAGGAGCGCGGGCGCGTCTCCGCCACCCTCGCCGACCTCCCGGTGGACGTCTGGCGGTCCGACGCCAACTTCATCCTGTTCCGGCCGCGGGAACGGGACGGCGCCGCCGTGTGGCAGGGGCTCCTCGACCGCTCGGTGCTGATCCGCAACTGCGCCGGCTGGCCCCGCCTCGAGGGGTGCCTGCGGGTCACGATCGGCACCCCGGCGGAGGACGACGCGTTCCTTGCCGCACTCGCGGAGGTGCTGTCGTGACGCGGTCGGCCGGGCGCCGGCGCACGACCAAGGAGACGTCGGTAGCGGTGGCGATCGACCTCGATGGCCCCGAGGGCAAGGTGCACGCCGCCACCGGCCTGCCGTTCTTCGACCACATGCTCGACCAGCTCGGGCGACACGGCGGCTTCGACCTGACGGTCGAGGCCCAGGGTGATCTCCACGTCGACGGGCACCACACCGTCGAGGACGTGGCCATCCTGGTCGGCGAGGCGTTCGGCGACGCCATCGGCGACAAGGCCGGGATCCGCAGGTTCGCCAGTGGGCTGTACCCGCTGGACGAAGCGCTGATCGAGGTCGCGCTCGACGTGTCCGGCCGCCCGTTCGTCGTCTACGACGTGCCCTTCGGCGAGGTGCTGCCCCTCGGCGACCCGCCGTTCAACCCCGAGATGGCCGAGCACTTCTGGCGAACCTTTGCCCATTCGGCCGGGATCACGCTGCACGTCGCCCGCCGGGCGGGCAGCAACACCCATCACGTAGTCGAGGCGACGTTCAAGGGTGTGGCCCGCTGCCTGCGCGACGCGGTCCGCGTCGAGGGCGACGCCGTGCCGTCGACCAAGGGGTCGCTGTGATCGTCGGCCGGCGGCTCCGCGTCGAGGGCGACGCCGTGCCGTCGGCCAAGGGGTCGCTGTGATCGTCGGCCGGCGGCGCCGTCGATCGGGAGGATCAGGCGGACCCGGGCTCCGCCGAGTGGCGAGCGCTCGATGGCGAGGCTGCCGCCGGCGGCCTTCGCCGATCGCCGGGCGATGTCGAGGCCGAGCCCCGTCGACCCGGCCCGCGTCGCGCCCCGGGCCAAGGCTGCCTCCGGATCGGTGATCCCGGCCCCCGCGTCGTCCACCGCGAGCTCGACCGTCCCGTCGTGGCGGCGCAGGGCGATCGCATAGCCGCTTCCCTCGGGCGTGTGGGCGAACACGTTGCCGATCAGCGCGTCGACGGCCGCCTCGGCATCCCGCGACGACAGCCGCACCGGGGCCGGCCGGTCGGGCCCGAGGTCGAGGGTCCAGGCCCGGCCGTCGTCGTCCGCCAGGGCGCTCCAGTGGGTGGCGCGATCGTGGGCCACCGCCGTCAGGTCGCAGCTGTCTGCCACCAGGCCCGGCCGCAGCGGGCGCCAGGCGCTGTGGATGAGGTCCGAGACCGCCGCCTCCAGCCGGTCCACGCCGGCGACCAGGTCGGGGTCGCCGGCCGGCGTGGCGGGTGGCCAATGTTGCCGGTCACCGCACTAGTGCCGCGCGCGGTGGGCGTCAGCCGGCGAACGCCAGGCAATGCACGCCGGGGAGGGCTTCGGCCAGCTTGCGCCAGCTCTCCCCCGCGTCCTCGGACATGTACACGCGGCCGTAGCGCTCGCCCACCGCGACCAGGTTCCCGGAGGCGACCAGGCCGAAGGTGTCGATGTTGTGGGGGAACGTCGCCGGCAGGCCCGACCCGCCCCCGCACGGCACCAGCGGCTGGTCGGGATCGTCGAGCGGTCGCCGGTAGACGGCCGCCTCATGGGTGGCGGGCCCGGTCGAGGCGCTGACCAGCAGCCATCCCTCCGCCAGGGCCACCGCCCGGCAGTACTCGGCGTGGAGGCCCTCGGTGCTCCAGTGCCAGGTGTTGCCGCCGTCCGAGCTCTGCCCGACGCCCACGGCGGCCGCGACGGCGACCGTGTCGCCGTCCGCCAGGACCTGGTGGTCGTCGGCCTCGGCCGGCACGACCTCGATCCACTGTTCGGGATCGCGGCGCCAGACGCCGCCGACGTGCACGCCGGCGTACAGCCCTCCGTCCCCCATCGTGAGAGAGCGCAGGTCGGGCGGGGCACCCCAGGGCGTGGTCCACTCGCGTCGGGTCGGGATGGCGTCGAAGGCCCGGTCGACGGCCGGGCCGTCGGTGCTGCCCACGAGCACCAGCCGCGCCTCGCTGCTGCCCACGAGCGCCCGACCCCCCGCAAGCGCCAGGAGGCAGCGGGGGACGAGCCCGTCGGGCAGGTCGCGGGCCGCACCGTCCTCGAGTGAGACGACACGGTCGTCGGCGATCACCCAGTCACCCGCGATGCCGGTGATCTCGACGCCGGCCAGGCCGCGACGCACGACCTCGCCGTCGAGCCCCAGCTCGACCAATCCGTCGCCGGTTCCCACCAGGAGCATGGAACCAGTGTGGCCGCGCCTGCGACCCACCGGGTGACTTTGCCTCGGCTGGGGCAGGCTGGACACGTGACCCGACCCGAGATCTGGCTGTGCCGGCACGGTGAGACCGAGTGGAGCCGTGATGGCCGCCACACCAGCCGGACCGACCTGCCGCTCACGCCCGCCGGGATCGAGCAGGCACGGCGGCTGGCGCCGCGGCTGTCCGGCGTTGCCCTCGATCTCGTGCTGACGAGCCCGCGCCGCCGGTCCTTCGAGACCGCCGCACTGGCCGGATTCCCCGGGGCGATCGTGGATCCGGCCGCGGAGGAGTGGGACTACGGCGAGGGCGAGGGCCGGACCACGAGGTCGATCCGGGAGGAGATTCCCGGCTGGACGGTGTGGACCCATCCGCTGCCGGGTGCCGAGACGCCGGATGAGGTCGGTGCCCGGGCCGACAAGGTCATCGAGCGCGTGCACGCCGAGGCGCCAACCCGGGCGCTGCTGTTCTCCCATGCCCACTTCCTGCGGGTGCTCGCCGCCCGCTGGATAGAGCTGTCGGCGACGGAGGGGATGCGCCTGTGGCTCGACACCGCCAGCGTTTCCGTGCTGGGGTGGGAGCGCGAGGTCCGCGCCATCAGGCGCTGGAACATCAGCGACGCGGCGGGCCCAATCGGTTCGGGGACGACCCGTACCCGCCCGTAGGATCGGGCGCCAGTGAGAGGCAGCCCATGACCCTCATCGCCGTCCTCGACTACGGCATCGGCAACCTCCGCTCGGCGCAGAAGGCGCTGCAGCACGTGGGGGCCGATGCCCGGCTCACGGCCGATCCCGGCCTGGTGCGCGAAGCGGCGGCGGTGGTGCTCCCCGGTGTCGGCAACTTCGGCCGGTGCATGGAGGCGCTCGAGAGGAGCGGCCTGGACGAGCTGGCCATCGAGTGCGCGTGCTCGGGCCGGCCGTTCCTCGGCGTCTGCGTCGGGATGCAGATGCTGTACCAGGGCTCGGAGGAGACCCCCGCCGTGCCCGGCCTCGGGGTCCTGCCCGGGGTCGTGCGGCTGCTTCCGCAGGGCGTGAAGCGGCCGCAGATGCAGTGGAACGTGCTCCAGCGCCGCCGCGAGAGCGGGCTGCTGGCCGGCGTGCCCGAGCCGACGTGGGTCTACTTCGTGCACTCGTACGCCGCCGACAGCGACCGGCACGCAGTGGCCACGTGCGACTACGGCGGTCCGGTGGTGGCCGCGGCCGAGGCCGGGGCGCTGTGGGCCACGCAGTTCCACCCCGAGAAGTCGGGGCGAACGGGCATGCGCATCCTTGCCAACTTCGTCGGCCGGGCCGTCGAGTCGGCGGCTGCGGCGTGACCGGAAGGTGCGCCGGAGCCCGGTGATGGACGTGTACCCCGCGATCGACCTGCGCGGCGGCCGCTGCGTGCGCCTCTACCAGGGTGACTACGCCCGGGAGACGGTGTACGCCGACGACCCCGTGGCCCAGGCGCGGGCGTTCGTCGCCGAGGGGGCGCCCTGGGTCCACGTCGTCGACCTCGACGCTGCTCGCACCGGCGAGCCCCGCAACTACGAGCTCGTGGCCGCAGTGGCCGCCGCCGTCGGCGTGCCCGTGCAGTGCGGCGGCGGCGTGCGCAACGATGCCGCCGCCGATGCGCTGCTGGGCAGGGGCGTGCGCCGGGTGGTGGTGGGCACGGCCGCACTGGAGCGGCCGGACTGGGTGCGGTCGCTGGCCGGCCGCTACCCCGGGCGGGTGGCGGTGGGGCTCGACGCCCGTGGCCGCGAGGTGGCCGTGCGGGGCTGGGTCCAGGGGTCGGGCCACGACCTGGTCGACGTCGCCCGCCGGTTCGAGGACGCCGGCGTGGCCGCGGTGGTGGTCACCGAGATCGGGCGGGACGGCACCCTGTCGGGACCGGCGCTGGACCAGCTCGCCGCCGTCCTGGAGGCCACCGGGGTCGACGTGGTCGCGGCAGGTGGCGTGGCCACGCTCGCGGACCTGCGGACGCTGTCGGTGCTCGAGGTCGACGGCCGGCGGCTGGCCGGCACCATCGTGGGGCGGGCGCTCTACGAGGGCGCGTTCCGGGTCGCCGACGCCGTGGCCACGGTCGAGGCGCACGCGTGACCGCCGGGGCCTGGGCCTGGGCCTGGGCCGCACGGCGCGAGGCTGCCCGGTGCCCGGATGCCGCGGGGTGGGACCGGTGCGCAGCGTCCGGGTGATCCCCTGCCTCGACGTCGATGCCGGCCGGGTGGTGAAGGGCGTCAACTTCGTCGGCCTGCGCGACGCCGGTGACCCGGTCGAGCTGGCCGCCCGCTACGACGCCGAGGGCGCCGACGAGCTGGTCTTCCTCGACATCACCGCATCCGCCGACGCCCGGGACACCATCGTCGACGTCGCCCGGCGTGTGGCCGACGAGGTGTTCATCCCCTTCACCGTGGGCGGAGGTGTGCGGACGGTCGACGACGGCCGCCGGCTGCTGATGGCTGGCGCCGAGAAGGTGTCGATCAACACGGCCGCGGTCGAGCGCCCGGACCTGGTGACCGAGCTCGCAGCCGAGTTCGGCGCCCAGTGCGTCGTCGTGGCCATAGATGCCCGACGCGCCGCCGGGGATGCATCGAGGTTCGAGGTGACAACCCACGGAGGTCGGACGTCGACGACGCTCGACGCCGTGGCCTGGGCCCAGGAGGTCGAGGGCCGCGGCGCGGGCGAGATCCTGCTGACATCGATGGATCGCGACGGCACCCGCGAGGGCTTCGATGTCGAGCTCACGCGGGCGGTGTCCGACGCCGTGGGGGTGCCGGTGATTGCCAGCGGTGGGGTCGGCACCCTGGCTCACCTGGCCGAGGGCGTGATCGAGGGTGGCGCCGACGCCGTGCTGGCGGCGTCGATCTTCCACTTCGGCGAGCACACGATCGCCGAGGCCAAGGACGAGCTCACCCGGGTCGGCCTGATCGTCCGGCCGGCCTAGCCACCTGGCGAAAACCGCGACGGGGTTGGCGTTGCAGAGTCGTCGGTCACTGTCGGCTGCCGCTAGCGTCGTTCGTGTGCCGGACCCCGCCACGGTGACCACTGACGACGGCACGGCAACCGAGAAGCTGCCGATCAAGATGCTCAACGATCGGGTGCTCGTGCGGATCGCGGGTCCCGAGGGCGAGCGGCGTTCGTCGGGCGGCATCCTCATCCCGGCCACCGCGCAGACGTCCAAGCGGTTGGCCTGGGCCGAGGTGGTGGCCGTGGGGCCGAACGTGCGGGCGATGCAGGCCGGCGACCACGTCCTGTTCGCGCCCGAGGACCGCTACGAGGTCGAGGTCCGAGGCGACGACTACGTGATCCTGCGCGAACGCGACGTCCATGCGGTGGCGTCGACCCGGCTGGGCGAGGCCTCGACGGGCCTGTACCTGTAGCCGCGCGCCCGGCCGGCTCACCCCTCCGCGACCCGGCGTTCGCAAGCACCGGCATCCGGCACGTCGGAACGCCGCAACGACGCGCGGGGCCTTCTGCGGCCTACCCAACCGGCGGTGGGCCGTCAGCCGGCGTCGGGATCGGGGGCGCCTACGGTGCCCAGGTCGTCGAGCGCGCGGCCACCGGGGTCCCGGTAGCAGGAGTCGGTCACGGCTTCGCCCTCGCCGCTGAGGTACTGGATGGTCAGCGACTCGTACGTCTTGGACGGGTCGTCGGGGTCCCGCTTGTTGGCAAAGCTCTCAAGCGCGGCGCCCAGCTCCCGCTGGGTCTCCCCGTCCGACGCACCGATGCGCCCGGCCACGACCTCGACGTCGGCAACTGGTAGCCGGAACCGGTCGGCCAGCTGCCTGCGCACGAACGACCTGTACTCGTCCGTTCGGTACTTGGCGAGCTCGTCGGCGGGGCACGCCGAGGCGGCGGCGGTGGCCTCGGCAGCGTGGGCGACGAAGCTGACGAACGAGCCGTGGAAGTCGTTGGGCGTGTCGTCCTGCTTGAACGCCGAATCGTTGGCGGTGGTGTGCTCCAGCGTGGCGTCGCACACGTAGAGCCGGCCCATCGCGAACCTGATCGAGGTGGCCGGGTCGTCGCCCTCGCCCTCGGTCGTCGTGATCGTCCCGTCAGCGCAGTAGTCGACCGTCACGGCCAACCGGGCCGGCCCGTCGCGATCCCGGGGATCCGCCACGCTCGACGTCCCGTTCGTCGACTGGAAGTCGCCGTTGATGATCCACCCGGACCGGTCCCAGTTCTGCTTGGCCTGCACAGCCACCGTCGCCTCGCCGTCACCGATGTCGATCAGGAAGTCCTCGGATGCGGTTTTGGCCTCCTGGCCCTCGTAGATCACCGAGCCCCGAGGGGCGGGGTCACTGCGGCCGCCACCGAACCAGTCCGGCAGATCGATGACCCCCCAGTTGACGACGGCGAGCACGATGGCGGCGGCACCAACGACGGCCAGCGTGGCCACGATTCGCGGGCCGGGTGCGAACCACCGGCGCCACCTGCGGGGTCGGATGTCGTGGTTGTGCGCGGACATCGGTCTTCCTCACTCGCCGACGCCACTGTCTGTGACATCACTTGTACAGATCGCGGTAAAATTGCCGAAATCTTCGTTACGGTGCTACCCGTCGCACGTTCCGTTGACACGGATCGCCGCGCGGGGGGTACACCTACGGGTGAACGACGAAGGAGGGAGCCGGAATGGGAATCGTGATCCTGATCCTGTTCGCACTCCTGGCCCTCGCGTCGGTGAACGGTTGTGAGTCGATCGACGGGAACGGCAACTTCGACTTCGGCACGAGCGACGAGGCGACCGCCAGCGACGGCATGACCACGGGCGACGGCACGAGCACGAGCAACGGTCTGCCGACGTGTGACGGCGTGGTCGTCATCACCGTGGACTCCGAGTCCGTGCGGGTGCCGGGCGACACCGGCATCTTCTCGTCGGCCTCCACCGCCTGCGGCATGTCCGAGGGGCGGGGTGACGAGGACGCGGTGGTCGTGTTGCAGGACGCGCTGACGCGCTGCAATCGCGAGGACGTGGCCGTCGACGGCGAGTACGGCCCCCAGACCGCTGCGGCCGTCGCAGACGTGCAGCGACGGGCGGGGATCACGGCGGACGGCGAGTACGGCCCGGCGACGCTCCAGGCGATGCGCTGGCCCACGACGTCGACGTCGGGGGCGATCGACTGCGTCGCGGGCCCGTCGTCGGGGACCACCGGCGGCGGCTCCTCGTCGTTGCCCCCGACGGACTGACACGGAACCGAGAATGATGGTGTGAGATGCGACGTGAGGAGAGGCGGCTGAGGCGCGGCGGTCGGGTCCGAACCGCGATCGCCGCCGTGGCCGCCGTGGGCGTTGCCGCCCTGGGCATCGGCTACTGCTCGAACCAGTTCGGGTTCAACGAGTCCGAAGAGGGCCGGGGCGTGAGCAGCCGCCTGGTGTTTCCGGCTTCCGAGCTCGAGACGACCCTCGGGCTGATGGCCGTGCACAACAACGTCGAGCTCAGGGTTACGCACGACGTCGAGATCCTCGGCCGGACCCAGGACATCTACACCGACGTCTTCCCGGCCCAGGTGCCGGGCCTGCTGGAGTTCCGCGTCGAGGACCTGCCCGACATCGAGGTGTCGGGCGACAACGAAGTGAAGGTGACGATTCCCAGGGCCAACGTCTTCGTGCAGGAACGGGTGGAGCAGCTGCGCGAGCCGGTGACGTTCACGGTCGAGGAGGGGCGCATCGCCGATGCCGGCGGCCTGCCCATCGAGCCGGGGACACGTGTGTTCCTCGAGGACGGCACGTACTCGACGGGGGAGTTCGTCTTCGATCCCGAGGAGTCGGAGAGCATCCTGACCAAGGCGGTCGACGGCATGACCCTCGGCCTCACCAAGCTCAACTCCGGCACCGCCGAGAACGTCCTCAAGATCGGGCAGCTGGCCACGCTCAACCCGGCCTGCATCAGGCTGGCCGCCGAGCGGATCGGCCTCGAGGAGCTGTTGGCCGCCGGCATCCGCGACCACCTGCTGCAAATGGGGTTCGGCGCCCAGAACATCGACATCGAGTTCACGGGCGACTTCCCGGCGTACGACCAGTTCCCCGACGAGACCGGTGCGACCTTCGAGGAGGCCCGGCGCAGCGTCGAGGCCGCCCTGGCCGGCGACAACCAGAAGACGATCCAGTTCTCGACCGACTGCGACTCCGACTCGATCGCGGAGCCCGACAGCACCGTCTCGCTCACTTCGGCCGGCGCCTCCTGACCGGAATGTGGTGCAGCGCCCCGGAGACCGGGCCGTACCATGGCCCGGTGCCGGCCACGCCCCCTGCGACTTCGATCGAGGCGACCGAGGAGCAACTGGCGCGGGTCCGCTACGACGCCGACGGGCTGGTGCCCGCCATCGTGCAGGACCACGCGTCCGGGCAGGTGCTGATGCTGGCGTGGATGACCGCCGAGACGCTTCGGCTGACGCTGGCCGAGGGCCGCACCGTCTTCTGGAGCCGCAGCCGCCAGGAGGTCTGGCGCAAGGGCGAGACCTCGGGCGACGTCCAATACGTGCGGTCGGCCTACTACGACTGCGACGGCGACGTCCTGCTGTTCGCCGTGGACCAGCAGGGCGCCGGGGCTTGCCACACGGGGGAGCGCTCCTGCTTCTTCAGGGCGTTCGGGTCCGGTTCCGGGGAGGCGGCCGGTCGGCGAGCGACCGGCCCGGTCGCCGGAATCGGCCGAGCGCCGTGATCAGCCCGTCGCGCGACCAGTTCCGGTCGCTGGCCCGCGTCCACACGGTCATCCCGGTCTGGCGCGAGTTGCTCGCCGATCTGACCACGCCGGTGGCCGCCTACGCCCGGCTCGTCGGCGAGGGGACCGGCTTCCTGCTGGAGTCGGTGGAACACGGCGAGGCCCGCTGGAGCCGCTGGTCGTTCATCGGTCGCAACCCGCTGGCGACGCTGACCGCTCGGGGCCGCACGGTGGACGTGGCCGGCTGGGTGCCGCCGTCGGTCCCTCGCGAGCGCGGGATCCTGGCGGCGCTCGAGGAGCTGCTCCGGGTGTGGCGGGCGCCGTCGCTCGCCGACCTGCCGCCCCTCCACGGCGGCGTCCTCGGCTACCTCGGCTACGACGTCGTGCGCGAGGTCGAGCGCCTGCCCGACGTGCCGCCGGACGACCTGGGCCACGCCGACGCCGTCGTCTCCGTCATCGGCCAGCTGGCCGCCTACGACCACTGGCGCCAGCGGGTCGTGCTCATCGACAACGTGGTCGCACCAGACGACGCGAGCGAGGGCCAGCTCGATGCGCTGTACGACGGTGCCGCTGCCCGCCTCGACGAGCTGGCCGCCGACGGTGCACGCCCGCTCGACGAGCCCCTCGTCGAGCCGCCCGCCGACGACGATCCCCTGCCCGACGTGCGGTCCACCATGGGCACCGACCTGTTCGCCCGGGCCGTCGAGGTCGCCCGCGAGCACATCCTGGCCGGCGACATCTTCCAGGTGGTGCTGTCGCAGCGCTACGACTTCGACCTCGACGCCGACGCGTTCGACGTCTATCGGGTGCTCCGCCAGGTCAACCCCAGCCCGTACATGTACTTCGTGCGCCAGCCCGCCTTGACGCTGGTCGGGGCGTCGCCCGAGCCGATGGTGCGCCTGACCGACGGGCGCGTGATCTCGCGGCCCATCGCCGGCACGCGTCGCCGGGGGACGACCGACGAGGACGACGCGCGCCTGGCCGCCGAGCTGCGAGAGCACCCCAAGGAGATCGCCGAGCACGTCATGCTCGTGGACCTGGCCCGCAACGACGTCGGGCGGGTGGTGCGCTTCGGCACCGAGCGGGTCGACGAGTACCTGACGCTCGAGCGCTACAGCCACGTCATGCACCTGACGTCGCAGGTGTCGGGCGATCTGGCCGACGGCCGCAGCGCGATCGACGTGCTGCGGGCCACCCTGCCGGCCGGCACGGTGTCGGGCGCCCCCAAGGTGCGGGCGATGGAGATCATCGACGCGCTCGAGCCCACCAAGCGGGGCCCGTACGCCGGCGTGGTCGGCTACGTCGACTTCTCAGGCAACATCGACACCGCAATCGCCATCCGCACGATGGTCGTCGACGACGGCGGCCGGGCGTCGGTCCAGGCCGGCGCCGGCATCGTGGCCGACTCGGTGCCCGAGCACGAGGACCTCGAGTGCCGCAACAAGGCCCGGGCGCTGCTCGCCGCCGTGCCCGCGGCGCGCCGCATGACCGCCGCCCGGCGCGGCCGGTCGACGTCGCCGACGACGGTTCCGACCGGCGACTGAGCCTCACCACGGTCCCTCCGGACGCCGGGAACGGCACCGGGCCCCGCGGTGCCAGACTGGCGCCAGTGTCCGCCGACGGCCCGATCGACCTCCGCACCGCCCTGGGGTGGTTCCCCGAGCCCCGGGACGTGGTCGGGGTCGCGGGTCCGGACGCGCTGCCGTACCTGCAGGGCCAGCTCAGCCAGGACGTCGACGCGCTCGCCGTCGGGTCCAGCGCCCGCTCGTTCGTGCTGCAGCCGAAGGGCAAGGTGGACGCCTGGGTCAGGGTGACGCGTATCGCCGCCGACGAGGTGGTCCTGGACGTCGACGGGGGACACGGCGACGCCCTGGTCGCTCGCCTGCGGCGGTTCCTGCTCCGCACGAAGGCCGACGTCGATGCCCTCGACTGGCGGGCCGTCGCGATCCGGGGCCCCGGCTCCGCCGAGGCCATCGCCGCCGGTGGGGGGGACGACGTGCTGGTGGCACCGGCGGGGTGGCCGGGCGTCGACGGCGTCGACCTGCTCGGCCGGGCGGTCGGACCGCCCCCCGGCGTACCCGAGGTCGATGCTTCGGTGTACGAGAGCCTGCGGATCCGGTCGGGCGTGCCCCGCATGGGCGCCGAGCTCACCGACGCCACCATTCCCGCCGAGGCCGGCCGGTGGGTGATCGACGGCTCGGTCAGCTTCACCAAGGGCTGCTTCACCGGCCAGGAGCTGGTCGCCCGCATCGACAGTCGCGGCGGGCACGTCCCCCGACAGCTCCGCGGGCTGGTCACCGGCGCCGAGGAGCTACCGCCCGTGGGCGCGCCCGTGGTGGTCGACGGCGCCGAGATCGGCAGGGTGACCTCGTCCGCGCCGGCGCCCGGCACCGGTCGTGCCCTGGCGCTGGCCTACGTCGGCCGAGCCGTGACGCCGCCGGTCGCCGCCGAGGTGCGTCGCGGCGACGGAGGATTGCCCGTCACCGTGGTCGACCTGCCGATGGACTGAACCTCGATGCCGCGGAGCACGATGACGAGGCACGATTCATTCGACGGCCGACTGGCAGCCGGCGGGATCAAGGTTCACTGACGGTGGCGACGCCCACCCACTACCAGGTGCTCGGCGTTCCGGCCAGCGCCACGCAGGCCGAGGTCCGCGCCGCGTACCGGGCAGCGGCGCGGGACCACCATCCCGACGCGGGGGGCGACGCCGCCCACATGCGGGCGCTCAACGTGGCGTGGGCGGTGCTCGGCGACCCGGTGCGCCGGGCGGCCTATGACCGGGCCCTCGCCCGAGGCGCCCTCGACACCGGGTTCGTGGCGTCGGACCCGGTGCCGCCGAGCTACACGCCTTGGGAGACGGACGGCGACCACTGGCCGGTCGATCCCGACGCTCGCCTGACGGCAGACGAGTGGGCCGACCTGGCCGACGGCAGGCCCATCGCCCCGACACGCGCGCTCCAGGGCTGGTGGGCGATCCTGCCGCCGGCCATGCTCCTGGCGGCGATGGCCCTGTTCGTGGCCGGGATCTTCTTCACCTCCCCGGCCCTGATGGCCTTCGCCGCGGGCGCGTTCATCGTGGCAGCCGGGCTGTTCGTCCTCGCGCCCCTGCGAGCCATGGCCCGGGGTCCGAGACGGTGATCTCGGCGCTTCGGAGCATCCCATTCGCTGGGCCTCTAGGGTTCCGGCCCATGTCCGAAGTCGCTTACATCGCCAAGCTCACCGCGGCCGACGGCAAGCGCGACGATGCCATCGCCGCCCTCGGTCGCCTCGTGGAGGCCGCCGAGTCGGAGCCTGGAACCCTGCACTACGTCCTCTACGCCGACACGACCGACCCGGCGACCATCTGGTTCACCGAGCTCTATGCCGACGAGGCGTCCCTGGAGGCCCACATGTCGAGCCCGGTGATGGCCGAGGTGGCGGGCTCCCTGGCCGGCCTGATGGGCGCACCGCCGGACCTGCGCCGCGTCGAGATCGTCAAGCGCAAGGGCGACGCCGTCACCGGATGACCGCGGTGGGGCGTGGCTGACCCGCGAGTGGCGACCTACCTCGACCGCATCGTCACCGCCCACCGGGAGGCAGCGCGCGCCGACACGCGGCGGCTCGACCGGCTGATCGCAAAGGCCCGGGCCGCCCCGCCGGTCCGGCGGTTCGCCGCCGCCCTCCGCTCGGTCGCCGAGCTGGGCGTGATCGCCGAGGTCAAGCGGCGCTCGCCCGCAAAGGGCGAGCTCGACGCCCGCCTCGATCCGGCCGAGCTCGCCCGCGCCTACGAGCGGGGCGGGGCCGCCTGCCTCTCCGTGCTGACCGACCGGCAGTTCTTCGGCGGCTCGCCCGACGACCTCCGCGACGCCCGCGGGGGCACGGCCCTACCGGTGCTGCGCAAGGACTTCACCGTGGCGGCGGCCGACGTGTGCGACGCGCGGCTCATGGGCGCCGACGCCGTGCTCCTCATCGTTGCCGCCCTCGACGACGCCGAGCTGCGGGACTTTCACGCCCTGGCCGGCGAGCTGGGCGTCGACGTGCTGGTCGAGGTGCACGACGAGGCCGAGGTCGACCGGGCGCTGGCCGCGGGTGCCCGCCTGGTGGGCGTCAACCAGCGCGACCTCGTGACGTTCGAGGTCGACGCCACCCGGGCGGTGCGGGTGGGCCGGGTGCTGGCCGCGCACGGCGGCGACGTCGTCCGGGTGGCCGAGTCGGGCATCCGCGGCCCCGAGGAGGCCGCCGCCCTGGCCGGCGCGGGGTTCGACGCGGTCCTGGTGGGGGAGTCGCTGGTGACCTCCGGCGACCCGGCCGCTGCCGTCCGCAGGCTGCGGGCCGCCGGGTCCGGCTAACTACCTAGCCGCTCCCGACGGTGGATCCCGCTTCGGGCCCGGTAGGACCACTGGGTAGCCTGCCAGCGTGTTCGTCAAGATCTGCGGCGTCACCAGCGAGGAGGACGCTCTGCTGGCGGTGGCCATGGGCGCCGATGCCGTCGGCTTCGTGTTCGCCCCCTCCCCGCGCCAGATCGCCCCGCAGAAGGCGGCCGACATCGCCAAGCGGCTGCCCGCCGAGATCGTCACGGTGGGCGTGTTCCGGGACGAGTCACGCCAGCGGGTCGTCGACACGATCCACCACACGAGGTTGCAGGCGGTCCAGCTCCACGGCCGGGAGACACCCGCCGACTCGCACTGGATCCGCCAGCGCGTCCGGCTGGTCATCAAGGCGTTCGCCGCAGGTGACCCCGAGCTCGACGCGGCCGACGACTACGGGGCCGACGCCATCCTCATCGACTCGGTCACCCCCGGCTCGGGCGACGTCTTCGACTGGTCGCTGGCCGAGGGCGCACCGTCCAATCGCCGGGTGATCCTCGCCGGCGGGCTCACCCCGGCCAACGTGGCCGACGCCGTGCGCGCCGCTCGGCCGTGGGGTGTCGACGTCGCCAGCGGCGTCGAGTCGGCCCCCGGCCGGAAGGACGCCACCAAGATGCGGGCATTCGTGGCGGCGGCCAAGGCGGCCGAGCCGCCCGAGGCGTTGCCCCAGGGCGACCGCCTCGACCGGCCCTTCGACTGGATGGTCGACGAGCACCGGTGAGCCCGGCGAGCGCGACGTTGATGGGCGACCCCGGGACCGGGGGACGCTTCGGCGACTTCGGCGGCCTCTTCGTGCCCGAGACGCTGGTCCCGGCGTGCCAGGAGCTGGAGCGGGCCTTCCGCGACGCCTGGGCGGACCCGGACTTCCGCGGCGAGCTCGATCGCCTGCTGCGCGACTACGCGGGGAGGCCGTCGCTCCTCACCGACTGCGCCAACCTGTCGGCCGAACTGGGCGTCCGGGTGCTGCTCAAGCGCGAGGACCTCAACCACACCGGCTCCCACAAGATCAACAACGTCCTCGGCCAGGCGCTGCTGGCCCGGCGCATGGGCAAGACCCGGCTCGTGGCCGAGACCGGCGCCGGGCAGCACGGCGTGGCGACGGCCACGGCGGCCGCACTGCTGGGACTCGACTGCACCGTCTACATGGGCGACGTCGACATGGAGCGCCAGGCCCTCAACGTCTTCCGCATGCGCCTGCTGGGCGCCGAGGTGCGGCCGGCGTCGGCCGGCAGCCGCACCCTCAAGGACGCCATCAACGAGGCCCTGCGGGACTGGGTGGCCACCGTCGAGTCCACGCACTACTGCCTGGGCTCCGCGATGGGCCCCCACCCCTACCCGTTCCTCGTGCGGGAGCTGCAGAGGGTGGTCGGCGACGAGGCGCGCGAGCAGTGCCGGGCGCTGCTGGGTCGTGACCCCGACGTCGTCGTGGCCTGCGTGGGCGGCGGGTCCAACGCCATCGGCATCTTCTCGGCGTTCGTGGACGTGCCCGGCGTGGAGCTGGTGGGCGCGGAGCCGGCCGGCGGTGCGGCCGTCGGCCACGGCGTCCCCGGCGTGGTCCACGGCTCCAAGTCGTTGCTCCTCCAGGACGAGGAGGGCCAGGTGCTGGAGGCCGAGTCGGTATCCGCGGGCCTCGACTACCCGGGCGTCGGGCCCGAGCACGCCCACCTGGCCACGATCGGCCGGGCCCGCTACATCGCGGTGACCGACCCCGAGGTGCTCGACGCCTTCGCCCTGCTGGCGCGCACCGAGGGCATCATCCCCGCCCTGGAATCGGCGCACGCGCTGGCGTGGATCACCCGCGAGCGGGGGTCTCTGGCCGGCAAGGCGGTGCTGGTCAACATGTCGGGGCGCGGGGACAAGGACGTCGAACAGGTCGCCAGGCTCATGGGCGACGCAGGCGCGGCCGGCGCGGTCGGCGGTCCCGGCGGATGAGGGCGGCGGTGGCGCTGACCGGCGCCCTCGAGGCGCGCCTGCGGGGCGCCCGCGCCGCCGGGCGCAAGCTCCTGGTTCCGTACGTGACCGGTGGACTGCCGGGGTGGGAGCGGGTGATCGAGGCCGTCGCCGACGCCGGCGCCGACGCCATCGAGGTGGGCATCCCCTTCTCCGACCCGGTCATGGACGGGCCCACGATCCAGGCCGCCTCGGAGCGGGCGCTGGCGGGCGGGACTACGCCCCACGAGATCGTCGATGCCCTGGACCGGCTCGACGTGGGGGGTGTTCCGCCGGTCGTGATGACGTACTACAACACGGTCCACCGCGCCGGCCACGAGCGGTTTGCGTCCTCGTTGGCGGCCGCGGGCGTGGCGGGGGCCATCGTGCCGGATCTGCCGCTCGAAGAGGTGGGGGAGTGGGCGGAGGCCGCGGACGCCGCGGGGGTGGCGACCATCCTGCTGGCGGCGCCCACGGCCTCGGCCGAACGGCTGGTGCGGATCTGTGCCCGCAGCCGCGGCTGGGTCTACGGCGTCGGCCTGCTCGGGGTCACGGGCGAGCGTGACCGGCTGCAGAGCAGTGCGCTCGACATCGGGGCGCGGCTCAAGGCCGTGACCGACACGCCGGTCCTGGTGGGGGTGGGCGTGTCCAATCCCGCACAGGCCGCCGAGGTGGCGGCGGTCGCCGACGGTGTGATCGTCGGTTCCGCACTCGTGCGGCGGCTGCTCGACGGCGGGGGGCCCGACGAGGCGGCCGCGTTCGTCCGGGAGCTCCGCACCGGCCTGGACGATGTCGTGTGAGTGACCGCCCCCCGCCGACTCCACCCCCGGCGCTGCCGCCACCTCCGCCTCCGGCGTTGCCGCCGCCCCCGCCCCGTTGGGCCCGCCAACCGCCGCAACCACCGCCCCCGCCGCCTCCGCCGCCGAGTCCCCGACGGCGGCGACTGCTGACGACGATCGCCGTCGTCGCCTGTCTCGGCGTCACCGGCGTGGCGATCTACCTCGTCACCGACGAGCGGGGCGTGGGGCATCCCGACGAATGGGACGAGCGGGTGGTCGACCTGGTGGCCTTCGTCGAGGAGGAGCGGGGGCTGAGCTTCGACCATCCCGTGGCCGTGGACTTCCTCACGCCGGCGCAGTACTCCGAGCGGACCCGCATCGACGAGTCGGAGCTCAGCCGGGAGGACCGGCGGCTGATCGAGGACGGCGCCGCCCCGCTGCGGGCGCTCGGGCTCGTGCCGGTCGGCTTCGATGCCCTCGAGTCGGCGAACGAGCTGTCGGACACGGCCACGCTCGCCTACTACGACCCCCTCCGGGACCGCATCACCGTGCGTGGCACCGAGATGACGACCGACCTGCGGGTCACGCTTGCGCACGAGCTCGTCCACGTGCTCCAGGATCAGCACTTCGATCTCGACGCCATGCTCGACGACGGTGATCCCACGGCCGATCGGCTGTCCGGGTACCTGGCGCTCATCGAGGGCGACGCCACCCGGATCCAGGAGGCGTACGTCGCCTCGCTGTCCGACGACGACCGCGAGCGCTACCTGGACGCGATCGGCCAGGCGTCCGGCGAGGCGGAGGAGCAGCTCGGGGCCATCCCGGATGTGCTCGTGGCCATGCAGGGCGCGCCGTACGCGCTCGGGCCCTCGCTGGTCGAGCTGATCGCCGCCGAGGGCGGCAACGCCGCGGTCGACGATGCCTTCGAGGACCCGCCGGCGTCGACCGAGCACATGGTCGATCCGCGGTCGTACTTCGCCGGCGACCCGGCGGGCGACGTGACGGTTCCCACCGTGCCGACGGGCGGCGACCAGATCGGCGAGGACGACAGGCTCGGCGCACTGCCCCTCTTCCTCCTGCTCAGCGCGCGGATCGATCCCCTGGTGGCGCTGTCGGCGGCCGACGGCTGGGGCGGTGACGCCTACGTGGTCTACGACAGTGGGGGGACCCCCTGCATGGACCTCGCGGTCCGGGGCGACTCGGCCCGAGACGGTGAGGAGTTGCTCGATGCGTTCGAGGCCTGGGTGGCCGCGGGCCCGCCTGGCGCCGCCGACGTGCGCGCCGGCGCTGACCTGGTGCTGGTCACCGCGTGCGATCCCGGGGACCGCGGCGACCCGTCGGGCGCGGCGGTCGACGCCCTGGCGCTGCCGACGATTCGGGCACAGGTCATGCTTGCCGCCGGCGGGACGGCCGGCGACCTCGGTGAGGCGTTCGACGCCGCCGACTGCTTCGTGCGGACCGTGCCCCTCGATCAACTCGTGGAGGCCAACGAGTCGCCCGAGCCGCCGGCCCCGGTCATGACCGCCATCGACCGGGCGGTCGCCGAGTGCCGGGTGCGGTGAGAACGTGCGCGGTCAGGCAGGTCGTCGGGGTTCACGGCCGTCAGCCCTGCCGGGGGCCGAGCCGTGTGGCCTGGGCCCAGCCTGCAAATCTCGTGCTGTTCCGTGCCCACCTGCGGGCCCATCCGCTCGGCCTCCGGCCCGGCTGGTGAGGTGGGTGCGGAAGAACGCCAGCGTGCGCTCCCAGGCGAGCTCGGCCGCCGCCTGGTCGTAGGCCGGCTGGTCCGACTCGAAGAACCAGTGGCCGGTTCCGGGGTACCGGTGGAACGTGACGTCCTTGTCGAGGAGGTGCAGGTCCGACTCGAGCAGCGTCAGCTCGTCGTCCGCCACCCAGGGGTCGGTCTCGGCGAAGTGGCCCAGGAACGCCGAGCGCGCCGGCGCCATGTCGATGGACTGGGTTCCGTAGAAGACGGCGGTCGCGTCGACCACCTCGGGCAGGCGTCCGGCCAGCCACAGGGCCCAGGATGCGCCCATGGAGAAGCCGAGCACGCCGACCGGTGCGTCGGGGGTCGCAGGCATGCCCCGAAGCGTGAGGAGGCTCGACCGCACGAGGTCGAGGGTGGCGTCCATGTCGGCGTTGGCGAGGAGGGCCTTGGCCACTTCGGGATCGCGGGTGGTCTTGCCGCCATTGAGGTCCGGGGCCAGCGCCACGAAGCCGTTGTCGGCCAGCCGGTCGCAGAGCGCCTTGAAGAACGGCGTGAGTCCCCACCAGGCGTGGAGGACGAGGATGCCGGGCCCCGATCCCTCGTCCGGGACGATGACGTAGCCCGTGCCGACGGATCGCGAGCCCATCGGCCCGACGGTAGCGAGGCCGACCCGCCGCCCCAACCGCCGGAGTGGCGGATTCTGGGGCGGCAGAACGCAGTCGGGAGCGTGTGAGGCGGCCCCTTCCGGCCCCTGTACGCTCGACCGCCGTGCCCCCCGGCGAGCGACACGACGGCTGCCTGCTGTGCGCGGCCGAGCGCATCACCCCCTGGTACCACGAGGACGAGGTGTGCTGGGTCGCGGACTGCGAGATCTGCGCGACTCCCATGGTCGTCTGGCGTTGGCACGGGGTCGATCCGTCGGCCGCCGACCTCGACCACATGCTGGGCCGGCTGTCCGACGCCGCCGACCGGGTGTTCGACGGGCACTACGTCGACGACAACATGCGCAACATCCCCGACCACTTCCACGCCCACGCCCGTCCCCGGGGCGGTTTCTTCGGCCACGGGTTCCGCCGCGACCGCAGCCAGGAGGCCTCGTGAGTCAGGCCGAGGCTGGCGGCGAGGCATCGGTCCTGAACGTCTACGAGGCGCTGGGCGGCCAACCGTTCTTCGACGACCTCGTGGACCGCTTCTACCGGCGAGTGGCGATGGATCCCCTGCTGCGCCCGCTGTATCCCGACGACCTCGCCGGTCCGCGGCGCCACCTGGCCCTGTTCCTCGGCCAGTACTGGGGCGGCCCCACCACGTACTCCGACGAGCGGGGGCACCCTCGTCTGCGCATGCGCCACGCGCCGTTCGTGATCGGGGAGCCCGAGCGCGATGCCTGGCTGCGCCACATGGGGGCCGCCCTCGACGGCTTGGTGCTCGAACGCGGCGTCCACCCGGTCGTCGAGGCCCGGTTGCTCGACTACTTCGCCATGACCGCCGACGCGATGGTCAACGCTCGCTGAGGCCCGGGCCTCGGTCAGATGGGGCGCCGCTCCGGGCGGGGGGCCGCCCAGTCGACGGCACGCCGACGGGAACGCACGGGTCGACGGATCGACAGCGCCAACGACGACACCTTGCCGATCAGCCCTCGCCGGGCCCGCAGGCGGGCTGGTCGCGTCGACCGGTCTTTCTCCGCTTCGGCCATCAGCGCCTCACGGCGCTCCCGGCCCATGACTTCGATGGCATCGAACGGCATCATCGCTCCGCCTCCTTGCTGCTCGACTCGCCGCCTTGCTTGCCGCTCGATCATCGGGAATCCCACGGCGACGTTGGTCGTCAGCTGACACCGAACCGGTGTGTCATCGGGCGCACGCCGGACGCGGCCCGGCCCGGCGACGGCGTGATCCGTAGGCTCTCGGCACGCACCTCGAACTTGCGGTGGCTGGAGCCGCCATGGGGGCCCCAACCACCGCAAGTTCGGCGACGCGGCGGTCGAGCGAGGGGGACCCGACAGTGGATCCAGGCGAGTTCAGGGGCAGGGTCGGCCGGTACCACTGGGAGTCCGAGCCGTGGTGGCCGCCCGAGCCCGCGCCTCCTCGGGGGGCACCCAACGTGCTGGTGGTGCTCCTCGACGACGTCGGGTTCGCCCAGTTCGGCTGCTTCGGCAGCGACATCGCCACCCCGACCTTCGATGGCCTGGCCGCCGGGGGACTGCGCTACGCCAACTTCCACACGACGGCCCTGTGCAGCCCGACACGCGCCTGCGTCCTCACGGGCCGGAACCACCACACGTGCGGGATGGGCCGGATCATGGAGCTCGCCAGCGGGTTCCCCGGCTACGACGCCCGCATCCCGCGGTCGTGCGGGTTCCTGCCCGAGATGCTGACCCCCCACGGCTATGCCGCCTACGCCGTCGGGAAGTGGCATCTCACGCCGGAGGAGGAGCTCCATCTCGGCGCCCGCCGCGATCGCTGGCCGCTGGGCCGGGGCTTCGAGCGCTTCTACGGGTTCTTCGGGGGCGAGACCCACCAGTTCGTGCCGGCGCTGGTTCACGACAGCCACTTCGTCGAGCCGCCGCGCACCTACGACGACGGCTACCACCTCACCGAGGACCTGGTCGATCGGGCCATCGAGTACCTGGACGACCTGCGCCACGTCGACATGGACAAGCCCTGGCTGCTCTACCTTGCGACCGGCGCGTGCCATTCGCCTCACCAGGCCCCCGCGGAGTGGATCGACCGCTACCGCGGCCGGTTCGATGCGGGCTGGGACCAGTGGCGGGAGGCCGCACTGCGTCGCCAGATCGCCGGCGGGCTCCTGCCGGCCCACACGGCGTTGTCGCCCCGGCCCGACTGGGTGCCGGCCTGGGACGCGCTCACGCCGGAGGAACGCCGCGTCTACGCCCGCTACATGGAGGCCTTCGCAGGCATGCTGTCCCACACGGACGCCCAGGTCGGCCGCCTGGTGGGATGGCTCGAGCGGTCGGGTGAGCGGGACCGGACGCTGGTGTTGGTCCTGTCCGACAACGGGGCGTCGTCGGAGGGCGGTCCCGTGGGTTCGCTCAACGACGCCCGGGCCTGGAACATGGTTCCCCGCACCATGGAGGAGGCGGCGGAGCGCCTCGACGAGATCGGCGGCGCCCGCATCCACAACAACTATCCGTGGGGCTGGACCGTGGCCGGCAACACCCCGTTCCGGCGCTGGAAGCGGGAGACCCACGAAGGGGGCGTGGCCGATCCGCTCATCGTCAGCTGGCCGGGGGGCATCAGCGCGCCCGGCGGGGTGCGCACCCAGTACGTCCACGCCATCGACATCGTTCCCACCATCCTCGGGGTGGTGGGGATCGATCCCCCGGCGACCATCGGCGGCGTCGAGCAGAAGCCGATCGAGGGGACCAGCTTCGCGTACTCGTTCGCCGATGCCGCCGCGCCCGAGCGCCACGCGACCCAGTACTACGAGATGTTCGGGTGTCGCGCGCTCTACCACGAGGGCTGGAAGGCGGTCACCTATCACCCGATCCAGTCGGACGCCCCGGGCCTCGACCGCACTGCCTGGGAGCTGTACGACCTGCGGGCCGACCCGTCGGAGTGCAACGACCTCGCCGCCGAGCACCCCGACCGGCTGCAGGCGCTCGTGGAGCGGTGGTGGATCGAGGCGGCGCGCCACCAGGTCCTGCCGCTCGACAATCGGCCCTTCTCCGAACTGGTCTTCAGCCGGCCGCCGGCGGTGCCGCCCCGGGAACGGTACGTGTACCGGCCCGATCGGGCTCCCGTGCCGGAGAACGTGGCGGCCCATGTGAAGAACCGGCGCCACGCGATCACGGCGTACGTGGAGGTCGACGGGCGGGATCCGGTCGCCGGTGCGCTGGTGGTGCAGGGCTCGGTGCTCGGGGGCTGGTCGTTCCACCTCCTGGCCGACGGCCGCCTCTGCTACGTCCACAACCTGGCGGGCTGGCGGTCGTACCGCGTCGAGGGTCCGGTCGGCGAGCGGCTGGGGCCCGGCGCTCACGCGCTGTCGTTCCGCTTCGTTCCCGGGTCCGATGGCACCGCCCACCGAGGGGTGCTGTTGGTGGACGGGCATGAGATCGCCGACGGCACGATCGAGCGCACGACGTGGAGCAGGTTCTCGCTCACCGGCGCCGGGCTCACCGTCGGGTGGGCGAGGGACTTCTCGCCGGCGGACGGCGACTACCGGGGTCCCTTCCGCTTCACGGGCAGGCTCGACCGCGTGGAGATCGACGTCGATGGCGATGCCTTCCTCGACGCCGACGCGGAGGCCGCCGACGCCCTCAGGGCCCAGTGAGCCGGATGTGGCCCCCGAAGGGCCGGCGGTTCTGACATCGTTTGCCCGTGGACGGGTCATCTGTGGACATTGCGAGCACCGGCACGGTCGTCGTCGAGGCACCCGCGGCCGGGGTGGAGCGGTCGCCCTCGGACCTTCTTCGCCTCGTCGTCGCCGTCGTGCTCCTGGCGACCCTGTTGGTCGTCCAGGCACTGTTCGGCGACACCCTGGTGACGTTCACGGCCCAACTGCTCCAAGGCCTGGACGCGCTGCCGCACTGGATCGTCCACACCGTGGTCGTCGGCACCCGCATCCTGGCCATCGTCGTGCTCGGGGGCGGCCTGGTGGTCACGCTCCGGCACGGTCGGCTGCGCCTGTTGGCCACGGTGACGGTGGCCGGGCTCGTCGGCCTGGGTCTGGCGGTGCTCCTCGACACCTTCGCGCCGGGATCCGCCCGTGCGGTCGTCGACGTCGACAACGACCTCGTCGGGCCCTTGACCGCCGCCGGCTTCCCGACATCCTCGGGTCTGGCGGTCGTGACCGCCGTCCTGACGGCGGCGGCCCCCTGGCTGAGCCGCCGGTGGCGGCGCATCGGGTGGCTGCTGGTCATCGGCGTCGTCGTGACGCGGTTCCTCTCGTCGCCCGTCTCGTTCGACTCGCTCCGCAACGCATTGGTCGGCTGGGTCGCCGGCGCGGGCGTGCTCGTTCTCCTAGGTGGACCGCGACGGCGCCCGTCCGGCGAGGCACTGGCCGACGGGCTGGCGGCCGTCGGCGTCCCGCTCGCGCGGCTGGAACAGGCGAGCGTCGACGCCCGAGGCTCCACGCCCTACTTCGGCACCGTTGCCGACGGGCGGCCGCTGTTCGTGAAGGCACTGGGCGAGGACCAGCGCAGCGCCGACCTGCTGTTCCGCGTCTATCGCTGGCTCAACCGCCGCGACCTCGGTGACGAGCGCCCTTTCTCGTCGCTCCGGCGCGGCGTGGAGCACGAGGCGCTGGTGGCCTTGGCGGCGCGCGACGTCGGCATCCGCACGCCACGACTGGTGGCGTTCGCCACCGCCGACCCCCACGCGTTCGTGCTCGCGTACGAGGCCATCGAGGGCCGCAGCCTCGATCGGCTGGAGCCCGCCGAGGTCACCGACGCCGTCCTAGCGGCGATCTGGGAGCAGGTGTGCCGCCTGCAGGAGCACCGCATCGCGCATCGTGACCTGCGCCTGGCCAACGTCTTCCTGGCGTCCGACGGTGCCGTGTGGCTGATCGACTTCGGTTTCAGCGAGCTGGCGGCGTCCTCGCTCCTCCTCGCGACCGACATCGCCGAGCTGCTGGCCTCGTCCACGCTCCAGGTCGGGCCGGCGCGGGCCGTGGCCGTCGCCCGTGATGCCGTCGGGCCGGAGGTGCTGGGCGATGCCCTGGAGCGACTCCGCCCCTGGGCGCTCAGCGGCGCCACCCGCACCGCGATGAAGGAACGCCGCGGGCTGCTCGACGACCTCCGCCGCCAGGTGGGCACGGCCGCCGAGGCCGGCCAGCGGGCGAGGCTGCGATCACGACGCAACGATCGGACGCCCCGATCGCGTGACGCATCGGCCGCCATGCTGACGCAACGCGACCTCGGCTCCCGCCGGACATCGGTGCCGGCGCGGCGGCCGCGTGGCAGTTAGCGCCGCCGGTGGAACGAGTCGACGTCGACGGCCTCGCGATCGCATACGAGCGCGCGGGGACGGGCGCGCCCATGGTGCTCCTGCACGGATACGTCGGCGACGGGCCGTCGGTGTGGCGACACCAGATCGATGCCCTGTCCGACGAGTACACGGTCGTGGCGTGGGACGCGCCGGGGGCGGGTGGGTCGCCCGACCCGCCGGAGACCTTCGGCATCGCCGGCTATGCGGATTGCCTGGCGCGGTTCATCGAGGTTCTGCGGCTCGGGCCGGCGCACATCGTCGGTCTCTCGTTTGGGGGCGCGCTCGGAATTGCGCTGCAGCGTCATCATCGACCGCTGACGACGTCACTCGTGCTGGCTTCTGCCTATGCCGGATGGCGTGGGTCGTTGGACCGCGAGGTCGCTGAGCAGCGACTCGCGCAGGCCTACCGGCTGTCCGAGCGGTCTCCTGTAGAGCTGGTCGAGGCCCTGCTACCGACGATGTTCGCCTTGCGGGTGCCGGAAACCGATGTGAATGCATTTCGCGCCGCCGTGGAGGCAGTCCATCCCGCAGGGTTCCGAGCCATGGCGTCAGCGTCGGCGGAGGACCTCAGCGACGTGCCCCCGACCATCGATGTGCCGACGCTTCTGATCTACGGCGACAACGACGAGCGGGCGCCCATGGACGTCGCGCGACGATTGCACGCGACGATCCCCGGATCGCAGCTCGTCGTGCTCAGCGGCGCCGGCCACGTCTGCAACGTCGAGCTGCCAGAGCGATTCAACGATGAGGTGAGGCAGTTCCTGGCCGAGGTCGGGTGAGCCAGGTGGCATCCGGGCCTAGGGTTGCCCCCATGTCGCTCAAGCCCGGAGATAAGGCCCCCGCATTCGCGCTGCCGGACCAGGATGGCAACAGCGTCAGGCTCTCGGACCTGAAGGGTCGGAAGGTGCTCGTGTACTTCTACCCCAAGGCCGACACACCGGGATGCACCACCCAGGCGTGCGGGCTGCGCGACGTGCTGGGTGACATCGGCGACACGGTGGTGTTGGGCATCAGCCCGGACAAGCCCGAGAAGCAGAAGCGTTTCGACGACAAGTACGGGTTGGGCTTCCCGCTCCTGTCGGACCCGGACCACGCCGTGGCCGACGCCTACGGCGCGTGGGGGGAGCGTTCGATGTACGGACGCCGGTTCATGGGCATCGTCCGCTCGGCGTTCCTGGTGGACGAGCAGGGCAAGGTGGCCGAGGCGTGGCCCAAGATCAGCCCGAAGGACACGCCGACCAAGCTGCTGGCCGCACTCGAGGGATAGGCGCCACGCCGGGTCGAGGGTCGGGGTCGGGGCGAAGGCCGGGCCGTCGGGCGGCATCTCACGTCGGGCGCCCCCGGAGCGTTGACATGCCGGTGACGCTCCCACCGTTCCAATCGCTGCTCGAGGCCCATGCAACGGACCTGCACCGGTTCCTGGTCGCCGCCGTCGGCCGCCACGACGGAGACGATCTCTTCCAGGAGACGCTGATCTCGGCGCTGCGGTCGTACCCGGGCCTGCGCCACGCGGACAACCTGCGCGGCTGGCTCTTCACGATCGCCCATCGCAAGGTCATCGACCAGGCACGCCGGCGGGTCCGGCAGCCGGTGCCGGCCGCCGATCCGCCCGAGGTCCCGCAGCTCGACGGCGACACGCTCGTCGACGCCGAGCTGTGGGCAGCCGTGCGGCGGCTCCCGCCGAAGCAGCGATCCGCGGTGGTGCAGCGCTACCTGCTCGACCGACCGTACGCGGAGATCGCGGCGGTCATCGGGTCGAGCGAGGACGCCGCCCGCCAGAACGTGCGGGCCGGCCTGCAACGCCTGCGTCAGGAGGTGACGCGATGAACGCCACGAACTCCACGAACGAGCTTCGGGGTGGGTCCGACCGTCGGGGACCCGGCCGGGCCGACGGGGACGAGCTGGGGGCCCGGCTGCGCCAGGCCGAGACCACCGACGTCGGCGCGCTGGTCGACGCCGCCCTGCGGCGAGCGGACGCCGAAGGGCTCGTGGACGTCGGCTGGGTCGTCGAGGACACGCCGGTCGGCCCCCTCACGCTGGCCGCCACACCCGCCGGCGTGGTCCGCATCGGGTTCGGACACGAGGAGCGGGTGCTGGACGAGCTGGCGGGCGAGGTGTCGCCCCGGGTCGTCCACCTGCCGGGCCGGCTCGACGAGGTGCGCCGCGAGCTCGAGGAGTACTTCGCCGGGCGGCGCCGCAGCTTCGACGTGCCGGTCGACCGGCGGTTGTCGCGGGGCTACCGGCGCACCGTCCTCGAGGCGCTGTCCCGGGAGGTGCCGTACGGCCAGACGGTGAGCTACAAGGAGCTGGCCGAGCGGACCGGCAACCCCCAGGCCAGCCGCGCCGTCGGTTCCGCCATGGCGACCAACCCGATCCCCATCGTGGTGCCGTGCCACCGGGTCCTGCGCTCCGGCGGGGCCCTCGGCGGCTACGGCGGCGGGCTCGACACGAAGGTGTGGCTGCTCCGCCACGAGGGCGCGCTGCTGGGCTGAGGGCCGGGGTTCAGTCCGGGGCGGCGTTGCTCGAGTTGTCGCCGATGCCGAGCGTCCGTTCCCACCGGTCGATCGTCCGCTGCCGGTACACGACCAGGCCAACGATCGCGACGGTGGCCACCAGGAGGAGCAGTCTGCGCACCGGCTCAGGGTACGCTGATTGGCGCCCCGCCCGGATGATGGAACAGGCAGACATGAATGCCTCAAAAGCATTTGCCCGTCAGGGCGTGCGGGTTCGAATCCCGCTCCGGGCACCACCGCTCAGGGCACCCTCCGCCCGCACCGACACCACCGCCCGCACGGTGTAAGGACACATCAGCGAATTCCTGCCGCGGTTCTGGTGGCCCTGGCCACCGATTCCGCGGCAGGTTTCGGAAGCGATCCGCCTACCCCTGTGTCGAGCGGCGCGCCGGGGGGAAGAATGAACGTGTATGGCGGTGGTGTTCGCCGATCGCGTCGACGCCGGCCACCGGCTGGCCGAGGAACTGGTCGACCTCGCCGGCCAGGACACCGTGGTGCTGGGGCTCCCGCGCGGGGGTGTGCCGGTGGCCGCCGAGGTGGCGCGGGCGCTGGGAGCGGCGCTCGACGTGCTCGTCGTCGGCAAGATCGGCGTGCCGGGGCACGAGGAGTTGGCGCTGGCCGCCGTCGCCGACGACGGCCAGGTCGCGTACAACCCCGGCGTCATGGCGGCCGTGGGCATGACCGACGTCGACGTCGACGTCCTCGCCCGCCGGCACGCGGCCGCGCTCGCCCACCGGGCCGAGCAGTTCCGGGACGGAGCACCGGGCGTTCCGGTCGAGGACCGGACGGCCGTCCTGGTCGACGACGGCATGGCCACGGGAGCGACCATGCGCGTGGCGGTGGATGTCGTCCGGGGGCGGCGGCCGAAGGAGCTGGTGGTGGCCGTGCCTGTGGGGTCACCGGAAGCCTGTGCCACTGTGGCCGAGACCGCGGACCGCGTGGTGTGCCTCGCGGCGCCGCCCCACTTCCGTGCCGTCGGTACCTGGTACGACGACTTCTCCCAGGTACAGGACGCAACGGTGCGCGAGATCCTGGCCGAAGGCCGATCCCACGACGTGGGCCGGAGCGGCCGTTAACGCTAACGCCGCAGGACCGCGGCCACCCGCCCCACCAGCGGGTCGTCCAGTGCGTCCTCCAGCGGCAGCGGCAGGCCCAGCGACCAGTTGGGGCGCTCGGTGGTCGTTCCGGGCAGGTTTGGCCGCCGCCGGAGGGCGAGGGCGTCCTCGAGCGTGGCGCCCACGAGCGCGCACGGCGCCGCCGCCAGCCTCCGGTGCACGGCGACGATCACCTCGTCCACCGGTGCGTCCACCTCCAGCCCGCTCAACGCCACCAGCTTGGCGCGCAGCCGCCCGAGCGCAGCCTCGTCGGGTTCGACGCCCGCCGCCCGCTGGTCGTCCGCGTCGTCGCCGGACCACACGCCGGCGATCGTCGGGAGGTCGTGGGTGGTGACCGCCGCCAGGGCCTGGGCCGGATAGTGCTCGGGCGCGGCCTCCTCGAACCAGGCCAGCCGGTACGACAGCAGGCCGGCGGCGTGCAGCCGGTCCCGAACGCCCGCCTCTACGGTGCCCAGGTCCTCGCCGACCACCACCGCCCCCGCACGCACGCTCTCGATCGCCAGGACCGCCAGCAGCTCGTCGGCCGGATAGCGCACGTATGCGCCGTCGGTGGGCGAGCCGCCCGGCGGCAGCCAGAACAGCCGGAACAGGCCCATCACGTGGTCGATGCGCAGCCCGCCGCCGTGTCCCATCGCCGCCCGCCACAGGGACGCCAGCGGCTCGTACGCCACCGCCCGCAGGGCGTGGGGCACGAACGGCGGCAGCCCCCAGTCCTGGCCGGCCCGATTGAACTCGTCGGGCGGCGCCCCCACCCGCACGTCGAGCGCCAGCAGGTCCTGCAGGCACCAGGCGTCGGCCCCCTCCGGGTCTACGCCGACCGCCAGGTCCGTCAGCAGGGCCAGGGGCTCCTCGGCGCGCCGGATCTGGTCATCGACCAGGAACTGCACCCACGCCCAGAACGCCACCCGGTCGGCCTGGGCGGCGGCGAACGACGCCACGCCAGCCGCGGACGGGCGCCGATGCTCGGCCGGCCAGGCCCGCCAACCCGACCCGTGATGCTCGGCCAGGGCGCAGAACCGGGCGTACGTCTCCAGCTCGCCGCCCATCTCCTCCCGCCACCGCTCGAAGCGCAGGTCGGGACCGAGCGCGCCCCAGAGATGGTCGAGCGCCCGCCGCTTGAGGGCCCAGACCGCGTCGCGGCCGACGACGGGTGCGGCGTTCAGCGCCCGCGCCTGGGTTCCGAGCGCCTCGACCGTGGCGGCGCCGGCGCCCGGCAGCTGCTCGATGCGTAGCAGCAGGGGGTTGAACCACCGCCGGCTCGACGGGGAGTAGGGGCTGGCCTCCACCCGGCCGACCGGCCCGGGTGCGTGCATCGGGCTGACCCCGAGCATGCCGGCGCCCCGCTCGGCGGACCACGCGCCGATGGATCGCAGGTCGGCGAGGTCGCCGATGCCCCAGCTCGCAGCGGACCGGCAGCCCGGGAGCTGAACGGTGAGCAGCCAGGTCCGCAGCTCGGCCGGCAGGTGGCAGCGGCCCGGGGTCACGATCAGGCGGGTCGTAGGCGCCCCGTCGAGGGGCCGGAGCTCGTGGTAGCCGAGCGGCAGATCGGGGGGAAGTTCGCCCTCGACCCGGAGCTCGCTGCCGTCCTCCAAGCCCAGCTCGCACGGCCCGAGCAGGCGCTCGGCCCGGCCGGCGTGCACGACCCAGACCGCGGGACCGTCCGGCGGCCTCCCGGTCGTGTCGTCGGCGCCCATCGCCTCCTGCAGCGCGGCAACCGTTGCCGGGGAGGTGGTGTGCCACCGTCCCGAGGCGTCCCAGTAGCCGTCGTCGATGCCCCAGGCGTCCGTGGCCATGCCCGGCGGACGGTACCGGGTCGGCGGCACGGGCCTCAGGGGCCGACGACGCTCGGCTCCGGCACGCGAGCCCGCGGCTTGGAGTTGACGGCGGCGATCCCGGCGATCGTCAGTGCGCCGCCGACGAGCAGCCGCGCCTCGAACGGCTCGTCCAGGACGAGGATGCCGACGATCACGGCCACCACCGGGATGATGTAGGTGACGAGCGAGGCCTTGGTGGCGCCGAGGTCGGCGATGACCCGGTAGCTGAGGACGTATGCGACGCCGGTGCCGAGGACGCCGAGCAGCACGATCGACGCCACCCGGGTGGGCGTGAGCGACACGCCGCCGGCGAAGGACGTGGCCACCGCCACCGGGAACAGCAGCACGGTCCCTGTGGCCAGCTGGCCAGTGGCCGCCACGATGGGGGGGTAGGACACCAGGTGGCGACGCATGTATACGAAGGCGACGCCGTAGCCCGCGCCCGCGAAGATCGCCGCCAGCGCGCCGGCGGTCGACGATCCCTCGAGGTCCGAGGCGCCCACGCCGGCCGCCACCGCCACGCCGACGATCCCCAGGCCCAGACCGGCGACCTGTACCGGCCGCAGCCGTTCACCCAGCCCGATGGCGGCAAAGAGGGCGGTGAACAACGGCGTGGAGGCGTTGAGCACCGCGGTCAGCGCCGAGGTGATGTGCTGCTCTCCCCAGGCCAGCAAGGTGAACGGCACGATGTTGCCGGCGAGCGTGACCACTGCGTAGTGCCGCAGCGACACTCGGTCGAGCGGCACGCGGCGTTGCTGGCCGCGCAGCACCACGTAGAGCACCGCCGCGCCGAGGGCGATCCGCGCCCAGGCCACCGTCGTCGGGGTCAGGCCCTCGCCTGCGACCTTGATGAACAGGAACGACCAACCCCAGATGAAGGCCAGGACGAACAGCCGGCGCACCCACCGAGTCAATCAGGCCCGTCTCGTGATTCCGCCTGGATTACGGCACGTACCGTGCGCGTCGCGACCCGCGCGGGGGTCGCGACGCCACCACGTAGACTCGCACTCATGCCCAAGTCGTTGGTCGAGAGGCGCCTGAGCCAGGTCTCGGGACGCCTGCAGCAGCTGCGCACCGAGCTCGAAGTCTCGGGTGAGCAGCTGGCGCATCTCGTCGATGCCGCCGACGACGCCAGGCTGCGGGCCCTCGTGTCCGAGACCCCCATCGCCGACGTCGACCACCGGCAGGCCGAGCGGCATGCCGAGGCCATGCGCCGGCACCGCGCCGCCGTGCTCGACGAGATCGCCAAGTTGGAGCGCGACCAGGACGAGCTGCTCGATCGGCTGCTCGCCCAATCCCGGTCGCGCTAGAACACACCGGATCGAAAGAAGGAACGAGCTTGGCTACCCGCGTCGTCATCGCTGAGGACGAGGCCATCATCCGCCTCGACCTGAAGGAGACCCTCGAGGAGGAGGGTTACGAGGTGGTCGGCGAGACCGGCCGCGGCGACGAGGCGGTCAAGCTGGTCCGTGAGCTAGAGCCCGACCTGGCCATCCTCGACATCAAGATGCCGGGCCTCGACGGCCTCGCCGCCGCCCGCGAGATCGCCGGCGAGCGCCGGGCGGCGGTTCTGATCCTCACGGCGTTCAGCCAGCGCGACCTCATCGAGCAGGCCCGAGACGCCGGCGCCCTCGCCTACCTCGTCAAGCCGTTCGAGCGCAGCGAGCTGGTGCCGGCGGTCGAGGTGGCGCTGGGACGGTTCCGGGAGATCCGCGCGCTGGCCGACCAGACCGCCAGCCTCGAGGAGCAGCTCGAGACGCGCAAGGTCGTCGATCGCGCCAAGGGCAAGCTGATGGACGAGGCGGGCATGGGCGAGAGCGAGGCCTTCAGCTTCATCCAGCGCCGGGCCATGTCCGAGCGGGTCACCATGCGGGCCGTCGCCCAGCGCATCATCGACGGCGACATCAAGCCAGGGGAGTGAACCCGGGGGACCCGGGGGAGGATACGGCGGAGGTGTACTACTAGGCACGTGGCCGACGATCCCCTCATCCTCATCGACGGGAACTCCCTGACCTACCGGGCCTTCTTCGCCCTGCCCACCGACCTGTCCACCGCCTCGGGCCAGGTCACCAACGCGGTCTTCGGCTTCACTTCGATGCTGATCAACCTGATGCGTGACCACGGGCACCGGCGCATGGCGGTCGCGTTCGACCGCCCCGAGCCCACGTTCCGCCACGAGCAGGTCGAGACCTACAAGGCCAACCGCCAGGCGGCGCCCGACATCCTGCGCCAGCAGATCGGGCTGGTGCGCCAGGTGGTCGAGACGCTGGGCATCCGTGTGCTCGAGCTGCCGGGCTACGAGGCCGACGACATCATCGCCACGCTCGCCACCCAGGGCCGCGATGCCGGGCTGGACGTCATCGTCGTGACGGGCGACCGCGACGTCTACCAGCTCGTCGAGGACCCACACATCAAAGTGCTCTACAACCGGCGCGGGGTGTCGGACTACGTCCTCTACGACGAGGCCGGCATCGAGGAGCGCACCGGCGTGCCGCCGGCGCGGTACCTGCAATACGCGGCGCTGCGCGGCGACGCGTCCGACAACCTGCCGGGGGTGCCGGGCGTGGGGGAGAAGACCGCCGCCAAGCTGGTCACGACCTACGGCGGCATCGACGGCATCTTCGACCACGTCGACGAGCAGACGCCCAGGCTCCGGGCCAGCCTGAGCGAGCACGAGGACCAGGTCCGCCAGAACGCCGAGCTCATGAAGCTGATCTGCGACGCGCCTGTAGGCGTAACCGTCGACGAGCTCGATCGCCGCCCCCCCGACGTCGACGAGGTGCGGCGCCTGTTCGACTTCCTCGAGTTCCACAGCCTCGGCGAGCGCCTGACCGAGGCGTTGGGCGAGGACCTCGGCGTGGGCCGGCCCCCGGCCGAGGTGCTCGAGGCGGACGTGACGATCGTCGCGGCGCCGGCGGATGCGTCGGCGCTGCTGGTTCGGCTGCGCGAGAGCGCGGCGGGCGCCCCCCTGGCCGTCGCGGCCGCCTGGGAGGGGAGCGAGGGCCGCACCCCCCTGGAGGGCCTCGCGATCGTGACCGATCCCGCGGCGGGCGCGGTCGCGTGGATCCAGATCAGGCTCCTGGTCGACGATGCCGTCCGCGTCGAGCTGGCCCGGCTCGTGGCGCAGCCGGGCGAGGGCGGGCGGCCGGTCGCCGCCCACCAGGCCAAGGCGATCATGCGGTCGCTGCTCGATGTCGGCGTCGACGTGCGCTGCCTGGCCATCGACACCGCCATCGCCGCCTACCTGCTCGATCCCGCCGAGTCGCGCTACCTGCTCGATGAGGTGCTGCGCCGCTACGCCTCGGCCGAGCTACCGGAGGACGGCAGCGCCCCCGAGGGCCAGCTCGATCTCGAGGGCTCGATGGTGTCGGCCGCCCAGCGCACGGGCCGCTACGCCCTCGCGGTCGACCGCCTGATCGAGCCGCTGACGCAGGCGCTCGATCACCAGGCGCTGCGGGCGCTCAACGACGAGATCGAGGTCCCGCTGGTCCGGGTGCTGGCGCACATGGAGCACGCGGGCGTTGGCGTCGACGCCGAGGAGCTGCAGGGCCTGCGGGATCGGCTGAACGCCGAGGTCGACGACCTGCGCCAGCGCGTCTACGACGACGCCGGCACCGAGTTCAACGTGAACTCGACCCCGCAGCTGCGGGAGATCTTGTTCGACAAGCTGGGACTGGCGCCGCAGAAGCGCACGAAGACCGGCTTCTCGACCGACGCCTCGTCGCTGGAGAAGCTGGCCGGGCAGCACCCGATCATCGAGCACCTGCTGGCCTACCGGGAAGTCGAGAAGCTGCGGTCGACGTACGGCGATGGCCTGCTCGCGGAGGTGGCGGACGACGGACGGATCCATGCCACCTTCAACCAGACCGTCGCCCGCACGGGCCGGCTGTCGTCGGACCAGCCCAACCTCCACAACATCCCCGTGCGCAGCGAGATCGGGCGGGAGTTCCGCAAGGCGTTCGTCCCGGCGCCGGGTTGTGAGCTGCTGGTCGCCGACTACAACCAGATCGAGCTGCGCTGCATCGCCCACCTGGCCCAGGACCCGGGGCTCATCGACAGCTTCCGGTCACGCCGCGACATCCACACCGAGACTGCCTCGCGCGTCTTCGGCGTCGAGCCGGGCGCGGTGACGATCGACCAGCGGTCCAAGGCGAAGATGGTGTCGTACGGGTTGGCGTACGGCATGGAGGCCTACGGGCTGGGCCAGCGGCTCAACATCCCCACCGAGGAGGCGGCGCTCATCCTCGCGGCCTACTTCGAGGCGTTCCCCTCGGTGAGGGAGTACATGGAGCGCACCGTGGCCGACGCCAGGGAGCGCGGCTACACCGAGACGCTGTTCGGCCGGCGGCGCCAGATCCCCGAGCTGTCGTCGCCCAACTACCGGATCCGCCAGGCGGGCGAGCGGCAGGCGATGAACGCCGGGATCCAGGGGCTGGCCGCAGACATCTTCAAGGTCGCGCTGGTGCGGCTCACGGCGGCGCTGGAGGACTCGCAGATGGACAGCCAGCTCATCCTCCAGGTGCACGACGAGGTGTTGCTCGACGTGCCCCCGGCCGAGCACGACCGGGCCGCCAAGGTGGTCGTCGACACGATGACCGGCGCGGTGGACCTCAGCGTGCCGCTCGAGGTCAACCTGGCGTTCGGCCCCAGCTGGGCGGACGCCAAGGGCTGACGACGGACGGCCACCCGAGCTCATGGGTTCCGCCGGCACTCGGCCGAGGTCATAGGTTCCGCAGGCGGAACCCATGACCTCGCCCCCGGATCGGCGGAACCCATTGCCTCGCCAGGACGGCGAGGGCGGGCCGGACCACTGGTTCGAGCCGGTCGCCGATCAGCTGGGCGCCGCCTATCTCCGCTACTCCTTCACCAAGGGCACGGCGCAGGAGCTCGACTTCCTCGTGGGCACCCTCGACCTGCGACCGGGCCAGCGGGTCCTCGACGTGGGCTGTGGTCCCGGGCGGCACGCGTACGCCCTCGCCGAACGGGGGATGGAGGTCGTGGGCGTCGACATCAGCCAACGGTTCGTTGACGTGGCCGCCGCCGGCGCCCCACCGGGCGCCCGCTTCGTGCGCGGCGATGCCCGGGACCTTCGATTCGACGCCGAGTTCGACGCCGCCATCTCGCTGTGCCAGGGGGCCTTCGGCCTCGCCGGAGGCCCGGCTGCGCCGCTGGACGCCGACGGCCAGGTGCTCGCCGGCATCGCCCGTGCGCTCCGGCGTGGTGGCGTCGCCGCCGTGTCGGCGTTCTCCGCCTACTTCCAGGTCCGGTGGCTCGAGGGCGGCGACAGCTTCGACGCCGATGCGGGCGTCAACCACGAGCGCACCGAGGTCCGCGGCGAGGACGGGGCCGCCGCCCCCGCGGACCTGTGGACCACGTGCTTCACGCCCCGCGAGCTCCGGCTCCTGGCGGCGCGCGCCGGGCTCGAGGTGCGGGCCATCTGGTCCGTCGCCCCGGGGGCATATGCCGCCGATCCGCCCACCATCGACTCTCCCGAGTTCCTGCTCGTCGCCGCGCGTTCGTAGCGGCCCGCCGGGGGCGGCTGCTACCCTCGCCCGAACGCGCCCTGTTGCGCGCCCTCGTGGCTGTCCCGCCGCCGGCGGGACCCGCAATCCGCCGATCCCGACCCCCGAAGAAAGCCGACCCGTTCGTGTCCGACGCCCAAACGACCGACCCCACCGCCCCTGCGACCGCCGCCGACGGCGACGTGAGCGCAGAGTCGGGGTACACCCCGCGCCAGATCGTCGACGACGACCTCAGCGGCAGCTTCGCCGACGCCGTCGATGCCACCCTCGTGTCGGTCGAGGATGGGGCCATGGTCACCGGCACGGTGGTGCGCGTCGACCGCGACGAGGTCCTGCTCGACATCGGCTACAAGTCCGAGGGCGTGATCCCCAGCCGCGAGCTGTCGATCCGCAACGACGTCGACCCCAGCGAGGTCGTGAAGGTGGGCGACCAGGTCGAGGCCCTCGTGCTTACCAAGGAGGACAAGGACGGCCGCCTGGTGCTGTCCAAGAAGCGGGCGCAGTACGAGCGCGCCTGGGGCGACATCGAGCGCGTCAAGGAGGAGGACGGGGTCGTGTCCGGCCCGGTCATCGAGGTCGTCAAGGGCGGCCTGATCCTCGACATCGGGCTGCGCGGCTTCCTGCCCGCCTCCCTCGTCGAGCTGCGCCGGGTTCGTGACCTCCAGCCGTACGTCGGCAAGTCGCTCGAGGCCAAGATCATCGAGCTCGACAAGAACCGCAACAACGTCGTGCTGTCCCGCCGCGCCTGGCTCGAGGAGACGCAGCGCGAGCAGCGCGAGGACTTCCTCGCCAACCTCAAGCCCGGCGAGGTGCGCAAGGGCGTCGTGTCGAGCGTCGTGAACTTCGGTGCCTTCGTCGACCTCGGGGGCATGGACGGCCTCATCCACGTGTCCGAGCTGTCGTGGAAGCACGTCGACCACCCCGGTTCCGTCGTATCGGTGGGCGACGAGGTCGAGGTGCAGGTGCTCGACGTCGACCTGTCCCGCGAGCGCATCAGCCTCTCGCTCAAGGCCACCCAGCAGGACCCGTGGCAGGAGTTCGCCACCAGCCACCGCGTCGGCGAGCTGGTCTACGGGCGGGTCACCAAGCTGGTGCCGTTCGGCGCGTTCGTGCAGGTCGGTGACGGCATCGAGGGTCTGGTGCACATCTCCGAGATGTCGGCCCACCACGTCGACCTGCCGGAGCAAGTGGTCACGCCCGGCGAGGAGCTCTGGGTCAAGATCATCGACCTCGACCTCCAGCGACGCCGCATCAGCCTGTCGATCAAGCAGGCCGCCGAGGGCGGCGTGGTGGCCGCCGAGTACCAGGAGCACTTCGGGGAGCACGCGTACGACGATCAGGGCAACTACATCGGCCCCTCGGTCGAGCACTCGCCCGAGACCGACGAGGCCTGGGCCGAGTACTACGAGCAGAGCCCCGAGGCGGCAGACGCGGCGGCCGCCGACGGTGGCGCCGGTGCCGGCGAGGCCACCCCCGGCGAGGCCTCTCCCGGTGCGGACGTCGCCGGTGCGGACGCCGGCGAGGCCACCCCCGGTGCGGACGTCGCCGACGCCGAGGCCGCCGAGACCGAGCCCGCCACCGAGCCCGCGGCGGAGCAAGGCGAAGCCGAGGCACCGCAGGCCTGACCCGCGGGGCAGCGTCCGCCACCGTGCTCGTCGTCGGGCTCACCGGGGGCATCGGGTCCGGGAAGTCGACGGTGTCGGCCCTGTTGGCCGCGAAGGGTGCGGTGATCCTCGACGCCGACGAGGTGGTCCGGGACCAGCAGCGGCCCGGCACGGCGGTGTTCGACGCGATGGTCGAGCGGTTCGGGCCCGGGATCGTCGCCGCGGACGGCACGCTCGATCGAGCGGCGGTCGCCGACATCGTCTTCGCCGACCCGGAGGCGCTGGCGGACCTCAACGCGATCGTCCACCCGGCGGTGGGGGCCGAGATCGCCCGCCGGATGGAGGAGCTCTCCGGGACCGATGCCGTCGTCGTGCTCGACGTGCCCCTCCTGGTGGAGGCGAGCCGGGGCTATCCACTGGATGGGCTGATCGTCGTGGACGTCGACCCCGACATCGCCGTGGAGCGGCTGGTCATGCAGCGCGGCATGAGCGAGGAGGACGCCCGGTCCCGCATGTCACGGCAGGCGAGCCGGGAGGAGCGCCGGGCGCGCGCCGACGTGATGATCGACAACCGCGGCACGATCGGTGACCTGGCCCGCCAGGTCGACGCCGCCTGGGATTGGATCGAGCGTCTCCGCGCCGGCGCGGCCTGACCCCGGCGCGGCGCCACAGCCGTTCGCCCGGCGATCCCCGGCGCGACACCGGGGCCTCACTGGCTGTTCACGGTCGCTCGTTACCTTGCGCGCAGCGATGTCCGACTGGTCGCGTTGCCCCGCCGGCCCGACGCTCCACGAGCGGCGGCGCTCGGCGCCACTAGGAAGCTCGGCCCGCCGCCACCGGGACGGGGATCCGCTCATCGGCGAGGCCGACCTGCCCGACCGCGTGGAGCTCGTGTGGCACGGCGTCAACGACCGCGCCAACCTGCGCCACTTCCTGGCCTCGCCGGTGCGGTGGGGCGAGTGCGACGTCCGGCGTGACCCGCAGGGACGGTTGGCGCTCCGCCACGATCCCTTCGGTGACGCGGTTGCCTCTCCGCCCGGCGGTCGGCACGCAGGCCCCCTGCTGGCCGACGAGTTCCTGCGTGCCGCCCTCGGTGCGGGCAAGGGCGTCAAGCTCGACATCAAGGAACCGGACATCGCCGACGAGTTGCTCGAGCTGGTGGGTTACAGCGGCGCTGTGACCCACGACCTGTGGTTCAACGGACGGGTCGATGTGCTCGGGCGGGGTGCGTTCCGGCGCCTGCGGCGGGCCTGTCCGACGGCCACCGTGCAGTGCCCGATCGACGCGCTCGCTCCCGTGATCGTGGCGTCCCCGGACCGTGCCCGGGTCGAGCTCGACAAGTTGGCGGCATGCGGCATCGACCGGTTCTCGCTCGCCTGGGGCACCGGGCCGACCGCCCTGTTGCTCGACCACCTAGACCGGTGGGGCCACGACGTCAACCTGTACGCCGTGGAGGACCTCGACGAGTTCCTGCGAGCCGTGATGCTCATGCCTCGCTCGGTGACGGCCGACTTCAACTTCCCGGAGTGGCACTACTTCGGTCGCGGCGCCGGCCGCGGCGGCCGCTACCACCGGTACCACCTCGATCCGGCGCCGTCGGCCGCCGACGTCGCCTGAACACCCAGGACCTGGGTCGAGCTACGCGGTCAGTCGAAGGCGCTGGAGCCAGGCCCGAGCGCGGGCCAGCACGTCGGGACGGCCGCTGGCCTTGACGGCGGGGCCGGCAGGAGCCGGCGTCTGAGCCGCGTGGGCCAGGCCGTCGATGAGCAAGCTGGCCAGCTCTCCCGCCGCGGCGACGGGCACTCGGACCGCGCCGGTGCAGACCTCACCGCGCCAGGTGCTCACCACGAAGGCGCGCCGCTCCGCGTGCCAGGTCGTGCGCAGGTAGCTGCCGTCACGGCGGGTGTCCTCGATCAGGACACGCCGCCTGAAGGCGGGCTCATCCCCCATTGTTCGAGTGTGCATGCGCGCCGGCCCAGTGTCCAACCACGAACTTGTCGTGGAAAGCGCTGCCATGGCAGCGCTTTCCACGACAAGTTCGGGAAAAGCCGCGCCGCCCCGGCCGGCCATCGTGGCCCCGGACGCGCCGCACCGGCCGGGGGTAGCCCACCGCGTATCCCGACCGGTACGGCCGGGACCGGTCCGTCTACCGGCTCGGGAGGCGACAGCTTCCTCCCGGGCTGGCGGCGAACCGCTCCCGCGCCACGGCCCATGGTCCGGCATCGGCGACCCGGCGTCGGCGTCAGACGACACAGTTCCCGTGTTCCCGGGGTCACGCCGTCGAGGGGCGACGGGATCAGCCGGCGAAGCTGCGCAGACCGTCGGCGTCGAGGATGGTGACCGACCGCCGCCCGGTGGTCACCAGCCCGCGGCGGCGCAACTCGGCCATGCCCCGTGCCACGGATTCCCGCGAGGCGCCGATGAGCCCCGACAGCTCGTGCTGCGAGAGCGCGAGCCCTAGCTGCACGCCGGCGGCGCCGCCGTCGCGCCGTCCCCCGGGGGCGGGCGTACCGGCGGCGGCCTCGTCGGCGGCCTCGATGAGCACACGGGCCAGCCGGCGGGTGGCGTCGTAGGGCCCGAACTCCGTCCGCCGACGGTCGGCCCCGCGGAGGCGGCCGATGACCAACCGCAACAGCGCCAGGGTCGAGCGCGGATGCGCCTCGAGGAACGCCTGCAGCTCCCGCGCCGCGATCACGCGGCACCGCACCGGCTCGAGGGCGATGACGTTCGCCGAGCGGCGACCACCCGGATCGAGGGCGCCCATCTCGCCGATGAGGTCACCCGGGCCGCGCACGCACAGCGTGACCTCGTTGCCTTCGGGCGTGCCCGTGAACACCCGTACCCGTCCCTCGAGGACCAGGTACGTGGTGTCGTTCTGGTCGCCCTCCAGGATCATCCGCTCGTTCCGCCGGTAGGAGCGGGCGTGCCCGATCTCCCCCAGCGCCGTCCGTTCATCGGCCGCCAGCGAGCCAAGGAAGCTGCCGACGGCAGGAAGCTCCGCCACGGACCCGCACGTTAACCGCCATGACCAGGATCTTCCCGGTTTACCGCGGAGATCCGGCCCCGCTGCGACCAATCCGGGGAACGTCACGTCGCTCCAGATCGACCCCGACCCGCCACCCGTGCTGGTCCGGCCCGGGGCCGGCGCTGTCACAGCTCACCGGTAGATTCCAACAGCGATGGCCACGCGCACGTCACCGTTCCGCATGGTGTCCGAGTTCGCCCCGGCCGGCGACCAGCCGGGCGCCGTTGCCGCGCTCAGTGAGGGGATCGGCAACGGTGAGCGCTACCAGACGCTCCTCGGCATCACCGGGTCCGGCAAGAGCGCCACCATCGCCTGGACCATCGAGCAGGTTCAGAGGCCCACGCTGGTCATCGCCCCCAACAAGTCGCTGGCGGCCCAGCTCGCCAACGAGTTCCGTGAGTTCTTCCCCGACAACCGGGTCGAGTACTTCGTCAGCTACTACGACTACTACCAGCCCGAGGCCTACATCGCGTCGACCGACACCTACATCGAGAAGGACTCGTCGATCAACGACGAGATCGACCGGCTGCGACACTCGGCCACGGCCGCGCTCCTCACCCGGCGCGACGTCATCGTGGTCGCCTCCGTGTCGTGCATCTACGGCCTGGGCTCGCCCGAGGAGTACCGCGAGAACGTGCTGTTCCACCTGGTCGGCGACCACATCGACCAGCGAGACTTCCTCCGCAAGCTCGTCGACATGCAGTACGACCGCAACGACGCCAACCTGACTCGCGGGCGGTTCCGGGTGCGGGGCGACACGATCGAGGTCCATCCCGCGTACGAGGAGACGATCCTCCGCATCGAGCTGTTCGGCGACGAGATCGAGCGGATCACGGTCGTCGACCCGGTCACCGGCGAGCAGGTCCGCACGCTCGAGGACCTCTGGATCTACCCGGCCACCCACTACGTCGCCGGGGCCGAGCGCATGCAGAAGGCGATCGCGCGCATCGAGGCGGAGCTGGCGGAGCGGCTCGCGTGGTTCGAGAAGCGGGGCAAGCTGCTCGAGGCCCAGCGCCTCCGCATGCGCACCCAGTACGACCTCGAGATGATGCAGGAGGTCGGCTACTGCAGCGGCATCGAGAACTACTCGGCGCCCATCGACGGGCGGGGCCCGGGCGAGACGCCCAACACGCTGCTCGACTTCTTCCCCGACGACTACCTGTGCGTCATCGACGAGAGCCACGTGGCGGTGCCCCAGCTGCACGGCCAGTACGAGGGCGACCGGTCGCGCAAGCTGGAGCTGATCGAGCACGGGTTCCGCCTGCCGTCGGCGGCGGACAATCGCCCGCTCCAGTTCGACGAGTTCATCGACCGCGTCAACCAGGTGGTCTTCCTGTCGGCCACGCCGGGGCCCTACGAGCTCGACGTGTCGTCCCAGGTCGTGGAGCAGATCGTGCGCCCCACCGGCCTAGTCGACCCCGAGGTCATCGTGAAGCCCACCAAGGGCCAGATCGACGACCTCATGGCCGAGATCAGCGGCCGCATCGAGCGTGACCAGCGGGTCCTCGTCACCACGCTCACCAAGAAGATGGCCGAGGACCTGAGCGACTACCTGCTCGAGCAGGGGCTGCGGGTGCGATACCTGCACTCCAACATCGACACCATCGAGCGCATCGAGATACTCCGGGCGCTCCGGCTGGGCGAGTTCGACGTGCTCGTCGGCATCAACCTGCTGCGGGAGGGTCTCGACCTGCCCGAGGTCTCGCTGGTGGCGATCCTCGACGCCGACAAGGAGGGCTTCCTCCGCAGCGACACCTCGTTGATCCAGACCATCGGCCGGGCCGCCCGCAACGTCGACGGCCAGGTGATCATGTACGCCGACGCCGTCACCGACTCGATGCGCCGCGCCATCGGCGAGACGCAGCGGCGGCGGCAGCTGCAGATCGCCTACAACGCCGAGCACGGGATCGAGCCGCAGAGCATCCGCAAGGCGGTCAACGACATCCTTGCCCACCTCCGGCCCGAGGAGGGCGCGCCCGTGCCCGGCCAGGGACGGCGGCGGGGACGGCCGGGAGCAGCGGAGAGGCTGCGCACCGAGCTGGCCGACCTGCCGCCCACGGAGCTGGGGCGCCTGATCCAGACGCTCGAGGAGGAGATGCACGAGGCGGCCGCCGACCTGCGCTTCGAGTACGCCGCCCGGCTGCGCGACGAGGTCGGCGAGCTCAAGCGCGAACTGCGAGAGGCCGGGGTGTGAGCCCCGGCGAGCGGCGCGGGCCGGATCGCGACGGCCCGAACGTGGCACGATGGTGGGTTCCAGGTGTCCATCAGATGGACGCCGGGTTACGCCACCGACCACGGGAGGGGAAGCGTGAGCCACGTCGCGTACGACGAGGTGGGCAGAGACTTCGACGCAGTGCGGGACCGCCAGCCGGAGGCACAGCGGGTCTGGTGCGAACGTGTGCGCTGCTACCTGACGGACCCACCCCCGGTCGCGATGGTGGACGTCGGTTCGGGAACCGGCATCTGGTCGAAGGCCCTGGCCGACTGCTTCGGCAGCCGGATCCACGCGGTCGAGCCGTCCGACGGCATGCGAACCCGCGCCTCGGTGGCGCACCCCCACCCGCGGGTCGAGTACGTGAACGGCCGCGCCGAAGCGCTGCCGCTGGCGGACGAGTCGGTCGGCGCCGCCTGGCTCTCGACCGTCATCCATCAGCTCCCCGATCTCCCGCTGGCGGCCCGCGAGCTGCGCAGGGTCGTCGAGCCGGGGGGCCCGGTCCTGATCCGCAGCGGCTATCCGGGCCGGCAGGACGAGATCGAGCTGTTCCACGTGTTTCCTGGGGCCATGCGCGTGGCGGAGTCGTGGCCGCGGCTCGGCCGGGTCATCAGCGCATTCGAGGACGCCGGGTTCGTCTTCGAGGCGATCGAGCGGGTCCGCGAGCCGACCTTCGACACCTACGAGGCGGTGCTGGCGTTGCTGCCGCTGATGCGGCGCAGCGATTCCGCCCTGGTCGACCTCGACGACGAGGAATGGGACAAGGGTATCGCCGCCGTCGAGAGGGCGATCGCGGCCGGCGAGCGGCCCTGGCCGCTCGGCATGGACCTATTGGTCCTCCGCTGACCACCGGGCGCCGGCTGGCGCCATCGAACATGCGTTCCTCACACCTGCTGGGCCGATAGTCTCTGACTTTGTGGCTGATTCGCTCGTCGTCCGGGGTGCGAGGGAGCACAACCTCCGCAACATCAGCCTCGAGCTGCCCCGCGAACGGCTGATCGTCTTCACGGGGCTGTCGGGGTCGGGGAAGTCCTCGCTCGCCTTCGACACCATCTATGCCGAGGGTCAGCGACGCTACGTCGAGTCGCTGTCGGCCTATGCCCGCCAGTTCCTCGGGCAGATGGACAAGCCCGACGTCGACTTCATCGAGGGCCTGTCGCCCGCCATCTCGATCGACCAGAAGAGCGCCTCCCGCAACCCCCGCTCGACCGTGGGCACGATCACCGAGGTCTACGACTACCTGCGCCTGCTGTTCGCCCGCATCGGCGTGGTCCACTGCCCCACGTGCGGCGCCGAGGTCACCCGGCAGACCCCCCAGCAGATCGTCGACCGGATCATGGAGCTGCCCGAGGGCACCCGGTTCCAGGTGCTCGCCCCCGTGGTCCGGGGCCGCAAGGGGACCTACGAGACGCTGCTGGCGGACCTGTCGGCACAGGGCTTCGCCCGGGCCCGGGTCGACGGCGAGCTCCACGAGACGTCCGAGCGCATCGAGCTGGCGCGCTACGAGCAGCACACCATCGAGGTCGTGGTCGACCGCTTGGTACGGCGCGAGGGCATCGCCCGGCGCCTCACCGAGTCCCTGGAGACGGCGCTCAAGCTGGCCGACGGCGTGGCCGAGGTCGAGATCGTGCCCCGGCGGGGCGGTACGCCGGCGGCCGAGGCCGAGCCGACCGGCGACGCCCCGATCGAGGGTGAGACGCTCACGTTCTCGCAGCACCTGGCCTGCCCCAACGGCCACGGTTCGTTCGAGGAGCTGGCGCCCCGCAACTTCTCGTTCAACTCGCCGTACGGCGCCTGCGAGACCTGCGACGGCCTCGGCACCCGCTTCGAGGTCGACCCCGAGATGGTCGTGCCCGACCCGAGCCTCAGCCTCGAGGACGGCGCCATCTCGCCGTGGTCGGGCGGGCACCAGCGCTACTTCCAGCGGCTGGTCGTGGCCGTGGCCGACGAGCTCGACATCGACATGGGCGCCCCGTTCGAGAAGCTCACCGCCAAGCAGCGCCAAGCCGTGCTGTACGGCAAGGGCGTCGACAAGGTGTGGGTCCGGTTCAAGAACCGCTACGGACGCGAGCGCACCTACCACGCCCACTACGAGGGCGTGGTGCCGTACCTGCAGCGGCGGCACGCCGAGGCCGAGTCCGACAGTGCCCGCGAGCAGGTCGAGGGCTACATGCGCGAGGTCCCCTGCGCGGCCTGCGGCGGCGCCCGGCTCAGGCCGCTGACGCTCGGGGTGACCGTCGACGGCTACACGATCGCCGACATCTGCGACATGTCGATCGGTGAGTCGGCCAAGACGCTGGCCGCCCTCGAGCTGTCCGAGCGCGACCGGCTCATCGCCGAACGGGTGGTCAAGGAGATCAACGCCCGGATGGGCTTCCTGCTCGACGTGGGCCTCGACTACCTCACCCTGTCACGCTCGGCCGGCACCCTTGCCGGGGGCGAGGCGCAGCGCATCCGACTGGCGTCGCAGATCGGATCGGGCCTGGTGGGCGTGCTGTACGTGCTGGACGAGCCGTCGATCGGGCTCCACCAGCGCGACAACCGCCGGCTCATCGACACGCTCATGCGCCTGCGCGACCTCGGCAACACCGTGCTCGTCGTCGAGCACGACGAGGAGACGATCAAGGTCGCCGACCACGTCGTCGACATCGGGCCGGGCGCGGGGGAGCACGGCGGCGAGATCGTGCACACGGGCACCGTCCGCCAGCTGCTGCGCAACCCACGATCCATCACTGGCCAGTACCTGGCGGGCAAGCGCTCGATCCCGGTGCCGGCCAGCCGGCGGCGGACCAACAACCGCTGGCTCAAGGTCCGCGGCGCCCGGCAGAACAACCTCAAGAACATCGACGTCGAGTTTCCGCTCGGCTGCTTCGTGGCCGTGACCGGCGTGTCGGGCTCGGGCAAGTCGACGCTGGTCAACGACATCCTCTACCGGGCGCTGATGCAGAAGGTGTACCGGTCCAAGGTGCCGCCCGGCCTGCACAGCCGGGTCGAGGGCATCGAGCACCTCGACAAGGTGATCGACATCGACCAGTCGCCGATCGGACGCACGCCGCGGTCCAACCCGGCGACGTACACCGGGGTGTTCGACCACATCCGCAAGCTCTTCGCACAGACGCACGAGGCCAAGGTGCGGGGCTACCAGCCGGGCCGCTTCAGCTTCAACGTGAGCGGCGGGCGCTGCGAGGCGTGCGCCGGCGACGGCACCATCAAGATCGAGATGCACTTCCTGCCCGACGTCTACGTGCCGTGCGAGGTGTGCAAGGGCGCCCGCTACAACCGCGACACGCTCGACATCACTTTCAAGGACCGCAACATCGCCGACGTGTTGGCGATGAGCTGCGAGGAGGCGCTCGGCTTCTTCGCCAACCAGCCGGCCATCTCCCGGCACATGCGCACCCTCGTCGACGTGGGCCTCGGCTACGTGCGACTCGGGCAGCCGGCCACCACGCTGTCGGGAGGCGAGGCGCAGCGGGTGAAGCTGTCGAGCGAGCTGGCCAAGCGCTCGACCGGCCACACGATCTACATCCTCGACGAGCCCACGACGGGCCTGCACTTCGAGGACATCCGCAAGCTGCTCGCCGTGCTGTCGCGACTGGTCGATCAGGGCAACACCGTGCTGGTGATCGAACACAACCTCGACGTGGTCAAGACGGCCGACTGGATCATCGACCTGGGTCCCGAGGGCGGCAGCGGCGGCGGCACCGTGGTGGCCGCCGGCATCCCCGAGGCGGTCGCCACCGAGTCCGCCAGCTGGACCGGTCAGTACCTCGCACCGTTGCTGGCGCCCTCGGATTCGGGGTAAGAGACAGCCCGTGTTGGGCCTTCCTCCGGGCGTGAGCGCCTGCCTGTTCGACCTCGACGGCGTGCTGACGCGCACCGCCTCCGTCCACGCCGCGGCGTGGAAGCAGATGTTCGACGACTTCCTCCAGGAGTGGGCCACCCGTACGGGCCAGGAGCTCGTGCCCTTCGACGCCGGCGCCGACTACGACAACTACGTCGACGGGCGGCCCCGCCTCGACGGGACGCGCGGCTTCCTGCAGTCCCGCAGCATCGACCTGCCCGAGGGCTCGCCCGACGATCCCCCTGGGGCGCTGACGGTGCACGGCCTGAGCAACCAGAAGAACGAACTGGTGCTGCGCATGCTGCGCGAGGGCGGCGTCGAGGTGTACGAAAGCTCGGTGCGCTACGTGCAGGCCGTGCGGGACGCCGGTCTCCGCACGGCCGTGGTCTCGTCCAGCGCCAACACCGCGGAGGTGCTCGACGCCGCCGGGATCAGCCACCAGTTCGACGCGCGCATCGACGGCATCGTCGCCGCCGAGCGTCACCTCACCGGCAAGCCCGCACCCGACACCTTCCTCGCCGGCGCCGCCGCGGTGGGGGTGGGTCCCGCGAGCGCCGCGGTGTTCGAGGACGCGCTCGCCGGGGTCGAGGCCGGCCGCGCCGGTGGCTTCGCGCTGGTGGTGGGGGTCGACCGGGTCGGGCAGGCCGAGGAGCTGCGGCGCCACGGGGCCGACGTCGTGGTCTCGGATCTCAGCGAGCTCCTGGAGGACGGGTGACCCACGGGTATCTGGTCGAGCCCTGGTGCGTGACCGAGCGGGGCCTCGATCTCGACATGCTGGCCCGTAGCGAGTCGGTGTTCGCCCTGTCCAACGGGCACATCGGGCTGCGCGGCAACCTCGACGAGGGCGACCCGCACGGCCTGCCGGGCACCTACCTGAACTCCGTCTACGAGATGCGCCCGTTGCCGTACGCCGAGGCGGGCTACGGCTATCCACAGTCGGGACAGACGGTCATCAACGTCACCAACGGCAAGCTGATCCGGCTGCTGGTCGACGACGAACCGTTCGACATCCGCTACGGCACCCTCGACAGCCACGAGCGGATCCTCGACCTGCGGGCCGGCACCCTCAACCGCCGGGTCCAGTGGACGTCGCCGGCGCACGACACGGTGCGCATCTCGTCGATCCGGCTGGTGTCCCTCACCCAGCGGGCGATCGTCGCCATCGCGTACGAGGTGGAGCCGGTCGACGACCAGCCGCTGCGCATCGTCCTGCAGTCGGAGCTGGTGGCAAACGAGGCGCTCCCACCGCAGAGCAGGGACCCGCGCGCCGCGGCGGCGCTGGAGAACCCGTTGGTGAGCGAGGAGCATGTCGCGCGCAACCACCACGGCGTGCTCGTGCATCGCACCCGGCAGAGCGGGCTCCGGGTGGCCGCCGGGTTGGATCACATCATCGAGGGGCCCGAGCAGTCCAGCGACGAGATGACGAGCTCGCCCGACGTCTGCCGGCTCACGATCGCCACGGTGCTGCGGGCCGGTGAGCGGCTGCGCCTGGTCAAGTTCGTCGCGTACGGCTGGTCGAGCCAGCGGACCCGGCCTGCGCTGCACGATCAGGTGGTCGCCGCGCTGGCGGGGGCGCGGCTCAGCGGCTGGGACGGGCTTCTGGCGGAGCAGCGTGCCTACCTCGACGAGTTCTGGGCCGGCGCCGACGTCGAGATCGACGGCGACGCCGAGGTGCAGCAGGCCGTGCGCTTCGGGCTCTTCCACATCCTGCAGGCCGGCGCCCGGGCCGAGCAGCGACCGATACCGGCCAAGGGCCTCACCGGTCCGGGCTACGACGGCCATACCTTCTGGGACACCGAGACGTTCGTGCTGCCGGTCCTGACGTACACGCACCCCGCGTCCGCCGCGGATCCCTTGCGGTGGCGCCAGCTCACCCTCCCCATCGCCAAGGAGCGCGCCGGCGAGCTGGGCCTGGATGGCGCCGCGTTCCCGTGGCGCACCCTGCGGGGCTGGGAATCGTCGGGCTACTGGCCGGCGGGCACCGCGGCCTTCCACATCAACGCCGACATCGCCGACGCCGTGGTGCGGTACGTCGACGCCACGGAGGACATGGACTTCGAGCGCGACGTGGGCGTGGAGCTGCTCGTCGAAACGGCCCGGCTGTGGCGCAGCCTCGGCCACCACGACATGGACGGTCGCTTCCGCATCGACGGCGTGACCGGGCCCGACGAGTACAGCGCCGTTGCCGACAACAATGTCTTCACCAACCTCATGGCACAGCAGAACCTGCGGGCGGCCGCCGAGGCGGCGGCGCGCCACACCGACGTCGCCGGCCGGCTGGGCGTCACCCCCGAGGAGGCCGCGTCGTGGCGTGACGCAGCGGCCGCGGTCGTCGTCCCTTACGACGAGCGGATCGGCGTCCATCCGCAGAGCGAGGGCTTCACCGACCACGCCTGCTGGGACTTCGAGGGCACCCGCCCCGACCAGTTCCCGCTGCTCCTGCACTTCCCCTACTTCGACCTCTATCGCAAGCAGGTCGTGAAGCAGGCCGACCTGGTGTTGGCGCTGCATTTGCGGGGCGACGCCTTCACCCCGGAGGAGAAGCAGCGGGACTTCGCGTACTACGAGGCGCTGACGGTCCGAGACTCGTCGCTGTCGGCCTGCACGCAGGCCGTGATCGCCGCCGAGATCGGCCACCTCGAGCTGGCGTACGACTACCTGGGCGAGGCCGCGCTCGTGGATCTCGCCGACCTGGCGCACAACACCGGCGACGGCCTCCACATGGCCTCGCTGGCGGGGGCGTGGATGGGCCTGGTCGAGGGCTTCGGCGGCATGCGGTGCGGCCGTGGCCGCTTGCGGTTCGCGCCGCGGCTGCCGAGCGCTATCAGCCGCCTCGAGTTCCGCGTCCGCTACCGCGGCCGCCGGGTCGCGGTGACGGTCGACCACGAGCAGGCCACCTACGACCTCCGTGACGGCGAGGCGATCACCATCGAGCACCACTCCGAGGCGTTCGAGCTGGGTGACAAGCCCGAGCGCCGGTCGATCCCAAGCCCACCCCGGTTGCCTCGCCCCGAGCAGCCACCGGGACGAGCGCCCGTACCCCGGGTCGTGTCCCCGGAGCACGTGGCGCGGGCCTGAGGAGTCCGGGGCGGCCGGAGTCCGGGGCGGCCGGCGGTCAGGTGATCTCGAGCATGCGCTGGAGCGCCACCCGCGCCCACTCGGCCGTGTCGTGGTCGACCCGGATGGGGTTGACCACCCGGCCAGCGACCAGCTCGTCGAGCACCCAGGCCAGGTGCGGCTCGTCGATGCGATTCATGGTCGAGCACGGGCAGACGATGGGGTCGAGCGAGACCACGGTCTTGTCGGGATGCTCGTGGGCCAACCGGTTGGTCAGGTGGACCTCGGTGCCCACGGCGATCGTGGATCCGGCGGGGGCGTCGGCCAACGCCCGGATGATGTAGTCGGTCGATCCCACCTGGTCGGCCAAGGCCACGGTCTCGTAGGGGCACTCGGGGTGCACCACCACGATGCCGTCGGGGTGCTCGGCCCGGAACGCCTCGATGTGCTCGGGCCGGAACCGCTGGTGGATCGAGCAGTGGCCCCGCCACAGCAGGAACGTCGACTCCTTGCACTCCCGCTCGGCGAGGCCGCCCAGGTCGCGCCGCGGATCCCACACCCGCATGTCGTCGAGGCCGTATCCCATGGCGATGCCGGTGTTGCGGCCGAGGTGCTGGTCCGGGAAGAACAGCACCTGGTCACCCCGGCCGGTGCCGCGGCCGCGGGCCTCCGGCCCGCCCCCGAGGGCCCACTCCAGGACCGCGCGCGCGTTGGTGGAGGTGCACACCGCGCCGCCGTGGCGGCCGACGAAGGCCTTGATGGCCGCCGAGCTGTTCATGTACGTGATCGGCACGACCCGGCCGAGGTCGGTGACGCCCGACAGGGCCTCCCACGCCTCCTCCACCTCGTCGATGTCGGCCATGTCGGCCATCGAGCAGCCGGCGTTGAGGTCGGGGAGGATCACCGTCTGGTGGTCGGCGGTCAGGATGTCGGCCGACTCCGCCATGAAGTGCACCCCGCAGAACACGATGTAGGACGCCTGCGGCCGCTGCTGGGCCAGCACGGAGAGCCGGTAGGAGTCGCCCCGGGCGTCGGCCCAGCGGATGATCTCGTCGCGCTGGTAGTGGTGTCCGAGGATGAAGAGCCGCTCGCCGAGGGCGGCCTTGGCCGCGCCGATCCTGATGGCGAGCTCGTCTGGCGGCGCCGCCGTGTACCGCTCGTCGAGCGGGGTCTGGAGCCGAAGCATGTGATGAACCTCCGTCGAGGTGACTCCGGTTGGCGGACGGTGGGGACAGCCCGGTCGCCTCACCCACGGGGATGTCGTCCCCGGAGTCGATATGCAGCCGGAATTCCGGGCCGGCTTGAACGGCAGTTTACGGGGTCACTGCCAGGATCTGACCAACGGCTCTACCCTCGGATCCGTGGTGCAGCGCCCGCCCGCCGGCACGATCCCCGACACCCCAGGGTCCTACCAGTTCAAGGACCGGGACGGGCGCGTCATCTACGTCGGCAAGGCGCGCTCGCTCCGTTCCCGGCTGGCGAACTACTTCAGCGATCCCCGCAGCCTGCCGCCGCGGACGGCCGCGATGGTGGCCAGCGCCGAGACCGTCGAGTGGATCCAGGTCCGCAACGAGGTCGACGCGCTCCTGCTCGAGAACAGCCTCATCAAGCAGCATCGGCCGCGCTTCAACATCAGGCTGCGCGACGACAAGAGCTATCCGTTCCTGGCGGTGACGGTCTCCGACGAGTGGCCCCGGCCCACCGTGATGCGGGGCCGCAAGCGCAAGGGTGTGCGGTACTTCGGCCCCTACGGCCATGCCTACGCCATCCGCGAGACGCTCGACCTGCTCTTGCGCACCTTCCCGCTGCGCACCTGCAGCGACAACAAGTTCAACCGCCACCACCGGCTCGGACGGCCGTGTCTGCTGTTCCATATCGAGAAGTGCAGCGGGCCCTGCGTGGGCGAGGTCGACCACGAGACGTACGACCGGTTGGTGGGCGAGCTGCTCGACTTCCTCGACGGCGAGACCGACACGGTCGTGCGCCGGCTCGAGGACCAGATGCGGTCTGCGGCGGACAACCTCGAGTACGAGCGCGCCGCCCGGGTGCGGGACCGGCTGGCGAGCGTCCGCAAGGCCATCGAGCGCCAGCAGATGGTGGCCGACCGGAACGAGGACCTCGACGTGATCGGC